>FWWM01000646.1_pt1 | contig 45207 bp, 35 predicted proteins | sample 2228351 | NCBI WGS metagenome assembly FWWM01 (sample SAMEA103939774, study PRJEB20133) | metagenome
GCAGCCAACGATACTCGAATGCCACGTCTTCCCGCCACGCTTGGTCTTAACCTGAATGTAAACCGTGCGAGTTTCATCGCTGTTGCACGCAATTATATCAATCTTGGGCATATTACCAGCAAAAGGCACAGCAAACGCCCCACGCTTGTTCAATTCGGCAACAACAAAATACTCGCCGGCACGACCGACTTGTTGATTACTTGCTCCGCGTGAGTTTACCGACATAGGAAATCCCTGTACTGTCTACTGCCGCCCAACTTGTTTTCAGAGTGAGCCGTCTATCACCTATCGGCTGCTTCCTTGCAGCCTGACCCACAGTAGGAATGTTGCCGTAAGTTGTTGCTTCTTCATCGGTTACGTCAATCATGATGTCTCCGATGCGTGATAGGCTATTTTCGCCTATCACCCGTCCGGCACGGGCAGTCCGTCGGCCGGGCTGCGCACGCCCCTGCCCCCGCGGTTGAGCACATAGGTGTCAATCCTGGTCGTGCTTACGTCCGCGTGGCCCAGCAACTTTTTTCGTAATATGAACCATCAACTTTTTTTCGTATTTGAATATTTTGTCCCCTTGCTCAGGGGGTGCCAAGTGGCGGGCGGATTGACAATCCCGGCCGCATCGCCGCACCTTCTCTATCTCACCTCCTCCATCGCGGCGACGCTGCTATTGACAGCGGCGGCGGGCGGAAGCTATGCCCCGGCGGCGGTGGGTAGCGGCGGTGTTCCGGGCGGCGTGGGTGAGGCCCGCGTCGCCCCTGGCCACGCCGCAACGGCCCCGTAATTGCTCTAAACCAATGTGAGGAAAGAAGATGCGTCGGATGCTCCGTGGACTATCGGCTATGGTTCTGACAACGGCGAGCGGCCTGGCGGCGGCCCAGACCCCCGCCGCCAATCCGGCCGGACAGGCTCCCCTCATCCCGCCGGTCGCTCCGGCATCGGCCAGCACCTCCGCTCCCGCCGGCGTCGCCGCCATCGTCAACGGCCAGCCGATTCTCGAAAAGGCTGTCTATCGCGCTCTGCGGCAATTCCCGCCGGAACATCAGAACCTGGCCCGCAAGGAAATCCTCGCCCACCTGATCGAAAATGTCCTCATCGACCAATATCTGACAGCCATTAAAGTAACTGTCGATCCCAAGGAAGTGGACAAGGTCATCCAGGAGTTGAAAGACGAGTTGGCCGCCGCCAAGAAGGACTACAAAAAGGAGCTGGAGGCCATGCTCCTGACCGAGGAGGAGTTCCGCGCCGAAGTCATGGCCCAGATGAAGTGGGAAAAATTCGTGCTGCAGCAGGGGACGGACGAGGCCCTCAAGAAGCTGTTTGACAGCAATCCGGAGGTGTTCGACGGCACGCTGGTGCGGGCCCGGCATATTCTGATCAACCCGGGGGCAGACGAGGCCAAGCAGAAGGAGGTGGCGGGCCGTCTGCGAGGTATCAAGCAGGCCATCGAGCAGGAAGCGGCCAAGGCGGTCGCCGCACTGCCGCCGACGGCCGACGCCCTGGCCCGCGAGCAGACCCGCGCCGCCAAAATCGAGGAGCTGTTCAGCGCCTACGCCAAACAGTACTCGGAGTGCCCCTCCAGCAAGCAGGGGGGCGACCTGAACTACTTCCCCCGCGCGGGGGCCATGCTCGAACCGTTCGCCCAGGCCGCCTTTGCCCTCAAACCCTTCCAGATGAGCGACGTCGTGGCCACGGAGTTCGGCTACCACCTGATCCTGGTCACCGACCGCAAGGCCGGTACCCCCAAGAAGTTCGAGGAAGTCAAGGAGGACGTGCGGATGCTCTTTGCCATGCGGCTACGGGAGGCAGTGGTGCAACAGATGCGGCCGCGGGCCCAGATCACCATCTATCCCCCGCCCGCCGGCCCGGCCGGTTCCACCGGGACCACTAATCCCCCGGGTGCCACGCCGTCCACGCGGTCTGTGCCGCCGGCGGGGGGCCGCTGAGGTACGGCTAGGTCGACAATTTCACCGGAAGCATAAAAATTGAGGTTGAGATGAAATTTCGTCCAGAAGCGGACGTGGCGGCCGGAATCATCCCCGCCACGGGCGGTAGCGTCGTAGGGCCTCGATGGTTCGCCGCATGTCTTCGGGCAAGGGAGCTTCCGCCTCGATCCACTGTTCGGTGCGGGGGTGGCGGAAGCGGAGACGGTAGGCGTGCAGGGCCTGCCGCTCCAGCAAGACCACCTCGGCCGGCGGTTGCGGCGTCAGGTCGCTCAGCCGCAGCCGGTCGCGGCCACTGTAGAGCCGGTCGGCCAGCACCGGGCATCCCACGTGCAACAGATGGACGCGGATCTGGTGCGTGCGGCCCGTCCGCGGCTGCACCCGTACCAACGTGTAGCCGCGGAACCGCTCCAGCACCTCATAGTAGGTCAACGCCGGCTTGGCGTCCGGATCGTGCGATACCGTCATCCGCTGCCGGTCGTGCGGGTGGAGCTTGATCCCGCCTTCGATGTAGTCGGAGTCGCGGTCCAGCTCGCCGGCGGTAATAGCGATGTATTCCTTGAACACCTGCCGCGTCTCGAACTGCCAGGCCAGCTCGCGGTGCACGGCGTCGTCCTTGGCGATCAGGATCACGCCGCTGGTGTCTTTGTCTAGGCGGTGGACGATCCCGGCCCGCAGATACCCCCCTTCCGTGCTCAACTGCTCCCGGAAATGCCAGTGCAGGGCGTTGACCAGCGTCCCCGTCCAGTTCCCCTTGGCCGGGTGAACCACCATGTCCGCCGGCTTGTTGATGACCGCCAGCCACTGGTCCTGGTAGAGGATGTCCAGGGGGATGTCCTCGGGGACAGGGACGTCGTGCGCCGGCGGCGGCATGTCGATGACCAGGTGGTCGGCCTTGCGCACCCGGTAGCTGGGCTTGCTCGGCTGGCCGTTGACGGTGATCCGCCCGGCCTCGATGGCCTTTTGGATGTCGGTACGGCTATAGTCGGCCAGATGGAGGTGGACGTACTGGTCCAGGCGCATGCCGGCCGAGCCGACCATGACGGTCAGCTCGACGGGCGGACGGAGGCGGACGCTGCACGGTGGCGGTTCAGAAGCGGGGGGCGGGGGGAAGTCGTCGTCGAAGTCGGTCATAGGGTACACGCGGCCACGGCTGTCGCCGCGGCGGCAATGGGGGACCAGCTCAGCGTCCGTCGCCAGGCAGGGCGGGGAGAGGGGGCAGGGAGGGAGGATTGCCCGGAGGCAGCGGCAGGTCCGGCATGCTGGGCAGCGTCGGCGGCGCCAGGCTGAACAGCCGCCGCTGCACCGTCACAAACTCGCTCTCGTCTTTCTGCAGGGCCTCCAACAGCTTCTGCCCGTCCTCGGCCCACGGCGTCCCGTCCACCACGGCCACAAACTCCTGCAGATACTCTATCACCTTCGGCACCTGGCCTTTAAATTGGTCGAGCTGATCGGGCTTTTGCGGCACAGCGACCAACGCCGCTTCTGCCTTGGCCAGCCCCAAGGCACACTCGGCGTAAAACAGCGAGGTGCGCGGCGTCTGGGCGTACAGCTCCTGGAACAGTTGGCGGGCTTTCTCGACCGATTCGGCCGCCGCCGACCGCTGCTCCGCCGGGCCGGCCAATATCTGCTGCAGTCCCTGGTCGAGCAATAGCCGGGCATACTGCAGGCGGGCGACCGTCCCGGCCATGCTCTGCCGCGACTCCGGCCGCTCCGCCAGCTCCCGCCAGCTCTCGGTGCTCTCGGCCTGGGCTACCTGTAACCAGTTGGCAGATATGGATTTACGCCGCTCCGACCAGATCAGCCACGTGGCAATCAGCACTCCAATGACTATCAGAATGATTGCCATCCACCGGTAGCTGATGATCTGACCCCGCTTGAAGCGTTGCCACCAGTCGCTGAGGCGTTCGGCCAGTTCCGTGGTATCGACGGGGCGGGATTCCTGGCTCATGACTGGCTCCGGGGGGCTCCTTGCAGACAGGGTAACAGCTACGCTAACCAACCGTAACCAATTACGTGGCAACCACTTCCGGCGCGGCCGCTCCGGCAAGCGACGGCCAGCGGCTTGCGGCCGCCCTGTGGCGGTCCGGGCGGCGGCTTGTGCGGGTGATCTTACGTCGCAGACGGCCTGCGGTCAACGGTGCGGCAGGCCTCACGGCGGAAACACCCGTCCGACAAGCGGGGCTCCGGTAAAGCGGGCAAGATGGCCAAACGAGAAAAATCGAGCCGATGCGGGCAGCGGCCGGGCGGTCATTCGCCGCGGGGGAAGCGGTCTTGCACGGCTTTGACGGTCAGTTCGTGCTGCTGGAGGGCGCGGCAGGCATCGACGGCGGCCTGGGCGGCGGAAAGGGTGGTAATGCAGGTGACGCCGAGGGTCACCGCCGCCGCACGGATTTTCCCCTCGTCGGTAGAGCGGCCGTGGCCGCTAGGGGTATTGATGATCAGCGAGACCTGGCCGTTTTTCATGAAGTCGAGGATGTTCGGGCGTCCCTCGGCGATTTTGGGGATTTCCTCGACGGCGATGCCGTGGGCAGCCAGGGTGCGGGCGGTGCCGCGGGTGGCGATCAGGCGGTAGCCCAGCTCGGCCAGTTGCCGGGCGATGGGGACGGCCTCCGCCTTGTGCCGGTCGGCCACGGAGATGAAGATGGTGCCGCTTTTGGGCAAGGGGGAGTTGGCCGCCAGTTGCGATTTGGCAAAGGCCAGCGGCAGGGAATCGTCGATGCCCATGACCTCGCCGGTGGACTTCATTTCCGGGCCGAGGATGATGTCCACGCCGGGGAATTTGTTGAAGGGGAAGACGCTTTCCTTAATGGAGTAGTGGCGGGGGACGACTTCCTCGCCGACGCCGAGTTCATCTAATGTTCGTCCGACCATGACCAGGGCGGCCCAGCGGGCCAGGGGGACGCCGGTGGCTTTGGAAACAAACGGGACGGTGCGGCTGGCGCGGGGATTGGCCTCGAGGATATAGACGGTACCGGGGTCGTCCGTCGCCGTGCCATTGCGCAGGCCGCTGATAGCGAACTGGATGTTCATCAGGCCGCGGACCTGCAGGGCTTCGGCCAGCAAACGGGTTTGCCGTCGGATCTCCTCGACGATGGCCGGCGGCAGGCTGTAGGGGGGGATGACGCAGGCCGAGTCGCCGGAGTGGATGCCGGCTTCCTCGATGTGCTGCATGATGCCGCCGATGTAGGTGCGGCGGCCGTCGCTGAGGCAGTCCACGTCCACCTCGATGGCGTTGACCAAAAATTGGTCAATCAGGACGGGCCGCTCCGGCGACAGGTCCGCCTCCAGGCGGGTCATGTACTCGGTCAGTTCGTGTTCGTCGTAGACGATGCGCATGTCCCGTCCGCCCAGGACGAAGCTGGGCCGGACCAGCACGGGGAAGCCGATCTTGCGGGCCACTCGCACGGCCTGGGCCGTATCGATCGCCGTGCCGTTGGCCGGCTGCCGTAGCCCCAGCTCCTGGATCAGTCGGGCAAAGCGTTCGCGGTTTTCGGCGATGTCGATGCTGTCGACGCTGGTGCCGATGATCGGCACGCCGTGCAGCTCCAGGGCCTTGGCCAGGTTGAGGGGGGTCTGGCCGCCGAACTGGACAATTACCCCCTCCGGCCGCATCCGTTCGTAGATGTGCAGGACGTCCTCGACAGTAAGAGGTTCGAAAAACAGGTGGTCGGAGGTGTCGTAGTCGGTGCTGACGGTTTCGGGGTTGGAATTGACCATGATGACTTCGTAGCCGGCCTGGCGGAGGGCGACGGCGGCCTGGACGCAGCAGTAATCGAACTCGATCCCCTGGCCGATGCGGTTGGGACCGCCGCCGAGGATCATGATCCGCGGCTGGCCGCGCGGCGGGCGGACCTCGTCGTCCCGCTGCCAGCAGCCGTCCGGCCCCTGCTGCGGCGGCTCGTAGGTCGAGTAATAGTAGGGGGTGTAGGCCTCGAACTCCGCCGCACAGGTGTCTACCGACTTGTACACCGGCTCGATGCCATAGGATTGCCGCAACTGCCGCACCGCCGCTTCCGGGCAGTTCCAAATGTGGGCCAACTGCCGGTCTACAAAGCCGTACTGTTTAGCTTTCAGCAGCAGCTCCGGCGGGACCTGTTCCGGTCCGCCGCAGCCCCGCAGCTCCTGTTCACATTTCACCAGCTCGCGGATCTGGTGCAAAAACCACGGGTCGATGTGGGTCAGGCCATGTATGTCCTCCACGCTCAGACCCGCCAACAAGGCGTAGCGGATATACCAGATCCGCTCGGCGTTGGGGCGAGCCAGCTTACGGATGATCTCCTCGCGGTCCGGCGACTGCGGCGTCCCCCAGCGGTCCTTGCGGTCGCACCCCAGGCCGAACCGCCCGACCTCCAGACCCCGCAACGCCTTCTGCAGCGACTCCTTGAAGTTGCGGCCAATGGCCATCGTCTCCCCGACCGATTTCATCTGCGTGGTCAGGGTCGGGTCGGCTTCTGGGAACTTCTCGAAGGCAAAACGCGGTACCTTGGTGACCACATAGTCGATGGTCGGCTCAAAGCAGGCAGGGGTCTCGCGGGTAATGTCGTTGCGCAGCTCGTCCAGGGTGTAGCCCACGGCGAGCTTGGCGGCGATCTTGGCGATCGGGAAACCGGTGGCCTTGGAGGCCAGGGCCGAGGAGCGACTAACCCGCGGGTTCATTTCGATGGCGACCATGCGGCCGTTGCCAGGATGAACGGCAAACTGGATGTTGCTGCCGCCGGTCTCGACGCCGATAGCCCGGATGATGGCGATGGCGGCGTCCCGCATCCGCTGGTATTCCTTGTCGGTGAGGGTCTGTGCCGGGGCGACGGTGATGCTGTCGCCGGTGTGCACCCCCATCGGATCGACGTTTTCGATACTGCAGATGATGACGACGTTGTCGGCCCGGTCCCGCATCACTTCCAGCTCGAACTCTTTCCAGCCGATGACCGACTCTTCGACCAGGACTTCGCCGACCGGGGACAGTTGCAGGCCGCGGTTGATCAGCTCAACGAACTCGTCGCGGTTGTAGGCGATGCCGCCGCCGGTGCCGCCGAGGGTGAAGCTGGGCCGCAGCACGCAGGGCAGGCCGATGGTATCGAGGACGCAGCACGCAGGGCAGGCCGATGGTATCGAGGATGTCCAGGGCTTCGGCCAGGGAGCGGACGACGCCGCTGCGGGGCACGTCGATGCCGATGGCCAGCATGGTTTCCTTAAATTTCTGGCGGTCTTCGGCCCGGTCGATGACGGCGGCGTTGGCCCCGATCATGGCCACGCCGTAACGGGCCAGCACCCCGTGCCGGACCAGGTCCATCGCCGTGTTCAGGGCGGTCTGGCCGCCGAGGGTAGGTAACAGGGCGTCCGGGCGTTCCGCGGCGATGATCTTCTCGACGATCGGCCAGGTGATCGGCTCGATGTAGGTGCGGTCCGCCGTTTCCGGGTCGGTCATGATCGTCGCCGGGTTGGAGTTGACCAACACGACGCTGTAGCCCTCTTCGCGCAGCGCCTTACAGGCCTGCGTGCCGGAATAGTCGAATTCACAGGCCTGGCCGATGACGATCGGACCCGAGCCGATGACTAGGATTTTGCGCAGATCGTTGCGTTTCGGCATCGTCACTACAAGCCATACAGAACCGGCGGCCGCCGCCCCCGCGTGGCCGCATCAAACCCCGCATAGCTTATGAATTTTCCCACCCGTGACCAAGATGGGGGGTGGTCCACATGCAAGCGGCCGCGCGGCGAGGGACGTCCCAACTGTCGGGATGTCAATAGTCGTTTCCCCAACAGTTGTTCAAACAACGATTGTTGTAACAATAAGTGTTGGAACAACGCTTGTTCGCACAAGTTCAGCCGGACGGGGCAGCCCCCGGTCCGGCCGTACCCCGGCACGGCGGGCCAAGCCAAGCTGGGCCGCCGCCCGGGCGGGGAAAGGGGAAAATCGCCGTAACTACATGCTAGACAATAACTTGCAAACGGGAGACGCGTTATAGAGTGATCTGCCGGTGCCAGGCGGCTCAGAAGAAGAACCCGATCCCGACGTTGAACCCGTGCAAGATGCGGAATTCCTTGGTCTTGTAGCTCGGGTCGATGTTGCCGTAGTTGAACCCGACCGGCTGGTCCATGTGCAGGGTGTTGAAGAACATCAGGACCTGGTAGCCGGCCCGGATCTGTACCCCTTCGGTGGGATACCACCAGAAGTTGAAGGCAGCATTGAGGTTAGGCACGACGCGGAAGTCATCGCGGCCGAATTTGGACTGGATGCTTTGGTCGGCGAGGATGTATTTGGCCCGCATCTTGGCGACCTCGAAGAGTAACGCCGCGGTGGTGTCCAGGCTCAGGGAGAATTGGTTCAGGACGAAGATTTCATGCCCGAGTCCGACAAACGGGCCATACATCCGTTGCGACAGGGTGTTGGTATAACGGGCCGAATATTGCGGCGCACTGACCGGATCGTCGCTGCCCGGCGGGACAAAGGCGAAGCTGTGGGTCCACCACTGGAAGCGTTCAAAGATCCAGGCGAAGCGGCCGCCGGCCATGGTGTAGGTGCGGCTATAGTCGGATTCCAATACGGGGATGCGATAGCCGGCATTCATTTCCTGATACCGCTGGGCAATGCGGATGTCCATCTGCCGGGCACCGTTCCAGATGCCGTAGATGTAATAATCGGGGATGTTCGGGACCTTAACCGGCGGGCCGGCGAAGTAGGGGTGGAAGTTGTACACCGGAGCAAACAGGTAGGTATCGACCAGGCCGCCGGGGCCGAGGAACAGTGGCGGGGCCAGGCTGGCGCCGATCGAGTAGTGGGCGTCCACCAACTGCATGTAGTTCAAAAACAGCCGCATGCCGTTGTCGAAGCGGTAGCCGATTTCGACGTTGAAGCCGGGCTGATAGGATTGGCGGCTCAGGTCGCGGGTGTTAAGAGCTTCGGTGCCGGAGCCGAAAAAGAAGCCGGGAGCACCAGTGAGGAAGCCGGAGGAATCGGCAAAGCCGCGCACGGCGATGGTTTGCGAGCCGAAATCGCGGGTCTGCTGGAGCATGACGAACTCGGCGGCAGTGTAGAAGCCGGCCGAGCCGGCCCGCCCGGTCGGCAACCGGTGGATCGGATCGGTATTCAGCGGTGGAGCAAACCCGCCGTCGCTGCCGTCAGTCAAGGCGGGCGTGCCGATGATGTTCTGGGCCACGGCCGGATCCGGCCCGAGCAACGCTGTCGCCACCAGGACCGCCCCTATTCCCCTGACGCAATGTCGCATATGCCGCATCCCCCTTCCCTGCATGGACGAGAGTCGCCGACCGGTTCCCCGACCTGCCGCCGACCCGGCTTGCCTGTGCATGGCAGTCTGGATGATTTCCCCCTTGCTTCGCCGTGCCGACGCCGCGACACCGCGAAACGTGGCGGCACCATAACGGCTTGCACCGAGCCGTCAAGACTCTTTTGCCAAAAAAATCGTTTTTGGAGCCATTTTTTGTGACAAAACGGGCAAACCATACCGCCCGAAAGCGATGCCGCAAACACCATCGGCTACGATGTCTACATAGAGCGAACCGGAACCGGCAAACCGCACGCGGCCAGGCGACGGATCGCAAGCCGCTGCCGCACCCGTTCCAACCGCCAGCGGACCTTGCCGCAACCGTCACAGTTTCGGGAGAACCCTACCGATGATGGGTTGGATGATAAGCTGGGGTCTGCTGCCTGCCGGACTGCTGCCTGCCGGACTGCTGCCGCCCGGAGGTCAGACACCACTGGCCGTGCATCTGCTGACCGCGGCGGCCCGGCAGGCTTGGTCGGTCCCCGGCGTGGCCGTCGTCGTTGTCCGCCGCCAGCAAGTCGTTGTGCTGCAAGGATATGGGCTACGGTGCCTCGAGCCGGCCGCACCGGTGACGCCCGACACCCTCTTCCCCTTGGCCTCCTGCACCAAGACTTTCACCACCACCCTGATCGCCCAACTGGTGGACGAGGGGGTGCTCCACTGGGACGATCCGGTGCGGCAGCACCTGCCCAGTTTCCGCCTATCTGACCAACACGCCACCGCCCTGCTGACCGTCCGCGACCTGTTGTGCCACCGCTGCGGCTGGGCCGGGCACGACCTGCTCTGGTACCACGCTCCGTGGGACCTAGCCGAGACGGTGCGGCGGGCCCAGCACCTGCCGCTGGACTACCCCTTCCGTGGCGGCTTCGCCTACTCGACCCTCCCCTTTCTCGTGGCCGGGCAGGTGGTCGAACGAACGACGCGGCGACCCTGGACGGAGCTGGTCCGCGAAAAACTCTGCCAGCCGCTGGGAATGACCGGGGTCACCTTCAGCGACGCGGACCCCTTGCCTGCCGGGACGGTGCGGGCTTGCGGCTACCGCCTCGACGCCGCTACCGGCCGCTGCCGGCCGCTGCCGCCGTACCCACTGCGGCAGCCCAACCCGGCCGGGTCGATCGCCGCCACGCCGCGGGAGGTGGCCCGTTGGCTGCAATTCCAACTGCGAGAAGGACTTACGGCGGAGGACCGCCGCCTGGTGTCCATCCAAAACCTCCGCGAAACCCACACCCCGCACAACCTGCTGCGCATGGACGAGCGGGCCAAACGGCTCAACCCGGACACCGTGCAGCTCTGTTACGGCCTGGGTTGGCTCAGCTACGACTATCGCGGCCTGCGGGTGCTGGCCCACGGCGGGATGATCGACGGGTTCCGCGTCCTGCTGGCGATGGTGCCGGAGCGGGACTACGGCTTTGCCGTGCTGTGCAATCTGCACGATTGCCGCCTGCCGCTGGCGCTGGTCAACGCCCTGATCGACCACTATTGCGGCCTGCCCCCTAAGGACTGGATTACCTATTACCGCCGCCTCGACGCCGAGGATGCGGCGGAGCAGCAGCGGCGGCAGACCCTGCTGCAACGCAGCCGCGACCCGCAATCGCGACCCGCCCTCCCCCTGGCCGCCTACGCCGGCCGCTATGACCACCCCGCCTATGGCCCCATCCAGGTCCGCCTGACGGGGGAATCGCTGCAGTTGCGCTTCAGCAGCTTCGACTCCCCCCTCCACCACCATGCGGGGGAACAGTTTCGGGTCACCGACGGCTTCCTGGCCGACCAGCTCGCCGAGTTCGTGGTCCGCAACGGCCAAGCCGCCGCCGTCCGCTTCCTGGGAATCGAATTCACCCGCCCACCACCCGTCCCCTCGCCGCCACGGTAACGTCATTCGTGCTCCTGATGAAAGGAGCTGACTGGTGTCGTGTAAGTGCTCCAAACGTTCGGGGCCGTGCGGGCCAGGGATCTATTGTCATGCAAACCTGGGGGCAAGACGCTTCATACTCAGCCCGTCAGGCCATGACGATTGTCCCCCGGCCGTTGGCTGCCCGTTCTCAAAACTCCAAGACTGTGCGCAGGCCGATGATGTGGCCGATGCTCCGCTTGCCGTTGCCCGGTTCGGCGTGGGTCTGGATGTAGTCGGCCATCAGCCGCATGTAGCGGTTCCAGTGCCAGTTTACGCCGTAGGTAAAGTTGGTGACGGTGCCGCCGCGAATCGAGCCGTCGTTCAGGTCGGCCTGCGAGACACGAAAGACCAGCTCCCAGGCGCCCGGTCCGACCAGCCAGCGGCCGTCCTCGCGTCGCAGGAACTCGCGGCGTGGGACAACCGTATCCAACGTGGCGGTGTCCCGGCGATAGATGCGGTGCTCCCCGGTCAGACACAGGCTGATTTGGACATACCAGGCCTGGAAATACAACGCCCCCTCGGTGCGGCTACTGACCGGCACCAGCAGGTATTCCCCCTGGACCAGCAACGGGCCACGGATCCACAGTCCTTCGCCGCCGAGGAGCTGGTAAAAGCGGGCGGGGATCAGGCCGGTATCGGCGAGTACGGGCAGATTGGGCGTGGCCGCGCCGAAGCGGTCCTCCGGGCGGGTCTGGAGCTGCACGGTCCGTTCCCGCGGTAGCCGTTACGAGTAGGACACCCCAAGGTGGAACAAGTCCAGGTCGTCCCCCTCGTCCCGATACCACAGCAGGCGGGTCAGGCGGCCGGTCAGGGAGGAGCGGAGCTCGCGCGGGCCGACGTCGTCGCCGAAAATGTCGCTGCCGGTGCGGAACAGGCCGACGGCCCAGGTGCCCCGTTGTTCATCCCAGGTGTTAAAAGCCATAATACCAGTCCGGCGACGCCGGCCGAATACCTCTGTCAGCAACGAACGTTCCAGAGTAACGACGCCGCGACTGCTGCTGGACTGTTCCAAGCCGAACGGCTCGGCGAAATGGCCGACGCGGAGATGGCCGATGCCGGGCAGATCGTTCAGACCCAGGTACACATCCAAAATGGACGGCCGGCCGGTCCCGGCAAAATCAGGGATGATGCGGTAGTCCCACGGGCCGTAAGTCCCCTGGACGCCGATGCGGACCCGTCGGAAAACCAGGCCGTCCGGCAGGGCGCCGTAGTTGGCGCGGAATGCGCTGTCCTCGCCGGTGCGGTAGTAGTCGAGGTGGATCATGCCGGTTAACACGCTGGTCAGGCGGTCGTGGCCGGCGGCGTTGCGGCTGTGGAGCTGCTGTTCCAGCCTGTCGAGCCGTTCGGTCAGGGCTTGGAGCCGCTCTTCGGGAGTCGGAGTGGGTGGGGCCGCGACCGACGGGGCACCGTCCGGGGGCGAGGACGCCGCTTGGGCCAACGGCTCGCTACCCGACGGCACAGCTAGTTGCCCACCCCGCGGTACGGCCAGTGGTTCGCCCGCCGATGACACAGCCATTTGCCCGCTCAGGGGTACAGGCGGCTGGCTCATCCCCGTGGACCCAACCCACGCCAACAACACGAGCGACGCCAGCCACTGCATCGCTGACAGCATCCACGCCGACCATCGCCGGCGCGGACGCCGGTTTGGATCCGTCGCCCTCACCGTACCGTCCTTTCTGGAAATACCCGATGCCGATCCCGATGTTCATGGCTGCATGGCCGGTTGGAAGCGCCGCTTGTGCGGCGGCGACGCCTGTCAGGTGTGCATGGCGTCCCAGGCCACCAGCACCAACGGTCCAAAAATCAGTACCGGCAGCCACGCCGCTAGCGGGGGCGAGATATAATCCCCTTCCCCCAGGACCTTGCACCCCACCACACACACGTAAAACGCTGCGGCCGTCACCAGACACAACCCGGTGCTCAAGGCGACGTGCCGGTGCGGGTTCCACAGGATGACCGCCACGCCGAGCATGACCAGCAGCAAGCCGATGACCGGCCGGGTCAGGCGGGAATGAAACATGACTGCCATTTTGACCTGCCGTCGCCCCTCGGTGCTGCGGAGCATGTGATAGAGCCGGGAAGTAGCGGCGTGGACGTACCAGCCGCCGCCGCGGTTGACCGCGTCGAAATTCGCTGTTTCGACCTTGAGAAAAAACCGCCCGGGGCTGAGCATGGTCAGATGCAATGGCAGCGGCCCGTCAAAGATTTGGGGCGTGGTGTTGAGCAGCAGCCAGCCCCCACTGAGCGGTTCCTCGCTGGGGGGGATATAGTAGGCCTCGGCGGCGGTCAGATGGACCATGCCGCCGGGGGAGTGCTCCGGAAAGGTCACGTAGAGCCACTCGATCCGCTTGTCGCGGCGGAACCCGGCCTGGCCTTCCAGGTGGATCCCCGAAACGTCAAACGCTCCCAACAGCACCTGGGCCTTGGCCCCCTCCGGGTCGTCCCGTGCGGTCATCAGTTGGTCGGCCAACTCCGGGATGACGAATTCCTGGTTGAGCGGGGGCAGCAGCAGGGTCAGCAAGGAACCGAAAAGCACGGGGCGGATGACCCGCCGCGTCGGCACCCCCGCCGACAATTGCGGCAACAGTTCGTTGTTGCGAAGCATCCATGCCACGGTAAATGTGGCCGCCAGCAGGGTAATCCCCTCGGCCAGATGATCAAATACCTGCGGCAAGCGGACGCCGTAATAGTGAGCGATGTGCAGGGCGATCGCCGCCAGACCCCCGGGCCGGTTGACATACGCATCCAGATGCGTGAACAGGTCGATGACGATGAATAGACAAATCAGGCAGACGGCCACGATCAGGTACGATCGGGCAAAGGCGAACAGGAGCATGCGGTCGAGGATGGAGATCATGGCTGCTCTTCGGCCTGCGGGCGGTGCGGCGCGGCAGTGCGGCGGGTCAGCGGGGTTGCAGCTTCCGGCGGCGCCGCCCGCGGGTAAGGAGCCACGGGGGGCTGCCGCTCGGCCCGACGGCGGTAGTTTTTCAGGAAGCGGACGACAAATTCGTCCTGCTCGCTGGCAGCCAGATAGCCGTAACCATGGGCCCGCAGCTCCCGCAGGGCCTCGCCCACCGACCACCCCTCATATTCCATGCGGTAAATCGCGCTCAGCCGTCCCGTGCGGTGCAGACCGGCCCGGCAATGCAGCAGGACCGGATGGTTCGCCGGATCGTCCATGACCGCCAAAAACTCGTCCACCACCGGCGGCACCACCTCGGCGGGCCAGTCCGGGGGCAATATGTCCGGGGCTAGCACCACGTACCGCACCCCATAGGCCGCACACAGCTCGCTTTCCTTGATCCGGCCGCGGCCGAGCCAGTGCTCCGACAGGAGGGGGTCCGGGCTTTCGTGCTGCAGGTTGACCACCGTGCGGATGCCGTAACGCTCGATGGCCGCCCGCAGTCCCGCCGCCGTCATCTGGCCCGCACGGTACAACACGCCCGGCGTCACTTCCCGCAGCCGCTTCGATTCCACATACCGCGACCGATACAGCAACAACGGCGTGGCCACGACGCCTGCCGCCAGCACCGCGGCCATAACAGATTGCATCACCCGATACCACCGGCGGACGCGGGCCGGGCTCTCCCCGTCCCCTCCCTGCTGCTCCTGAACTTCCAATGGGGCGGCCATCCCCCTCCTCCGAGCTGCGACTCGTCATCGCATGGCGGCGACGCCCGCCGCGCCCGGCCCGGCAGCGTCCCTCGCCGCTCGCTGCCCGCCGGCCCATAGCTACTACGCCGTATTCTGCGCCAACACTAACGGCTCGGCAGAGTTACCATACGCACCGTTCCTGTCAAGACGGCCCTGGATGCCATGACTATTCGCCGGTTTTGAGATGGGAAAATATCGAAACGGGCGAATATCGAACAAAAGGGGGATTGACACACCCATGTTGGTTGAGTCGCTTGAGTCGGCCGATCGGGAACAAGCAGACGAAGCGACTGGCTGGATGGAGCAGACGAAGCAACTAAGCCAAATAGGGCGACTGTTATGGTCGAGCCGGATGGGGCGGATGCTTTGGCTGAGCCGGATGGAGCGGATCGAGCGACCGAGTTGGACAGGGCCGCAGCGGCAGAAGCGGGGACAACTAAACGGCGGAGGTGGTCATGGGATAACGTGTTTGCATCGGAAGGGGGGCCACGGCACAATTGTTTGGTGAGCCTGCACCTCGCGGCGGTGGACCGGTCATGTCTTGGCAAGCCTGCACCTCGCGGCGGTGGACCGGTCATGTCATTTGGGGCAAGCGGGCGTGGCGGCGGCGACGCGTCGGAGGGCAGCGTGGCCCGAGCCCCCTGCTTTGCGACTGTGCTCGCATCTGCCGCAACCATTTGCGGGGACTGCCATCCCGCCGCAACTATTCCGGCGGGATAAGATGGACCTGCTGTTGCGGTTCGCCGCCGGTGACATGCACCCGGCCCTGGGCATCGATATACACGTTCACTTCGCTGCGGACGCCGAAATCGGGCAGGTAGATGCCCGGTTCGATGCTGAAGCAGGTACGGCGGATCAGGCGGCGTTCCTCGCGGGTCTCGAAGCCGTCCAGATGGGCGCCGTTGCCATGGACTTCCTGGCCGATGTTATGGCCGGTGCGATGAGTGAAGTATTCGCCGTAACCGGCGCTTTCGATGACTTCGCGGACGATAGCGTCGATTTCCCATCCCTGCACCACTCGCCCCGTAGCAAACGCTTCCTGCACGGCACGGATTCCGGCGTCGCGGGCCGCGGCCACGACTCGGAAGATCCGTTCGATCGTTTCGGGTACCTCGCGGCCCACGTAGGCGACACGGGTGTAATCGGCGTACACCGCCCGCGGCTGGCAGCACTTGGCCCACAGATCAATCAGCACGTATGTTTCCGATCCGATGGGCAGGTTGGTGGCGGCGGCGGTTTCAAAATGCGGGTCGCCGCTGTGCGGACCGGCGGCGACGATCGGCGGGCTGTAGGTGGTCAGGCCGTGGGTGTCGAAAAAGTCGAGGATGCGCCGCTGCACGGCCGTTTCGGTCGTCGCGCCGCAGGTGCGGATCTGCTCGCGGATGAAATCGAAGGCGGCGTCAAAAGCCTGCCGGCATAACTCCGCCGCCCGGAAATGGCTCCGCTCTTGCTCCTGGTCCCAGGTGGCCTCAAACTGCTGCACCAGGTCGCCGGAAGAGACGACCTCGCAGCCACAGGCCCGGACCAGCTCGACGGTGCCGGCGTCGACGCGGCTGATGTACGGGTTGCCGTTACGTGGGCTGTATTCGACGGCGACGCGGCGGCAGCCGGCCAGGAGCTGGCCCACGCCGTTTTCCAGCTCGTACCAGCGGCGGTAGACGGTCTTTTCGCCCGGCAGGTGATCGAGGGCCGCCGGTTCGATCGCGTGCACCAGTTTGCGCGGGGTTCCCCGGGCGGGGATCAGGTAAAACCATCGCCGCGACAGCTTTTTGTCCTCCAGCCCGGCGACCCGTTGGGCCAGCAGGTTCAGACCCCGAAAATCGTACAACAGCCAGGCATCGCATCCCAGCTCTGATAAGGCCGCTTGTATGGCGTCGATGTCGATCATGGCGGCTCCCCAAAGCCGGCCGCCTGCCGCCGCGGCAACCGTTTTCCCGATTCCCCGGTTGTCCCGCTTGGCAGTGCGGCCGTCGTTTGCCATAATCAGCAAGGTACCATAACGGCTAGCGACTTGCCAGAGATACCCGGAGCGCTGGCAAGCCTCCGGCCCGCCGGATCCGACGCCCGCCATAACCTGGACCCGCCTGGTAGGACCCATGATCTCCACATCCGTCGTCGGTCTTTGCGGCCTGATTGTCTGCAGCTTCATGCCTGGCAACTATTTGCCAGCCTTGCTGGCCTTGCGAGGCTTACTGTTTGTGACCGCTGCGGCGACGCCCGCGGCCCAGGCCCCGGCCGCCGCGGCGGTCGATCCGGCGGAGCTGAAGCCCGGCCTGATCGCCGAGTACCGCGAGCGGGAAATCAACGGGCAGGCCGGCCGCCGCCTCTACCGCCTGGAACCGACCGTCGCCCTGCTGTTGGGGTCCGGCGAGAGCGTCCATCCCCGACTCAGAGACCTTGGCACGGCCCGCTGGCGGGGGCACGTCAACCTGACCCGGGCCGGCCCCTACCGCTTCTCCGCCGACCTGCACGGGGGGAGCGTCACCGTCCGGCTCGGCGGACAGGTGGTCCTGCAGGGCCGGGCCGACGCCCAGCCGGTGCGGATCGACGGGCCGGAAATCGTACTGGACGGCGGCGTGTTCCCCCTGGAGGTCGTCTTCACCGGCGAGCGGGACGAGCTCCGCTGTACGCTGTGGTGGCAGGGGCCAGGGTACATCCGCGAGCCGCTCAATAGCCGTTACGTGGGGCATCTACCGGCGGAGCGGCCGCCGCAGTGGCGGGAGGAGCTCCAGCAGGAGCACGGCCGGTACCTGTTTGAGGAGCTGTCCTGCCTCCGCTGTCACCGTCCGGCATCACCGCCGGAGCCGACGCCGCAACAGGCGCAACCGCATCAAGCCCAACCGAACAAGGCGCAACCGCACCAAACCCAACTGGCGGCGATGGCCCGTACCCTGGCGGACCGGCCGGCCCCGAAGCTAGCGGAGCTGGGCCGCCGCGTCTATCCCGGCTGGCTGGACGCCTGGCTGGCCGACCCAGCCCGTCTGCGACCGCACACGACCATGCCGCAACTGTTCGCCGCCGACGAGCGCGGCCGCGCCGAACGCTATGCCATCGTCCAATATTTCGTCGCCAAGGCCGGGCAGACGCTGCAGCTACCGCCCAAGCCGCTGTTACCCTCCAACGAGTGGCGGCAGAGCGTGACCCGCGGCCGCGTGCTGTTCCAGGTGACCGGCTGTGCGGCCTGCCATCAGCGTTCCGCCGCGGCAAAACCGTCCGACGCCGCCCAACCCCCCGACGAGGCGGCCGACGAACGCACGCCGCTCCGGCCCGAGGACTCCCTCTACGGCCTGGGCACCCCCCAAGGACCGACGGCGGAGTACGCCCTGGGCGCAGTGGGGAGCAAGACCCGGCCAGAGGTCCTGGCGGAATTTTTGCGGGACCCGCTGCGGACGCACCCGGCCGGCCGCATGCCGCAGATGAACTTGACGCCGCAAGCGGCGGCCGACCTGGCCCGCTATCTGTGCGAGAACGTCGACCGGGAAATCACGCCGCAGATGCCGCCAGTGCCAGCAGTATCGCCGGAAGAGCTCCTGCGCGGCCACCAGTTGGAGCCGGCGCCGGAGTGGCAGCAGTGGTCCGCCGAGCGGCGGTGGGCGTTCGTGGGGGAAAAGCTGCTGGTCCGCAAAGGGTGCGTGCACTGCCATGAAATCGAGGCGGGGGGAAAGGTACCGTCCCCGGCCGCACCGTCGCTCGCGGCGGTCGTTGCCCACCCGAGCAAAGGCTGCCTCGACGAACGCCCCTCCGGCCCCAATACGCCCCGCTACTCCTTGACCGCTGCGCAGCGTCAGGCCCTGCAGGCGTTCATCCAGCACGGCCTGACGGGCGCCGGCCGCGCGGCCCCGGCGTACCACAGCCGGGTAGCCTTGCGGCGACTGCTGTGCCTCAACTGCCATAGCCGCGACGGCGAAGGAGGCATCCCGCCGGCTCTGGCCGAGACCATGCGGCTACTGGAGAAGGCGGAGAACGCCGATGACGTCCGGCCGCCCGTGCTGACCGGGATCGGGCACAAGTCCCGATCGAGCTGGCTGGCAGCGGTGCTGACGCAGGGAGCGCGGGCCCGGCCGTGGATGCAACTACGCATGCCGCAGTACGGCACGGAGAACGTCGGGGCGTTGGTGCCTGGTCTGCCGCGGCTGGACGGCCTGCCGCCGGACGATGCGGTCCGCGCCGTCGCCGTGACCGCCGAGAAGGTAGCCGCTGGCCGCCAGTTGGTCGGCAAAGGCGGGCTGGGTTGCGTCTCCTGTCACGACATCAGCGGCGTGGCCAACCCGGGCACCCGCGGCCCTGACCTGGCCACCATCCAGCAGCGGGTCCGCTACGAATGGTACGAACGCTGGCTGCACCAGCCGCTGCGGATGGTCCCGGGGACCCGCATGCCGCAGGCGTTCGTGGACGGGCAATCGACGCTGCGAACCGTCCTCCACGGCGACCCGGTGGCACAGGCCGAGGCGATGTGGGCGTACCTGTCCTTGGGGCCGGGTCTGCCGCTGCCGGAGGGGCTGGAGCCGCCGCGTGGCCTGGTCGTCGCCGTGCGCCAGCGGCCGGAGCTATTACGGACCTTCATGCCCGAAGCGGGGACGCGGGCCATCGCCGTCGGTTATCCCGGCGGCGTGCACCTCGCCTTCGACGCCGACCAGTGCCGCATCGTCTACGCCTGGAGCGGCAATTTCCTGGACGCCTCGCCGGTGTGGAACAATCGCGGCGGCGCCCCGGCCAAGCTCCTCGGGCCGAAGTTCTGGACCGCCCCGCCGGTGCACCCCTGGGGCGGGACAACCGACCCGGCCACGCCGCCCGATTTCCTGGCCCGCCGCAACGATCCGGCCTGGGGCTTCCCCCTCCCTGTCGATCCGCCACGCGTCTACGACGGCCCGACACACGTCCGCTTCGAAGGATACACCCTCACCGCCGCGGGCGAGCCGGTCTTCCGCTACCGCCTGGCCCTGCCAGACCGTTCAGAATCGGTCGTCATCCAGGAACAGCCCGGCCCGCTGCGGGCGGCGGTGGCGACCGGCCTGTCGCGACAGTTCACCGTCACTTCGCCGCAGGACGTGACGCTGTGGTTCTTCGCCGCCCAGGCGACAGCCCGGCCCCGACTGCTCAGCAAAGCCCACGACCGGCTCGATCCTTGGCCCGACGGCCAGACCACCGTCCCCGCCGAGGGCACGCGGGTGATCGTGCCGCAGGACGGCGGCACCGTGGCGGTATGGGAAGTCCGACAGGTCCCCGCCGGTGCGGCGTGGTTCTGGCAGCCAAGCGGTTCAGGCGGCCTGCTCCTGCTCCGCGTGCCCGCCCGCCCGTCCGCCGAACCGTTGCGGTGGACCATAAACCTGTGGGTCGTGCCCCGCGACGACGCCGAGCTGATCCGCAACGTGGACCGCTAGGCCACAACGACAACCGTTACGGGACAATCCACGACGGGGGACCGCTCACCTGCGGAGTTATCCACGTGGACCGCTCGCTTGCGGAGTTATCCACGTGGATCGCTCGCCTGCGGGGTCATGTGTTCCCACACGGCTGCCTGGCCCAACGACTTGGCCGGGCGTGGGCCACGGACAACCTGTGGGCGATGGACAACCCGTTGACACTCTCCCAGCCACGTCTTTGAGTTCATGCTACACCCTGGCCGGGCCGTGACGGTCCCGAGTTGTGCTCCCGGCTCGCCGGACGGGCGGCAGTCCAGTCCCGGTCGCGATGCGTGTTATATGAACAATTGTACACAATAGTTCAGCAGTTGTCAAGTGCGGCCGCGTTTTTTCTGCAAATTTTGCGGCCGATCGCAAATAGCCAGTCGCAGATAGCAAGAGCGCTCGCCGTCCGACAGGGCGACCGAGGAGGGGGGATTACGCCCGGCGGGAGTCGAACCCACAACCCCCCGCTTAGAAGGCGGGTGCTCTGTCCAGTTGAGCTACGGGCGCGGCGTCATGGTCTATTGTAACATGGTCTATTGTAACACGGCCTATTGTAACACAGCCGGTGCCATTCATGCCAGCGGATAATACTGGCGCGATGATGCCAACCGATGAGCGGATCACGCCAGCGACTCAGGCGGCGGTCCGGCCAGCGGTGCCCGGCCGATGACGGCATATTCTGGCCCCTGCCGCTGCAACAGGCTGGCGAATATCAGAACTTCATGGACGATCGTCTGTCCGCCTTCCCAGGCGGCCCGTTTGTGCAGTTCGCGGGCCAGGGGCGAGGGATCCGCATCCGGGCGGACTCGCCCCAAAGTCAGGTGCGGCGTATAGGGCCGCTCCTCCCGGCGGTATAGCCCCGCGGCCACCAGCGGCGGTTCCAGGCGGCGGACCAGCCGTTGCAGCTCCTCGGCCCCCCGGTTAAGCCCGACCCACAGGATTTTGGGCCGCCGCAAGTGCGGGAAGGCCCCCACCCCTGCCACGCCGAGAGTGAAGGGTGGCTCTGTCGCCGCGACCTCCTGCACCATCTGGCACAGCGTCGGCAACTGCCGGTCGTCCACCTCCCCCAGAAACAGGAGGGTGACGTGCAAGTTCTCCGGGCGGGTCCAGCGGACGGGCGTGCCGCAACGTTCGAGGGTCTGCTGCAGGGCCGCCGCGTTGTTGCGGATGCCGGCGTTGACTTCCACGGCGATAAACGTACGTGTGCGCGACATGGTCAAAACGACGTCAGAATTCTCTACTGCGGCCTGGCTCCCCGCTGCTCTATCATTTTATCCCGTGTCACTCCGCTTTGTTCGGCAGTGCTCCGTGCCATTCCGCTCTATTGCGTGCTATATTCGGCGTTCCCCGCCGTCCCGCGGATCGCTTCCTCCCAGAATTGCCGCGTGCCGTAGTGGAGGCGGGCACCGATTTGGGTGATGACTTTCATGGCCAGGTAGTTGGCCGCGCGGGCCGCCAGCAGCGGCGGCACGTCGTGGGTGATCCCGTACAAAAACGCTCCGGCGAACATGTCGCCGGCGCCGGTCAGGTCCTTGGGCTCGCACGGGAACGCCGGCACATGGGCTTCCACCCCTTGGTAACGGACATACGCGCCGTTCGGCCCATCGGTCACCACACAGTTGGGCACCACGCCGCGGAGCTGTTCGAAGGCCTCCTCGGCGTCGGCGGCGTGCCCGGCGATGGCCATCGCCTCGGGGGCATTGCAGAACAGCAGGCTGGCCTGGTCCAATGCCGCGTGGAACGCCTCCCGAAACGCCAGCGGAATGAAGGCCTCCGAGCAGGTGATGGCGATCCGCACGTCGTGTTCCCGCGCCACTTCGATTGCCCGGCGGATGGCCAACTGCCCCGTGTTCGGGTTGGCAAAGACGTACCCCTCGATGAACAGCCAGCGGCTGGCGGCGATCGCCGCGGCGTCGATGTGCCGCTCCGACAGGTGGCTGGAGACTCCCAGGGCCGTCCGCATCGTCCGCTCGGCGTCGGGGGTGATGATGCTGACGCAGGTGCCGGTGGCGGCGCCGACGATCGGCGGGTGCGTGAAATCGATGTTCAGCTGGGCGAACTCTTCGACGTAGTGCAGGCCGTAGCGGTCGTCGCCGACGCAAGCGGTAAACGCGGCCCGGCCCCCGAGTTGCGACAGGGCAATGATCGAGTTGGCCACGCTGCCGCCGGAGACCAACTGTGGCTCGCGGTCCCGGAACGCCGCCAGCAGCTCCGCCTGCTCGGCGACCTCCACCAGCCGCATCGTCCCCTTCTCAAAGTGCAACTGGGCGAATTCCTCCTCGCTCAACTCCAACAGGATGTCCACCAGGGCGTTGCCCAGGCCGATGACGTCGAAGGTGCGGGGACGGGTCATGGGTATTACCAAGTTTTACAGACAGCGGCCCGACCGACTGCTCCGCCGCCTATTTCGCCTGGTTTTCCGGGCTGGCCTACGTCGTTACGTTGGCCGGGCCATCCGCCGCCGCGGACGACTCCGACGACCCGGACGGCCCAGCATAGCGGGCCAGGGCCAGGTCGATCCGCCGCAACACCTCGTCGCGGCCCAGGATGGCCAGCGTCTCGTACAGGCCGAACCCGACGGTCACGCCGGTCACCGCCACGCGGGTGGCCGCTACCAGGGCCTTGTGCAGGTTTTTGTCCGGTGCATACTCGCGTAGGGCGGCCTCGAGGGTCAGCGGGTCAAACGGCTCGGCGGCGGCCAACACCTCGCGGAACTGCCGCAACGCCGCGGCGGCGGGCCGCAGGGCCTTGTCCACCGCCGCCGGGTCGTACTCCGGATCCCGCCGCAACAGCGGTGCGGCGAACTGCACCAGGTCGGAAAACAGCTTGATCCGCTCCCCGGCCGCCTCGACGATCTGCAGCAGCCGCTGCCGCTGCTCGGGCGGCAGGGGATCGCCGACCAGCCCGGCCCGCCGCAGATACGGCAGCCCCCGCTCGACCTTCTCCGCCGCCGGGACCTGCTTCATGTATTCCCCTTGCAGCCAGAACAGCTTCTTCTCGTCGAAATTGGCCGGCGCCTTGGTGATCCGCTCCAGACTGAAATGCCGCAGGACCGTCTCCAGCGGGATGAACTCGCTGCTGTCGTCCAGCGACCAGCCGAGCCGCACCAGGTAGTTGATGAGCGCCGCCGGCAGGTAGCCCAGTTCGCGATAGTAAGCAACAGTGGCGATGTTCAGGTCGTCGCGGCCGCGCAGCTCCTGTTCGGTCCAGCCGCAGGCCTTGAGTTTGGCGATTTCCTGCTCGGTCAGGGGGGGCAGCTTGCGCTTGCTCATCTTTTCCCCCTTGTAATAGACCAGGGGGATGTGGGCGAACTCGGGGGGCGTGGCCCCCAGGGCTTCATAGATGAGCAGTTGCACCGGCGTATTGATCAGGTGCTCTTCGGCGCGGATGACGTGGGTGATCTGAAAGTCGATCTCATCGACGACGGTGGCGAAGCTATAGACGGCGCGGCAACGCCCCTGCTCGTCGGGCGCCCGCAGCAAAACAGGGTCGCGGATGGTGTCGGTGCTGACCTCGACGCGGCCGCGGACGTGGTCGTGGAAGACGACGCTGCGGCCCTCGGGGACCTTGAGGAGAATGGGGGCGGGCCGCTCGCGGTAGAGGCGGAGGTTTTCCTCGGGGGGCACGTCGCGGTTGCTGCCGCGGTGGACGTAGGGGCGGCGGAGGCGTTGGGCCAGCTCGCGGCGGGCGTCCTGTTCCTCCTGGGTGGTGTAGTCGGGGTAGGCCTTGCCTGCGGCTAGCAGTCGCATAGCGGCGGCGACGTATTTGTCGTTGCGTTGGCTTTGGAAGTAAGGGGCGTGGGGTCCGAAGCTGTCGCCGCTACCGTCGGGGGTGGGGCCTTCGTCCCAGTCCAGGCCGAGCCAGCGGAAGCCGTCGAGGATGGGGCGGATGGCTTCGGCGCGGTTGCGGGCGGCGTCGGTATCGTCGATGCGGAGGATGAACTGGCCGCCGTGACGGCGGGCAAACAGCCAGTTGAACAGGGCGGTGCGCACCCCGCCGACGTGCAGATAGCCGGTGGGGCTAGGGGCAAAGCGGGTTCGGACGGTCATAGTCGAGAAGCATCATCCTGAATGTTACGGGAACGTCAGGGTCTGGCCATGGTGGGGCCGCCGTGCGTCCGCTGTGAGTCCGCCGCGTGGCCACCGTGAGTCCGCCGCGTGGCCACCGTGAGTCCGCCGCGTGGCCGCCGCGTGGCAACCTGTGCGAACGGTACAACTGCGGCCGGGGCCGGATAGGGGGCCGGATCAGTCGGCGGCATCCGGGCGACCATTCGGGCTGACCAGCGCGGCCGTGGGATCGCGGTCGGCCATACGTGCGCCGGCGCGGGTCTCCACCAGCAGGACGATCTGCCCTTCCTGGACGATCTTGCCGTGCTGGTTGAGGATGCCGCGGTACCAGACGACCTCGCCGCGGCGGCCACGGCCCCGCAGGGTCTTTTCCAGCACCCGGCTACGTAGCCGGATGGTATCCCCGATGTACACCGGCAGCAAGAAGTTCCACTGGATGACCCGCAGCAGGGCAATGGTCCGCAGCGGCGGCGCGTTCACCCCCAGGCCGCTGCCGATCGAGAAGACCGCAAAGCCGTGAGCGATCGGTCGCCGGAACGGCGTCGTCTTCGCGTACTCGTGATCGACGTGGATCGGATTGAAATCGCCGCTGAAGCCGGCAAAATGGACGATGTCCGCCTCCGTAACGGTCCGCCCGCCCGAAAGCCATTCCTGCCCGATTTCCAGATCGTCGTAGTACAACGCCAGTGATGAAAAACCCATGATCGCTGTTCCACAGTAAAAGGTACGGGGGATGCCGTGCCGCGGGCCCACCTCTACGGCACTGTATAGGATCCGCGGCAGTTAAAACAAGGGGACGGGCACAGTTTACCCATTTTTCCCAGTAGCACCGCTGGCATCCGCATCCCGTGCGGCATGGGGCGGCGGCCGGTCTGGTCGTGCTGCTGGGCGGAGCGGTCACCGACGGCGTCGGGGCCGCGTCTGGAATACCCGCAACAGCTCGGCTTCCTCCTGCGGCGTCAACACGGGGCCGGGTGGACGGTCGTCCGGGTTAGGCGGCGCAAACGATCCGGGCGGCCCGGACGCATCCGGCGACCGCTGGCCCCGCTCCAGCCAGTCGAGCATCTGGCCCAGGTCCATCGCCCTTTGGCCCCGGCGTCGGGCCGCGGCCCGCAGCCGCCGGTCGTGCGACACCACCACCGCCGACGGATGATGCGACTGTCGATTCAAATTTTTCAGTCGCTCCTCGATCAGATCGTCGGCAGTTTGCCGGTAGGCGAAAAAGATGTACAAGCGGCCGTCCTGCAGCGGCGGCGTCGGTTGTCCCGCCTCGCGGGCGTCGAAATAGACCTCCACCACGTCCGCCGCGGCGAAGGGTTGCTGCCGCAGCCAATCCAGGAAGCGTTGCCGGCGACGCTCCAGCTCCCCCTCGGGGAGCCCCGGACGCTGCAAACCCATCTGGTACATCAGGTTATAACCGTCGAGCAGCCACAGCATCCCACGGCCCCCCGCCGGTCCCGACGCTCCGATCCGCTGGCGTGTCCGTCCCTTTCCCCTGACCCGGTCGGTCCCAAACTTTATTCTTTGGGCGTTATGGTTTTGGGGCTAGCATACTTTTGAGGGCGTTATGGTTTCGGAGTTAGCATACCTCTGCCGGATCCGGTCGGTCTCCGGCTCGGGGGACATCGGCGGTTCCGCCGAAGCGTCCGCCGCGGCCCGATTCATTGTCACTGGCGGTCACATTCATCATAACTCGTTGTCTATCAATATTCTACGCAAAAGCGTGTGGGTCGAAATGTGAGGATCGACTTGAGCAGGTTCGCCACGGATGGAGCGATCCGGGCCAATCGGAACGGACCGCCGCGGTGGTGACGTTGGCCCGTGTGTCGTCGGGGCGGGAACCCCACCAAGGGGCGTAAGAAACAAAACAGGGGCGTAAGAAACAAAAATACCGCTCCCGGCGAGGCAGAAGCGGCATCTATCGCCGAACGGCCGCGGGCCACGGCCGGTTGTAGGGGCGCCGGTCAGTCCTCCGGGGAGGACGGCGGCGTGGAACGGTCGTCGTCCGCTTCTGCGGCGGCGATCCGGTATTCCTCGTTGAGCCAGCGCCCTAAGTCAATGATGCGACAGCGTTTGGAGCAAAACGGGTAATCCGGATAGTCCTGCCAGTTGCCTGGCATGGCCGCGTCGCAGATCGGGCAACGCATTGGTTTCATCGGCCCGCCTTGCCCGGAACTTTGCATTTTCTCCGGATTGTCGGCATCGCCCGTCTGCGGCATGTTTCCCTTCCTCCGGGTATGGTCGGCACGGCCCGCCGGAAGCGGCACCTGCGGCCCCGTCGTGCGGCCAGGTGGGATCACTCCGGGGCCGCGCTCAGGAGCTGGCGACCGTCCGGGCCGAGCTGTCGGAGGCCGGATTGCCGCTGGCGGCAGCGTTGTCAGCAGTCGGAGCATCGCCGGCGGGGCGAGCCGGGCCGTGGTCGTTCGACGTTTTCCATTCCTTGCGGCGGTAGTCGGTTTCGTAGAAGCCGGAGCCTTTGAAGATGATGCCGCCGCCCCCGCCGAACAGGCGGCGCAGGCGGGGCTGGCCGCAGGAGGGGCAGTCCGTCAGCGGCGGGGCCGTAATCGGCTGGATTTCCTCAAATTGATGGCGGCAGGCGTCGCAGGTGTAGTCGTAAGTGGGCATGGCGGATCGCTCCTACTATGTCATTGGCAGCAAAGCGTTTACAGCAACTGTATCGTTTGCTATCTATGTCATTGGCAGCAAAGCGTTTACAGCAACTGTATCATTTGCTATGTCATTGGCAGCAAAGCATTTACAGCAACTGTATCATTTGGTACGCCGCCGGAGGGGGGCAGCCGAATGCGTCGGTCGTGGCGATAGTCCGAAGCAACGATGGCATCAGGTGCTGCCGCTGGCGGTGTCGGCGGCCGGCGTGCTGGGCGTTTGGGCTGGCGACGGGGCGGGTTGGTCGGCGGGGGATTCAGCCGGCGGTGCGGCGGCCACTACCACGTGGGTGGGCCGCAGGACCCGGTCGTGGAAGTAGAAGCCCTGTTGTAGCACCTGGGCGACGTGGCCGGGGGGCACCGCCGCGGTCGTTTCCTGGGCCACGGCCTGGTGGAGGTTGGGATCGAAGGGGGTGCCGGGGCCACAGTCGATGCGGGTGACGCCGTGGCGGCGGAGGATGTCCAGAAACTGGGCCGCGGTTGCGGCCACGCCGACGGCCAGCGGTCCGTTGTCGCCCGCCGACCGGGCCGCCGCCAGCGCCCGCTCCAGGTTGTCGAACGCTCCCAGCAGGTCGCGGACCAGCGGCTCGGCGGCGTATTTTTTCTCCTCCTCCACGTTCCGCAGCAGCCGTTTGCGGTAGTTTTCCATGTCCGCCAGGCGGAGCTTGAAATTAGCCAGCTCCTGCTCGACGGCGGCGAGTTTCTGTTCGGTGTCGCTCAGGAGCTGCCGCAGGCGTTCGACTTCCGCCGCGGACTCCGCCGGGCCATTGCCGCCCGGTGCGGGGCCGGCGGCGGGTGTCGCCGCGGCGTCGGGTGGGGTCGGTTCCTTGGTAGTCGGATGGGTCGCGTCCGTCATCGGGTGATTCCCCTTTGTAGGCCGGCATCAAGTCGCCTCACTAGTTGGAGGGCTCTCGCCGGTAATCAGATCCTTCAATTTTTTGAAGAATCCGGGGCGGCCTGGTGCGGCGGGTGCGGGTCCGTCGCCGGCGGTGCGTTCCAGCTCCTCCAACCGCCGGAAGAGCTGTTCTTGTTCGGGGGTCAGGCGAGTGGGGGTCTCGACGACCAGGACCACCAGCAGGTCCCCTTTGCGGCGTGGGTTGTCCAGGTCGGGCATGCCGTGGCCGGGAATACGCACGACGGTGTGGGTCTGCGTGCCGCGGGGCACCTGGACGGTGACGGTTTCGCCGGTGAGGGTGACGAGGGGGACGGTCCCTCCTAAAGCCGCACGGGCAAAGGAGATCGGGCACTGGCAGATGAGGTTGTGGCCATCGCGTTCGAAGACGGGGTGGCGGGCGATGCGGAGGATGAGGTGGAGGTCGCCGCGGGGAGCGCCGGGGGGTCCTTCGTGGCCGCGGCCCGGGACGGTCAGGCGGGTGCGGGTATCGACGCCGGGGGGCACGGTGACGGTGACGGAGTCGGTGGCTTCGGTGCGGCCGCGGCCCCGGCAGTGGGTGCAGGGGTGGGTGATGACGTAGCCGGCGCCGCCGCAGCCCCGGCAGCGTTGCGGCACGGCAAAAAAGCCGCCGCTCAGGTATTCGGTACCGGAGCCTTGGCAGCGGCGGCACATGCTCGGCTGGGTGCCGGGGCGGGCCCCGCTACCGCCGCAGGTGCGGCAGTTGGCCTCATAACGGACGGTGAGGGTCTTTTGCACGCCGGTGGCCGCTTCCAGCAGCTCCAGGTCGAGGACCTGCTCGATGTCGGCGCCACGACGGGGCGTGCGGCGTCGGGGTCGGCCGCCGAACAGGCCGCTGACCAGGTCGTCGAAGACCTCCGACAGGTCGATGTGGATGCCGCCGCCGGCTGCCGCCGCACCGCCGTTGGCCAGTCCCTCGTGGCCGTAGAGGTCGTAAATCCGCCGCTTCTCCGGGTCCCGCAGCACCTCGTAGGCTTCGGAGACCTCGTGGTACTTCTCCAGGACCGAGTCGTCGCCGGGGTTCTGGTCCGGGTGATATTTTTTGGCCAACGCGCGGTAGGCTTTGGTGATTTCGGCCTCGGTGGCCGTGCGGGGAACGCCGAGCACCTCGTAGTAGCAGCGTTTGGCCATAGCAATGGTGCGGTTATCGATCCGGTCCGATGCCAAGGGGACAAACAAATACAGTCCAAAGCGTCATGCCGCAAGATATTGTACGGCATTTCCCTTTGGACTGTGCAAGGGGAAGCAGTGGGGCGGTCGCCGGGGCGGCCGGCCTGTGTGGCCCGCGTTCAGGCGATGGCGCCGGCGACGGGTCCTTTCTTCTTGTCCCCTTCTTCTTCGATTTTGGTGATGGCCACTTCGGTGGTGAGCATCAGTCCGGCGATGCTGGCGGCGTTTTCGAGGGCATTGCGGGTGACCCGCAGCGGATCGACGATGCCGGCTTTGAACATGTCGACGAACTCGCCGGTGTTGGCATCGTAGCCGATGTTGGGGTTCTTTTCGCCGCGGACGCGGACTTCATCGGCGATGACGGCGCCGTCCTGGCCGCAGTTTTCGGCGATTTGCCGCAGGGGCTTGCTCAGGGCGCGGGCGACGATTTCGGCGCCGCGCTGCTCGTCCCCCTTGAGTTTTTCGGCCAGCTCTTCGACGACCGGGACGCAGCGGAGCAGGGCCACACCGCCGCCGGGGACGATGCCGTCGGCCACGGCCGCGCGGGTGGCGTGCAGGGCGTCCTCCACGCGGCCTTTGGTCTGCTTCATTTCCGCCTCGGTGGCCGCGCCGACCTTGATGATCGCCACGCCGCCGACCAGCTTGGCCAGCCGCTCGGAGAACTTCTCCTTGTCGTATTCGCTTTCGGTCTGCTCCATCTGCTTGCGGATCATGTCGACGCGGGCTTTGATGGCTTCCTGCCGCTTCTTGTCCACCGATTTGTCGCAGATGATGGTGGTGGTTTCCTTATCTACGGTGACCCGGTCGGCGACGCCGAGCATATCCAAAGTGACGTTTTCCAGCTTGATGCCGCGGTCCTCGCTGAGGAAGGTGCCGCCGGTGAGCACGGCCATGTCTTCCATCATCGCCTTGCGACGGTCGCCAAAGCCGGGGGCCTTGACCGCGCAGACCTCCAGCAGGCCCTTGAGCCGGTTGACCACTAGCATGGCCAACGCCTCGCTCTCGACGTCCTCAGCGATGATCAATAGCGGCTTGCGGGTCTGGGCGACCTTTTCCAGGATCGGCAGCAGCTCGCGGACGCTGGAGAGCTTCTTCTCATGCAACAGAACGTAGACGTTTTCCTGCTCCCATTTCAGGTCCTGGGTGTTGACGGCGAAGTAGGGGGAGATGTACCCCTTGTCGAACTGCATGCCCTCGACGAACTCGAGGGTGGTTTCGGCGGTCTTGCCTTCCTCGACGGTGATGACGCCGTCTTTGCCGACCTTCTCGAAGGCGTCGGCCATCAGCTTGCCGATTTTGGGGTCGTTGTTGGCGGAGATGGTGGCGACCTGCTCCATCTCTTCCTTTTTGGTGAGACGTTTGGTGAGGTTGTTTTGCAGGTGTTCGACGGCCTTGGCGACAGCCTTATCGATGCCGCGCTTGATGCTCATCGGATTGGCCCCGGCACTGACGCTGCGCAGGCCTTCCTGGTAGATGGCCAGGGCCAGGACGGTAGCGGTGGTGGTGCCGTCGCCGGCGACGTCCGAGGTCTTCTGGGCCACGGCGTTGACCAGCTTGGCCCCCATGTTCTCGAACGGGTCGGGCAGGTCGATCTCCTTGGAGACGGTAACACCGTCTTTGGTCACCGCCGGGCCGCCGAACGATTTTTCGATGATCACGTTGCGGCCAGTCGGTCCGAGGGTGGAGCCGACGGCCCGGGCCAGCTTGTCGGCGCCGGCCAGCAGCTTTTTGCGGGCCTCGTCAGTATAGAGTAGTTGCTTGGCCATGAGCGTTGTTCTCCTAACACAAGGGTTATTCGGCGTATGTTGGGTTCAGGTCATCCCATTCTGATTGCATCCGCTGGCACGATCACGTCCGCTAGCCATTGGGCGAGCGGCGACAGCGTTTGCAGCGGTCGTGGGCAGCCGTCCGCCGGACAGGGACGTCTGTGGAAAGAACGCACGCTGCGGGTTGCCGCTAATCGGCTGCCGCCGCTTATTTTTCCAGCTTGGCGAGGATGTCGCTTTCGCGGAGGATTTTCAGCTCCTTGCCGTTGACTTCGACATCCGAGCCGCTGTATTTGCCGAACAGGACGATGTCGCCGACGGCAACGTTCAGCGGCAGGCGTTTGCCGTCGTCGGTCTGGCGGCCGGGACCGACGGCGATGACCTTGCCTTGCTGCGGCTTCTGCTTGGCCGTGTCGGGCAGGAGGATGCCGCCGGGGGTCTTTTCTTCGGCTTCCAGGGGTTCGACGACGATGCGGTCGTCCAGGGGACGCAGGGTGATTTCGGTTTCCTTTTTGCTCATGATCGAATCTCCGTAAAGGTTAGCGTATCTCCATCAAGGCAGTGGGCGGGGGTAGTCCGTCCCCGCGCGGGCGGCGGTCAGAAGTCCATGCCGCCGTGGTGGTCATCGTGGTGGCCGCCGGCCGGTTTTTTCTTTTCGGGGATGTCGGCGATCATGCACTCGGTGGTCAGCAGCAGGCAGGCGACGCTGGCGCCGTTTTGCAAGGCGGTGCGGGTGACCTTGAGCGGGTCGATGACGCCGGCCTTGCGCAGGTCGCAGTATTCTTCGGTGTCGGCGTTGAAGCCGTAGTTTTTGTCCTTTTGCTTGAGGATGTTGTTGACGACGACGGTGCCGTCGTAGCCGGCGTTTTCGGCAATGAGGCGGGCGGGCATGGCCAGGGCCTCATAGAGGACGCTCATGCCGTGGGCCTCTTCAGCATCGGGGTGGTTCTTTTTGGCCTTTTCGAGGACCTTGCGGGCATGGAGGAGGGCGACGCCGCCGCCGGGGACGATCCCTTCGGCTAGGGCGGCACGGGTGGCGTGCAGGGCGTCCTCGTAGAGGGCCTTGCGTTCCTTCATGGCGGTCTCGGTGGCGCCGCCGACCTTGATCACTGCCACGCCGCCGGCCAGCTTGGCCAGCCGCTCCTGCAGCTTTTCGCGGTCGTATTCGCTGTCGGTCTTTTCGATCTCCTTGCGGATCTGCTCGGCCCGGCCCTCGATCGCCGCCGGCGAGCCTTTCCCTTCGGTGATCGTGGTATTTTCGGCGTCCACCCGCACTTTCTTGGCCCGGCCCAGGTAATCCACGACTGCCGGGTAGGGCTGCTTGCCGCGACGGGCCTCTTCCGGCGAGGGCTGGACCATCGAGTCGAGCTGGATGCCCAGGTCCTTGAATATGGCCTTGCCGCCGGTCAGCACGGCGATGTCCTCGAGCATCGCCTTGCGACGGTCGCCGTAGCCGGGGGCCTTGACGGCGCAGACCCGCAATACCCCCTTGAGCTTGTTGTAGACCAGCGTGGCCAACGCCTCGCCTTCCACGTCCTCGGCGATGATCAGCAGCGGGTCCTTCTGCTTGGCCGCCCACTCCAAAAGCGGGATGAGCGATTTGACGTTAGAGATTTTGTCCTCGTAGATCAGGATGTAGGGGTTTTCGAACTCGCAAACCACCTCTTCCTGGTTGTTGACAAAGTGCGGCGAGAGGTAGCCGCGGTCGAACTGCATCCCCTGCACGACGTTGACGACCGTCTCGGCGGCCTTCCCTTCCTCGATGGTCACCACGCCGTCTTTGGCCCCGACCTTCTTGAGGGCCTCGGCCAGCTTCTGGCCGATCTCCTTGTCGTTGTTGGCGGCGATCGTCGCCACTTCGGTCAAAGCCTTGGTGTCCTTCGGATCGATCGGCTCGGCCAGCTTGTGCAGCTCATCGACGACCAGTTGCACCCCCTTGTGGATGCCGCGGACCAGGGCCATGGGGTCGTGTCCGGCGGCGACGGCCTTGAGCCCTTCCCGGAAGATGAACTCGGCCAAGACGGTGGCGGTGGTGGTGCCGTCGCCGGCCACATCCGAGGTCTTGCTGGCCGCCTCCTTGACCAGTTGGGCGCCCATATTCTCAAAAGGATCCAATAATTCGATAGCCTCGGCGACGGTTACCCCGTCTTTGGTGACGTTGGGAGCGCCCCAACCTTTGTCAATGACGGCGTTGCGGCCGCGCGGCCCCAGCGTGCAGCGGACCGCCCGGGCCAGCTTGTGGACGCCGCTCAGCAGCTTCTGACGGGCATCATCGGCGTAGGTCAGTTGCTTCGATGCCATGGTCGTGCTTCCTTTTGCGTAAGTTGTTCAGGACAAAGGATTTCAGTTCCAAAAACGCTAGCAGTTCCGTTTATCGGGCCGCTTGCTGCCGCCGGGGCGGCACGGCCCGCGCGTGTCGTCGTCGCCCCCTGGGCCGTCGGATTGCTATGCAATTCCTGTGCCCGTGGCGCGATTTATCGCAAGTACTGATTAGGCAATATGTTGCGAAAAGGATGATGACGGCGGCGGCACTAGCCGCTGTCAAAGTGGCAGTCGGAGTCGGGCCGGCGGTGGCGAAACTGGCAGGCGTCCCCCACCCTCGCCGCTACCAACGCGAGCGTGCCCCAAGGGAGTACCCGGACGCCGCCGACCCGTCGCCCCCCTTGAATCCGTGGCCGAAGGTTGCAATCTTAAACCCCGTGTCAACCCCGTGTCGGGCGTGGGTGTGGCGGTCGCCGAGGCGGCGTGTGCGGTCGCCGGAATTGTGGCGGTCGCCGACCGACACAATTGGCGTTTACTTACGTAAAACTTGACAGAGTGCGATTTTTAGTGCATATTTGTTCAGAAAAGGGGTGAGTGAATCATGGCGGACCAGGACCGCGGCCGGATCGGCATCGTCGTGGGGGGCGGCCCGGCCCCCGGCATCAACGGCGTGATCAGCTCGGTGACCATCGAAGCCATCAACCAGGGGCTGGAAGTGATCGGCATCCGGGACGGCTTCAAGCACCTGGTCAACGGGGACATTACGCAGGTGCGGCGGCTGACCATCCCGGACGTGGCCCCGTACTACCAGAAAGGGGGGAGCCTGCTGGGGACCAGCCGGACCAACCCGACCAAAGATCCGCAGCACATGAACAACGTGATCGACGGTCTGCGGCGGCTGGGGATCCGCTATCTGGTGACCATCGGCGGCGACGACACGGCTTACAGCGGCAGCCAGGTGTACGCCCACGCCGGGGGGACCATCCGCGTGGCCCACGTGCCGAAAACGATCGACAACGATCTGCCGCTGCCGCCGGGCATCCCTACCTTCGGGTTCGAGACGGCCCGGCACTACGGGGCGCAACTGGCCCGCAACCTGCATGAGGACGCCCGCACGACCAACCGCTGGTACATCGTGGTGAGCATGGGGCGTGCGGCGGGGCATCTGGCCTTGGGGATCGGCAAGGCCGCCGCTGCCACCGTGACCATCATCGCCGAAGAGTTTGACCGCCGCGAGGTCACCCTCGAGCTGATCTGCGACATCATCATCGGCTCGATGATCAAGCGCAAAGCCCAAGGCAAAGGCTACGGCATGGTCGTGTTGGCCGAAGGGCTGATGGAACGGATCGGCGAGGAACGGCTCAAGCAGGTGCTCAGCCAGCATCCGGGGAAATTCGGGACGATCGAGCTGGACGCCTTCGGGCACCTCCGTCTGGGCGAGATCGAGTTCGGACGGATGATCCGCACCTTCCTGGCCGAGCGGCTCAAGCAGCTCGGGCTGAAGTTCGACATGATTGACAAGGACCTGGGTTACGAGCTGCGTTGTGCCGACCCGATCCCCTTCGACGCGGAATATACCCGCAACCTGGGCTACGGGGCGGTGAAGTTTTTACTGTCGCCGCAGGCGGAACGCCAGGGGGCGGTGGTCACCTTTGTCGGCGGCAGCATGGTGTTGCGGCCGTTTGAGGAGATGCTCGACCCGCAGACCAAAAAGATGCCGACGCGGCTGGTGGACATCCGCAGCGAGACCTATGAGGTGGCCCGGCGGTACATGATCCGCCTGGAGAAGTCGGATTTTGAGGACCCGGCACGTCTGGAAGCGCTGGCGGCGGTGGTGCGGATGACGCCGGAACAGTTCCGCGAGCGGTTCGGCTACGTCGTCGCCTGAGTGTCGCTGTAACAACCGCAACTGCCATCGTCTCGACTCCGCGTAGTCCCCCCGGCCAAGGACGGGAATAGTTCGGACCCGCCCGGCATCCTAACATTCAAACGCGGCTGTTGCAGTGGTTCCCCGACGGTCGCTGGAACGGGGCGGGGCACACGCTCCAGGTGGGTTAGCCAGCGGCCGGCAGGGGGCCGCATCGTCGCGGCCGCGCAGAGCGGGGGAGCACGTCATGGCGTGGTGGTATGGCCTGCTGGCCGACCTGGTGGTGACGGTGCATCTGGCGTATGTGGCCTACGTGCTGGTGGGCCAGGTGCTGATCGTTGTTGCTGCCCCGTTCCGCTGGCAATGGGCCCGCAACCCGTGGTTCCGGCTGACGCACTTGCTGGCCATCGCCGTGGTCGCCTACGAGGCGTTGGCGGAGATCCGCTGCCCGCTGACCATTTGGGAATACCAGTTGCGGGAGCTGGCCGGGCAGTCGTTTGATGGCAGCGAGACGTTTGTGGGCCGGCTGATGCACGACTTGTTGTTCATCGAGGGCCAGCCGGAGATTTTCTTCACGACGCTGTACGTGGCGATGCTGCTGCTGGTGGTGCAGGGGCTGATCATGTATCCGCCGCGGATGTTCCGTTCGCCGCTGCTGGCCGGACTGCTGACCCGGCTGCTGGCCCGGCTGCTGGCCCGGCAGCGGGAGTCGGAGGGCCGCCCGTCTGCGGTGGCGTCGCTCCCGGCCGAGGATGCCCCCGCCGGAAGCTGAATAGCCCGGTTTCAGCGCGGGCTTTTCACGCAGCGGAAGCCTAGATGCGAGGTGCCGGTATCGACGTCCCCTTTGCCGCGGCCGTAAACCTTGTAGCGGGCACAGAAGCCTTCACTGCACAAAAACGAGCCGCCCCGCTGCACCCGCTTGGGGATCAACGCCTCGTGCGGGCGGGACGGATCGAAGCTGATCTCCGGCCCGGGCGGGTTATGTCGCGGGCTGACGGCGTAGTAGTCCGGCCGGTACCAGTCCTGGCACCATTCCCAGACGTTGCCGGCCATGCCGTAGAGGCCGTAGGGGTTAGGGGGAAAGGCCTTGACCGGTGCGGTGCGGACGTAGCCGTCCTCGCGGGTATTCTGATAGGGGAAGCGACCCTGCCAGATGTTGCACCGCCAGACGCCGCCGGCGCCCGGTGCGTCGTCCCCCCACGGATAGGGCTTCTGCACGTACCCGCCGCGGGCGGCAAACTCCCATTCCGCCTCGGTCGGCAGGCGTTTGCCCGCCCACTGGGCGTAGGCCGCGGCGTCGTGCCAGGAGACGTGCACCACCGGATGGTCCATGCGGTCCGCGATGGAGCTCCCCGGCCCTTCCGGGTGCCGCCAACAGGCCCCGGGGACCCACCGCCACCACTGCCCCTCGTTGTCCCACGGCACCGGCCTTTCGGTCATGACGAAGACCAGCGAGCCGGGCACCAGCAGCTCGTCCGGCGGCTCCGGCGCACCCGGCGGCAGATACGCCAGAATTTGCTCTTTGGTCGGTGCCCGTTCGGCAGTGGTGACATACCCGGTGGCCGCCACAAACTCCGCAAACTGGGCATTAGTGACCTCGGTCTCGTCCATCCAGAAACCGTCGACGACGACCTCGTGGACCGGGCGGGCGTCCGCAAAAAACGGATGGGGATCGTCGGTCCCCATCAGGAAGGTACCGCCGGGAATCCAGACCATCCCGGGCGGCGGCGGTCCCGGCGGCCGGCTGGTTCCGAACCGTCCGAGGAGGGCCAGGACGCCTGCCACAGCCAGGGCCAAGCTCACGGTCACGGCCATAGCGACACTGAGTCGTCGTCGGCGACTGGATCCGCCCGGAGGTGTCGCCGGTGGTCCTGCCGCAGCGGCTGAGGGTGCTTTGGCCGGACTCGCCGCTGCACGCCGAAACGATGACGCCATCGCGGCCGCCTCCCGTTAGGTTTCCGCTCGTATACAGTTTATACAATCGAGGCGATTTACCCAGTCCGCGTATACCCAGCCGCGTATACCTAGTCCGCGTATACCCAGTCGGCGTGTACCCAGTCCGCGTAAGCGGCGCTCCGCCCTGTCGGAGCAAGCTGGGCCTTGCCTGAGGGGGATGGTGGGAATAATATGCCGCCGGACGGATTGATGACTAAGTTGATCGGAATAGTGATGATTATCTGCCGTTGCCGTGGCCGATGGATTAGGTATGGATGGACCGGGTGGGCGGAAGCGGGGAGGGGTATGGATGGGCCGGGCCGGGTGCCAGCCAGGGCGGTCCGCAGCGGCGGGCTTGGGGTTGCGGCGGGCGGATGCGGGGGAGCGGTTAAGCGGAGGCCAATGAGCAGATGGGCCGTATCAATCCGCAGGTGTTGCCCGGCTACCGGCTGAGCATCAGCGTGACGCTGATGTATTTGGGCGTGCTGGTGGCATTGCCGCTGGGGGCGTGCCTTTTGCGGGCGGCAACGATGTCGCCGGGGGAGTTTGCGGCGGCGGTGTGGACGCCGCGGGCGCGGGCGGCCTATGCGTTGACCTTTGGGGCCGCCGCCGTCGCCGCACTGCTCAGCAGCGCCATCGGCCTGGTGATCGCCTGGGTGCTGGTCCGGTACGACTTTCCCGGGCGGCGGCTGCTCGACTCGCTGGTCGACCTGCCGTTGGCCTTGCCGACCGCCGTGGCCGGGCTGGTGTTTGCCCACCTGTACAGTCCCCGCGGCTGGCTGGGGCAGTGGCTGGTGCCCCTGGGGATTGAGCTGGCTTACACCCGTGCGGCGATCGTGCTCGTGCTGGTCTTTATCGGCTTCCCGTTTGTCGTCCGCACCGTCCAGCCGGTGATCCAGAGCCTGGACGCTGAAGAAGAGGAAGCGGCGATGCTGCTGGGGGCCAGCCGCTGGCAGACCTTCCGCTACGTGCTGCTGCCGGCGATCTGGCCAAGCCTGGTCACTGGTTACGCCCTGGCCTTCGCCCGCGGCCTGGGCGAGTACGGCTCGATCGTTTTTGTCTCGGGCAACATCCCCTTCCGGACGGAAATTGCCCCGCTGTTGATCGTCGGCCGCCTTGAGGAGGGACCGGGCAAGCTAGCCGAGGCCACGGCGATCGCCGTGGTGCTGCTGGCGGCGTCGTTCGCCCTGCTGATCGGGATCAACCGGCTCGAATCGTGGCTGCGGCGAGGATAGGGAGGGGTGTGCCGATGGCCATGCCGGGTGGCATCGAGCGGTTGGGGGGGCACAGCGTCGGGCGAGGATCGACCCAGGACCCGCTGCTGGTGCGGGTGGTGCTGATCGGCTTGGCCGCGTTCTTCATGACTGTTTTGGTGATCATTCCGGTGGTGGTGGTGTTTTACGAGGCGTTGGCGGACGGGGTGGCGGCCTACTGGCGGTACCTGTCCGAGCCGGAGACGCGGCATTCGATCGTGCTGACGCTGAGCGTGGCGCCGCTGGCGGTGGGGTGCAACGTCCTGTTTGGGATCGCCGCGGCATGGGCGATCGCCCGCTTCCGGTTCCCAGGCCGGACGCTGCTGCTGACGGCGATCGACGTACCGCTGTCGGTCTCGCCGGTGGTCGCCGGGCTGTCGCTGGTGCTGCTGTTTGGGGCGCACGGCCTGCTGGGACCGTGGCTGCGCAGCCACGGGGTGGAGATCCTGTTTACCTTCCCCGCCCTGGTGATCGCCACGACCTTTGTGACCATGCCGTATGTGGCCCGGGAGCTGATCCCGGTGATGGAGGCGATCGGGCCGGACGAGGAGCTGGCGGCGCTGAGCTTGGGGGCCAACGGCTGGCAGATCTTCTGGCGGATCACTCTGCCGAACATCAAATGGGGCCTGCTTTACGGCGTGATCCTGTGCAATGCCCGGGCGATGGGGGAATTCGGGGCAGTGTCGGTCGTTTCCGGCCGCATTCCCGGCGAGACCAACACCATGCCCCTGCAGGTGGAGACGCTCTTCCAGGACTTTCACACGCCCGCGGCGTTCGCCCTGGCCTCGGTGCTGACCCTGCTGGCGGGGGCGACGCTTCTGATCAAGGTGTGGGTAGAAGGACGGCACCGGCGGGCGGTAGCGGCGCGGCCGTCCGCATCCGCGACGGAAGAGGAGGACGCCGCCGAGCCGGTGCCGCCCGCGTTGCCGGCAAGCCATGGGTCGGCCAGCTCCGGGCCACTTGAAAGCAGCGTAGATCCAACGGGCGCCAAACATCTGCCGGCAAGCCGCGGGTCGGCCAGCGCCGGCCCGCTCCCGGCCCGTGCATGACCCTGCTCAGACGTAGACGTAAGCATGCAAGTACAAGTAAGCATGCGGGCATGATTGGGCCAAGACGTAAACCTACCCTTGCCGAGACGTAAATGATTGGGCCAAGACGTAAACCTCCCCTTGCCGGGGTATAACAGCCAGCTTCAACCTGCGGAACGGTTATGTCGATCACCATCCAGAACGTGACCAAACGGTTCGGCGATTTCGTCGCCTTGGACAATGTGTCGCTGGTCTGCCCCACCGGCCAGCTTGTCGCCCTGCTCGGTCCGTCCGGCTCGGGCAAGACGACCCTGCTGCGGATCATCGCCGGACTGGAGACGCCCGACAGCGGGGCGGTCTATTACTACGACGACGACATCACCCGCCAGTCGGCCCGCGACCGCAACGTCGGGTTTGTCTTTCAACACTATGCCCTGTTCCGGCACATGACGGTTTACGACAACGTGGCGTTCGGCCTGCGAGTCCGCAAGGTGCCGGAGCCGCAGGTCCGGCAACGGGTCATGGAGCTGCTGCGGCTGGTCCGCCTCGAGGAAAAGGCCCACCGCTACCCCAGCGAGCTGTCCGGCGGGCAGAAGCAGCGGATCGCCCTGATCCGCGCCCTGGCCCCTGATCCTAAAGTCCTGCTGCTGGACGAGCCGTTCGGGGCTCTCGATCAGAAGGTGCGGATGGAACTGCGGACGTGGCTCCGCCGCTTCCACGACGAGTTCCACGTCACTAGCATCTTCGTGACCCACGACCAGGAGGAAGCCTTTGAAGTGGCCGACCGCGTGGTGGTGATGAACCGGGGCCGCATCGAGCAGGAGGGGACGCCGCTGGAAGTCTTCGAGCACCCGGCAACCGCCTTCGTGATGGACTTTCTCGGCAACGTCAACAAGCTGCCGGTCCGCCTCGAGGGGGGCAAAGCCCTGCTCGGCGACACCGGCACCCTGGAGGTACCCGCCAAACTCTTCGGTGCCGGCGAAAACGGCCGCCTCGACGCCTATGTCCGCCCCCACGAGCTGGATATCGCCCGCACCCCCGACAACGGCAACTGCCTGACCGCCCGCATCGTCCACATCAACCCCGCCGGCGCCGTCGTCAAGGTCCGCCTCATGGCCGAAGATTTCGGCCTGATGCTCAATGTCGATGTCGCCCCGGACCGCTACCGCCAATTGGCCCTCAAGCCCGGCGAGACCGTCTTTGTCACCCCCAAAACCGATTACACCGTCCAACCGGATTATACAATATAAAATATATCCCGGATAAACACCACCTTGGACGCGATCCCACGCTGCTACCGGCGCGCGGCCCGTCGCGGCGACGTAGCCCTCACCCTTTCCGGCGGGCCGCCCCACCGATATGTTGAGCTATTCCGGGGGAGCGGCCGCCGGGTTGTACGACCTGACGGCCGGTTGGGCCGCAAGCGGGCTTGCCGCAAGCCGGTTGGCCGGAACAACCGAGGCGACCGCCCCCCGACGACAGCAATTTGACCGCAAGCAGTTACAGGGTAACGGTTTATGGCTGAACGGATCTCGACACGCAAACGCCTGGCCCGCATCCGCGACAACATGGCCCAAGCCCGCATCGCCAATAGCCGCCGCAGACGTCGGGAGCAGGCCTGCCGGGAGCGGCGGATGAAGCAATTGATCCTGCAGGGGCAGTATCCCTACCTGCCGGCGGTGCAGAGCTGGCTCAGCGCCCGCCTGGGCGTCCCCTTTTCCCGGATCACGGAAGCCCAGGCCCGCCAGGTGGCCGAGTCGATCCCTGGCTAAGCCTCCGCCGGCTCAGGTTGGTGGGTCGCCTCAAGTACTGGCGGGTTCCCCCTCGTCGGTCCCCTCGGCGTCGTCGGGCGGGGGAAGCCGTCCGCCGTGCAGGGGGCAACGGGCAAAGAGCCGGGGAAACAGCGGGATGCGGCCCCACAGGCGGTGCCAGCCCCAGCCCCGCTCACACGCCGGACGGGAACAGAAACTGCACGGCACGGCGCAGCCATCCGGCAGGAAGATGGCGTAGCGGCGACGCTCCGCCTCATGAGCGGCGATCGCCTCCCGACTGACGCCGCGACGGTCCAGCTCCCCTTCCATCAGGTCGAGGGCCGCCGGCTCCATCCCGGCACGGTATACCGTCACGCGGTCGAGCAGCTCCTCGGTGTCCGCCTGCCGGATATATGCGGCTACCCGTTTCAGGTCCCAGAACATCGCCGGCCCTCGGTCGGCAGTCATGTGCGGGAACCGGCAGCGGAGCATTTGACGCAACTGCAATTCCAACAGGCAGTTACGTGTGGATATCCTCTGCGCCTGTTCCGCCCGCGGGGTGCGCCGGAAACCTCGCGGACACGGAACTTTCCGCCGAGCCGGTGCGTCGAATAGTGTAGAACGACTGTCCCGAACGGACGATAGGGGGCCGCCGGCGGCGGAATTTTCTCCAGGCAGAACGGTTTGCAAGCTATAGTAGCTGCACACGCCGGGAAATCGGCCGACCGGTCCCGCAGGAGAACGGCCCCGGCATGTCATTCTCGAGGGAGAGCGACCATGACCCGCAATTTCGGCTGGTGGTGCTGGTGCGTCGTCTGGGCAACCGCCGCCCCACTGCAGGCCCAATCCCCCTCTTCCAGCAGCCTGACGCCGCAAACCCAAAAGATCAACGAGCTGATCGCGGCCAAGTGGAAAGAGGCCGGCATCACCCGGCCGGCCCAGCGGGCCACCGACCACGAGTTCATGCGGCGAGTGTTCATCGACCTGATCGGCCGCATCCCCACGCCGGAAGAGATCATCGACTTCGAGCGGGACAACCGCCCGGACAAGCGGGCCCGGCTGGTCCACCGCCTGCTGTACGAGACCGGCTACACGCCGCGCGACCGCAATGGCCGACCGGTCACGGCGATCGCCGGCCTGCCCGTCCCCATCGATTACAACTTCGCCTATGCCGAAAACTTCGCCGAGCTGTGGACCACCTGGATGCTGACCCGCAGCAACGTCCACCGCATCTACCGGGAACAGTTCCGCCTGTGGCTGGTCCAACAGTTCGCCAGCTCGCCGCAGTTCCCGGAAGGCAAGCCGTGGGACCGGATCGTCTATGAGCTGATCACCGCCACCGGCAGATCCAACGAGAACGGGGCGGTCATCTTCATCGCCCGCCATCTCGGCGACCCCATCGTCGACGAAAACAACCGCCCCACCAACGACTACAGCAAAGAGGGACGCTTCGATGCCGTGCCGATCACCTCGCGGGTCACCCGCCTGTTTTTGGGCATCCAAAGCCAGTGCGTCCAGTGCCACGACCATCCGTTCAACAAGGAGTATGTGCAGTCGGACTTCTGGGGCGTCAACGCCTTTTTCCGGCAGACCAACCGGAGCAGTACCACCAACCCGATGAACCTCGGGGGCGTAACGCCGCCGCCGATCGAGGTACGTGACATGCCGGAATGGAACACGAGCGGCATGGTTCTGTACGAGCGGCGGGACGGCCGCAAGCTGGCCACCTTCCCGACCATGCTGCGGGACCTGGCCCAGTTCGAGCAAGAGGCCCCGCCGACCAAGCGGCTCACCGGCACGGCGCTGCCGCCGCAACTGCAGGGCAAGACCCGCCGCCAAATCCTCGCCCAGTGGATCGTCGAGCACGACAACTTCGCCCGCGCCTTCGTCAACCGCATGTGGGGGCACCTCTTCGGCCGCGGCCTCCACCAGGACCCCACCACCGACGACTTCAGCAGCAATAACCCCGTCGTCCACCAGGAGCTGCTCGACTACCTCGGCGAGGAGTTCAAAAGATACGGCTACGACCCCAAAAAGCTGCTCTACTGGATCTGCACCAGCGACGTTTACAACCTCAGCCACGTGGCCAACAAGGCTTACGCCGACCCGAGATTCGACCCGTATTTTGCCCGCATGCCGCTGAAAATGATGTCGCCGGAGGTGCTTTTTGAATCCCTGGCTGTCGCCACCCGCGCCGAAGCCCGCCGCGGCGAACAGTTCCGCATCCTCAAGGAACGCTGGCTGCAACGCCTCACCCTCAATTTCGGCGACGACGAAGGGAACGAAGTCACCTTCAACGGCACCGTCATCCAGGCCCTGCTGATGATGAACGGTCAGGAACTGAACAGCGAGATTGGCACCGACCGCAGCGCGACCGGAGTGGTCGCGGATATTGTCCGCCGTCACACCGCCCGCGGTATCGCCTCGCCCCGCGCCATCTACGACGAGCTGTTCCTGATGACCGTCAGCCGCCGGCCTACCGCCGCGGAAGTCGCCCGCCTCGAACAGATCCGCAACGGCCAGGCGGTGATCGACCTGAGCAATCCCCTCAGTACCCCCGCCGCACCCAAAGGGCCGCGACCGAAGCAACCTCCCTCTAAGCAGCCAAGCAACCTGGTGGTCCCGCCCGGCGCCAGCCCCAACGACGTGGCGTTCTACCAAGACGTTTTGTGGGCCTTACTCAACAGCAGCGAGTTCATCCTCAACCACTGACCGCCTGCCGACAGCGAAGGAACCACTCCGTCCGCCGCTGGACGCTGCAATGTCCTAGTCTGCCGGCAGCCGTCCCGGCGGAGGCGTTCTTCGTTCTGCACCCTCATTTCGGGCCGCCGCCCCGGCCGCGGCTATCTCACTTGCGGACCGGCTCCACCGCCGTGGCGACCACGTACGGCCGCGACAGCCCGTTGCGGGTCTGGCTGACGCCGTAAACGTCCACGTAGCTGTTGACGTAGCGATCGAGATCGACGCCGCTACCGGCGACCACATAGACGATCGGGATGCCGGGATTGGCTTCGAGGGCATAGGTCTTGCGGCCGTCCAGGGCGATGGCCGAGCGGACCAGGCGGCCCGGGCCGTGCCATCGCGGCGTGGCATCGCGGGCTTCGCCGCTGGTGACCGGAGCCGTGACCGGGATCGGCGGCCCCAATGCCCGTCCGCTGGCCGACGGACCGGCAGACCCAGGGGCGGCCGGCGACGTCGGACGGAACGGGTCCGCCGATGCGCCGCCGGAGACGCCGCGGCGTTTTTCCCGCAGCATATGGATGCGGGTGTAGCAGAGGTTGGCCAGGTTGCGGTCGCCGCCGGGTTCGTTGAGCCGCCGGGCCAGCTCAAAATAGAGCCGTTCGGCCTCCTCGAGCCGCCCGGCCTTCTCCGCCGCTTCCGCCTGCTGCCAGAGCGGGTCCGCCTGCCATGCGGCGGGGGCGATACCGGTTGATGCCGACCCGGTTGGTGCCGACCCGGTTGGTGCCGACCCGCGCGATGCCGACCCGGCCGTCGTCCCCGGCGTCGCCGGCAGGGTCCCGCTGGCCGCGGGTGTCACAGAAGCCGACTCAGCAGCACCGCCAGCGGCCTGCGGAGCCGGCTCCCGGACGACAAACGCCGCCGGACGCGCCGCCTCGGCCCGCACCGCCGACTTGGGCAGGTAGCGGAAATCCCCCGGCGGTGGTGCCACTGGATACCACGTCCGCCCCTCAAACTGCACCCCGGGGCCGATCACCACCAGGATCGTCCCTCCCGGAACCCGCGTCCGCTGCACCGGCAGCGGTTGGGCCAGCCCCAACCGGCCCGCCCGCAGCGGCGCACCCCCTTCGTCCACCACTACGTTCTGAGGAATCGGCGCATTCTTGTCGTATGTAATGTACTGCATCGGCACCCAACTGACCGATCGCAACACCTGCGGCGGATCGCTCACCGCCAGCCAGCCGTTCGGCTCCTCGTGGTCCACCAGTACGACCATGCCCGCTGTGAGCGTGCCTGTTTCCGGGAACTGGTCGCTTGGCCCGGCCCGCAGCTTCACCTCCGGCACCGTCACGGTCGCCAAATACGGCAAGGACGCTCCCGACGGCGGACTATCCGCCGCCGCAACCGCCGTCCCTCCAATGGCGATCCCTCCAACGGCGACCCTGACACTGACGACCCATACAATAACCACCCCTACCATCCCGAAGAGCCTCACGCGGCCCATGGTTTCGGCTCCCGGAGATCCACGCTTGCTGCCAGATACCACAGACGACCCACCGCCCTAGCAGAGGCCGCCACGCCGGTCAAGGCGAATGGTAAGTAGCGAATGGCGAATAGTGAATGGCGAATGGATTGGGAGGGGAGTGGGGAATAGGGAGTGGGGAGTCGGGAGTG
>FWWM01002813.1_pt1 | contig 45194 bp, 49 predicted proteins | sample 2228351 | NCBI WGS metagenome assembly FWWM01 (sample SAMEA103939774, study PRJEB20133) | metagenome
TTCCCCTATCCCCCTTCCCTCTCCATGCGGGAGGATTTCTACATAACTGCGGCTCCCATCTTCGCCACGTATTTAGGCGTGGTCTCTGGAAACGAGGCGCTTAAGTACACTGCGCTGAATACCGCCGAGTTAAACGAGGTTGAATCTCGGCGCCTTTTCGTGGCCTCTCTCATGCCTAGCCCGTCGGCGGTGTTTGTGGAGGACAAGAGTGAGGTAGTTAGACAATACGGCTACGCCTTGGCGCAAGAGGAGGCCGGCGTGGACAGAGCCATATTGGTACACTCCTTTCTAGAGTCAACTAGGGCAGTTGCCACGGCGAAGACAGAGGCCAAGATGAAGCTCTACGAATCTCTTACAAACGCAATGGGAGCCCTATTCCTACTCCCCCTCTTTTTATTGTTCCTATGGGCTGTGGGAGTGCTGGCAGTAGATCCCGCGCTCCTCATCGCGTTAATTTTCGGCGTCACCGCGGCAGTGGGGGCCGTGGCCGTGGCCTCTACGCCGCGGGATCTCTCCCTCTGGAGGACGTATGAGTGGTCCCTCCCCGTCGGCATGATTGCCGCCGCGTTTATTGGACTGCTCGCCTCTCCTCCCGCGGCCTTTCTGGCCTTCGGCCTCACGGCGTTAGGCTGGCTGAAGGCGAGGGACAGGCTGTGGTGGTTTAGAATTAGGCAGGAGGTCCCGCCGATGCTCAGAGCCGCCGCGGCCATGCTGAAAGAGGGGGCTCCCCCCGATATTATAATCGCGAGGCTGTCGGGCAGGTTCAGAGTGGCGGCTAAAGTGGCCTACGGCTATTTCATCCCGTCGAGGTATTTCGCCCTGGCCAGGGCTATGTACCGGGCCATTTCCGAGGCCGGCGGGGCCTCTGCGGTAAAGGCCGTGGAGTACATCCAGTCTGTCATCGACTTGGAAAACGCCGCCGTCAGGAGGACAGTTAAGCTGGCCGCGGCGTATTTCGCCCTGTTTATAGCCGCGGTGGTGATACTGACTTACTCAGTGGCCACAGCCGTGAAGTCTCTATCGGCGCTGGAGTCTGGATACAACCCCTTCTTCACGCCGCCTCCCTACGAGGAGGTGAAGTGGGTGGTGTCAACTGCCATGGCCCTAATAGCCGCCAGCTATATAGCGGTGTTTATATCGGCAGTGGGAATACACTACTCAGCCACGCTGGGCGGGGCAGTAGGCCTGGCCCTAGAGCGGGCAATACAGCTGTTAATGTAGCCGTTTTTTGTTTAAACAAGGAGGGCAAGGTTTTTCCCCTCTCCCAAACAAAGGGGACATGAACCAAAAAACTAAACTAAGAGGCCTGACTACAGTGGAGGCGTTGTTAATAGCCGCCGGCTTTATAATAGTGGGAGTGATCGGGGCGCTTACGTTTCAGCAAATTGGAAAGTCCGCCTCTGAGGCGCTCAGGGCAAACGCCATAGTCACGGCGGATAGGGGCGGCCTTGACGTTACTGTGGAAGTGCTCAACGGGAAGCTCACCGCTATAGCTCTCAGGTATGGAGAAAGCGGCGGGCAATTAAACGACGCTTGGTTAGAAGACTGTTGGAGAGCCACCGCAAGTGGTATTACGCCTGGTACACCGTCTTCACGGAATCCCGTAGTGGCCGGGCAGTCCATAACTTGCAGGTTCACTGCCTCTCTGCAGTCTGGGAGGCAGTACGTCTACGTTATACTGGCAGGCGACGAGAGCGGCAAGACCGTCCAAATCGCCAAGGGAGTAGTCACAGTTGGCATATCGTAAACGTCCCACTTTTTTCAAAGTTTTTCCCCTCTCCCCTCTTCCTCTCTTATGAGGCTTGTGTTAGTACTGGCAATAACTACGCTGGCAGTTACGGCCCTCGGCCAAATCGTCAGCTGGGTTCCGCCGTACGCCCAGCTGGTTGGCGCGTATGTGTACAACGCCACTCACTTCGCGTACTACAAAGAGGGCAAGGCGGTGTACATCGCGCAGGAGGGCCTTACCTTCAACGGGACTAAGTCGGAAGCTCAAGCCGTTTTGCAATTTCTCTACTCCCAGTGTAAATACGTGGCCGTCGAGGTTAAAAACGTGACTTTAACCGGCAGGGGGGAGCTCTGGCCCTCAGAGGTGTACTGCTCTCAAGACGGCTCCTCCTGGCTCTGGCTGAGGCTATTGCCCTTAAGATTCGCCGCGTATAAAGGCGATGTTGATTTTGTAAACGCCTCAATAACAGTATACACGCCAATTGGAGTATTTACTGGATACGTCCCCGCCGGCTGGTATCTAGACAGAGGCACAAACACTGTATTCCGCCTCCCGGGCTTCAACGCCTCTCTAATAACGGAGATACACAAGTTGCAGAGGGCAATAACACAGCTGACAGCCCAGCTACAAGCCGTCAGCGCCAACAACAGCCAGCTGTCGGCGCTATTAACACAGCTAAGCGCAAAGGCGCGGGAGCTGGAGTCCCAGCGCAAGGCGCTGGAAGAGGCCGTGAGGCATAGGGAGAGCGTAATATCCGCCCTCAGCGCCCAGCTACAAGCGGCTAGGGCCGAGGCAGATGCCCTTAGAAAACAGTTGGAGGAAGCCAGGAGAGAAAACGAGGCTCTGAGGGCGAGGCTGGCCGAAATAAACGCCACTTATGCTGATAAGATCAGGCAGTTACAGCTTCAATTAAATCAACTAAGCCAAATGAAGTTACAAGCCCAAGAGGAGGAAGGCGGCATGGGTCTGTTGCCTATATTGTTTATCGCCCTTATTGTAATAGTCGGCGCCCTAGTGTACATTAGGAAGAAGAGGGCGGAGGAGTAAACGGGGAAAGGGAAACTCAAGGTTTTTCCCCTCCCCTTCCCCCTCTTTCATGCTCCTGCTCCTAAGGAAATTGCTAGAGGGGCCTTTAACGCTAGAGGAATTTATGAGAGAGGTGTCTAAACTGGGGGAGAGGGATAGGGAGGTAGTCTGGTGGTACGTGCGGGTTGTTGACGGCAGAGTAATGCTCAGGGGGTCGGGGCTATGGAGGATTTCATAGCCGCCGCCGTATTTATTACAGCTTTGACGGCCTTGTTCACACTGACGGCTTTAGTGCTAAAGCCCTACATGCCCACCGCCTACGTAGAGGCGCCTGTGCAACCGGGCGAGAATACGCCCACTAGGACAATTTACGTCTACGCGTACACGGCCGGCGGCGCCGAGAGGTACTACCTAGTGGAATACGTAGGCCCAGACGTAGAGGCGTTTAGGCGGTTTCTGGGAGTGCCGGGCGTGCTGGCGGCTAAGTTTGAGGTGTACCCGGGTGGCTACCGCTGTGAGTTATACAGAGAAAAGCCCGTTAAAATCGGCGATCCCTACACCGGCTTTTGGTGCCCGCCTCCCTTTGACGCCCGCGTTGACCCGCGTTGCGTGCCAGTCGGCGTTACCTCAAGGGGGAGATGGTTGCTTGTACAGTACAAATGCTGAGGGGCATGTTTTCCATTAGAGACCTTGTGCTATTCGCCGCCTTAACCGCCTTAGCCGCGGCCGTAATTGCGTCTTTATTCCCAGTGCGGGAGGGGCCCGCGGAAGTGCCGGCCTGTTCAGACTGCGCCTTTAAGCTAGTAGGCCCTTATGTCGTGAAACAATACGACAGCTACGCTGCAATACAGCTTGGCGGTAGGCAATTGGCGAGATACGGCTGGGCTTATGTAAACGGCATGCCGCTGTTGCCGGGGGAAAACGCCACGTGCCCAACGGCCATGTATCTGTGGGTTGCGGCTGGGAATCTTTACGTGTCTTGCGACGGCGCTCCCCCCAAGTTCGGGAGGTTTATCGCCGGGCGTCCCACGCTTGTAATAGACACTCTCGGCTTTTGTGAAATTGGTTGCGTATACGTTGCGGCCGCAGACGGCTGGGGAGAGATTGCGCTACCCGTACTCTTTGAATACGGCGGTCTCAATTATCTGAAGACAACCCCCTTCTGGTTCTGCATTAGGGGGTATCCCGCCCCGCCACCCGACGGAGTTTATAGGTTCCTTGCGAGGTATTTCGGCAACTCCTCTATACCTCCTCTGTGGGCAGAGGCCACAATCACGGTAAAAACGACGCTGAAGGTTAGCGGGTTGAACTACGTCATGTTACAGAGTAGCGACTCCTCAGATCTCCGCCCCACGGCGTTGAAGGTCTACAACTTATCGGCCTACTGGGCTAAAGGGCAGTCCACAGCTAGGATATACGTCAACCCCTACGTGTATTTCGACGTGGAAAACAAGGGCGCCCCGCTGGACTTTCTACTGGCCTGGGAGGACTGCCGCGGTTGTGATAATTCCTATAGCCCCTATCTTTACGTAGACGAGGTGTGGCGCCTTTGGCACGACGGCAGATGGCATTTACAGAGGCTAAATTCACAAGGCGGCTTTTGGCATGAGGTGCGCCTAAACGGCACATTGATATGGACGCACAACGCCCGCGGCCCGAAAATGAGTTACTTGGAGTGGTCTGGGAGTCTAGCCAGAGTGCAGTTCGCCTCGCGGGACGGCGGTATGAATGCCGTCTTTGAGGTAAAGTTCGAGAGGGTCTGTAGATAGTATGTGGTCTCTTGCCTACGGCCTAATAGCCCTCGCCGTTGTTGCTTTCGCCGTCATGTACGCAGCCCTCCACTTCTCAAAGCCCGCCTCTATAAATCTGGCGGAGGATCTCTATAACGCCAAGAGAAAGGCCCTTGACGTGTTTTACACAGACTCCCTGGCTGTTTTTAGGCGCAACTCCGGCGTTGCGTATTACGTGAGGGTGAACGTCACGGCATACGACCCGGCTACAAAGAAATACGTGGAATTCCCATTGGGAATGCCAGTAGCCTACAAGCTGGCTGGTAGCTCGCAGTATTTTAACTACGCCTTATTCCTCAACGCCACGTGCCGCCTGTCTGCGGCTAAGGCGTATGGAGAGCCCGCTGTGTTGTACGAAGTGGAGGTGTACTATCCACTGGACCCGGCCCCGTGGCTTGAGGTATATGCCGTAGTGCCTAAATACGACAACTGGACGTCATACCTCAAGGGGGCTGTCCTCACCACAGACCTAGTGGACTGGAATTTTGGATTTCTCTTCGACGCGGTGAAGGCCGAGTGGGCCTTTATAAACAACGGGACCCGCGCAGTGCTCTACGCCCTTGTGCCTAAAGCCGCTGTGGGCGTATTAGTGGTGGACTACCCCGCCAAGGCCTTTATTACATGCGGGAGGCTATTCGCACAGCAAGAGGGGGAGGAGGGCAGAGAGGGGGAGAGAGGCGGCGGGGACAACGGCCCTACTCAGTACATACAGCCGGAGAAATGAAGGTTTTTCCCCTTGCCTCTAGGCGAGAGCCATGAGGCTGATATTGTTTGCCCTGGCGCTGGCGGCGTTAGTAACTGCCGGCGTTAAGCTGGAATCCGTCCAGATAGAAAAACTTGGCAACTACACCTATTCAAACGTAGTTGAAGCCGCCGTGTCCTTCTCCATGGGCACCGCGGCGCCGCTGGGAGTTGGGAAAGGCGTCGGGGGCGCGAGCTGGAAGCCCTCAGACGCTCCCACGACGGAGGTCTGGGGCGTTAGGGGGGTTAACACAACTGTGGCCGCTTGGTGGAGTTATGCACAAGGCGCAAAGTGGGAGGGGGACTTGCGCTTTTCAGTCACTCTAGAATACTACGATTCCAACGGTGTATGGAGCATCACTAAGTACTTCGTAAACAAGACCTACTGTGAGTACGACGACGCCACAGGGGCCAAGCTATACTGCTGGAATAATTATTACGTCTACCACGTGGTGGAGGGGGAGCCCAGCCGCGTCTCCACGACGGTGACTTTCACAGTGCCTAGCGATAGGGCCAGGTACTCGGCGAGCCAGAGCCTTAAGGTGAATAAGCCGCCCCAGCCCTTTACCCGTTGGGTTTACATAAAGGGTGTTATCGCGCGAGAGAGCGGCTACTGCTCTTCCATAGACAGCTGGGGAGACTGCCAGCAGTATACGCCAAAGGAAGACAAAGTGGTGAGAGGCTCCTCACCCGGCGTCTGGCGGGCTTTGGAAATAGACGGCTATAAGCCGGGAGATGTGGTGAGAATTGGCGGCGCCAACGCCACTATTCCAGACCCTTGGCTCTACACAGACTGGCCGTTGTTAGACCTGGCCCCCAGTCTGGGCGTTAGCACTGACATAGATGGGGTATTGCGCCCGTTGAGAGGAGGGCTTGATATTCCCTTCGACCGGCGCGTTTACATCACTGGCGACGTTTCGCCTACAGACTGGGGCACCGTGGAAATTAGGCCTCCCCGGGACGCTCCTCTGTACATCTCCAGAGTGGTGTTTATAGGCGACGTGTCTAAATGCCGGTTCCCAGACTGTATAATAATACACACAGTGGGCAATTCCACTTGGGTTGGGGATAGGTGGGTTTGGAGAGACACCATGGCCTCCCTCGCGTTTAAAACTCCTTTTACGCTGAGGCCTTATTTAATAACGCGAGTGGGCGGCGCCGCCAATCCCTACCAAGTCATAGGGGATCCCCTTGTCACTTTAATCAGCAGAGAAGCGTATGTATACGTCCCCTACGGCAGCGTTGGGCAACTGTGGGTTGAGGTGAAGTGGATGCTAGACTTGGCGGGGAGGAGGGTCTGGGTAGGCGATAGGGGGACTGCCCTTAGGGCTGTGGACGACAGAGGCCGGCTGTTAGACTACGAAACGGCGGGGGCCAGGGGGAAGCTGGCGTATTACAAGCCGGGGTATAACGCCCCTATCGCGGGGTTTTCCTTTGGCATAGACGCGGGCTTTGGGCGGTTAACAACCGCCTTCTACTCCCCGCCGGATCCGTGCCGCCAGTGGCCTACACAGATTTTCCACTGCGTTTACTCACAACACGTCTTCACGAAGGTAAACGGCACGTGGGTCGGCTACGCCAGGGTGGGCCCCCGGGGAGGGCCGCAGTGGCCTATAACTAGGCTGAGGCTGGTGGACTGGCTAATTGGCTCTGATCCCTACGTGTCAGTAAGGGGGTATTTCTTAGACTTCATGAGCGCCGTTGTGGGAGACCCCCACCTTCTCTACCACCACTACTACAGGTTGGAGTGCTGGGCCTTCAACCCGCAGACGGGGGATTTCGACATACCTGACATGTGCCCCGTGCCGGGGCCTCACCAAGTCTCGTTGCTGGGCCGGGTGTACGGAATTTCGCAATACCTCAACACAACAAGGGGCTGGAGCCGGCTTTACCACCAGACGGCCATGCCGAGAGGCCTCACTTTTTATAATTACGCCTTTGGGAAATACGGCGGCGGTACGGAGCTACCGGCCGGCTGGACAGACGCCCTTCCCCTCGGAGTGTCTAGTATGATTCCCAACGGGCCGTCGCCATGGTTTGTCTTCCTGGCCCCGGCCACTGCCTGCGACGGCACTATATGTACGTCTACAGACGTGAGAGTGTGGGGGCCTGTGCCCGGTCCTCTTGCCGATTTAGCCCTCCCCGGCGCTGGATACGCCTTTGTCCTCATATACATGGGAAATGTCACTAAGGCCTCAGTGAGGGTGTACGTGGAGAAGGGGCTATTGGTAAACGCCTCTATGGGCGTTAGGGAGGCCAATTGGGATCTCCTCGTGGAAATACCAGAGAGGGAGTGGAGGCCCCTCGACGTAGTATACCTGGGGTACGGGTGGTACAGGCTGGCCGGCGCCCTCGGCCCCTGTCAGTCGTTGCGCGTCGGCCGCGTTGGCTACTACGCCGCGCCGGTAGATTGGGTCGGGCCTGTCCAGCTCAAAATAACAGACGGAAAGGGCTCCCACCACTTCGCCTTCCTCGTGGCTCCGCCTGAGCTCACGGCGTTGAAAATTGGGGGTAGGACAGAGGCGCCTGCTAGGGCAAACGGGTGGCAACTTAATTTATCCGCCTATCTCTACGTCAACGGCGTGCCTTACTTCCACGGCTTCACGCCGTTCGGCGAGGGGGGAAGGCAGTATGAGAGGAAGTGCGTAGCGGCCAGCCTCCCGGCTCCCCGCACCTCTCTCCTTGGAGAGGCGGACGCCGCCTCTCAGCTGGCCGCAAGCGGAGACTTCTGGGGCCTTGTGGAGATGTACGCCAGAGCGAGGCTGGAGGGCGCCGTTGTTGAGCCCAAGTTCGAGCTAGTGGACCCCGATGGGGGTCTGGTGAATATCACGGCGGAAGGCCCCGTCAAGGGCTTTGCCTTTTACTTACAGCGCGGCGGCGTATGGGTGAAGGTGACTGAGGTGAACGGCACGTGGGCTTTGGTGGACGTCTCCAGAGTATTCCCCTGGGATCCCGTAGCGGTAGTCCCCATTGTGGAGTTCGAGGCCTATGTCCGAAACGGGGGCGTTGTCACAGTGTGGCGGCCGAGGCCTTCGCTGTTATTCAAGGCCTGGGCCGACGGCCTGGGCTATCCCGACGGCCAGAGCGAGTTGCGCATAGTGGCCTATGGATAGTCTCAAGGCCGTTTTGACGACAGCGGCCGCCGTGGCGTTGACTCTAGTGGTGGCAGTGGCTGTGACCAACGCGTTGCAAAGCGCAAATCCAGTTGTTAAATCAATAGCATTAGCCGTAGCTGGGGAGTCCAAGGCAAAGGCGGAGACGCCACTGTCCGTAGTAAAATACGGAGTGTACTACGTCTACGAGGGCGGCGGATGGGCTTTGTCCGCCGCTCCCTCAGCCGTTTCTACGCCGCAGCTCTACGCCGTGGGCTTCGGCAACTGCCCTGCCGACATTTCGGGGCTATACGGAAGGGCATATGCGCCGGGGAGCAATGTAGTACACGTAACGGGCTGTTCCATCGTAGTGCCCTCCATCGCCAAGGAGGACGGGGCTGTGGCAATTACCCACTACCTCCCCATGTGCGTTTCAGGAACTGATTTTAGAACCGAAACTGTTGAACAGTACTTCACTTACAAGGGAGTGCGGTTTAGAGTGAGGCTGGTGATAATCCGCTGTTAAAAACCCGCTTTTTTCCTCTCTTTCCATTCTTCTTCTCTAATCCCCCTATTCTCTTCACTTCTACGTCACCTTAAACCCCGTATTTCCAGGCGTGTCCCAATAAGACGTCGTGCTTCTGGGCACGTTTAGACAGAACATAGCCTTCAGCGCCGTTTCAAATGCCGTAAGGTTTTTCCCCAGCCACTGCCACACGGCCATGAGACTGGAGCTGGCCTTGATACCGGTTATATTCGGAATGGCAGTAGCCGTCTTAATAGCGGTGAAGCCGCTGGAGGTCAACAAGCCGGACTTGTCCGCGTTGTTCCTCTACTGGCCTGAGGCTTATAAATACGCGGAGAGGGGCGACGCGATGTTTATACGCGGCGTTGTGCCGTTCGTGACGTGCGCCTCTAGCGGTATCGTCGAGGCGCCTCCCGGCCTGGCCTACAAGGCGCTCGGCCTCACCTGCCGGTTTAGGCCATGATTGAGGAGTACATAGAACTAGCCGCCGTCACGGCGCTGGCGGTAATTGCCATTACAGCCTTCGCCTACATATTCGCCTACATCACAACGCCAGCCGCCTGCCAAGCCGTTAGGCTCGCGGCGGAAAACCCAGGCAGCGAGCTGGTGGCGTACGGAAGGCTAAGAGTAATTACAAACGACACGCATGTATCTCTATGCGGCATTACTATTGAAAAGGACAAAATCTTAATATATAGAACTGAAGGATATCTATTCATTGTAAGCGATAATTATAAAATATATATTAAATAAATATTAAAATTTTTTATGAATTAAGGCCAGTTTCCTCGCGATGCCGTTGCAAATTTATAGGAAGTCAGTAATGGGCTTTGCCTCGTCCTTTAGTAAATATAGGGGGTTGGCCCCCACTTTATCAACATATTTCTTGAATTCCTCGTCTAAGGGTTTAAAAGAGACTCTCCTAAGCGTTTCCCTTATTTGCCAGTTTCCCACTGATATGTAATAACCCTCGCCAATGCTCCTCACAATGGCGACAGAGCCCCGCCTCCTCAATGCATAGAGTTTTTCCAAAACTGCCACTCTAGCCGCCTCGTATCCCCCGTCCATAGTGCTACGCTCTCCTCTAACGTCTTCCTTAACTAAAACTTCTACCAGCTTGCCTCTCCAATGCCAGCGTTCTAAATAGACAAATCTTAGAGGGCCGGGCTTTATCAGGACTAAATATTTATTATCTAGATACTCCCCGTAGGCATAAATAGCTGAATTAATTTCGGGGAAGTATCTAACCTTAGAGGCTAGCCAATCGCCTACAGCCGTATCCACTGCAGTTATACTCCACCGGGATGGCACTAGTCGGCGTCTGTGCTTAACGCCAATGAGCCCAAGGGCAAAAGCCCTTTGAATAGTGTATATATCAACTCCCCTGGCATAGAGCTCCACAGCCGCTTCGCTGGCAGTTAAATTATCGCTGATTAATTTCTCAAGGGGTTTAGGCACAGAGGGATTATCAACTACTCTTGCCTTTTCTAATGGCGCGGTGGGGCCCAGCGGCTTCTCCCTTAAATCAAATACTAACCGCGGGGCTGGGGGCTTTGACAGTTTAATCTCTAAGTCAACGGGCCTTGTTGAAACGGCCGCTAGAGGCAACTCCCCCAGTTCCCAAGGCGTCTTTGCTGTTTTCACGCCAAAGGTTAAATAACTGCGTAGTTTTGCTATTTCCTCAAGCGGCAGGCCCCATAAAGCGCTGGGATCGTCGTATTTCTTGGCATCGTCGCCAAAGACATCAGGCGGTTCCCCCACGTAGATTCTGACCTTTGGCCACCCGTGCTCTCCCACAACAGCAGTAGGAGGCGTTGACCCAAATATCTCAAGCCTTGACGCCTTGCTCAACGCCAGCTTGAATACTGAAATTCTATCAGCTATGGGGCATCTCGGAAGGCCGCATAACAACTTGCGCACCTGGCACTTAAGACAAATGCTCATATATTTAGAGGGGCTTATAAAAAAGAATTAGCTGTTTAAAGCCCTGTCTAAATCCTCTATTAAATCCTCAGCCTCCTCCAGCCCTATAGACAGCCTCACTAAATCCTCAGTTATTCCCAAGATCTTTCTCTCGTCTTCAGGAATTGGCGACGCTGCACTCGCCACTGGGTACGTCGCATTGCTCTCCACTCCGCCAAGACTTGGACCCGGAGTTATAAGTCTCAACGACTTGAAAAACCTCACGACAGCATCCCTACCTCCCTTAATTCTAAAGGAGACAACCGCGCCGAATTTGTCGCCAAATAGCCTCTTAGCAGTGGCGTGGTGGGGGTGGCTAGATAGGCCGGGGTATATAACCTCAGCCACTTTGCCGTGTCCCTCTAGGAACTGGGCCACGGCCATTGCCGTCTTACACTGTTTTTCAAAACGTACAAATAACGTCTTCAGTCCTCTAAGCGTTAAAAACGCCTCAAAAGGTTGCATTATGCCGCCTAGCATCGCCCGCCAAATCCAAAGCTCCTCTAATAAATCGCCTCTGGCCACAACAGCTATTCCCCCTACTACGTCGTTATGTCCCGCCAGATATTTAGTGGCCGAGTGCACTACTACATCAGCTCCGTAGGAAATAGGCGTTGTCAGTATGGGAGTGGCAAAGGTGTTGTCCACCACTACCACAGCTCCTAAATCCTTAGCCGCCTTAATAATCTCAGGTCCGTCTAAAACTCTCAACATGGGATTTGTAATAGTTTCAAAAAACGCCAAATTAGGCTTAACCGCCTTTAAGGCCTCTATATACGTTTCAGTGTCAGGATATGCCTTTCGCATTCTGACGCCGTATTTCTCCAAGGCGTTTAGAAGTCTGAGAGTAGCCCCGTACGCCTCCATTGGCGTCAACACGGAGGCGTCGGCGGAGAGAAGTGAGAAAAACACCGTGGAGAGAGCGGCCATGCCGCTATTAAAAGCAAGAGAGTCTACGCCGCCCTCTAAATTGGCCACTACCTCTTCCAGGGGGCGCAGAGTGGGGTTTTCCTCCCGGCTGTATTTAAGGTCAAACCCCCTGTCTGACTTCAAAGCCTCTCCCTCCATCCTGAAAAGAGCAGTTAGGTAAATAGGAGGTTGTAAAGCGCCGTAGGGGTCGCTGTGTTTATACCCCCTCACGGCGACTGTACCTTTGCGCATTTGAATTTACAAGAACTATCTATAAAAATCTTCTCCCATCTATAAAGACTACGACGGATAATATATATTAATGTAATTTTTTAGTATTTGAAACAAATATAGTACTAATGCGAAAAACATCAAAAAGCTAAAACTATTTAGGGTAAAACGCAAGAGATGACTTTATAAACAGGTACACTAAGGAAAGCGTGGCTAGAGAAGCGCTGATATTAGACAGCAACGACGAGCTCGCCCAACAGCTTGCCGCCGTGCTTACGGAAAACGGGTATGTGGTGAGGATATTAGCTACTAAAGACCGTGCAAAAGTATTTGAAAAAATACCTGTATATATTCACACATTACTTGAAAACTATGAAAAAACTATTAAAGAAATAGATTTTTCACATGTTGAAATTGCTGTATTCTCCTCCCCAAATGACGTTTTAAATCTAACGCTGGCAAAAATAGCGAGATCAAACGGAGTGCCTATAGTGATAATAACCGCCAGGACTAGCTCAGTGATAAAACAGGCAGAGGAAATGGGCATTACAGCCATAATACCCTACCACTGTGTTATATCGAGGCTACTCAGAATTCTAAATTTAAAATTCACCAAGATTATGCCAATTAGGGACAATATCTCAATATTGGAAATGTTAATCACCTCTGACTCTAAAATACTGGGAAAAACAATAGCTGAATTAGAGGAGGAAATAGGCGGGAAGGTATCAGTAATTAGAGGAGGGGAATTACTCACCGCGGGAGAAGCTGAGCTACAGGAGGGAGATTACTTAATAGCGGTGGGATACCACACTGAATTACAAAAAATTACCGAGTAGAAAACGCTTTGTCGGCGATCTCGGCATATACTCTATCTAAAATGGCGTACTTCACCTCATCCTCCTGTCTCGGATCTTTTAGAACTCCCCTTACTACTAATAAAACGCCTCTTAGCCCAATTCTCTCCACGTCTACGTTTAATTTCTCCAAGCCGTACTCCCTCGCCACTGTGGCCACAATATCCCTCACTTTTTTCAAGTCATGTCCCCGCGGGATGTAAAGCCTAATCCTAACCTCGTGGCCTTCAGGCGTCTTAACTCTTCTAAAGGGAAACTGTAGCAGAGAAGTATAGGGGATATATACGTACTCCCGCCTGGGATCTCTAAGTACAATAAAAGCGTCTTCTAAAGCGGTTATATAGCCGCGCATGTGGTCAAATTCTAAATAGTCCCCAACGTGGAGATCCAAGACGCGGGTGATAAAAAGGCCTGTTAAATACTCTTGTAATATTCTCCATGTGCCCAGGAGGATTATGCCAGTAGAGACGATAAAGATCGCGAATATGAGATAAAACAAGTGGTGTAGCTGGGCCTGGGGAGAGACTATGGCGAAAAAAAGCGATAGCGAGAAAAGCAACGCTATAATTTCCATAAGATATACCTGTTCCCTATTGACTACTTTTGAGAAAATCCGCCTTATGAAATAAAAAATGAGGAAAAAGGTTATTACCGCGGCGACTACTCCGGCTACTACGGTTATTAAATCCATGACATAAAAAAGGTATTATATTAATACCTCACTTGTCCAAATACTTTTTTCAAAATGTCGTAAAACTCAGAGCTCTCGTCGGGTTTATACAAGGCGTTGTATATAGCGTCTAATCTCTCCCGCAGTACTTTCAACTCCACCGAAGCGACTAAAACTCTTGTCTGCAACACGGCGTCGGGGTTTACGGATATGCTGTCTATACCCGCTCTTACTAGGAATTCCACCAGTTGCGGATACACAGAGGGCCCCTGGCCACATATTGAGACGGTTCTACCCATTTTATGCGCCCTCTTTATGAGTTCATAAATTGCCCTCAGAATTGGCGCTTCTCTCTCGTCGAAATACTTGGGGTTAATTCTCACTAAGAAGTCGTTATCTCTATCTACCCCTAGCACTAACTGCGTCAAGTCGTTTGAGCCTATTGAGAAGCCGTCGAAATACTCGGAAAATTCCTCAACCATAAAGGCAATAGACGGCACTTCCGCCATGGCCCACACCTTAAAGTCGCGGTCGCGGTATAGTCCCTCCTCTTCTAACAGCTTGGCAAATTTCTCGGCCTCCCACACAGTCCTTACAAACGGAGCCATTACCCATATGTTATTAAGTCCCATTTCCTCCCTGGCCTTTTTAATTGCCTTTAGCTCTAATCTGAAAGCCCGCTCGTACTGCGGCGAAATATAGCGAGATACGCCGCGCCACCCGAGCATTGGGTTGCGCTCCTCGGGCTCGAACTTCTCCCCGCCCTCTAAGCCCCTATACTCGTTAGTTTTAAAGTCGCTAAACCGTACTACCACAGGCCTGGGATAGATGGCCGAGGCCACTTTGGCTATGCCCTCAGCCATTTTATTCACGAATTTATGCTCCTGCCCTATCGATAGGAGATATAGCGGGTGTTGACCCACCCAACTGGATATAACAAACTCAATTCTCATCAGCCCAATGCCGTCAAAAGGCAAGTCTTTATACTCATCTATTTTATCAGGCTCTCCCAAGTTCATATACACCTTTGTTGCCGTGGGCACGGCGCGGTATATGTGTAGGATTATCTCTTTTGGAGGCGCCGCCACCCCTACCTCAACTGCCTTGGCCTCTTCCTTTTTCACTACTGCGCCGACCATGACAATGCCCTTACTGCCATCGACAGTATACGTCTCGCCGTCTTTTAATACAGAGGTGGCGTTTCCCGCGCCAACAACAGCGGGTATGCCCAGCTCTCTGCTCACAATAGCCGCGTGAGAGGTCCTGCCCCCCTCGTCTGTCACAATGGCTGAAGCCAAGCGCATATAAGGCACCCAGTCGGGGTCGGTCATTTTAGTCACTAAAATGTCGCCCTTCTTTAACTTCCTCTTGGCGTCTTCAAGAGTTAGGCAGATTTTAGCCTGTCCCACGGCGATGCCAGGGCTTGCCGGTATCCCCTTCACCACAACTGTGCCCACTGGCGCCTCTTCCGCGGCCTTGGCTGGCCGCTCCGCCTTACGGCTCCACACAGTCTCCGGCCTGACTTGTAATATGAAGAGGTTGCGGGGGTATTCCATGTCTGCATCAACGGCGAATTCAATATCAACGGGATGGCCGTAATACTCCTCTAATTTAATCGCCATTTTCGCCAGCTCCACTACTTCTTCATCTGAAAGAGCTGGCGCATTTACTTTTTCAGGCGGCAGTTGTACTTCTTTTACCAAACCCGCCTCGTCTCTCACCACAGCAACCTTTTTGGGAGAAATTCTCCTCTCCACAATCTTCAGAGAAGACTTATCTACTACGAACTCGTCCGGGGTCACAATGCCCTTAACCACCCCCTCTCCCAGCCCCCAGCTGGCCTCAATCACTACTTTAGATCTATCGCCGGTGGTGGGATCAAGAGTGAAAATAACGCCAGCAGATCTGGCGTTTACTAACTTCTGCACAACAACGGCCATTAGGCTTTTCTCATGGGGTATGCCCATTTTATCGCGATAGTACAACGCGCGGGGAGTGTAGAGAGAGCTCCAGACCTTTTTAGCGTAGTAAATTACATTTTCGGCGCCTTTTACGTTGAGATAAGTGTCTTGTTGCCCTGCAAATGAGGCCTCCGGTATGTCCTCTGCAGTAGCCGAGCTCCTCACAGCCACGGGGACGTTGGCCATTCCTACAATTTCGCCGAGTTTTTTATACGCCTCTAAAAGCTCTTTTTCCAAGTCTGAGGGCAGCGGCGAGCTCTCAATTAATCCTCTTATAACCGTGCTGGCTTTCTCGTACTCATCGGGCTCTCCTTTCGAGATAAATTCTTTTAATACTTCGTTAATCCTATCCTTCAAACCCGTAACATTAAGAAAGTGTAAATAGGCCTCTGTGGTTATTACAAAGCCAGGGGGGACTTGCACCATCTTGGCCACTTCGCCGAGATTGGCCCCCTTACCGCCAGCGAGGAGAATGTCCTTTTTCCCAATTTCATCAAGCCACTTAATAAACCGCATGCTATGGAGTATACCAAGGTTTTATAAGTATAACTCACTATATATACCTATATACCTTAATGATATATAAAGTTTTATTTCATATAAAGGTAAAATTATACTAAAGTTAATATCGTTATACTACTTTAAAACGGAGTCTATTTACATTAACATATTGCTTGAAAACTGAGCGAAATACGGCTTTAGACCGCGGAGGCCTAGTTGATGTTATTACTTTAATCAGCCTCCTACCGCAGTAAACACACCTCTTCAAACTGTTGCCATACATTAAAAAATCCATGCCGCAGTGGACACACCTCCCGACCTCTGGGAGGTGGTCTATACGCGTCAGCTCCACCCCTACCCACCCCCCGGTCAATACAACTCCGTCGACATACGGCGCAAAGACCTTCGCGTTTTCAAAACTCGTAGCCACCAGCACGTCAAACGGCTTTTTGTGGCGCTGGGCAATTTCCCTGACTCTATTTACTAATTCAACAGGATCGGCTGGCTGAAAAAGGACGAACTGCACGCCATCTCTGTACTCGTCCCTGGAGAAGCTGAGCTCTTCTAAAACGCCGTCTGCCCCGCCTGCATATGCCGCGTCTACTTCATCTTCGCCAAGCTCCCTGCTTATAAATACCTTTACGCCCATTTGCTTAATTATCCTAACAGTGGTGGCTATGGATATGAGCCTATCTATGTCTGGCTCGCAGTCGCCGAAAGGCTCTCCCAGGGCAATTGGCGTCCCGTCAATTGGCGAGACTGTACACTTCCAAGATCCGGCGAATACGGCAATGGGAGGGCCCCTGGCATACGCCAGCTTCATAAAAGTGAAAAAGCACGTGTTTAAAGTCTGTGTGGTAAAGATAAATAAAGAAAGTGCGGTAGCAACGTGATACTGCTGGCCAGGGTTTTCGAAGGGCCTAATAACGGCCTGGCGTATGCAGTGGCGCCAGTGGAGGATAAGTACAAGATCATTCCTACTAAAGATCCCTTATTAGACGCCGCTAATTTATACGCCAAGGGGGAGAAAGTGCTTATACTGTACAGTCTCTCCACCCCTCTTTTCGTGGAGATTTGGCGCGAGCTAATAGCCGTTGCCGGCAGATTCCCCGTTGTAGCTGGCGGCCCACACGCCGCGGGAGATCCTATTACTTTGTTAAAACTCGGCGTGAAATACGTCGTAGTGGGAGACGGCGAAGTGGCCCTGCCCGCTATTATAGAAAAAGAAGAGGGTTTAAGCGATGAAACGCCTCCCAATGTGTTAATAATGGAAGACGGAAAGGTGAAGGCGGGGAGGAGAGTATATACGGAGTTAGTTTATAAAACCTACAGCGAGGCGCTTGGCGCGTACCCCCCTATAGAGATTATGAGGTCGTGTGGATATAGATGCGCCTTCTGCCAAACTTGGGCCCAAGGCCCTGTGAGATACCGGCCGTTGGAGAAAGTAGAGGAAATGGTTAAGGTCTATGTCAAAAAAGGCCGCAGGGAAATTAGGTTCATCGCTCCTGTCGGCTTCTTATATCAGTCTAAAGACGGCAAAACGCCGAATATAGACGCCTTGATTTCCCTGTTAAAAACAGTCCGCGAGGCGGGCGGCCTGCCCTTCCTCGGCACTTTCCCCTCGGAGACTAGGCCGGAGACTGTTACGAGAGATGTGCTGTCCGCGTTAAAAAACTTGCTAGCCAACAAGAGGCTCTCCTTCGGCTTGCAGACAGCTTCAGAGAGGCTTTTGAAACTGGCCAAGAGGGGACACGACGTTGCAACTGTGGAGGAGGCCGTCGTCACGGCGCGCGCCTTTGGCTTCACGCCAGTAGTAGATATTATAGCTGGATTGCCCGGCGAGGATGAGGAAGACGTTGTGGCCACTGTGAAGACTATGGAGAGGCTTGCGGCTATGGGCGCCAGAATTAGGATGCATTACTTCATCCCCCTCCCCGGGACTCCGCTGTGGGGGCGGGAGCCCTCTCCGCCGCATAAATTGTATACAGAGTTCGCAAAGAGGTATAGGAAAAAAGTGGAGGGCTATTGGGAGGAGCAAATTCAACTAAGCCGCAGAATTATAGAGACTTACCGCCAAATAAGCGGCTACCTCTCCCGCACAACTCCCATCTCTAAAGCCAGTTGAAGATACCACATCGCTATACGCCTCGCCATTAGCCAGACGGCGGCTTCGGGGGATGCGCCCAGCACCTCGGCGGCTACTTCAGGGTGTATTTTATCCCTAAGCTTCTCGGCGAAGTGCTCCACAACGGCCTCTCCAGACTCGCCGGAGAGGGACTCAATCTCCCGAAAAGTACTCCATGTGGGAAACACCTTATCTAACCAGTCCCCCAGGCCCAGCTCTTCAAGCTTGCGGAAATAAGCGGCGACGACCTCGTCAATATTGTTGATGCTGGTATCCATACTCTTCGTAATACCTCCTCCACGCCTCCTCCTTTCTCCTCTCTCTATATTCGGCCAAGCCGGTGTCGATAAGCTTCCCCCCAATTAGGCCTATGGCCAGTAATAAAATTCCACGTACTGCGTTGACGCCCAACGTATAGGGATCCGGCACACCAGAAATTTTCGCAGTTACTTGCTGGCCGAGCACTGGCAGAGTTACGTCAAGTGTCGTTTTCGGCACGCCTGCTGTGTAGAGCAATAAGGCATTTACTACGGCGAAAATAACCAAGGCAATTCCAGCGGCGAGAAAGGCCATGGCCGCGAGATGGGATCTCATGGCCTACGCTTTGTTGAGGTATTTAACACTACCTCCTCGCACAAGTCGTAGAACCAGGGGATGTCCACAGAGTCCAGCCGCCACCTCTGTTTAACAAAGCTTTCTTCAGGCGTTGTGCGTATCCCACGCCTGTATGCGTAGTAGCCCGTCAACGCGATCATTGCGCCGTTGTCACCGGCGTATTCATCAGGCACAATTTTAACAGCAACGCCGTACTCCCTCCCCACATGTTCCAATATCCCCCTCAGCCTCTTACTCCTAGCCACGCCGCCTGCCACTACGAGCTCCCGTTTTTTAGTAAAGGCGAGCGCCCTCTCGGTCACTTCAGCTAACATATAATAGGCGGCCTCTACGAGAGACTTACACACTACAGGTAGCGGCGTGCCGCTTTTCCACAGTTTCAAGGCGTATGTGGTCAAGCCCGCATAGGATAAGTCCTGGCCAATTATAGTCATGGGGAACGGGACTAGCCTATCCGCAGATTCCGCGCACTTCTCCACGGCGGGTACCCCCGGAAATCCAAGGCCCACCTCTCTTGCAAACATATCTATAGCGTTTCCAATGGCCACATCTAAAGTCTCGCCGAAAATTCTATACCGACCTTCTGAAAAACCCGCAATAAGCGTGTGGCCGCCGGAGATTAGGAGGACTAGGGGATCGCACGACGCCGTTGTGTATCTCGCCACTTCTATATGCGCTATGCCGTGGTGGACAGGGACGAGGGGAACCCCCAGTTTTATAGCCAAAGCCCTGGCGAACACCGCGCCTATTCTCAACGCCGGTCCCAGCCCGGGCCCTGCCGCATATGCAATTACGTCGATATCTGATGCCGTGATGCCATGCGCGTTTAGCAACTGCCGGAAGATAACCGGAGCGACCTTGGAGTGGTGATCGGCGGCTTCCCGGGGGTGAATGCCCTCGCCGCTTAGGGGGAGGTATGTCTTCCCCAACTGTCCCAAGATTTTCCCGTCTAATACAAGTCCGAGGCTAAAGGTGTGGGCAGTGGACTCTACGCCTAGGACTAACACCTACCTCTGGAATTGCGTATATCCGCACTTGCCGCAGTGCCACCTCGGCACGGGCTCTTTATGAAAGGCCATAACCGAGCCGCACTTGGGGCAGAGCTTGTTCTTAAACCTGAATACCCCCTTTTCTAAATCAAGCTCATACCAAGTGGCGGCGCGCGGCAATTTCTTCTCTTTTTGAGCAGGGGCTTTTTTAGACATGGCTACTTCTTCTTCCTCTTCTTCTTCTCTCTGCGTTCATTTCTCCTCTTCTTCGCCTCCTCTAACAGTTTTTTGCCCTCCTCGCCTAAATTTCTCGCCAAGATATATAGAGGCTCAATTACCCTTGCAATTTTTGAATCGTTGTATACATGGACTTCTGCGAGGGATCTCCCTCTGCCGAACTCCGTCTTTATCCTTCTGACAAATACATTAGATATATCAATGCCGAGCTGTTTAGCGACCCACTCCCTTACGCTCTGCCGTGTGGGAGTAGAGGCGTTTTGATGCACTGCTTCTACTAAAAGCTCCCTCCTCGCCAACAGTTTGTTCTCACGGATGTGGACAATATTAAAGCTCTCGGCGGACACAGATGCTGGTAACGGGCATCTTAAAAATTTTATTCTACCCTCCGGCTAACGCCTGCGCCTCTCTGTGGGGATAATCCTCCTTTGAAGATATTCTATAACGCCTATTACCAGCGTGGCGATTATTATGGCAAGGGCCTTTTCAAAGGAAAACTCCTTATTGACGGGGGCGAGGTATATAAACAGCTCTCTGGCCAGGGCGACAAGCGCCACATCAATAATCTTATAGACAACTATACGCTTTTGTTCAATATATGTAATAAATGTATCAATAAGCTCTACAAATACTATTACTAAAAATACATCGGACAACGCGTTATAAATAGCGGTGGCTAATATCTCAGGCTGTTGCAATGCCAAAATCAAATCGTATATGCGGTAAAAGGCCAGATACATTGAAAACATTAAGAGAAGCGACGTGATGAACAAAACCACTAAATACACTAAATACTCGCCGCGCCTAAGGCTGTCAACTATATTCATCGATTAACGACGTTACACAGTTTTAAAAACTCCACTCCGAGTTGGGCTCGCAGCGTTTTGCTTGAGTTAAAGCGCCCACGCTGTAATTTAAACACTACACTGCGCCCATCATGCCGCCTTGACTAAAACTAGAGAAGAGCCCCATTCGCGTGGGCTTAAAGCAAATCGTCTGGCGGATTATCAGCGGTATTTCAAGCATGCCCCCGCCCGAAAACGCAGAACAGTTTTTACTTAAACTCGATTTACTTACGTGAGGAGGACGTCCTATAGGAAAAACGCTATTAAAATAGCCCTGTTGTACCCCTCTACGTACTCTGTGGCTATGTCCTCAGCGGTTTTTCATATTTTATATTTTAAACTTCAAGATGCCGGCTTTTATGTTGAGAGATTTACCGCTGATAGAGGGCCTAGGGGGATTGAAGACGGCACACCGTTGAGCCACTTTGACTATATTGTAGCCGCCGTCCACTATGAGCTCGATTACATAAATTTAGTAAAACTATTGTTAGAGGCCGGAGTCCCCCCCAGGGCAGCCCGTCGAGAGGCCCCGAGGCTAATTATAGGTGGACCTCCCGTGACGGCTAACCCGGAGCCCGTGGCGGAATTCGCAGATGTAATCGCCGTTGGGGAGTTAGAGCCGCTGTGGGATTCGTTAATCGAGTATATGACTACAGGCGAGGAGGTGGAGGGCCTCTATTACCCACAACGCGGGCCCCACCCTGTTAAAATTAGACATGCGGAGAACTGGTCCGCCGCTGACTATCGCAGAATCCCAGAGGCGGAGGCGGCCTTCAGCTTATCTGTAGAGCTGGCAAGAGGCTGTCCCTATTCCTGCCTCTTCTGTATGGAGAGCTATATTTCAAAGCCCTATAGGCCCAGGGACTGGGGAGCAGTTCTACAAGAGGCCGCTTGGCTCTACCGGAAATATGGCATTAGGCCGTCGTTAGTGGCGCTTACGGCCAACGCCCACAGGCACTTTAAGGAATTGCTATCGGAGGCGGTCAGGCAAAAATTACAGCTATCTATCCCCTCTTTAAGGGCTGAGCTATTAGACGACGAAACTCTAGAACTCATAGCACAGCTGGGCCAAAGGACAATTACTATTGCCCCCGAGAGTAGCGAGAGGCTCCGGAAGGCCTTAGGCAAGGATATATCTGACGGGGAAATTATTAGAATTGTCAGGAAGGCCGCCGAGCTCGGCATGAGAGTCAAGCTTTATTTACTAGTGGGAGTCCCCTGCGAGAGAGACGGGGATGTCCAGGATTTAAAGAGGTTGCTGGCTGAAGCGAAGAAAACAGGGGCGTATTTATACGTCAGCGTTAATCCCCTCGTGCCGAAGCCCCAGACGCCATTACAATACCACCCCATGGCGCCTATTCCCTATTTAAAAAAGGCAATAAGGGCGGTGGAAGAATCGCCGCACGACGCCTTCTCTCACTACGACCCCGTACTCGCGGCAATACAAGCCGCCATATCTCTGGGAGGCAGAGAGGTATCTGTTCACATTGAAAATTCAGCCGCGTCTAACGCGCCGTTGGGGTACTGGAAACGCTTGTTGAAAAACGGCGCTTTAGACTACGTCTTCAAGCCCAGGGACGATCCCCTGCCCTGGGGCCACGTAGAGGGCTTTTTCTCCAGCCAACAGCTAAAGTCGATGTATGAGGCCTTTTTAAAAACCGCCTGCGGCCATTAGCCACCAAATACAGTTATTAAAAGCGTGTAGAGCCACTGAGGCTGGGTACCCGCCGCCTTTATACATAAGACTTAACGCCACGCCGTAAAGGGAGGCTAGAAGGGGGTTGTCCTTGTGCAACACGCCGAAGATAACAACGGCGAAAACCCACGAAAGAGGGCTCGGCAGGGCGGAAAACGGCAAGACTCTAAAAACATATTCCTCAGCGAGTGGTGCCAGTATTACGGCCTCCCACCAGGGAGGGACGACAGCCGGCGGGCCCACGGCTATAAAGTCTATTGCAAACGCAATTGCGTAGATTAAAATTGCATATATTGTCCACATTGGAGCAGTGCCTCTCCACATTGCTCTTTTACGGTAGAAATATGCCAGCACTAAAACAGCTACGTAGCCCCAGGGCCTTGGAGTTAACACCATTAAGGCCAGTATAGACGTAATCGCGGCCGCCCTTAGAAATAGATTTTGCTCTCCGCTACTCTTATAATCCACGCCCCAATTTAGATACATGGCGTATATATTTGATGAGGGCGACCACATTGTAGTCCAAATCCCGCTGGTTTATACAAAAGAGGGAGAAGTCGTTGAAGAACTGGCGGAGCTTGTAGTGGAGAAAAACGGCAAAGTATTAAAAGGCCAGTTCGCCTCTGTACAAGAGGCGTATTTTAAAGCGTTAGAGCAATTATCAAAGGCGTTAAGCCAGACGGAGAATTTTCTCGACGGGCTTGAGTATAAGCTGGAGATGGAGGAAAATGTAAAGCCGAGCGAAATATATACAGCCTCGTATATGGCCCACGCCTTATACTACCACGCAGTTCATTTATACCAACTCGGCGTAGAGCTATACAGGAGGGGTCTAGTCACGCACAGGCAGCTTAACTTCTCCCGAACTCTGCGCAGAAATGCCCTCATGCTCCGTAGATATGCAAGAGACGTCAGGCTGCTCCACGCCACAGTAGTTCAGCTCTTGCTGAACGCGTCAATGAAAAAACTGACATGGCTCGGAACAGTGGTCCTGCCCGCCCTCCTCATAACCAGTTTTTACGGAATGAATTTAACTTGGCTACCCCTTGCCGACCGCCCAGAGGCCGTGTTTTTAATTCTCGCGCTTGTTACAATAGCCTTTGCATATTTAATAAACAAAATTTAAATAGGAGCTCATCGCCGTAATTGTGTTGTTGTTGCCGAATATAGACTTTATTGTTGAACCCGCGGAGGCCGTGGAGACAATAAAAGCCGCATATTTCGCCGAGGCTAAATTCCTCCCCCGCCAAGCGCTAACCGTGGGGGACACTTGGTTTGCCCCTATGGTCGGATATCTCCCCGGCGCGGGGATTGCGGTGAAGCTAGTGGGAATATACCCCAAGGCCACTCCCAGAGTTAAGGCAGTAGTCATAGTATTTGATAAGGATATGGGGACGCCGCTTGCCTTGATAAACGGAACTCAGCTCACAGCGTGGAGAACTGCCGCCGCCAGCGGCGTCGTCGCCAAAACCCTCGGCGTAAATCCAGGCGAAGTGGGCATAATAGGAGCTGGAGTGCAGGGGGAGTACCACCTCAGAGTTTTCAAAGCCCTTTACCCCGGGGCAAAATACAAAATTTACAATAGGGATTCTAAAAAGGCGGAGGACCTCGGCAAGAGGTATGGGGCAATTCCCTCTTCGCTGGGGGATGTTTTAAAAAGCGATTTAATAATTGCGGCAACGGCTTCAACATCGCCAGTAGTACGAGGCGCCGAGCTTAAAAACGGGGCCGTGGTGATATCTATTGGAGCTCCGCGTCCTGTGAGAGAGCTAGACGACGACGTCAAGAAGAGGGCTGGTTGCATGCTAGTGGACAACCCCCACGCCGTTGATGAGACTGACGACATAGGCCAAAACTGGGTGTATGTGGGGGACTTCTTAAAAGGCGCTTCGTGCAATTTCGGCGAAATAGCCGTGTATAAGTCCGTCGGAAATCCGCTTTTTGATGCGGCGTTTGCTAACTACGTGTTGGAAAAAGCTAAAAAATTAGGGGTCGCCGTTGAGATAAAGTGGGACTGATTATCACGTGGGATAGGGGCACTGTCTTGCTAGATGGTCACATCCCAGAGGAGATTAGAGAGCTCTCCTTTCTCAAATATGATCACAGGGTGGGGAAATACAGAGCGTTGGCGATATATTACCCGCGCATTTCCGCCATAGCAAAAGCGCTGGGAGTTGAGATAGAGGATAGGGTGTGGAACCCGCATTGCGCAGAGGTTAAAGCGGCGTCTGAGGTGAGGCTCAGGAGCTATCAAGCTGAGGCCTTAAAGGCGTGGTTGAAGACTAAGAGAGGCGTTGTAGTAATGCCCACAGGCGCCGGCAAAACCCACGTGGCTATAGGGGCCATTGCCGAGATTAAAGAGCCCGCCCTAGTAGTAGTGCCGACAGTGGAGTTAGTACAACAATGGCGCAGTAAGCTACGACACTATTTCCCCGGCCGCGTCGGCGTGTGGTACGGCGATGAGAAAAGGGAAAGCTGTATTACGGTGATTACTTACGACTCGGCCTACTCGGCGATTGAGGCCTTGGGTAATAAGTACAAGCTTTTAGTATTTGACGAAGTCCACCACTTGCCGTCTCCCTCCTATAGACAAATCGCAGAGCTGAGCCCGGCGCCTTACCGCCTGGGACTGACGGCCACGCCGGAGAGGGCAGATTATCTACACGTGGATTTAGACTGGCTAGTTGGCCCCGTTGTTTACCGCATTTCAGCCGCCGACATAAAGGGGGTTTGGACAGCTGATTACGAAATTGAAGTAATTAGAGTTCAGTTAAAGGAATTTGAGAAGAAGCTTTACAAAGAGCTTGAGGCGATTTACAGGGGGTATATTAGGAAAAAGGGGCTGAGGTTTAGATCCCCCGCGGACTTCGAAAAACTAGTGGCCTTGGCGGGGCGGGATCCGGAGGCAAAGAGGGCGTTGGAGGCTTGGCATAAAATGAGGCGCTTGTTATTCGAAACCGAGGCGAAGGTGGACGCAGTGGGGGAGCTGTTGGCCAAACACCGCAATTCAAAAATTCTCATTTTCACAGAGTATACATCGCTGGCCAGGGCGGTGTCAGAACGCTATTTAATCCCCCTGGTGACTCACGACATCTACCCACAAGAGCGGGAGCAAATAATGGCGATGTTCCGCAGGGGGGAGCTCAAGGCCTTAGTCACTGGCAAAGTTCTCGATGAAGGAGTCGACGTGCCCGACGTAGACGTCGTAATTATCCTAGGCGGCACTTCTAGCACTAGGCAGTTCGTCCAGAGGATGGGGAGGGCATTGAGGCTGAAGCCCCACAAGGCGAAGATCTACGAGGTAATCACCGCCGGAACCCGCGAGGTTGACGCAGCCCGCAGGCGGAAAAAGGGAGTTGTATGATACCTATCGACTACCTCAGGGCGTCGAGGAAGGGGAGGGAGGTTAGGCCTAGGTATTTAAACGACGACAAAATTGCGTCGGAGGTTATTAATATGGCGAAATCGGCCAAAACTCTGGGGGAGTTTAGAAACGCCGTTGAGTTAATTAGCAGCGATAAAAAACTCGTCAGAGGCTTGGCACATGTATTGGAACAGCTCATAGAAATTGAGAAAATAGACTCAAAACTAGTTACCAGGACGAGGCTTGAAGTGTTCAAAGCGGCGTCCGCACTGGGATACCCATTGACGGAGGAAGAGAGGGAGAGGGTTTTCCAAACTGTCGCCGCGAGGCTCAAAATGGGAGTTAATGAGGTCAAGGCGCTGTTTTTAAAGGCCTACGAGGAAAATAGGCTAATAGTAAAAGCGCCGGATATACAACCGAAACAACTAGTGGAGATGTACAACCTAGCCCTCATCCAAGCCTTGTTGTTTAAATCGCTTTATGTCAAGGCGCTTCTGCCCAACGCCCCGGCGTTACTAAAAGGCCTTATTAGAGCCGTCAAGGGGCTCGGGCTGATGTATATAGTAGAGATAAACGGCGGACAGTTAGAATTCCGCTTTGACGGCCCCGTATCCGCTCTGAGACAGACAGAGAGGTACGGGACAAGGCTTGCGAAATTAGTGCCGTATATAACATCGGCGGAGAAATGGGAGATAGAAGCCCAGGTAAAACTCGGCGAGAGGATATACGTCTTTAAGGAGAGCGGGCGCACGGCGCCTCCTCTGCCCAAAACGCCGCCTCACGCAGAGCAATTTGACAGCTTAGTGGAACAAGAGTTTTACAAACAAGTTAGTAAAATCTGCCACGTTGAGCGAGAGCCCGAGGCGCTGGTAGTAGACGGCCGAGTTTACATACCCGACTTTAAAATCGGCGATCTCTACGTGGAAATAGTCGGCTTCTGGACGCCAGACTATCTCAAACGGAAATATGAGAAAATAACAAAAGTGGGGAAGCCCCTCCTAGTCCTCGTCTCCGAGGAATTGGCCATGGCCACGTGGAAGCAGTTAATGCCAAACGTGGTGGTTTTTAAAGACAGGCCCAGACTCAGCGACGTGTTTAAATACATAAAGCCTTATTGTGTTAACCATCGTTAAGGGGCTGCGCACATTGAGAGGCGCGAGGCGAAGGCATGGGGGCGGGCCGGACTGCGTATACACAGTCAGATCACAATACCAAGTGCAACAGAGGAAAGGGCAGTTATCCAGGGGAGCCCGGGGAGGAAAGATGACTTAATACTCGCCCTTTCCGTACCGCCCCAAGTAGTACTCTACTACTTTTTTCAACGCCCTCCTGAGCTTTCTATCTGCGGCGGAGGGGGATATGCCCATCATAGAGGCCAGCTCTCGAAGCGAAACCTTCCTACTCTCGTCGAAAAACCCCAATTTATAAGCTAATTCCAGCAGTCTAAGTTGCTCTTCTGTCAAGTCGGGATCTTTGATAAATTTCGCCCTGCCCAACACCCTCGGCTGAAGCCCGCGCTCGTGAAGTTCTCTTAGAATTTTAGCCAGCTGGTAAGTATTGACCACTAAAACCACTAACGCCTTGCCTCCACATATCTTCCCGCCCACCAGTACCGCGCCGTTCCTCAGAGCCGTCTCGCACGGCTCACATTCTATTTTTGAAAGCTGTCTATCTGCGAGGACAACGTGTGTCATATTCATCCCGACAATCTCGCCGCACACGTCGCTGTCGGGGTATTTAAAAGAGACTGTGACTCTTAAAGCCATGGCATAGAGAAGGGAGTAGAATAAATACGTTAACATGTTTCACCGATCCCAGCTTCAATATTTTACGTAGGCGGATAAATATGAGGTTTTACTTTCTCAGCCATGGCGGCGGAGCTAGCTAAATACCAAAGGGTGTTAATAGACCAAGACACTTGTATAAGTTGTGGCGCTTGTGTGGCGGCATGTCCTTACCAAGCGCTTGAGCTAGATGAAAACGGCAAGGCGAGGCTAATTTGGGAAATGTGTAAAGACGACTTTTCTTGCGTCGCCGTATGTCCTGTGAAATGTATATACAAGGTAAGTGAGGCGCCGGCAGAATTCAAGGGAAAGAAGGGCTGGTACAGGTTTGGGAGGGCGCTTTCGCCAGAGGAGCAGAAAGCCTACGAGGAGTGGAAGGCCAAATTCGGAGTCACGGCGCCTCCCGTGTAACAAATTTATATCCCCAACCCCTCTTTTTTCCGTGGGTTTTTGTAAATTATGTGGCAAGAGCAGTATAACAATTTCAAATTTTCTCGGCGTTTGCGTAGACTGCCTCAGGGGAAGGCCCCGGCAGGCACTAGAGATAGCAAAGAGAGCCCACATAATTAGCAGGGGCAAGTTTAATTTGCCCATAGAGGCGCCTACTAAAGGCGTGCCGTGTGGAATTTGTGGGAGGGGCTGCCTAATCCCCGAGGGCGGCGTCGGCTACTGCGGACTGGTGAGAAATATCGGCGGGCGGCTGGTGAGGCCAGGCGGGGAGATATCCAAGGGCGTGCTCTCCTACTACTACGACCCCATTCCCACGAACTGCGTGGCCGATTGGGTGTGCCCGGCCACTACGGGGAGGGGGTATCCAAAATTCTCTAAATCCCCTTGGGGCGAGGCGGGCTATTATAACCTCGCTGTTTTCTACGGGGCATGCGGCCTAGACTGCCTTTACTGTCAAAACTGGCAGTACAGAGAGTACCCGGCGCGGCCTAGGCTTGTCGCCGTCGAGGAGCTTGAAAAGGCAATGAACAGGCGCGTCACGTGCGTCTGTTTTTTCGGCGGCGACCCAGGCCCCCAGACTGTCCACGCGCTTATGGTGGCAAAGAAAGCGGCGGAAAAAGGGGTAAGAGTGTGTTGGGAGACCAGCGGCCAGCTGGCCCCCCACTTGTTAGACAGGATTGTAGATTTCTCGTTGAGAACGGGGGGCATTGTCAAATTTGATTTAAAGGCCTTTACCCCCAGCGTTTATAAAGCTCTTACAGACGGGGAGGTAGACGTGGCGTTGAGAAATTTCAAAGTCGCGGCTAGGAGGTTTAGGGAGAGGCCGGAGGTTCCCCTCGTCGTTGCGTCTATTCTCCTCGTCCCAGGATATGTAGATGCTGTTGAAGTGGATTTATTAACTAAGTTTATCGCGCGTATTGATCCCGAGATACCCACTAGATTTCTCGCCTTTCACCCCGACTATCTGCTTAGGGATCTTCCGCCTACTTCTATTAAACACGCAGAAGAAGCTGTTAGAATAGCTAAAGAAAACGGTCTTATGGAGGTAAGTATTAGAAACCAGTGGCTACTCGGCGATTATTACTAACCCCTTCCTCAACCACACTGCAATTCCAACATTGAGCAGTACGTCCCCTATCCCTTCGGGCGCCCCGGGGGACACGGGGCCCCAGGGCGCCGTTCGGCCCCCTGGGGCGGGCCGCGCCCGGGGCGTCGGCGACCCCCTCGGCGGGTTCTCCCCGCCTTCGGCCCGTTTGTAGGGGCTGCCCCGCCTTGCCCGGGGCGGGGTGGGGGGCAGTAACTCCTTCATGACTCTCTTTTGCACATCCCCCAATTTTGAACTTTTCTCTTTCAACTGTCTAAATACCGTGGCGTGGCAATGCACATTTTCCGGCGTTTTGGCGCCACTTTGTTTTGAGCCCATTATGGAGGAATTACATAATGACGTCTGCAACGGGCTTCGTACGACTCGTTCCCGCCGATTAAAATACGGGGGCTGTGTCTCGGCGCCGGGACTCCGTTTATTAGCCTCTGAGTTCTAGTTGCCGGCTTTCCGCATAGTTTGCAAACAGCGCTTAGCGAAATTACCCTATCTGCAAAGGCCATTGCCCTCGCAGTGGTCTCAAAGGGCTCTCCCCTGAAATCTAAGTTGAGCCCTGCCGCTATTACAATTCTGCCGTTGGCCAACTGGTTGAGCGCATCGGCTAAATCCACGGGGAAGAATTGTATTTCGTCAACTGCCACAACGTCGTACTCAGCTCCCATTTTACGTATAATTTCAACGCCGTCTTTATCCGGCGGTATGACAAACGCGTCGAATTTTAAGCCGTTGTGAGCCGCCACTTTAGAGGCATCGTACCTGACGTCTAATGACGGCTTGAAGACAATGGCCCTCCGCCCGGCGATTACATACCTCTCCACTCTCCTAATGAGCTCCGTGGTTTTCCCTGCGAACATGGGCCCCACAATAACAACAAGCACGAATAAAGCGGAGTTTTTAATATAAAATCAACAGATAGAATAGGAAAGACAGCGCTGTGAATATCACAGCCGCTCTCGCCAAAAGCCGGTATACCGACACTATATCGGACTTGTAGTACTCCCTAGTTAATACTAGACATGAATGGGCGGGGCTGAGCATTACTCCGAGAAAGCCGCCTGCAAATGCCAAGGCGAGGGAGGGGCCTTGAATAAGGGGGGCTATTGGAGGAAAGGCGAGGCTGGCGAAGGTAAACTCAACGCCCGTGGCCAGGCCGATGGCGAATGGAATTGTAAAAATAGCCACAGCGGAGAAGGCCCCCAGGCTTTCGGCAAACTCTCTGCTCAACCCGCTCTCCTTAATATATTCCGCGAACACCAGGGAGAAGATAATAATAGCCAGTATGCGGGGATTAAGGGCGTATTTTAACGACTTGAGGATAAAATCCCCCGGCGTCTTCTTAATAATAACATAAGCCAAGTACGCCGAGGCCACCGCCAGAGGTAGCGGCAGCGCGAAAGACAGCAAAGCCACTGCCGCCAGAGGCCACAGAGTTATTAAATCCCGAGGCCTCCCGCTCGCCTCCACTCTCTTCACAAGGGGGAGGCCCACAGCAAGGCCTGAGGTAAGCGCGATTAAAGCCGCTGGCCACGACCACTCCACTACTTGCCAGACTGAGACTGAAAGGACGGCTGCTGTAATCAAGACCCCTTGGAAGAGGGGCCACACCGGTATCCAAATGTGGCGCATAAAATAGTTGATAAACGTCTTTTCGTGGCTTTTGAGCCCCATTTTCCCATAAAGGGGATCGGACACCACGGCGCTAATATAAGCCCCGCCCGGCATGGGGAGTAGCCCTATGGCCGCTGGGATGGCGAAGGCGGCGGCCCTGGGACCTAGGGAGAGAAGGCCGCTTGCAACTTTCTCTCCCTCTTCTTTTATTAAATAGCCCAGCGCCATGGCGAAAATCAGCGACGTAATTACATACGCCATGGACTGGTTAAATGCCGATAGAGTAGCCGTTAAGAATTTGGCGGGGCCCAACGCCGTGAGGCCGTATGCCAAGGCCCCCAGCGCTAGGGAAATAGAGACGTCAATTTTACGGGACAGGGTGGCTCCTATAATAAAAAGTACTACTATTAAAAAAGCCGGTAGCATTAAAGACTAGGCCTCGGCGGGTGCGGCAGTTTGAGAAGAGGCGTATAGCACCCTCCTCTTGTAGTTCCTAATATTCCTCCTACGAGGCGTCAAGTTTTTCCTCGGCTTTGCTGGTATCTTCGGCGTCTGGTTCCTGACTTTCCCGGCCTTTGTTAAGGATCCGTGTGATGGCATAAAGTAGAAAAACGGGGGGACTTATAAATTTTTAATCTGCCCACCAAGGCGTAGCCACAGAGGCAGGGCACCTTTTAGGCGAAAACCCCTTGATGTCTAATACAGGGGTCTCGTTGAACAAGTCAACTCCCTCAACGTATAGTAATCTCCCCTCCCTTTTCAGCAACCGGGCGATAGTAATGCCGATGGGATTGGGCCTGTCGGGGCTGTCGGTTGAGAAAACCCCCACCTCAGGAGCTCCCTCAATGCGTTTTGGCCTAACCACAAGGGGCCTCCCTCTGTGTTTGTGAAGGTGGGCTATAATAATGACATGGCTGAATTCCTCAATGCCCCTTAAGCCCTCTTCATACTGCGGCAAAACCTCCACGACGGCGTCCACGGCCCTCCTCCTCACTTCGTCGTCAGGATATTGATGTCTCACATAGCCAATGGGCTCAAAACACGGCATATAAGGATATTTAGGGGCAGTTATTAAGCGTTCCCCATGACTGCAGACGCCGCGGTGGCCCTCTTACTAGCCGCATTGGTGGTAGGCGGAATGGCAGCCCGGCCGATATACCCAAAGCTGCCCACTTGGTCGCTGATGTCCCTCGCCGCGTTTATCGCCGTGTTCCTCGGCCCCCTGACCGTAGACGACGTGCCCCGGGTTATAAACGTAGAGGTCGTGTTGTTTCTCGTCGGCATGTTCTCTATAGTAGCCTTGGCGGAGCTCAGCGGACTCCTAGACGCCTTTGCCTATTGGTTCGTCTCGTTATTTAAATCGAGGCTGTCCGTATACACAGCCTCTTCGTTATTATTCGGCTTGCTGTCCGCCTTTGCCGTAAACGACACAGTGGCTCTAATGGGCCCCCCAGTTGCCGCGGCAATTGCCAGAGCCTCTGGAATAGAGTATAGGCACATGTTTTTACTCCTAGCCTTCTCGCTCACAATAGGCTCTGTTATGACGCCAATTGGCAACCCTCAAAATATGTTAATAGCTGTGGAGTCTGGGATAAAGGCGCCGTTTATCACCTTCCTCTCCCGCCTCGCCATACCTACGTTGATAAACTTAATTATTACCCCCGTAGTCCTCTTTAAGATACTCGGCATTAAAAACGAAAGAGTCAGCTTTGTGGCGTTGCCCAAGGAGTTAATTAAAAACGGCAGAGACGCGGCGGTAGCGGCTGTGGTATTAATCGGCACTGTGGCGGCGATGGCGGCCAACGACCTGGCCGCCCTCTCCGGCCACCCCCATATTCACAACATAGGCTTTATCCCCTTTGTCGCCGCGTCGCTACTTTATTTCTTCGCCTCATCGCCCAGAGAGGTGTTAGCCAGAGTGGAGTGGGGCACTGTAATTTTCTTCCTCGCCATGTTTATAACCATGGAGGCCATATGGCGCGGAGGCATTTTACAGCCGATAATCTCCGCAGTACTGCCAACGTATACAGGTAGCGCCTACGATATATTAGCCATTACGGCCATATCCCTATTTTTGAGCCAAGTGTTGAGCAACGTGCCCTTTGTAAGCCTCTTTTCTACTTATTTACACAGCCTTGGAGTAACCGACCCTAAGGCGTGGCTTACATTAGCAATGGCGTCAACAATAGCGGGAAATTTGACGCTGTTGGGAGCCGCCTCAAACATAATAATATTAGAAGTGCTGGAGACTAGGTTCCACTCCACTATAACCTTCGCTCAATTTATAAAATACGGGTCGCTTATTACGGCGATAAACACTGCTATTTACCTCCCCTTTCTCCTCATTTAAGCGCCTCTTTTATGCTCTTTAGAAAAGAGAGAGCGCTATCAACGCTGTTTTGCAAGCGGCGCATAAACGCCGTTCCGACCACCACGCCGTCGGCGCCAGCCTCTATAAGCCTCGCGGCTTTTGAAGGGGAGTCAATGGCAAAACCTGCCACTATATACACATCTCCCGCGAGCTGTCTGATAATTTTCACGTTCCTCTCCACGTATACAGGCAGCTCCACACCAGTTGCCGCGTAGAGGCCGAGGTATATAAAATCCGGCTCTGCGGAGGTCAGCCGCTTTACTAGCCAGTGGGGGAACTTCCCCGGGACGAAAAACGCCGGCGCTAGGGCGTATTCCCTGGCGTATTTGAGGTACAGCTCAAGCTCCTCCGGGAAGTCTATTAATAAGTCCGGCGCCAAAACTCCCCTTGCTCTGATCTCGGCCGCCAGCGTGAAAAGACCATCTAGATTTCCCCTATGCTCTTCCCAATACGTCATGATATAGGTCGGGGCCTGGGGCCGGAGCCACAGAGGCTCCCCCGCCTCTCTATGGGCCTTTCTTATAAAAGGACCGTCGTATTTTGGGTTTTTACTCGGCAATCCCAGCTCGAAGAAATCCGCTATCCCCTCCAGACCTCTAATGGCCTTCTCGTACGTGTCTTTACTCGGCCAGCTGGCCACGAGGTATACCCCGAGCCCAGGCTTGCTGAGCATATTACGCCAAGTCTATGAAGTTTTTTATTATCCTCAGTCCGTATGGCGTTCCCACAGACTCCGGGTGGAATTGCACGCCAAATGTGGAGTGTTCCACGTGCCTCACTCCCATAATCTCGCCGTCGTCGAGAGACACCGCCTCTACTTTTAAAACCTCGGGCAAGTCGTCAATAACAAGGCTGTGATACCTCATGGCTCTAAAAACCTCGGGCACTCCCGCGTACAACACGCCGCCCATGTGGCGCACCTCGCTGGTTTTCCCGTGTTTAATCGTCCGGGCTTTGCGCACTCTTGCGCCGAATACCACGCCGATTATTTGGTGGCCCAGGCAGACTCCCAGTATTGGCACCCTTCCGGTGAACTCCCTAATTATATCGGGCGAGGCGCCTACGTCCCTCGGGTTTTCTGGGTGCCCCGGTCCCGGCGATATAATAATGCGATCTGGCCTAATCCTCTCCACGAGCTTCACCGACACCTCGTCGTTCCTCAAAACAATAGGCCTGCTGCCGGCCTCTGCCACGTAGTGGGCTATGTTATAGACAAAACTGTCGTAGTTGTCCACAATAAGCGTCAAGTCCATAGCCCCAGCGCCTCTTTTAACGCTTTAAGTTTTGCCTCAGTTTCCCGGAACTCCCTCTCGGGCGTTGAGTCATACACCACCCCAGCCCCGGCTTGAAGTCTGAGTAGCCCGTCTTTAACAATGGCGGTTCTAATCACAATGGCGAATTCGGACATATTCGGCGAGAGGAAGCCAACTGAGCCGGCATAATAACCCCTGGGCTCGTCTTCAAGCTCGGCGATTATCTCCATGGCCCTCACCTTGGGAGCCCCCGATACAGTGCCGGCGGGGTGTGTGGCAAATAACGCGTCTACTGGAGTGGCCTTTTTCTCGAGGACGCACAAAACCCGCGACACTATGTGTTGAACTCTGCTGTATTTCTCTACGGCGAATAACTCGTCGACTTTTACAGTGCCGGGCCTGCAGACTCTGCCCAAGTCGTTGCGGGCGAGGTCCACTAACATATAGTGCTCTGCCAGCTCTTTCTCGTCTTGCAACATATCCTCCTCAAGGGCTAAGTCCTCTTCCTCAGTGGCCCCCCTCGGCCTTGTCCCAGCAATGGGGTGCGTCTCCGCCCTATCTCCCTGGACTTTTACTAATAACTCAGGGGAAGTGCCCAAGAGGTACAGCCCCCTCCACTTTATAAAGTACATATAGGGAGAGGGGTTTATAGATGCCATGGAGGTGTAGAGGGAGAAGAGATCCCCATCCACCGCGAAATCCACATGCCGCGAGAGCACCACTTGGAATATCTCACCCTCTTCAATCCTCCTCTTCGCCTCCGCAACCCACCTCTTAAACGAACTGTCGTCAGTCCCAGCCACAGGCCCCCTCACGCGGGGCGGGTCGACTCCCCCGCTTTTTAGGGCCGGGAGCTCTCCGTAAATATAGGCGCGGCCTAGGAGTTTGTCGTACAAAACCCAGCCCTCTGGCTTTATGAAAAACGCCGCGGGGAGCGTCTTGTCGACCTTCCCGTAACGTAACAGCAATGGCTCTATATACGCAGAGGCGTCGTAAGAAACAGCCCCTATGACTACGTCGCCTCCAAACGGCGAGTTGAACTGTCTTATCTTCTTATACGCAGTATACGCCATTTTATATACGTCGGGCCCCCACGAGACGTATTCCTCAGCTACTCCCCACGCCACGAGAGTATATCTACTGCGTTCAGCGTAACCCATACCCGACTCTAACAACGCCACAAACTCCTCCCCATCTGCGTAAAGCCCCCGCGCGAGGGCCCTGGGCTCAGGGAGTTTTGATAGGGGGACTTTTTTCATGTCCTAGAGGACTCAACTGCCTCCATTAGTTTCCTATACGCCGCGCCTTCCCGTATGGTCTTAATGGCGAGCTCGTAGCCGTCTTTCACGTCTTTCACAACCCCAGCGACGTATAGGGCAAAGGCGGCATTTACGGCGATGGCAATAGAAGCCTCTAATAGCTCGCCCCGAAGCCCCGCCAGAGCCTTAGCAACGGCCTCTTCTTTAGAAGACGCCCTGGGCAGTGGAACGCGGGGGGCGCCTAAGTCGCCGGGAGATATTGTATAACGCTCAGCCGCGCCCTTCCTTACTTCATAAACCACGGTCTCTCCCTCGGTGGTCACCTCGTCGACGCCAGAGCCGTGTACCACCATGGCGTGTTCAAAACCCAGCCGCGCCGCCGCCTCGGAGATCACATCTAGAAGGCGTGTTTCAGCAACGCCGATTAATTGCCTTTTCACCAGGCCGGGGTTGGCGAGGGGGCCAACGATGTTAAACACAGTGCGGAAGGGCAACTGCCTCCTCACTGGGGCCACTCTGGCGAAGGCGGGGTGGTACTTAGGCGCGAAGACAAAGGCGAAGCCCACCTCTTCCACTAGACGCGCAGCTCTCTCAGGTCCGATGTCTAAATTGTACCCCACCGCTTCCATAAAGTCCGCGCTTCCAAACATGCCAGAGGCGGACCTATTCCCGTGTTTTAACACCTTAGCGCCAGCGGCGGCGGCCACTATAGCTGCGGCGGTGGATAAGTTTATAGTCCCGGCGCCGTCGCCGCCTGTTCCCGCAGTATCTATGGCCTCTACAGTAAGGGGTACTCTCACTGCGAACTCTCTGGCCATTTTAACAAACCCGGCGACTTCCTCCGCGGTCTCCCCCCTTACTTTCATCGCTGTGAGAGAAGCCGCAATTTCCACCTCGCTTAGCGTCCCGGTGAGAATCCCCTTGCCGAGGATATAAGCCTCATCGGCGTTTAAGCTCTGGCCGTGGCCGAGCTTTCTCAATAGGGCCCTTAAATCCACCCCGAATGCATATACTCAAAAACGGACCTCTATATAAAATTTACCCGAGGAATTTCTCGTAGGCGTCTGAGTCCAACAGCCCGTGGCCTGAGAGGTTAAAGGCAATAACAGATCCCCTCGGCAATTTCTTTGCGAGGTCAACCGCGGCTTTAATGGCGTGGGCGGACTCTGGAGCTGGCACAATGCCCTCAGTTCTCGCGAAGAGAAGCGCCGCCCTCATAACTTCCTCTTGCGGATACGCCACGGCTTCTACAATTCCCAATTTCCTCAGGAGCGAGAGGCTGGGCGCCGCGCCGTGGTAACGCAAGCCTGCGGCGTGTATGGCGGGCGGGACGTAGTCGTGTCCCAGGGTGTACATTTTCAACATGGGGAGGACTCCCACGGCGTCTGGGAAGTCGTATTTGTACTCGCCCCGGGTCAACTTTGGAGCCGCCTCAGACTCCACGGCCACAAACCGCGTCCTCCCAAACCCCTCCCCCCTTAGCTTCATCCCAATCATGGGGTAGGTGAAGCCGGCGAAGTTAGACCCGCCTCCTACGCAAGCCACAGCGACGTCGGGCTCCTCCGGCAGTTGCCGCACGGCCTCAAGCCCTATAACAGTCTGGTGGAGGAGCACGAACTCCATGACGCTACCGGGGAGGTACTTCCTCCTCTCCCCAGAGAGGACGTACTCAACGGCTTCAGAAATGGCAATCCCCAGAGACCCCGGGTGGTCGGGCCTGTAGTGGCGCCTGCCGGCCTCAGTCACGTCGCTTGGGCTTGGGTAAACCACGGCGCCATAAGCCCTCATAAAAGTGAGCCTCTGCCTCTTGGAGTTATACGAAGAGCGCGTCATAAACACCACAGCCCTTAAGCCGAAGAGGGCCGCCGCCAGGGAAACCGCCATTCCCCACTGCCCAGCCCCCGTCTCAGTAGCCACCTCCACAGCGCCGTCAGCCTTTGCGTAATACGCCTGGGCAAGGGCTGTGTTCAACTTATGGCTACCGACGGGCAGGACGCCCTCATATTTGTAATAAATCCTCACGCCGGTCCCCAGCGCCTTTTCAAGACCCTCGGCGCGAAAAAGAGGCGTGGGCCTTCCAACCCGCCTATACGCCTCCCTCACCTCCTCGGGTATGGAGACCCACCTCTCCGCGGTAAACTCTTGGTCTATAAGCGCAGAGGGCAGAATTTTCGACAACAGCCCAATCCTGCTCTCCCCCTCGTCGGGATCCCTCGGAGGGGCCAGGACCGAGGGCAAATCGGCGGCGATGTTATACCACCTGTCTACCACCCCGAAGACATAGCCGAGAGATATAACTCCCTTAAATATATTAAACTAATGGACTTCGCCTATCGCAGAAACGGCGCGGAAGCTTAAAGATCCAATTTACCAGGGCGCAGAGCTAAGAGACATTAAAAGAGATTCCCAAAGTAACGATATATGGAAGTCCCATTTATTTGACCGGAATGGGAAAACAAAGGACGCACGAGGGCACTACTAGGGAAAGGAAACAAGAGCGGTGTACCAAAGAAGTGAAAAATATATAACTTATAGATATCTTTTTTTCCTTTTCCAATACTTTACATCTTTGTATGAAAATCTCTCTCCTTTAAGTCCTAAATAAAATTCTTTTATATCTGGATTGTTCAATAACTGTTCTGATGGCCCGTCAAGCACCACTCTCCCATTTTCTAAAATATAGCCATAATTGGAAATTCTCAAAGACATATAGACATTCTGCTCTGCGAGCAGAATTGTGATTTTCTCGTGCTCGTTCATGGATTTCAAAATTTGGAACAACTCTTCTGTTACTTTTGGCGAGAGGCCTAGTGATGGCTCGTCAAGAAGCATTACTTTTGGTCTCATAATTAATGCCATGCCGATTACTAACATCTGTTGCTCGCCGCCAGAGAGATAACCAGCTCGAATGTCAATTCTCTCTTTTAACCTAGGGAAGTATTGAAAAACAATGTCTACATCAGGCTTTGCCCCAAGTTTTCTTGCCTGTCGTTGGGCGAGTATTAAATGTTCTTTTACAGTTAGCTCTTCAAAAACTCTTCTCCCCTCAAGGACGTGTATAATCCCCAATCTGGCAATATCTTCCGGCTTCCTATTAGTCAGGTCCTCTCCATTGTATAAAATCCTCCCCTTTGTAATCTCCCCTCTTTCAGTTTTCACAATGCCGCTTATAGCCTTAAGCGTAGTTGACTTCCCCGCCCCGTTAGGCCCCACGAGAGATACGATTTGCCCATCAGGAACTTTCATAGAGACAGATCTAACACCTAAAATAAACTTATCGTATATAACTTGTACGTTATCTAAAAGAAGCATAAATTATAAAAAAATACATATTAACCCACTGGTTTAATTTCTAAGCCGTAGTAATCAAATGGAGGCCTTTCTATTGTGATTGTAGTTACGCGGCTCCATGTGCCGTCTTTATTCATAACGTATATCCACGTTTCCATCGTCGGCCTGTGGTCGCCAGGCTTATATTCTATTGTCGCCGCGTAGGGGACTGAGATAGGCCCCATAGTTTCCAAAGCGTTTTTTATGTTGGGACCTGTAATCTCTTTACCCTCTTTGGCCAGTTTCTCAATTGCCTTCGCCAGCACAAATGCGGCGTGCCACCCCCTAACAGCTGGCTCCTCTTCCGCCTTGACGTATTTTACAAATAATTGGGCATCTGGTATGCCTTGTGATGCGAGCTTTTTCATTTCGTCAATCATCATTACACTTGTTACACGGTACACCCTGCCTCCTAATTTTGAAGCTAACTCTGGACCTAAGGCCTTGCTTAATCTCTCATTTGCTCCCCAAATATTTGCAATAAATATTGCGTTATCCAGACCTAAGGCGTTCATGTCCCTTAAGATAACAACACCAGCGGCTGTGGTGCCGCCCCACCAAATCGCAACATTATCGCCACATTTCTCCTTTATACGGGTGATCTGCTCCCTGGCGCTTGCCGCAGTTAATTCCACAATCTCTTCATCGCATATTTCCACCCCTTGCCGTTTTGCCTCTGCTCTTATGGCTGGCAAAGGCTCAAGACCGTATGGAACATTAGGATAAGTTAATGCCATTTTTGCAGGTAGTCCTTTTTGTTGGAAGTATTGTTTTACAAACCTAACTGCCGCTATGGCTGCATCTTGATAACTAACAACAGTGAAGAAGTTGTATGGATTAACAGTGAGCGTTACTGTATAGCTACCGCTGAAATAAGGTATTTTATCCCTATTTATACTGGGGGCGAGGGCAAGGGTATCGCCAGTACCCCAGCCTATTATCGCCACTACCCCTTGTTGTTTAAAAAATTCATATGCCGCTTGGGCCTCGGGTATTCTGTATGCGTAGTCTCTTTCAACACACTCTATCTTAATGCCGAGTTTGGCTAATTCAGTTAACTCGCCGTTGTTTATTGCTTGAATAGCGCCCTTTACCCCAACGCTCCAGGGCACGCCTACATCTGAGGTAGCACCAGTGAGGTCAAATAAGCAACCAATTTTAACAGTCAATGTCGGCCGTTGTTGAGTCTGAGCTGTTTGCGTAAGTGTTGGTTGAGGAGTTGGCGAAACTGTGGTTGTAGGTTGCGGTTGTTGAGAGGTTGTTATAAAAGCCAGTGCGGCAATTATGACTATAACTATTATTACGCCTGCTATTATTGCTACCCTAGAGGCCATGTTGTTAGTTGTTAGATAATTTATTTAAGCTTTTTTATCATTAAATATAATTATATTTTAGTGCCAATATCTAAATGGAAATAGCCTTAGTCTTTCTTTAATTTTTCTCAGAAACTCTGTTAAACCTAGTGGCTCTCTAAGGAGAAAGATAAGAATTAATGTTCCAAACATAATATCCCTAAGCGCTATATCGATGCCCTTAATTCCAGCGGCGAAAAAGGCGTATTTTATCCCCTCTGGCACTAAGAGGACAAACATTGAGCCGAGCACCGATCCCCAGATAATTCTGCCCAAGCCGCCTATTAGGACAGCGGCTAGTATTTCTAAAGATGTTCCAAGGGTAAAGCTTTCCACCGTAACGGCGCCTGTGGCAAAGCCCCACAGAGCCCCGCCCACAGCGGCATAATAAGCGCTTAGAGCAAAGGCTATAAGTTTATACTTAAATACGTCAATTCCAATAATTTCGGCGGAAATATCTCTATCGCGTATACCTTTTAATGCACGTCCAATATACGACCTGCCTATATTAGCAATAATTAACAAATGTATAAATGAAATAGTTAAAACTACTATATATATCAAATATGGTGTATTAAATACTATTGGTCCCAGACTGAGTGGAGGCGCTATTTTAGCATAGGCTCCGCCAGTAAACCACGACATTTTTTCAGTTCTAAAAAGCCAGTCGAGGAATAATTGTGCAGCTAAGGTGGTAACTAAGAGATAAAGTTCTTTTAGACGTAAACTAGGCAAGCCGAACGCTAAGCCCACTATTGTTGCAAACAAGCCGGAGAGTGGTATAGCTATCAGCGGGGGCACGCCCATTTGGGAGAGGTGAATCGCAGTAAATGCTCCTAAGGCCATAAAAGCCCCTTGTGCTAGGGATATTTGACCTCCAACGCCAAATAAGAGGTTTAGCCCGGCTGCTGCGAGACTCCAACATGATACCCAAATGGCGAGCCTAATTAAGTATTCGTTACCATACGCCAATGGCCAGAGGTAAAGCAAGGGGATCGCCACGGCAGTAGCCACATAGTGAATAGGCCACTTGATGAATGCTTGGTCCTTTTTATATTTCTCAAAGAAAATGCCAGCTGGCATATTAAATTCTTTCTATTCTCTCTGTGCCGAAGAGCCCATATGGCTTTATTAACATTATAAAAATCATTACTAATAGAGGAAATACCTCACCAAAGCCGCCGCCGAAAACGCTGTCCAGATAGTATTTCCCAATAGACTCTAGTAATCCAACAATTATCCCTCCGACGACTGATCCCGTAATGCTGTCAAGCCCCCCTAGTATTATTACCGGCAACGCCTTTATTGCAATTAATTCCACATTACCGGATACTCCGCCGGTGATGCTGGCATAGAACAGCCCGCTTAAAAAAGCTATTATTCCTGCTAATAGCCATGATAGCAGAAAAGTCTCAGTGGGCCTTATTGCAAGGGTTAATGCCGACTGTCTGTCATTAGACATCGCCCTCATTGCTATGCCCAGGGGAGTTTTAGAATAAAATAAGTAAAATATTATAAAGCCTGTAAACGAGGCGATGGAGGCCCAGAGGAAGTTAGCATTTATATTAAGCGGTCCAATTGAGTAAGTTCCTTGTGGCAACGGGCTTTGGACAAATGGAACATATAGCCAGCCTGGGAGACCCGCGCCTAACTGTAAGAATAAAAGGAGGGCCCCTTTGATGATATATGAAACGCCTATGGTGGCCATTATTATCTGTACCACTGGCTCTCCTATCATGGGTCTCATAATACCCCGTTCAACAAAAATCGCCACCAAGACGGTTGCCAGGAGGACTAAAGCCATGGCGAGTGGCATAGGCATGAAACTCGAAAAATACCAATATAGATACGCCGCAGCCAGCGCCATAGCGCCATAGGCTAAGTTTATTACTTTAGAGGCTCTGTAAACCAAAACATAGCCTATAGCGGCTAGAGCGTACACTCCCCCTCTTAAAACTCCGTCAACTATAACGTCTATCATAACCTCCTTATTGAGACTTCCATTTCCACATCTCTTACAGAGCCGTCCTCATACCTTATTTGTAAGCGTAATCTGTAAGTAGAATCGCCTCTATACATCGCCTCAAGTAGCCCCTTGTATTTTTCAGTGATAAATACCCTTCTGAGTTTTCTAGTCCTAGTCATCTCACCATCATCGGGGTGAAACTCTTTAAAAAGCGAGGTAAACGCTTTTATTCTTAACCGCTCTGGCAGTGTGGCATTTACCTTTTTAATTACCTCTTCTAAAAGATCATATACTTCTTTTTTCTGGCTTAAATCTTGGTAACTAGTATATGCAATGCCGTGTTTTTCGGCCCATTTAGATACCACATCGAAATTAATGTTTATAATTGCCACAATATACGGTTTGCCTTCACCGTAAACAAATGCCTCCTTAATATACGGGCTAAATTTCAACATATTTTCTATAAACAATGCGCTGAAATTAGTACCATCTTCGAGACGTTGCATATCTTCTTTTCTACCGAGGTATACCAAGTGTCCATCTTCGGTTAGCATACCCACATCTCCTGTGTAAAGCCAGCCATCTTTCAATGCCTCTGCTGTGGCCTCAGGCCTTTTGTAATAACCGGCCATCACGGCGGGGGTTCTCACTAGTATTTCCCCATCTTCTGCAATCTTTATCTCGGTATTTGCTATAGGCTTACCCACAGTGTCAAGCCTTACTTCATTATCTGGGTGAACTGTCGCTATGCCTGATACTTCCGTCATTCCCCATATACGCTTTAAATTAACTCCTAGAGCTCTATAGAACTTGAGATAGTCGGGGCCTAGGAATGAGCCGCCGACATATGCATATTTTATTCTCTTAAGACCTGTCTTGTCAAGAATTGAGCGGTATATCAACATTCTTGATATATGCCATAATAGTGTTAACCAAAATGGTATCCTTTTTCCTGTTAACTCTGCCTCTACTTTCCTATATCCTATATTTAGAGCAATTTCGAAAATCTTCTTGTCAAAATCCCAAGCATCTTCTAGATGTTCCATTATTTTACTGTAAATCATTTCATAAACTCTGGCCGGCCCGAACATGAAATGCGGCGCTATTTCTCTAAAATCTCTCCAAAAAGTCTCTGGCTCCTCTACAAAATTTATCTTAAAGCCAACAAGCATATGCATAGCCAGCGACATCATTTGTTCTCCTATCCAACCAAAGGGAAGATAAGACACATATTCGAAATTCTCTTCTATAGGATCTACCTCCCACAAGTTTTTAGCCATAGACATCATCGAAGAGTATGTAAGCATAACTCCCTTAGGCCTTCCCGTGGTCCCCGACGTGGAGAGGATGAGACAAACGTCATCTGGGTGTGTCTTTGCAATAAGTTCCTCTAGTAGTTTAGAATCGCTTTTTCTAACCTCTTCACCAAGTTTTTCCACCTCTTTCCAACTTAAAAGACGAGGCTCCTTTATATCTTTGTACTGCCACATCATTCTCTCATCCCAGTAAATGATGTATTCCAATTTCGGTAGATCTTTTTTAACTACTAGTATTTTATCAACCTGTTCTTGATCTTCAGCTACAACAACTTTAACATCTGTATAGTCGAGCCAGTAGGCTCTCTCTTCAGGCAAAGTATCTGGATATACCCCCACTGAAATACCTCCAAGAGCCATTGCAGACTGTTCTGCAATTAAAATCTCTGGCCTGTTGTATCCCACTACAGCTAAGTGATCCCCTCGTCTAAATCCAAGAGCCAACAGACCATAGGCAAACTTACTTACTCGCTCATAATACTCATGCCACGTAGTCGGTCTCCATATGCCCCAAGTTTTTTCTCTAAACGCTACGCCCCTTGGGTTGAGCAAAGCTCTCTCTTGTAGAAGTTTGGGAAACGTGTCGCCTTTTAGAAACTCCCAAGGCCGCCTCATATTGTCGCCTTTCCCATATAGGCGCTTGCCACATATTCGCTTTTCAAAATCTCAGCAGGCGGGCCTTCTGCTATTTTTGATCCGAAGGAGAACACCGAAACAACGTCTGCTAAATCGTACACTAGTGATAGATCGTGTTCAACTAAAACTACTGTTATTCCCAGAACTTTATTTATTTCGATTATGTACCTTGCCATATCTTCTCGCTCCTCTCGTGTTAGTCCAGACATAGGCTCGTCTAGCAACAAAATCTTAGGCTTACCAGCCAATGCTCTGGCTACGTCTACTTTTTTCTGTAAGCCATAAGGTAGCGAGCCCACTATTCTATGCCTATATTCATACAATTCCATAAATTCAATTACTTCTTCGGCTATTTCACGTATTTCTTCTTCTTTTCTGAAATAGGGGCCATGCCATAAAGCCGACGTAAATATATCAATTACACTATCTTTTATAGATGCCAAGGCCCCTGTCATTACTACTTCTAGTACTGTCATATGTTTAAAAACCTCAGAGGTTTTTTGAAAAGTTCTCCCTATTCCAATTTTTGCTCTGACGTGCGGCTTAATTCTTGTTATATCTCTACCTTGGTATAATACTTTTCCCTTTCTCGGCTTGATAAAGCCTGAGAAGACATTTAATAATGTTGTTTTACCTGCGCCGTTCGGGCCTACAATTGCGTGGATTTTCCCAGGTAACACTTCTAAAGTCACATCTCTTAACGCCGTCACACCACCAAATTTCACCTCAATATCGTAGCCCCCTAATAAAACCATGTACCGTTTACTTAAATTCCCTTTTATGTCTTTCTCTAATTATAAATAATGAAAAATAATGATTTTAATACTAACATCCACAATATAACGTAAAATTATACTTCTAAATTTAAATATTGAAAGTTAAAAAATATATATATATATTT
>FWWM01001040.1_pt1 | contig 45178 bp, 51 predicted proteins | sample 2228351 | NCBI WGS metagenome assembly FWWM01 (sample SAMEA103939774, study PRJEB20133) | metagenome
CGGCCGGGTCAAGCCCTGGTCTTTGCCCACGGGTTCACGGTGCACTACGGCCAGGTGGTGCCCCCGAAGACCGTGGACGTGTTCATGGTGGCGCCGAAGTCCCCGGGCCATCGGATGCGGGAGGTCTTCCGGGAAGGCGGAGGGGTTCCGGCGCTATTGGCCGTCCACCAGGACGCCACGGGCCAGGCGAAGGAGTTGGCCCTGGCGTACGCGTGGGGGATCGGGTGCCTACGGGCCGGGGCCCTGGAGACCACCTTCCGGGAGGAGACGGAGACGGACCTGTTTGGCGAGCAGGCGGTGCTGTGCGGCGGGGTCTCCGCCTTGATCCAGGCGGGTTTTGAGACCCTCGTGGAAGCAGGGTACCAACCCGAGCTGGCATACTTCGAGTGCCTGCACGAGCTGAAGCTCATCGTGGACTTGATCTACGAAGGGGGGTTACGCTGGATGCGGCACTCCGTCTCCGACACCGCGGAGTATGGGGACTACACCCGGGGACCCCGGATCATCGACGAGCACGTTCGGCAGCGGATGCGGGAGATCCTGCGGGAGATCCAGTCGGGGGAGTTCGCCCGGGAGTGGATCCGGGAGGCGGAGGGCGGGTTTCAGGGGTTCTACGGGCTGCGGCGGGAGGCCGCAAACCACCCCATCGAGGAGGTGGGGGAGCGGCTACGGGCCATGATGCCTTGGCTGAAGGCCAAGAAGCAACCCGCCCAGACGGGAGGCTCAGGATGACGGATCGCGTCTATATCTTCGATACCACCCTGCGGGACGGCGAGCAGTCCCCGGGCTTTTCCATGACGGTCCAGGAGAAGCTGGAGATGGCCCGGGCCCTGGCCCGCCTGCGGGTGGACGTGATCGAGGCCGGATTCCCCATCAGCTCTCCGGGCGACCTCACGGCGGTCCAGCTCATCGCCCGGGAGGTCCGGGGGCCCGTGATCTGTGGCCTCGCCCGGGCGCACCCGAAGGATATCGAGGTGTGCTGGGAAGGGGTCCGGGAGGCGGAGCACCCCAGGATCCACACCTTCATCGCCACCTCCCCCATCCACATGGAGCGGAAGCTGCGGATGCGGCCTGACGAGGTGCTGGAGGCGGCCCGGGCCGCGGTGCGGCTGGCGCGCCGCCTCTGCCCGGAGGTGGAGTTCAGCTGCGAGGACGCCACCCGTTCGGAGGTGGACTTCCTGTGCCGGGTCGTGGAGGCGGCCATCGAGGAAGGAGCTTCCGTCATCAACATCCCGGACACCGTGGGGTACGCCACGCCCGAGGAGTACGGGACCTTGATCCGTACCCTGCGGGAGCGGGTGCCGAACTCCGACCGGGTGATCTGGAGCGTCCACTGCCACGATGACCTGGGGTTGGCGGTGGCCAACTCCCTCGCGGGGATCCGGGCGGGGGCCCGGCAGGTGGAGGCCACCATCAACGGGATCGGGGAGCGGGCGGGGAACGCGGCCCTGGAGGAGATCGTCATGGCCCTGGCGGTCCGCCGGGACCGGTTCGGCGTGTGGACGGGCGTCGACACCACCCAGATCTACCCGACCAGCCGGCTCCTGGTGGCCATCACGGGCGTGGAGGTCCAGCCCAACAAGGCCATCGTGGGCGCCAACGCCTTTGCCCACGAGGCGGGCATCCACCAGCACGGGGTCCTCAGTGACCCCCGCACCTACGAGATCATGACCCCGGCTTCCGTCGGGGTCCCCACCAACAAGCTGGTCCTGGGCAAGCATTCGGGCCGGCACGCCCTCGCCCACACCCTCCAGCAGATGGGGTTCGTGCTCAGCGAGGAAGAGCTGGAGCGGATCTACGCCCGGTTTAAGGTCCTGTGCGACCGGAAGAAGCGGGTGGAGGTCGGAGACCTCGTGGCCCTGGTGCAGGAAGGGATCACGGCTCCCCCTGAGACCTACCGGCTCGTGTCCTTCCGGGTCTCCACCGCGAGCGATGAACCTCCGCACGCCGCGGTCCGGCTGGCGGTCGGGGAACAGGTGAGGGTGGCGGAGGCTACAGGCGACGGTCCCGTAGACGCCCTCTTCGCCGCCCTCCAGGCCGCGAGCGGCGTTCAGGTGGAGTTGCTGGACTACAGCCTCCGTAGCGCCACGGGGGGAAGCGACGCCCTGGGAGAGGCGGTATGCCGCTTGCGGGTCGGAGACCGGGTGGCCACAGGCCGGGGGAGCAGCACGGACGTGCTGGAGGCGAGTGCCCTCGCGTACCTCGCAGCCCTCAACAAACTCGTCGAGCAGCTCCCGCACGTCCCGCGCACGCCCACCCAGAGCGCGGTCGGGTAGGAGGCGGCCATGGGGATGACCATCACGGAGAAGATCCTGGCCCAGCACGCGGATCTGCCCGAGGTGAGGCCTGGGGATCTCGTGGAGTGCCGGGTGGATATGCTGTTCGCCAACGACATCACCGCCCCGCTCGCGATCCAGCAGTTCGAGCGCATCGGGGTGGACCGGGTGTTCGACCCGGACCGGATCGCGTTCGTCTTAGACCACTACTCCCCTGCGAAGGACATCGCGAGCGCGGAACAGTGCCGGATCACCCGGGAGTTCGTCCGCAAGCATGGTCTTCCGCACTTCTACGACGTTGGCCGGGCGGGGATCGCCCACGTCCTCCTGGCCGAGGAGGGGTTTGTCCTCCCAGGAGAGGTCTTCGTCGGCGCGGACTCCCACACCTGCAACCACGGGGCGTTGGGGGCGTTCGCCACGGGGGTCGGGAGCTCCGACCTCGCGGCGGCCATGGCCACAGGCCGGCTGTGGTTCCGGGTGCCCCCCACCCTGCGGTTCGTCTTCCGAGGCGAGCTGGGGCCGTGGGTGACGGGCAAGGACCTCGTGCTGCGGATCATCGGGGACATCGGGGTGGACGGCGCCCGGTACGCGGCCATGGAGTTCAGCGGGCCCGTGCTCCAGCAGCTCACCCTCGATGAGCGCTTTTCCATCACCAACATGGCGGTGGAGGCGGGGGCGAAGAACGGGATCATGGAGCCGGACGAGGTGGTGCTGGAGTGGGTGCGGCCCCGGGCCCGTCGACCCTTTGCTCCGGTGTACGGGGATCCGGACGCGGAGTACGCGGCGGTGTACGAGTACGACGTGACGGACATGGAGCCTATGGTGGCCGCCCCGCCCTCTCCCGACAACGTGGTCCCGGTGACGGAGGTCCGGGGAGTTCGGGTGGATCAGTGCTTCATCGGCACCTGTACCAACGGCCGCATCGAGGACCTGCGGCAGGCCGCCCGGGTCCTCGCGGGGCGGCGGGCGCATCCGGATGTGCGACTCATCGTGATCCCGGCAAGCCCTCGTGTCTACCGACAGGCGCTGGAGGAGGGCCTCATCCAGATCTTCCTCGAGGCCGGGGCCGCGGTCGGAACCCCGACCTGTGGGCCGTGCATCGGAGGGCACATGGGGGTCCTGGCGGACGGAGAGGTGTGCGTGTCCACGAGCAGCCGCAACTTCATCGGCCGGATGGGCCACCGGGGGAGCCAGGTCTACCTCGCCAACGCCGCGGTAGCCGCGGCCGCGGCCGTGGCGGGAAAGATCGTGCACCCCGCGGAGGTCGTCGGGAGCACCGCAACCGCGTGAGGAGGTAGGGATGACCTTCCAGGGAAGGGCCCATCGGCTCGGTGACCACATCGATACGGACCTCATCATCGCGGGACGGTACCTCGTGACCACGGACCCCCAGAAGCTCGCGGAGCACCTGTTCGAGGACCTCGATCCCACCCTCCGATCCCGCGTCCGGCCGGGGGACATCCTGGTGGCGGGGGAGAACTTCGGGCAGGGGAGCTCCCGGGAGCACGCGCCGCTGGCCATCCTGGGCGCCGGGGTACGGGTGGTGGTGGCCGCTTCCTTTGCCCGCATCTTCTACCGCAACGCCTTCAATAACGGACTCGTGCTCCTGGAATGCCCGGAGGCCGCCCGGTCCGTGCAGGACGGGGACGAGCTCCGGGTTGTGCTCGAGACGGGGGAGATCCAGAACCTCACCCGGAACGAGACGTACCGGGCACGTCCGATTCCCCCCTTCATGCAGCAGCTCGTGGAGGCAGGCGGGCTCATCCCGTACGTGCAGAGGCGGCTTGGGATCCAGGGGTCGCCATGACGCGCATCGAGATCTACGACACCACCTTGCGGGACGGCACCCAGGGCGCGGGCGTGGAGTTCTCCGTGGAGGACAAGCTCCGTTGCGCCCGGGCCCTGGACGAGCTGGGCGTGGACTTCATCGAGGGAGGATGGCCTGGCAGCAACCCCAGGGACCTGGAGTTCTTCCGAAGGGCGACGGAGGAGCGCTGGCGCTCCGCGCGCCTGGTGGCCTTTGGGAGCACCCGCCGGGCGGGGATCGAGGCCCACGCGGACGGGAATCTCCAGGCCCTCCTCGAGGCGGGGACGGAGTGGGTGACCATCTTCGGGAAGAGCTGGGACCTGCACGTGTACAAGGCCCTGCGCACGACCCTGGAGGAGAACCTCCGGATGATCGCGGACTCCGTGCGGTTTTTGAAATCCGCGGGCCGGAAGGTGATCTATGACGCGGAGCACTTCTTCGACGGGTTCTACGCGAACCCGGAGTATGCCCTGGCGACGGTGCGGGCGGCGGCGGAGGCAGGGGCGGATCGCATCGTGCTGTGCGACACCAACGGGGGCAAGCTCCCGCACGAGGTAGGACCGGCCGTGCAGGCCGTCCGGGAGCGGATCCCTGCCCCCCTCGGCATCCACACCCACAACGATGCGGGGTGCGCGGTGGCCAACGCGGTGGAGGCGGTCCGCGCCGGGTGCACGCACGTCCAGGGGACCATCAACGGGTACGGGGAGCGGTGCGGGAACGCAGACCTGTGCGTGGTGATCCCGAACCTGGTCCTGAAGCTAGGCTACACCTGTCTTATCCCGGGGGCCCTGGAGCGGCTGGTGCACATCAGCCACCTGGTGGCGGAGCTCGCCAACCTCCCCCCGGACGACTACCAGCCGTATGTGGGCCGGAACGCCTTCGCGCACAAAGGCGGGGTCCACGGGAGTGCGGTGCGGGCAGATCCCGCCACCTACGAACACGTGGATCCCGAGCGCGTGGGGAACCGCCGGCGGTTCGTGGTCTCCGACCTCTCCGGCCGGGCCAACATCGTGAGCAAGGCGGAGGAGCTCGGGCTCCAGCTCGACCCCCACAGCCCCGCCACGGCCCGCATTCTCGAGCAGGTGAAGTGGCTGGAGTACACGGGCTACCAGTTCGAGGGGGCGGAGGCGTCGTTTGAGCTTCTGGCCCGAAGGCTCCTAGGCGAACCCGTGGACGCCTTTGAAGCAGGGCCCTTCCTCGTAGTGGTCCACCGGACGGACGGCCGGTGCCGGGCGGAGGCCACGGTGCGGGTGCGGGTGGGAGACCTCGAGGAGCACACCGCGGCGGAGGGGAACGGCCCCGTGCATGCCCTCGACCGTGCCCTCCGCAAGGCCCTGGAGCGGTTCTACCCGGAGCTCCGCCGGATCCGGCTCGTGGACTACAAGGTCCGGGTGCTCAACGCGGAGGCGGCCACCGCGGCCCGGGTGCGGGTGCTGATCCAGTCCACGGACGGGACGGAGCAGTGGGGGACGGTGGGGGTTTCGGAGAACGTGGTCGAGGCCAGCTGGATCGCCCTGGTCGACAGCCTGAATTACGCCCTGTGGCGGAGCCGTACCCGGTCGGCTGCCCCGGCCGCCGATGCGTGAGGTCCGGGTCCTCCTGCTTCCTGGGGACGGGATCGGCCCCGAGGTGATCCGGGAGGCTGTCCGGGTTCTCGAGGCGGTGTCGCGTCGGTTCGGCTGCCGCTTCCGGTTTGAAGAGGCCCTCATCGGGGGGGCCGCCATCGACGTGTACGGAGACCCCCTCCCCTCGCAGACCCGGGAACGGCTCCTGGAGGTGGAGGCGGTGCTGCTTGGGGCCGTGGGCGGACCGAAGTGGGATCATCAAGAGGTTCGGCCAGAGGCCGGGCTCTTGGCGCTGCGGAAGCTGTTGGGGGTATACGCGAACCTGCGGCCCGCATTCCTGTTCCCCGGGCTTGAGCGCTGCTCCCCGCTGCGTCCGGAAGTGGTACGGGGAACCGATCTGCTCCTCGTACGGGAGCTCACGGGGGGGCTCTACTTCGGACAGCCGAAGTTCCGGACCGCCCAGGAGGCGGTGGACACCATGGCCTACACCGCGGAGGAGGTAGCTCGGGTGGCCCGGGTGGCCTTCCGGGCGGCCCAGGGCCGGAGGCGGGTGGTGCACTCCGTCGATAAGGCCAACGTCCTGGAGAGCTCGCGGCTGTGGCGGGCGGTGGTCGCGGAGGTGGCCCGGGAGTTCCCGGAGGTTGAGCTGCACCACCTGCTGGTGGACACCTGCGCCATGGAGCTCGTGCGCCGTCCCGCGATGTTCGACGTCATCCTCACGGAGAACACCTTCGGGGACATCCTCAGCGACGAGGCCGCCGCGGTGGTGGGGTCTATTGGGCTTCTGCCCTCCGCGAGCCTGGGCGACCGACCGCCCTTCCTCTACGAGCCCGTACACGGATCCGCTCCGGACATCGCCGGGCGCGGGATCGCAAACCCCGTGGGAGCGGTGCTGAGTGCGGCCTTGCTGCTGCGGTACTCTTTGGGGATGGAGGAGGCCGCCCGGGCCGTGGAGGAGGCCACGGGGGCGGTCCTCGCGGAAGGGGTGTGCACGCCGGATCTGGGGGGGACGGCCTCCACGGAGGCCGTGGGGCGGGCCATCGCGGAGCGCATCGCCGGAGGCTAGAGGAGGAGGACGACATGCGCAGCGACCTCATCAAGTCCGGGTTCCCGCGGGCCGGGGCCCGGGCCATGTTGCGGGCGGTCGGGCTACGGGACGAGGACTTCGGGCGGCCGTTCGTGGGGATCGTGAACACGTGGACGGACGGCATGCCCTGCAACATGCACCTCAGGGAGCTGGGGGAAGCCCTGAAGGCCGGAATGCGGGAGGCGGGGCTTGTGCCGTTTGAGTTCGGCGCTCCGGCCATCGCGGACGGGATCGCGATGGGGACACCCGGGATGCGGGCGAGCCTCATCAGCCGGGAGGTCATCGCGGACGCGGTGGAGCTGGTGGCCGAGGGGTACCTGTACGACGCGATGGTGGTGCTGGTCGGGTGTGACAAGACTATCCCCGGAGGGGCCATGGGCCTGATCCGAAGCGGCGTACCGGGGATGGTGCTCTACGGTGGATCCATCGCCCCGGGACTGCTGGGCGGCCGCAAGCTCACCATCGTGGAGGTGTACGAGGCGATCGGGCAGTTCGCCGCGGGCCGGATCGGGGAGGAGGAGCTTGCGGCCATCGAGCGGCACGCCATCCCGGGGCCGGGCGCGTGCGGAGGGCAGTACACCGCGAACACCATGGCCATGGCCCTGGAGGTTTTGGGGCTCTCGCCCATGGGCTACAACAGCATCCCTGCGGTCCTCCCTGAGAAGCGGGAGGCGACCCGCCGGGCTGCCTGGATCCTCCTGGATGCCTGGAGGGCGGGCCGCACGCCCCGGAGCTTCCTCACCCGCAACTCCTTCCTGAACGCCATCGCCGCGGTGGCGGCGACAGGCGGGTCCACGAACGCCGTCCTGCACCTGCTGGCCCTGGCCCGGGAGGTGGGGATCCCGCTGGATCTCGACGACTTCGACGCCGTGAGCCGGCGGACCCCTGTCATCGCGGACCTGCGGCCCTGGGGGACGTATACCGCGTGGGAGCTGTACGAGGCGGGAGGGACGCGCCTCGTGGTGCGGAGACTGCTTGAGGCAGGGCTCGTGGACGGTGCCCAGCAGACGGTGACGGGCAAGACCCTCGAGGAGGAGGTGGCGGACGCCACGGAGACGCCGGGGCAGAAGGTGGTGCGGAGCGTGCGGGAGCCGTTTAAGCCCCACGGCGGGCTCGTGGTGCTGCGGGGGTCTTTGGCGCCGGAGGGAGCTGTATTGAAGCTGGCGGGTACCGAGCAGACGTACTTCCGTGGTCCAGCCCGGGTCTTCGACGGCGAGGCGGAGGCGCTGCAGGCGGTGCTCGGGGGCCGGATCCGGCCTGGGGATGTTGTGGTGATCCGGTATGAAGGGCCGAAGGGTGCCCCGGGGATGCCGGAGATGCTGGCGGTCACCGCGGCCATCGTGGGCGAGGGGCTGGGTCCGGAGGTGGCGCTGGTGACAGACGGCCGGTTCTCGGGGGGCACACGGGGACTGATGGTGGGGCACGTCTGTCCGGAGGCCCAGGTGGGTGGCCCGATCGCCCTCGTGGAGGAAGGCGACCTCATCACCATCGACGTGGAGAACAGGCGGCTGGATCTGGAAGTTCCGGAGGAGGTCTTGGAGCGGCGGCGGAGGGAGTTCCGGCCGCGTCCGGCCCCGGAGCTGAGGGGGCTGTTTAGCCGGTACGCGGTCTTGGTCTCCTCGGCCTCCGAGGGTGCCGTCCTGCGGTTACCGCTGGGCTAGAGGTAGCCAGTACAGCATGGCGTAGATCAGCCATCCGGTTGCGGCCACGTAGAGCCAGACGGGGAGGGTCAGGCGGGCGATGGTCCGGTGAGCGGTGTATTGGCCCCGGAAGGCCCGCAGGAGGGTGAGGCCGACGAAGGGGATGAGGGCGGTGGCGAGGGCGGTGTGGGTCAGGAGGACGGCGAGGTAGATCCCGCGGATCACGCCTGTTCCCGAAAAGGGTTTTGTACCGATCAGGGCCCACCGGATGAGGTAGACGACCAAAAAGAGGGCTGCGAAGACCGCGGCGGTGAGCATGGCCGCGTGGTGGTGGCGGATCTGCCTTCGGCGGATGGCGGCATAGCCCACGAGGAGCGCGAGGCCGCTTAGGAGGATTAAGGCGGTGTTGAAGGCCGGAAGCCACCGGTCAGGGTCCATGGCTACACAGGGATTAAATTACAATTCTTGCAACGGTTGCTACATGACCACGCAAACACCTTCGCATAATGAACATTATGTAAACTAACCCGGGAAGGCCGAAGTAGGAGGAATCTGCACCCTCTTGGCGAACTCCTGTTTGGGAGTCGCGATGCCACCAACGGCCATCAACCTCGGGATCACGAGCGCCCAGCGCCTCACCGCCCTCCTCGTCCTCCACTTCCTCGACCGCGAAAGCGGGCTGAGCGAGGCCGACCTCCTCCGCAGGATTCGGGACCTCGGCGGAGAGGGGTTTTGGGTCCCGAATAAGGGAACGGTTTCGAAGGTGGTCCGGGGCCTCATCGCGGAGGGGTACGTGGAGGGCCACTGGGTCAACCCCGAGGGCCGCCGACGCTGGGCCCTCTCGATTACGGAATCCGGCCGCATCCACCTGCGGGTCCTCAAGCGGGAGTTCCGAAAGCGGTTGGACGCCGCCCGGTGGTTCTTCGATCGGGCGGTTCAGGAGTTGTATGGAGGTTAGTGGTGGCATGAAGCAACCGTTTCTTTGTAAAATTTTTATCCCTCGGCCTCGAAAGCCTGCCGCAACAACCGGTAGGTCTCCTGGAGGTGCTGGGGGATCACCTTGACGTCGGCCAGCACGGGCATGAAGTTTGTGTCCCCCACCCAACGGGGCACGACGTGAATGTGCAGGTGGTCCTCGATCCCTGCCCCCGCAGCCCGGCCGAGGTTCATGCCGATATTAAACCCGTCCGGCTTCATCACCCGCCGAACAGCCCGCAGGGTTCGCACCACCGCCTCCCACAGCCCGGCCACCTCCTCCGGGAGGAGGGCACCGGGGTCCGCGGTGTGCCGGTACGGCACCGCCATCGCGTGCCCGCTCGCATAAGGGAAACGGTTCAGCATCACGAAGGCGTACGTCCCCCGCCACACGATCAGGTTCCCTTCGTCCTCTTCCTGCCGGGGCTTACTGCAAAAGATGCACTCCTCTGCCGGCTCCGACTGGATGTACTCGAGCCGCCAGGGCGCCCACAGCTGCCTCATGGCTCCAGCACACCCAGCCGGCGGAGGGCCTCCTGAGCCGCCATCTGCTCCGCCTCCTTCTTGCTCCTTCCCCGCCCCTCCCCCAGGACCTTCCCTGATACCTCCACCACCGCTACGAACTCCTTGGCATGGTCCGGACCCTCTGCAGCCGTGATCCGGTACTGTGGGGTTGTCCGCTCCCGCCGCTGGATCACCTCCTGGAGCTGGCTCTTGTAGTCCCCCCGGATCTCCTCGAGCCGTGCCAGAAGCGGCGCCACCCACCGGCTCACCATCGCATGGGCCACCCCGTACCCGGAGTCGACGTACACCGCCCCTACCACCGCCTCCAGCACGTCTGCGAGCAGGGACGCCCGGTCCCGCCCACCGCTCCGCTCCTCCCCCTTTCCCAGCAGGATGTACCGACCCAGATCCAACCTACGGGCGATCTCCGCGAGGGCGGACTCGTTCACCAGCCGTGCCCGCATCCGGGCTAGCTCCCCTTCGGGAGCCGAGGGAAAGCGGCGGTACAGGTGGTCGCTCACCACCAGGTTCAGCACCGCATCCCCCAGGAACTCCAGCCGCTCGTACGTCCCCCCTCCCCGGCCTCCCTCTTCATGCGCGTACGAACCGTGCACGAGGGCGAGATCCAATAGCCCCAGTTCCCGGAACCGGACTCCCAGCCGCTCCTCTAGCTCCCGGAGGTGCTCCAAACGGGAAGGGCTCGGAGGGTGGGCCACGGACCGCGTGCTCAGACCTCTAGCCTCCTCACCGCCAGCGTGGCGTTGTGGCCGCCGAACCCAAAGGCGTTACTGAGGGCCACTCGGACCTCCGCGGGCCGGGGGCGGTTCGGCACGTAGTCCAGGTCGCAGTCCGGGTCCGGCACCTCGTAATTGACGGTGGGCGGGAGCACCCCGTGGTGGATGGCCAACACGCAGACGATCAGTTCCACGCTCCCCGCAGCCCCCAACAGGTGCGCGGTCATGGACTTGGTGGAGCTCACGGCCAGGCGGTACGCGTGCGGCCCGAAGACCCGCTTGATGGCCAGGGTCTCGTACTTGTCGTTGTACGGGGTGCCGGTGCCGTGCGCGTTGATGTAATCCACCTCCTCCGGCCGCAGCCCCGCGTCCTGCAGGCAGCGGATCATCGCCAGGGCCGCCCCCTCCCCTTCAGGGTCCGGCTGGGTGATGTGGTAGGCGTCCGCGCTCATCCCGTAGCCCACGAGCTCGCAGTAGATGCGGGCGTTTCGGCGAAGGGCATGCTCCAGCTCCTCCAGGATCACGACCCCCGCCCCCTCCCCCATCACGAACCCGTCCCGGAGGGCGTCAAAGGGCCGCACGGCCTTCTGGGGCTCGTCGTTCCGGGTGGACATGGCCCGCATGGCACAGAACCCCGCGATGGACAGCTCCGTGATGGCCGCCTCCGTTCCCCCCGCGATCACCACATCCGCCTCTCCCCGCTGGATGATGCGGAAGGCGTCCCCGATGGCGTGCCCGCCCGTGGCGCAGGCCGTCACGGGAGCGGTATTCGGCCCTCGGGCGCCCGTGAGGATGCTCACGACGCCCGCGGCCATGTTGATGATCAGCATGGGGATGAAGAAGGGGCTGACCCGGTCCGGACCGCGGGTGAGGAGGATCTTGTGCTGTTCCTCCCAGGTGGTGGCCCCACCGATCCCCGAACCGATCACCACGCCCACCCGGTCCGCGTTCTCCCGCGTGACCCGGAAGCCCGCGTCTTCGAGGGCCATCCGGGTCGCAGCGATGGCAAACTGGACGAACCGGTCGTTGCGCTTGGCCTCCTTCCGGTCCATCCAGTCCAGGGGGTCGAAGTCCAGGACCTCGGCGGCGATACGGGTGGGGTATCGCGTGGCGTCAAAGCTCCGGATGGGACCAACCCCGCTCCGCCCCTCTAAGAGGGCGTTCCAGAAGCGGTCCTTTCCAATTCCGATGGGCGTGACGAGGCCCAAGCCGGTGACGACCACCCGCCGCCGGGTCATGCACGTTCCTTCGCCGCCAGCCGCTGCTCGATGTACTGCACGGCCTCGCCCACGGTCCGAATCTTCTCCGCGTCCTCATCCGGGATCTCGATGCCAAACTCCTCCTCGAGAGCCATCACGAGCTCCACCACATCCAGGGAGTCCGCACCGAGATCTTCCTGGAACGAGGCGTTTTCCGTCACCTCGTCCCCGTTGACCTGCAGCTGCTCCACGATAATGGCCTTCACCCGTTCGAAGGTCGACGATGCCATCCCGATCCTCCCCTCCCTGGCGCAACTGGCCGTTTATTTCATAACCATCCCGCCATCCACGTTCAAGACCTGCCCCGTGATGTACCCGGCCGCCTCGCTGGCCAGGAACACCACCACCGCGGCAACCTCTTCCGGCCGGGCGGTCCTCCCGAGCGGGATCTGCGCCAGCAGGGCCGCCCGCTGGGCCTCCGTGAGGCGTTCCGTGAGCCCCGCTTCCACGTACCCCGGGGCCACCGCGTTCACCGTGATGTTCCGGCTGGCCACCTCCCGGGCCACCGCCCGGGTAAACCCGATGATCCCTGCCTTCGCCGCCACGTAGTTCGCCTGGCCCACATTTCCCACCTCCCCCACCACGGAGGTGATGTTGATCACCCGGCCCCACCGAGCCCGCAGCATGTCCCGCAGGGCCTCCCGGGTGCAGAGGAACGTCCCGGTGAGGTTGGTATCCAGGACCCGCTGCCAGTCCTCCCTCCGCATGCGCACCAACAGCCCATCCCGCAGGGTCCCCGCGTTGTTCACCAGGATGTCCACCCGGCCAAAGGCCTCGCGGGCCTGGGCGAAGAGCCGGGCTACCTCTTCCTCCCGGCACACGTCCGCCTGAAGCGCGATGGCCTGCCCCCCGCGGTCCGCGATCTGCCGGACGACCGCCTCGGCCGCCTCGTGCCGCGTTCCGTAGTGCACCACCACCCGACACCCCGCTTCCGCCAGGGCCCGGCAGATGGCGCTCCCGATCGCTCCGCTTCCCCCGGTGACCAAGGCTACCTTCCCGTCGATGCGAAACAAGTTCATGCCTTCGGTTCCTCCCGCAGCCCGGCCACGGCGGCCTCGAGGCTTCTGCAATCCTCCACGGCGTAGACCCGGGCCTGGGGCACCTGCCGGCGAATCAGCCCAGAGAGAACCTTTCCCGGGCCGCACTCCACGAAGGTGTCGATCCCTTCGGAGGCCATCCGCTCGACGGACTGGGCCCACCGCACCGGATGCGCCACCTGATCGACGAGGAGGCGTCGGATCTCGTCCGCCCGCCGCACGGGCTGTGCGGTGACGTTGGCCACCACGGGAATCTCCGGGTCGCGGAGGGGAACCTCTTCGAGGACCGCGGCGAGCCGCTGGGCCGCGGGCCGCATGAGGCTGGTGTGGAAGGGGGCGGAGACCGCCAGCATCACCGCCCTCCGGGCTCCCCTCGCCTTCGCCAGGCGGATCGCCTCCTCCACCGCAGCCCGATCTCCTCCCACCACCACTTGATCGGGGGCGTTGTAGTTCGCGGGCTCGCAGAGCCCCAGGCGGCTGGCTTCCCGGCAGATCTCCTCCACGACCGCAGGGGCCAAGCTCAGGATGGCCGCCATGGCCACGTCCCGGCCTGCCGCGGCCTCCTGCATGAAGAGCCCCCGCAGCCGGACCACCCGCACGGCGTCCTCAAACCGGAGGGCTCCCGCCACCACGAGGGCCGTGTACTCCCCCAGGCTCAGGCCCGCGGCGAGGTGCGGCGGAGGGAGGAAGGGCCGCACGGCGGCAAAGCACGCCAGACTGGTGGTGAGGATGGCGGGCTGGGCATTGGCCGTCTGCTGGAGGACCTCCTCCGGTCCCCGCTCGCACAGGGCGAGCAGGTCAAACCCCAGGACCTCGCTTGCCCGCACGAAGAGGTCTCGGGCCTCCGGGGAATGCGCGGCCAGCTCCACGCCCATCCCCACGTACTGCGCGCCTTGACCGGGGAACACCACCGCGAGCGCCATCCCTATCCCCATCGGAGTGCGCAGGCCCCCCACGTGAGCCCGGCCCCGAAGGCCACGAGCACCGCGAGGTCTCCGGGCCGCAGCCGACCGGTGAGCACCGCCTCGTACAGGGCCACGGGGACGGAGGCCGCGGAGGTGTTTCCGTAGCGGTCCACGTTCACGAAGAACTTGTCCATGGGCTGACCCAGCCGCTGGGCGGCCGCCTGGATGATCCGGATGTTGGCCTGGTGGGGGATGAAGAGGTCGACCTCATCGGGGTGGACCCCCGCCCGCCGGCACACCTCCTCGATGGCCCTGGGGATCACCCGGCTGGCGAACCGGAACACCTCCCGTCCGTTCATGGTGATGGCGTGGAGCTTCTGTGCCACCGTCTTCGGGGATGCCGGGAGCCGGCTCCCGCCCGCGGGAATGGCGATGAGGGAAGCGCCGGAGCCGTCCGCGCCAAGCCAGAACGAGAGGATCCCCCGTCGGCCGTCCGAGGGCACGAGGACCGCAGCGCCTGCGGCATCCCCGAACAGGACGCACGTGGCCCGATCCTGCCAGTTCACGAACTTGCTCAGGGTGTCCGCCCCTACCACCAGCACCCGTCTGGCCATCCCGGCCACGATGTACGCGTGGCCCATGGCCAGGGCGTAGAGGAAGCTACTGCAGGCGGCGGAGACGTCCACGGCCGCCGCGTCTTTGGCTCCGAGGCGGTCCTGCAGGATGCAGGCGGTGGCGGGAAAGAAGGCATCGGGCGTGGCGGTCCCCACCAGCACGAGGTCCACCTCCTCCGGTGCCACGGAGGCCGCCCGGAGGGCCTCCTGGGCCGCCTGGACGGCGAGGTCCGAAGTGGCCTCGTCCGGTCGGGCGATCCGGCGCTCCCGGATCCCTGTCCGGGAAGTGATCCACGCGTCGCTGGTGTTCACCATCCGCTCGAGGTCCGCGTTCGTGAGGACCCGCTCTGGAATGCAACGTCCCATCCCCGCAATCCGGCTGCTTCCCACCGTACTCCCCCTCTCCGTCGACTTCTGGAGCGATGCTGCGTAGCCTTCACAGGCCCTGGCGCACGCAGACCCCTTACCGCTCCGCCTTCTGCGGAGCGACGGCCCGGCCGTTGTAGAACCCGCAGTTCGGACAGACGCGGTGGGGGAGCTGAGGGGTCTTGCAGCGGGGGCACGGGATGAGGTTCGGCCGCGACATCCGCCACAGGGCCCGCCGCCGGGCCACCCGCATGTGGGAGTGACGCAGGGACCGACTCATGGCTTCACCTCCGAACACACTACGCTCACTGTACCCGGAAGCGTTCCAGGACGGCAAGCCGCGGATCCCGCCGAGCGGGTGTGCACCCACACGGGGTCAGGTTCCGGTCCGCTCCGCAGACGGGGCACAGCCCCGCGCAGTCCGGACGGCACACCGGAGCTGGCGGCAACGCCAGCAGGAGATGCTGCCGGAAGACCTCTCCGAGGTCCAGGGAATCCGCCACGGGATACACGAAGTCCTCCGCCCCAAGCTCCCCTCCCCACTCCGGCTGGAGGTCGGGCTCGTAGACCTCCTCCACCTGAACCCGGACGGTCTCCGTGAACTCCCGCAGGCACCGGCCGCACACCTGGAGGACCTCCACCGCCGCCTCCCCGCGCAGGTGGATCCGCCGGCCCTCCGCCTGCAGGTGGACAACCCCCCGCACCGGCCCCACGGAGGTCACGTCCTCGGCCAGGGAGGTTACCGCCTCCTCCAGCTCTACCACGAGGCCTTCCGGGGCCTCAAAGACCTGCCGCACGGCCACCTTCATCCGACTCCCCTCCTCCCTGAGGACGCTCCAGCATCTGCTTTCCTTTCCGGATGCTCAGGAGCACCCGCAGCACCCCCTGCTCCAGGTCGTCGAGGACCTGGCGGGCGTACTCGTCCGCGCCCCGGCGGGTCTCGTCCGCGGCGGCTTGAGCCGCGCTCAGGATCTCCTCTGCCCGCTTGCGGGCGAGGCGCACCACCTCGTGCTCCCCGCTGAGGCGCAGGGCCTGCTCCTGGGCCCGTAGGACGATCCTCCGGGCTTCCTCCTGGGCCCGGCTCAGGAGCTGCTCGGCCTCCGTCCGCATCCGGTGGGCCTCCTCGAGGTCACGGGGAAGCCGGGCCCGGATCATCCGCAGGAGGGCCAACAGCTCCTCCACCACCCGCCGCTCCGTGAGGGGTAGCTGGGTGGCCCTCCAGATCAGCTGCTCCAGCCGGTCCAGCAGCTCGAGAACCGTCTCCACGGTTACCGCGCCACCTTTCGCCGCAGCCGCTCCAGCAGCTCGAGAACCGTCTCCACGGTTACCGCGCCACCTTTCGCCGCAGCCGCTCCACCACCCCCGGGGGGACCAGATCCGAGACGTCCCCGCCCAGCCGGGCCACCTCCTTGATGAGGGTGGAGCTGAGGTAGGCGAGCTCAGGGCTCGTGGGTACAAACAGGGTCTCGACCTCCGGCGCGAGGCGCCGGTTCATCATGGCCATCTTCATCTCCGTGTCGAAGTCCATGGGGGCCCGCAGTCCTTTGATGATTACCTGGGCTCCGCACCGCCGCGCGAAGGCCACGGTCAGGTCCGCAAAGGCCTCTACCCGGACCCCCGGAAGGTCCCGGACCGCCTCCTGGACCATGGCCACCCGTTCCTCCGGGCCGAACAGCGGGCGTTTCTCGGGGCTGTGGGCCACGCCCACGATCAGCACTTCAAACAGCCGCGCGGCCCGCTGGATGATATCCAGGTGCCCCAGGTGGATGGGGTCAAACGTCCCCGGGTAAATGGCCACCGTCACCTTCCCCTCCAGATCAGGACCCGGACCCGGGTATCCCCGTACCGCCGGTCCCGCGTGACCTCAAAGCCTTCCGGAACGGGCTCCCTTTGTCGGGCTCCGCTCTCCGCCACCACCACGGCCTCGGGCGCGAGCACCCCGGAGGCCGCGAGGGCCTCGAGGGTGCGGCCCACGAGCCCCAGGCCGTAGGGCGGATCCAGCAAGACCACCTCAAACCGATCGCCCCGACGCGCGAGCTCCGGGATCGCCCGGAAGACATCCTTCGGCCAGACCTCCGCCCGGTCCTCAAGCCCGCTCTGGGCCACGTTGGACCGCAGGACCCGGACCACCCGCGGATCCCGCTCCACGAAGACCACCCATGCTGCCCCCCGGCTCAGGGCCTCCAGTCCTAAGCTCCCTGCTCCCGCAAACAGATCCAGCACCCGGGCCCCCTGCACCCGCGCTCCCAGCATGTTGAAGATGGCCTCCCGGACCCGTTCCTGGGTCGGCCGCACCCCTGCGGGCACCCGAAGCCTCCGGCCCTTCGCGAGTCCCGCTCCGATCCGCATGCGTTAGCCCACCGAGAGGAGTGCCGCGGACCCCTCGTACCGCTCCACCAGGACTTGCCGGAGGGCCCGGTGCTCGGGTCGCTCCAGCCGGGGGTCCACAGACAGGAGGAGGGAGGCGGCCTCCCGGGATCGCTCCAGCAGAGCTCCGTCCCGGAGGGGGTTGGCGACCCGGAAGTCCGGAAGGCCGTGTTGTCGGGTGCCGAAGAGTTCTCCCGGCCCCCGCAGCTCCAGGTCCACCTGGGCGATCTCGAACCCGTCATGGGTGCGCACCAGGGCCTCCAGCCGCCGCCGCGCCTCCTCCGTGGTGGGATCCGCGATGAGGATGCAGTAGGCCTTCCCGCCTCCCCGCCCCACCCGTCCCCGGAGCTGGTGGAGCTGCGCGAGCCCAAACCGCTCCGCGTGCTCCACCACCATGACGGTGGCGTTCGGCACGTCCACGCCCACCTCGATGACGGGCGTGGCCACCAGGATGGAGATCTCCCCTCGGCGGAAGGCCTCCATCACCCGCTCCTTCTGCTCCACGTCCATCCGGCCGTGGACGAGCCCCACGGAGAGGTCCGGGAACACCTGCGTGCGCAGCTGCTCGTAGAGCGCCTGAGCCGCCTGGACGTCGAGCTTCTCGGACTCCTCCACGAGGGGACACACGATGTAAGCCTGCCGGCCAGCCGCCACCTCCCGCCGCACGAAGGCGTAGATCCGCTCCCGGTCTTGCGGGGTGCGGAGGTAGGTGCGCACGGGCGTCCGTCCGGGCGGGAGTTCGTCCAGCACGGAGATGTCCAGGTCCCCGTACAGGGTAAGGGCGAGGGTGCGGGGAATGGGGGTGGCGGTCATCACCAGGACATCCGGATCCTGCGCCTTCGAGCGGAGGGCGGCCCGCTGCGCGACCCCGAACTTGTGCTGCTCGTCCACGATCACGAGGGCAAGCCGGTGGAAGGTCACCTCCTCCTGGAGCAGCGCATGGGTGCCCACCACCAGGTCCGCCTCCCCGGACTCGATCTCCGCCCGGCGGGCCTCCCGCTCCGCCCGTCCGAGGCCTCCCGTCAGGAGGACCGTCCGGATGCCCAGGGGCTCCAGCAGCCGACGGAAGGTGAGGTAGTGCTGCTCCGCGAGGATCTCCGTAGGGGCCATGACCGCGGCCTGGTACCCACCCTGCACCGCGATGACCACCGCGGCCGCGGCCACCGCGGTCTTCCCCGAGCCCACGTCTCCCTGCAGGAGGCGGTTCATGGGATGCTCGGAGAGCATGTCGCGGCGGATCTCCTCGATGGCCCGCCGTTGCGCCCGGGTCAGGGAGAAGGGCAGATGCGCGAAAAAGGCCTCAAGAAGGCCCCCGTCCGTGCGGTACCGGTGGGGCTTGGTGACGGTGCTCAGCTCCCGACGGCGCAAAAGCAGCGCCAGCTGCAGGCTCAACAGCTCCTCAAACGCCAGCCGCCGCCGGGCCGCCTCCGCCTCCTCGAGGCTCTTCGGGAAGTGCACGGCCCGCAGGGCCTGCCCACGCGGCAGAAACCCGAACCGCCTGCGGATGGTCTCCGGCAGGGTCTCGGGAGCCAGCGGGGCGTACTCGGAGACCGCGGCGTAGATCACCCGCCGCAGGACCCGGGGGGAGAGGCCCTCCGTGGCGGGGTGGACCGGCACGATGCGGCCCATGTGGAGGGAGGAGGCCCCTTCCTTCGTGACCACCTCGAACTCCGGGTTTTCGATCTCGATCGCGCCGAAGGCCCGCCGAACCCGGCCCCACACCACGATCTCCGTGCGGGGCTGGAGGGTCCGGTGCAGGTGGCGGTTTCCCCAGAACTTCAGCACCCCGACCGCGGTGCCGTCCGTCACGTATACTTCCGTGAGGGACCGGCCCGTGCGCAGCTGCGGGGTGTGCAGCCGGACCACGCTGACCCGGAAGGTGCGGAACTCCCCGTGCGGGGCGTCGTAGAGGCGGCTGAAGTGCCTCCGGTCCTCGTACCGGCGCGGGATGTGGTACAGCAGGTCCTCCACCGTGTGCAGGCCCAGCCGGCGCAGCTGCTCCGCCAGCGCGGGCCCCACGCCCCGTACGGCCTCCACGCTCCTCCGCAGCACGCCCTCCGGAGCCGCCCTGTGAAAGGGAGTGTTCGCACCTCGGCGCCTGATCTCCTCTGTTCCCACGCCTTCCGCCCTCCTCCTGCCTATGGTAGAATGCGCCGGGTCAAGGAGGGAGCAGCATGGCACGGGTGTGTGAGCTCTGCGGCAAACGTCCAGCTAGTGGCCACAACGTCTCCTTCAGCAACCGGCACACCAAACGGCGGTTTTTGCCCAACCTCCAGAAGGTGCGGGCCCGAATCGGCGGGACGGTGCGCCGGATCACCGTCTGCACCACCTGTCTGCGGTCCGGCCGGGTCCAGCGGGCAGGCTAGCCGCGGGAGGCCAGGAGGTCCCGGAGGGCGGCGCCGTCGAGGGTGTAGCGGGCCCCGCAGAACCGGCACCGCACCTCGGCCTGACCCTGCTCGGTGAGGAGGGCCGAGAGCTCGTGAGGGCCTAGGCTTGCGAGGACCTCCCTTACCCGCTCCTCCGAGCAGGTGCATCCGAACCGCACGGGCCGCTCCTCCAGGACCCGGAACGCCAGATCTCCTAGTGCCACTTGGAGGATCTCCACGGGACGTAACCCCTGGCGCACGAGGGCGGTGATGGGCGGAAGGGTGCGGCTGTGGGCGTCGAGGTACCGAACCACCTCCTCCCGGGCGCCCGGAAGCACCTGGACCACGAACCCTCCTGCGGCCGCCACCCGGCCATCGGGTTCCACCAGGACGCCGAGGGCCACCACGGAAGGGATCTGCTCCGACTGGGCGAAGTAGTAGGCCAGGTCCTCCGCGATCTCCCCGGAGACGAGCGGCGCGCTCCCATGATAGGGGTACCGAAGGCCGAGATCCCGGGTCACGTGGAGGGTCCCCCGCCCCACGGCCGCGCCTACGTTCAGTTTGCGCGGGCTCCGCAGCGGGAGGTGCACCTGAGGATTCCGGACGTATCCCCGGACCGTCCCGTCCGCCGTCCCGTCCGCGAGGATCCCACCGAGGGGGCCGTCTCCGAGGATGCGCAGGGTCACCTTCTGACCCTGCTTGAGGGTACCCGCGAGTAACCCAGAGGCCGTGAGGGCCCGTCCCAGGGCCGCGGTGGCGGTAGGAGCCGTCCGGTGGCGAAGACGCGCCTCCTCCACCAGCTCCGTGGTCACGGTGGCCAGGGCACGGACCGACCCGTCCTCGGTAATGGCCCGGACGAGGGTGTCCATCCTACCTCCTTCGCCGGATCCGAATGGCCAGCACCGATCCGGACCGGACCTCCACCTCCGGTTCCTCCCCGGTGACCTCGTTGCTCACGCCCAGGGAGGATCCGAGCTCTAGGGTGCCCTCTGTGAGGGGAAACCGCAAGCCTCGGGTGGTGATTCCCGTGCTCCTCGGCACCAGGGAGAAGAGGGAGACGAGGTCCCCGGGCCGGGCATCCAGAGCGACCCGGCCCCGCACGAGCTGCACGCAGACGCCACCCTCCCGGATCCGGAGGTCCACGCCCCGATCGGCCGCGTAGGACAGCAGGAGGAGGTTTGCCAGGAGGTGGTCCAAACGCCCCCCGAGCGCGCTCACAAGGTACGCCTTTCGATACCCCCGCTCCGCCACCAGATCCACGGCCAGCTCCGTGTCCGTCTTGTCCTTGTCCCGGGGATGCTGGAGGACCTCGACCCTGAGCTCCTCAAGCCACAGAACGGTCTGCGGGTCCACGGAGTCCAGGTCCCCTACCACCGCGTGCGGCCGCCACCCGGCCTTCCGGACCCGCTCCACCCCCCCATCCGCACACACGATGAACGGAGACCGTTTGAGGTCGGCCGGCAGCCGTCCTCGTCCGCCCGCCACGATCACCGCCACCGGATCCCGCACGGCAGGTCTTTTATGGTCGTGGGAGGGCCCGCACGAGGAGAAGCGTGAGGAAGACGCTCACGGCCACCTCCGGGAGCATGTATGAGCCGTTGTACAGAACGGAGTACACCACAGGACTCATGCCCTTCGGCGCGTACTGGGCGAAGAATACGACCCCGCTCAACACGTGCGCGGTGAACCGTCCCGCCCCTCCCACGACGACGCCTACCCACGGAACGGGGCGGAACAGCCCCGCGAGCCCCAGGGCGCCGAAGGCCACGGGGTAGTCCATCAGGAACTGCACGGGGTGGAGGAACACAGGTTCCACCAGGAAGTTCACGAGGCCGGTGAGCACACCCGCGAGGACCCCGCACCCCGTCCCCCAGCGCAGGGCCACGAGAAAGACGGGCACCAAGCTCCCCGCGGTGATGGAGCCGCCCTGCGGAAGTTGGTACACCTTCACCATCCCCAGGGCGGCGCTGAGGGCCACCGCCACGGCCACCTCTGCCATCCACCGGGCCCTCGTGGCCTTCACGGAGGACCCTCCCCAGGAATCAGGGAGAAAAGGGGGTTGCACGGACCGAACCCGTTTCCCAGGGGAAGGCCGGCCTCGATGGCCTTCGTGACGAACGCCTTCCCCTCCCGGACCGCCTCCGGGGGCTGGAGTCCCCGCGCCAAGTAGGCGGCGATGGCCGCGGAGAGCACGCAGCCCGTGCCGTGGGTGTGCTTTGTGGGGATCCGGAGGGCAGAAAGCTCGGTGAAGGCCTCTCCATCGTACAGCACGTCCACGGGATCGCCCGCGAGGTGTCCGCCCTTAACGAGCACGTACCGGGGCCCGAGGTCCCGGATCCGCCGGGCCGCCTCCTTCATCTCCCCGAGACTCCGGATGTCGCGGCCGGCGAGCGCCTGGGCCTCGTGCAGGTTGGGGGTCACGACGAGGGCGAGGGGGAGAAGTTGGGTACGCAGCGCCTGTTGGGCCTCCGGATGCAGGAGCGGCGCGCCGCTCTTCGCCACCATGACGGGATCTACCACCAGGTGGTGGATCCGGTGGGCCCGGATGCGGTCCGCCACCGCCTCGATGATGGCGGCGCTGCTGAGCATCCCGGTCTTCGCCGCGTCCACCCCGATGTCGGTGACCACGGCGTCGATCTGGGCGGCCACCACCTCCGGTGGGATCTCGTGCACCGCGTAGACGCCCGTTGTGTTCTGGGCCGTGACGGCGGTGAGGGCGCTCATCCCGAAGACCCCGAGGGCGGAGAAGGTCTTGAGGTCTGCCTGGATCCCGGCCCCTCCGCCGGAATCCGACCCTGCGATGGTGAGGGCCCGGGGAATCCTCATGCTCCTACCTCCTTCTGCTGGGCGAGGGCTTCGTCTACGGCACGGCGGAGGGCCCGGGTGGCCCGGACCATGTCCTCGGCCGCGGCCACCGCGGAGATCACCGCCACCCCGGCCGCTCCTGCCCGGATGACCTCCGTCAGGTTGTGTGCGGTGATCCCGCCGATTCCCACCACCGGAATGCGCACGGCCCGCACGATCTCCCGGAGCGCCTGCGGGCCGATGGGCGCTCCCGCATCCGGCTTGGTCCCCGTGGCGTAGATCGCTCCTACACCCAGGTAGCTCGCCCCCTCCTCCTGGGCCCGGAGGGCCTCCTCCACGGTCCCCGCGGAAGCCCCCACGATGCGGTGCGGCCCCAGGATCCGACGGACTACGGCCACGGGGAGGTCCTCGGGCCCGACGTGCACGCCGTCCGCGTCCACCGCGAGGGCGATGTCCACCCGGTCGTTCACGATGAAGGGGACCTCGAACTCCGCGCACAGCCGCCGAAGCCGCAGGGCGGTTTCATAGAGGGCCCGGGTGGAGGCACGCTTTTCCCGGAACTGGAGCACGGTGGCTCCCCCTTCCAGGGCCGCCCGGGCGACCTCCTCGTGGGTGCGGCCCCGGAAGGTGGCGTCCGTGATCACGTACAGCCGCAGGTCAACCGTCACGGTGCGGCCTCCGCACGAGGGTCCCAAGCAGGGCGTGGAGGAGGTTCGCACACCGCGGTCATCGGTTCCCCTCCCAGCTCATGTCCCAGAACCGGATCTCGTGCTCGAGGGTCTCCGTGAACGCCTCCTGCGCCGCCTGATGCTCCTTTTCGGTCGCCTCCTGCAAGGCCTGGTCGACCGCCGCCTCGAGCTCCTGCACGTAGCGCGCGAACGCCGGGTGGGTCCAGTGCGCCACGAACTCCCGGTACGGCTCCGCGCCGGGACGGGCCTCGTTCCACGCCTCGAGGTAGACACGCTCCAGGGTCCAGAGGGCGACGAGCTGCGCCGCATACGGACCGAAGGAGAGGGCCCACAGGAAGTTCACGTAGTTGCGGCAGACGGGGTGGACCGGCCCCTGAAGGTCCAGGTGGCGGCGTGCGGCCTGATCCTCAAACCACCCGAGCTCGTCTACCAGGCTCAATAGGCCCCGCGCCAACACCGCCTGATCCCGCCGCGGGGCGAGGGCCAGGAGGCGCGCCTGGAACGGCAACAGCCCCCGCACGAAGTGGTAGTCCTGCACGAGCCACGTGGCAAACGCGGGCTCGGGAAGCGTTCCGTCCCGTACGGCCGCCAGGAAGGGATGCCGGGTGGCCCTCTGCCACCGGTCCAGGGAGGCCTGGCGGAGCTCCTCTCCCTTCATGCCGACCTCCAGGCCGCGTCGAAGAAGGCGTACTCCAGCTCCATGGCGCGACGGTAGAGGAGGCCCAGGGGGGTTGGGTCCGTCCCGTACCGGTCCAGGAGCCCTTCCAACCGTCGGGCCAAGGCCTCGAACGCGGGACTCGCGTAGGTGCGGACCCAGTCGAGGTAGGGACTGTCGGGCGCGGCCACCGGTTCCAGGGACTGGCCCAGGTACGCGTACAGACGCATACAGGGGGTCATCGCCGCCGCGATATGACCGAGGGGCTCCAGGGCCGCGACCCGCAGGAGGAAGTCCGTGTAGGCGCTCGTGGCCGCGTCCGGCTGCGGGCTGAGTTCAATCCCCCACGCCCGCGCGTAGCCTTCGTGCAGCTCGAGCTCCTGGAACACCCCGTCCAGGAGCTCCTTCCACGCCCGGAACCCTTCCCGGTCCGGGCACTTGGCCATGGCGAGGGCGTAGGCCCGGGCAAAGGCCTCGAGGAAGTAGGCGTCCTGGGCCACGTAGAAGGAGAACTTGGACCGCTCCAGTTTCCCGGATGCGATCCCCTGGACGAAGGGATGGCGGAGACACGCCTCCGCCCGTTCCCGGTTCTCCTCCCACAACTTCGCCGCGATCCCCATGGCCTTTAAACAAAACCGCCAGGCCCGATCGAGGACCTGGCGGATTGGGAAGCGTGCCCATTCCCCACGCCAGCATTACCTGGATCGGGTCAAACGGGGTCTGCGGCATTGGCCTTGATGGCCGGCCGCACTCTCAGCCCGGCTCGACCGAGCTCCCCCAGGGCCTGCTCTTCAGTTTTCCCTCTCCCCTATTATCCCATCCCCGGCAAGATCGAGAAGGGACAGGAAGAGCCGGTGGAGGCGGTGTTCCCCCGTGATCTCCGGGTGGAAGCTCGCCCCGAGCCACGGGCCCTGCCGGACGAGCACGGGAAGCCCCTCGAACGTCGCGAGGACCTCTACCCCGGGCCCGACCCGGGTGATGACCGGGGCCCGGATGAAGGCCACCCGCAGGGGCGGCGGGCCAAGCGGCTCGACCCACACATCGGCCTCGAAGCTCTCCCGTTGGCGGCCGTAGGCGTTGCGGGATACGGCAATGTCCATGAGCTCGAGGGTCTCGACGGCGCCCCCTGTCACCTCGCGGGCGAGGAGGATGAGGCCCGCGCAGGTGCCGAGGATCGGCATGCCGCGCAGGGCCCGCTGCCGGATGGCCTCCCGTAATTCCGCCCGCTCCAGCAGCCGGCTCTGGGCCGGACTCTCGCCCCCGGGAAGCACAAGACCCGACACGGGTTCGAGGTCCTTGGGCGTGCGGACCTCCACTGGTTCGGCGCCGAGCGCCTGAAGGACGTCCGCGTGCTCCGCTACGTCCCCCTGCAACGCCAGGATCCCGATCCGCGCCACGTTAGATCCCCCGCACCTGCAGGAGCTCCCGCTCCGGGAGCGCGCGGACGTCCACCCCCCGCATGGGCTCCCCGAGGTTCTCGCTCGCCCGGGCGATGACCTGGGGGTCGTTGAAGTGGGCCACCGCGTCCACGATGGCCCTCGCCCGGCGGACGGGATCAGAGCTCTTAAAGATCCCGCTACCCACGAACACCCCGTCGCACCCGAGCTGCATCATGAGGGCCGCGTCCGCAGGCGTGGCGATTCCGCCCGCGGCGAAGTTCACCACCGGAAGGCGCCCGAGCCGGCGGACTTCCCGCACGAGTTCATACGGTGCTCCGAGGTCCCTCGCCACCACCACGAGCTCCTCCTCCGGCAGGGCCTGGATGCGCCGGATCTCGTCGAGGATCTGCCGCACGTGGCGCACCGCCTCCACCACGTTCCCGGTTCCCGCCTCTCCCTTCGTGCGGATCATGGCGGCACCTTCCGCGATCCGGCGCAACGCCTCGCCGAGATCCCGGGCTCCGCACACGAAGGGCGTGCGGAAGCGGCGCTTGTCGATGTGGTACCGCTCGTCCGCCGGAGTGAGGACCTCGCTCTCGTCGATCATGTCCACACCGATGGCCTCCAGCACCTGGGCTTCCACGAAGTGGCCGATGCGCACCTTCGCCATCACGGGGATGCTCACGGCCTCCATGATGGCCTGAATCCGGGCGGGATCCGCCATCCGGGCCACCCCGCCCTGGGCCCGGATGTCCGCGGGCACCCGCTCCAGGGCCATCACGGCCACCGCACCCGCTTCCTCCGCGATCCGGGCCTCCTCAGGCGTGGTGACGTCCATGATCACCCCGCCCTTCAGCATGGCCGCAAATCCCCGCTTGACCCGCTCCGTCCCCGCTTCCCTCATGGCTTCCCCTCCTCCAGGATCTCCAGGGCCCGCCACAGCTCGTCCCTGGCAAACGGCACCAGCGCCTGCCGCTTCCCGTCACGAACCTGGGTGTGCCCCGCGCTCTGGAACCGGCCGACCACCGCCGCGGGAATCCCGGCGTGCGCGAGGGCCCGGAGCACGGAGTCGGGATCCGGAGTCGCGATCAAAAGACTTCCGCTGCTCACAAGACCCAGGGGGTCGATCCCCACAAGATCGCAGATCCTCCGGGTCTCCTCCCGCACGGGGATCCGGTCCACCCACAGTTCAATCCCTACGCCCGAGGCCTGGGCCATCTCCAGGGCCGCGCCGACGATGCCGCCCTCCGTGGCGTCGTGCATCGCGACCGCCCCCGCCCGCACCGCCACCCTCCCCTCCGGCAGCACGCTGATCTCGCGGAAGAACGCCTGGGCCCGGGCGACGAGGTCTTCGCCGAGGTGTTCGGTGAAGTACGCGGCGAAGTCCGTAGCCAGGATGGCAGTCCCCTCGATCCCCGCGGCTTTGGTAACCACTAAGCTATCTCCGGGGCGGGCTCCGGAGGCGGTCACATATCCGTTCTTCGGGGCTTTGCCGACGGCGGTCATGACCACCAGGGTCCGGTCAATCCCCGGAGTGACCTCCGTGTGCCCCCCCACGATCTCGACCCCGACCTCCGCGGCGGTCCTGCCCGCCTCCTCCATCAGCTGCCGGAGGTCCTCCTCCGTGCTCCCCTCCCGGAGGAGGATGTCCAATAACAGCCCCACGGGCTCCGCACCGGTCGCGGCCAGGTCGTTGCAGGCCACGTGCACCGCGAGCCGTCCGAGGTGCCGTACCGCACCTGTAATGGGGTCCGTGGTGACCACGCACACCCACTCCCCGAAGTCCAGCACCGCGCAGTCTTGCCCCCAGGAGGCGTGCACGAGCACGTCCGGACGGCGGCCCAGGTAGGGGTACACCAGGCGCTGGAGGAGTTCTGGGGCGACCTTGCCGGGCCGCATCACGCAGGACGCGGCACAGCCCGCCGCAGGAGCACCGCGGCCGGGAGGCCCACCACGATCCCGCTCCCGACCTGGAAGAGGTTTCCGGGTACCTCCGCGGCCGCCGCCCCAGTCCCGAGCCCCATGAGGTAGGCCTCCACGAGGTAGTAGCCCAGGACCATCCACGCTCCGGCCACCGCACAGGCCACGAGCCCTCCGACGAGGTGCCTCCCGCCCTCTACATGTCCCCACCGGAAGACGTGCCAGGCCAGCCACCCCCCTAGTCCCCCCTCTACCCCCTTGATCACGAGGGTGAAGGGCGCGAAGGACGCATATCCCGCCAGGAGGTCCGCGAGGGCGGATCCCAGCCCTCCGGCCGTCGCTCCGAAGGCCGGGCCCAGGAGCAGGGCAACGAGGTAGATCATGGTCTCTCCCAGGTTGATGTATCCCTGGGTGGCGGGGACCGGGATGCGGATCACGAGGGTGGCCACGGCCACCAGAGCCACGCTCAGGGCCCCCAGGGTCAGCTGCCGCGTCGTCATAGATCTCCTCCCGAACGGACTCGGTTGCTTTTTAGGACACAAAGTGGCTTGAGAAAATGGCCAATTTTAATCAAGATAAATATGGCCAATCCATGGAGCTCGCGCTCCGGCTTGACCCGAAATCCCCGAAGCCCCTGTACCGCCAGCTGGTGGACGAGATCCGGGCGGCGATCCTCGGGGGGAGGTTACGTCCGGGGGATCGGCTGCCTGCAACCCGTGTGCTCGCCTCCTCCCTTGGGGTCTCCCGGGTGGTGGTGACCTCCGCGTACGAGGAGCTGGTGGCGGAGGGGTATCTGGAGGCGCGGCGGGGATCGGGAACGTACGTGACCCGAGCCCTCCAGGGGGCTTGCCCAATTCCCAGGCGCGTTCCCCAGCAGGGGAGCGTGCGGAGGGAGGTGGCATCGGGGGGCTCCGTGGTGGACTTCGCGCCCGGCAGGCCGTCGGTGGAGCGGCTCCATCCGGCTGCCTGGCGGCGGATGTGGCGGGCGGTGGCCCGGGAACTGCCACCGGCAGGCTACGGGGACCCTGCGGGAGATCCTGAGCTACGGGCGGCCATCGCCGCTTACCTGGCCCGGGCGAGGGGGGTCGTGTGCTCTGCGGAGGATGTCCTCATCACATCAGGTGCCGTGGAGGCCGTAGACCTCATCGCGAGAGCCTTTCTTCGGCCTGGGGATCGGGTGGCGTATGAGGATCCGGGGTATCCCGCGGCCCGTCGGGCTCTGAGGAACCGGGGTCTCGATGTTGTTCCGGTGCCCGTGGACGACGATGGGATCGATCCGGACCGGCTCCCCCCTTCTGCCTCCATGGTCTACGTCACGCCTTCCCACCAGTTCCCGCTGGGCGGCCGCCTTCCGCTGGCCCGGCGGATTGCGCTCCTGGAGTGGGCGAATGCCAAGGGGGCCCTCGTGGTGGAGGACGATTACGACAGCGAGCTCCGGTTTGACGGCCCTCCCCTCCCGGCCCTGGCAGGCCTGGATGCGTCAGGGCGGGTGATCTACCTCGGGACGTTCTCCAAGGTCCTGCTTCCGGGTCTGCGGGTGGGATACCTGGTGGCGCCTCCGGAGCTCCGGGAACGGCTACTCGAGCTCCGGGAGCCACCTGATGCCCACACGCCCTGGCCCGTCCAGCGGGCCCTCGCGGCGTTTCTTAGGAGCGGGGACTTCGACCGCCACATCCGGCGGATGCGGCGGCACTATGCCGCCCTGCGGGCGGCCCTGCGGCAACATCTCGATCCGGTCAAACCCGTTGCCCGTCTTCGGGGGTTAGAAGCAGGGCTTTTTGCCTTTCTGGAGCTGGCTCCGGAGCTGGACGCCCAGGAGGTGAGTAGGGCCGCGGCCCAACGGGGCGTGCTGGTCCGGACGTTGGAACCGTACTACCTGGGGCCACCCACCCGGTCCGGCATCCTGCTCGGGTACGGCGGTCTGTCTTTGGAGGAGGTGCACCGGGGAGCGGCGGTCTTGGTGGAGGTGATCGAGGAACTCGTACGGGATCGGGCGACTAGGGTGCCGGGATCCGAGGGGCCACCACGTGCATGACCTGGAGGATGCGGTGGGCCAACGCCAGGGCCAAAAGCCCCGCCTCTCCTGGGACCCGGGGCTGCTCCTCTCCCCGAACACAGGCGAGGAAGTGGCGGAGTTCCGCCCGAAGGGGTTCTTCCCGAGGCAAACTGAGCTCTTCCCGATCGCCCCCCCGGAAGACCGTCAGGGACTCACGCAGGTAGTCCAGGTGGATCCGCTCTTCCGGGGTCAGCACCTCGAGCTCCGCGGCCTTCACGGAATCCACCCGGCTGGCCAGGAGGCTTGCCGCACACGCGTTTTCAAACGCTAGCTGGGCGGATGCGACGTCCTCCCCGTTCTCCCACAGTCGGGCGCCGACCGCGCAGACGGACCGGACAGGCGAGCGGACGAGTGCCAGCACCACGTCGAGGTCGTGGACCATCAGGTCCACCACCACGCCCACGTCCGTGGCACGGCCCGGCTGATAGGGACGCACGCGCCGGGCCCGGATGAAGAGGGGGTCACGGACTCGCTCCAGCAAGGCTTCCACCGCGGGCTTGAACCGCTCCACGTGCCCCACCAGCAACACGCATCCCCTCCTCCGCGCCCGTGCGATCAGATCCTCCGCCTCTTCGACGCGGCTGGTGATGGGTTTTTCCACCAGCACATGGATTCCAGCCTCCACGAGGTCCCGGGCGATCTCGTAGTGGGAACTGGTGGGCGCTACCACGCTCACCGCCTCCACCTTCCCGATGAGCTCCCGGTGGTCCAGGTAGCCCGCGGTGCGGTACCGGCGGGAGAACGCCTCCACCTCTGCGGGGTTTGGGGACACCACGGCCCGCAACTCCGCCTCCGGGAGCTCGTGGTAGATGCGGACGTGGTGTCGGCCCCACCGGCCAAGCCCCACCACGGCCACGCGGATGCGCTCTTTGCCCTTCACCGTCACACCGCGGTCCGGGAGGTGGTGAAGGTCCAGATCGCCTCCACGATCCGGTCGAGATCCTCGGGACGGAGGGAGGGATGGACCGGCAGGGAGAGGACCTCGCGGCAGGCCCGCTCCGTCTCGGGCCAGGGCCCTCCTTCGAACGCCACGGTCCGGTAGGCCCGGGTCGCGGGTACGGGTAGGGGGTAGTAGATCCGGGTCTGGATCCCGCGGGAAGCGAGAAACGCCTGGAGGGCGTCGCGGTCTGGGAGTCGGATGGTGTACTGGTTGTACACGTGGTACGTCCCGGAAGGCTCGGTCGGCGGTCGGATCCCCGGGAGATCCTGCAGGGCGGCGGTCAGCCGTGCGGCGTTGCGGCGGCGGACCGCGTTCAGGGCATCCAGCCGCGAGAGCTGGGAGAGGCCCAGCGCCGCCGCCACGTTCGTCATCCGGAAGTTGTACCCCACGACTTCATAGTTGTAGCTCCCGTCCTGGGCACCCGCATGGACCAGCAGGCGGGCGCGGCGGGCCAGGTCCTCGTCCGAGGTGACGATCATCCCGCCCTCCCCCGTGGTCATGTTCTTCGTGGGGTAAAAGCTGAAGATGGCCGCATGCCCAAAGGATCCTACCCGCCGCCCCTGGAACTCCGCTCCGTGGGCCTGGGCGGCATCCTCGATGAGGAGGAGCCCGTATCGCGCCGCGAGGTCCAGGAGGGCGTCCATACGGGCCGGTACCCCGTACAGGTGCACGGCCACGATCGCCCGCACGTTTTGGTGCCGGCGGATGGCGTCCTCCACCCGGTTGGGGTCGAGGGTAAAGGTGTCCGGCTCGATGTCCGCGAACACGGGGATGGCTCCCCGATATACCACCGCGTTGCTGGTGGCCACGAAGGTGAAGGGCGGAACGATCACCCGATCTCCCGGCCCGATGCCCGCAGCCTCCAGCACCACCTGCAGGGCCGTGGTCCCTGAGGAGGTGGCGATCCCGAACCGGGCCCCCACGTAGGCGGCAAAGGCCGCCTCAAACCGCTCCACCCACACCCCGTGGGAGAGCTGCCCCGAGGCGAGCACTTCCAGGACCCGGGCCTGGTCCTCTTCCGTGATCACCGGCCGCGCGATGGGGATCATCCCACGGACATAGTAACAGAATGTTCTGGAATTGTCTTCCCAAGTTATGGGAATGGGCGCCCCCGGAGCCGAGACCTACTGGATGATCACCCGTCGGTTTGTGGCGAGGACCCAGATGAGGAAGAGGAGGAGCAGGACCACGAAGAGCTCCGCCTGTCCGGCTTCGCTGCCCACAAAACGGCGCACGAGGCCGCGCAGCCGGGTTTCCAGAAAGGGCATCCAAGGCAGCATCGGATCACCTCCTCGTTTGGTCCTCTGCCTCCTGGGGCAGGGCGTGGGCCTGCTCGGCCCGAAGGCGGAGGGCGTCGAGCATCTTCTCCACGTTCTTACGCACCAGCAGAACGATGAGGTTCCCAAGCAGTGGACCCAGGAGCGGGATGGTCAGCGCGAAGTCCACCACAAGCCGTGTCCGGCACCATCCGTCTGCCGGCTCGAAGGACCAGACGCCTTCGTACCGGTCGAAGTCCCCCTCCTGCTGGCGGAAGGTGCACGTATACGTCGCGTCGTCCCACACGTCCTCCTCGACCCAGCGGACGCGCCGACCCTGGATCCGGCCCACCCACTCCGTCACGGTGCGGTTCCCGTCCCGCTGGAGAACCCGAACCGCCTCCAGATCGGGCATCACCTCGGGAAACCGTTCCACGTCCTGGGCGAGGGCGTAGACGGTCTTTACCGGCGCCCGGATGAGCGCCTCCACCTCCACGCGCGGCATCTTGAGGCCCCCTTGCGACGCTCCCGGAAGTCTACTATACGCGGCCGGAACGGGAAATGCCTGCTGGGGAGTTTTGGCATGAAGCAACGGTTTTTTATTAAACAAAAGGCTGGCAGAGGACGGTCGGAATCGAACCGACCCCGCCTCCTCGAGGCGGCGCTGGCGTTGAAGACCAGGAGGCCCATCAGGACCCGTCGCCCTCCTCTGCGTTCCCAGATCGCTCACCTGGTGGGCGGAGCAGGACTCGAACCTGCGACCCCGTCCTTGTAAGGGACGTGCTCTCCCGCTGAGCTATCCGCCCTGGTGCCGGGGGTGGGAGTCGAACCCACACGGCCTTTGGGGCCAGTGGAGTTTGAGTCCACCGCGTCTGCCAGTTCCGCCACCCCGGCCCTCCCCTCCAGTATACCGGAGGGCTGTGGCGGCCCGAAGGTGGCGAGGTACTCCACCAGGAACCGGTGCCGCAGGGAGGGCCGGGAGAACCCCGCTACGCAGAGCGCCAGGGCCCGCGGAGGAAGGCGCAGCGCGAGAAGGGTCGCCAACGCCAAAAACCCCACCCGCCGCCGCTGAGAGGCCACGTAGGCCCGATACCGGTCGCGTGCCCAGCGGAGTGTACACCGACCCTCCAGGACCCACTGGAAGAGCTCCCCCACCATCCATCCCGCGTGCACCGCGGGTCGAATGCCCTCCCCGGTCAGGGGGAGGCAGTGCCCGGCCGCATCCCCCACCACGAACACGTCCCCCACCACCGGATCATACGCCCCCGCGCTGAGGTAGCCGCCGTGGTAGCCTGCGGGCCGGACCCCGAACCTCCCCACGAACCGGTCCACCGCCTCCCGTACCCGCGTCCGGCCCCGGTAGGAGAGCACGCCGAACCGGGTGGCCCTCCCACAGGGGAACGCCCAGGCGTACCCGTCCGGTGCGACCTCCGGGTCGAAAAAGAAGTGCAGGCCCTCAGGGAACGTGTACGGGACCTCCGTCTCCAGCCCAAACCCAAGCCACTGCCGCCTCCGAAGCCCCGGATCCACCGCCCGGGCCAGGACAGCCCGCCACCCGGTACAGTCCGCCATAAGCCGCGCCCGAAACGCGCCGGCCGAGGTGAGCACGGCCTTGGCCTCTATGCCCTGCACGCTCGCCTGCACGAACTCCACCTGCGCCCGACGCAGCGCCAGGACGCAGAAGGTGCGGTAGTCGAAGGTGCAGAAGGGTTCCGGAAGCGGCCAGGTCGAGGTGGTCCAGGGCGTATGGATCACGATCCTCTGGTGGACCTGCTGGACGGCACCCTCCGCCCCCATGGCCCGGAGGAGCGAGAGGGGCGCTGCGCACGCGGAGGTCTGGTGGGTCCCGACAGGATGGCGGTCCACCAGCAGCACGCGTGCCCGCACCCGGTGCACGACCGCGAGTCCCGCAAACGAGGCTCCGGCCACCAGGACGTCGTAGGTCACGGCACGGGTCGTGCGTACCGGAACTGGAAGGACCCTCCGTACGGAGGCAGCTCGATGCGGTCCTGGCGCACGATACGGATCTCGAGTCCAAGGCCCCGCAGCCCCTCCACGAGCCCTCCCCGGATGGCGAGGGCACCCTCTAAGGTCGCTGGGTCTCCGATGGCCGCGATCTCGTAGGGCGGGCTCAGACGCCGCAGGTTCACCAAAATGGTCCCGCCCACCTGCGAGAAGCCGCTCGTGGCGGTGATCCGCTCGCCGTTCACCGCCATCGCCTCAGCCCCCGCGGCCCACAGTTCGTTGGCGATCCCCACGAGGTCCTGGTACTGGACCAACACGGGTCCTTGCTGCGGCGGAAGCTGGGGTGCGGAGATCCGCACCACCACGCCCGGCCCTATTACCCGCACGAGGCCCAGGGCCAGCCGGTACTGCTGCAGCTCTGCCCGCAGGGACGCGGCCACGTTCTGGCCCTCCACCTGGGCCCGCTCGTACCGCTGCAGGCGTTCCTGGAGGGAACTGAGTTCGGCCTCCAGGCGCTGGCGGACCTCCCGCTCCTGGCGGAGCATGGTGGCCAGGGCATAGAGGTTCCGGGTGCGGACCTCCGGGGCCTCCGCGAACTTCCGGCCCGCCCGCAGCTGGGCCACGCTCAGGAACCCCATGAGCAGCAGGCTCAGAAAGGCCATCCCGTAGACCGCCCGCGCCCGACCCCGCTCGATGGCTTCCTGGAGGTGCATCCCGGAACGGCTACAGGACGTCTTCCGTGGAGGCGGTCACGACCGCCCGACGTCCCGCTTCGTACTCCGCGAGGCCCTGGAGGAGGGCCACCCAGGCTAAGGTGGCGCACTTCACCCGGATCGGGAACCTCCGGACTCCCTGGAGCGCCACGAGATCTCCCAGAACCGCTTCGTCTGCAGGCTTCCCCTGCATCATCCCCCGGAACGCCTCGATGAGGGCCTTTGTCTCCTCCAGCGTCTTCCCACAGACCCGCTCCGTCATCATGGAGGCGGAGGCCTGACTGATGGAGCAGCCCCGGCCCTCAAACCGGATCTCCTGGATCACCCCATCCTCCACCCGGGCGTACAGGCTGATCTCGTCCCCGCAGGAGGGGTTGGCCCCCTCGACCACGATGTCCGCACCGTCCAGCCGACCCCGGTTCCGGGGATGGGTGTAGTGGTCGAGGATGATCTCCCGGTACAGCTCCTCCAGCATGGGCTAACTCCTCGCCCGCCCAAAAAAGGCCTTCACCTTCTCCAGGCCCCGCACCAGGGCGTCGATGTCCTCGGTCGTGTTGTACAGGTAGACGCTGGCCCGGGTGGTGCTCTGAACCCCGAGCCGCCGGTGGAGGGGTTGGGCACAGTGGTGGCCCGCCCGGACGCAGATGGCCTCGCTGTCGAGCACCTGGGCCACGTCGTGGGGGTGGACCCCTTCTACGGTGAAGGCCACAGCACCCCCGCGGATCTCCGGATCCCGGGGGCCGTACACCCGCACGCCCTTCACCTCCTCGAGCTGCGCGAGGGCGTACCGCACGAGGTGCTTCTCGTGGGTCCGAATCGCGTCCATCCCGATCTCCCGCAGGTAGTCCACCGCCACCCCCAACGCGATCGCGTCCGCAATATTAGGGGTTCCCGCCTCGAACTTGTGGGGAGGCGGCTTGTAGGTGGAGCTCTCCAGTTCCACGCGCTCGATCATCTCCCCGCCGCCGTGGAAGGGCGGTAGGGCCTCCAGGAGCTCCAACCGGCCCCACAGCACGCCGATGCCGGTCGGACCGCACATCTTGTGCCCGCTGAAGGCGAGGAAGTCGCAGCCGAGTGCGTGGACGTCCACGGGCATGTGGGGCACGCTCTGGGCCCCGTCCACCACCACCACGGCGCCCACCGCGTGAGCCCGGTCTGCGATGGCCCGGATGGGGTTGATGGTGCCCAGGACGTTGGACTGGTGGGTGACGGCCACGATCCGGGTGCGCTCCGTCAGCAGCTCCTCCAGCCGCGCTAGGTCGAGGATCCCGTCCTCCCGGAGGGGGAGGAACCGCAGGCGCGCACCCCGCTCCTGGGCCAAAAGCTGCCAGGGCACGAGGTTGCTGTGGTGCTCCATCTCCGTGAGGAGGATCTCGTCCCCCTCCCGCACCCGCGTGCGGCCGTAGGTGTACGCCACGAGGTTGATGCCCTCCGTGGTCCCCCGCACGAACACGACCTCTTCGGGGCGGGCGCCGATGAAGGCCGCCACCTTGGCACGCGCCTGTTCGTACGCCAGGGTGGCCCGCTCCGCGATCCGGTACAGGCCCCGGTGGACGTTGGCGTTGTAGGTCCGGTAGTACTCCAGGAGCACCTCCAGGACCACCCGGGGCTTCTGGGAGGTGGCGGCGCTGTCGAGGTAGACGAGGGGCTTTCCGTCGATCTCCTGATGGAGGAGCGGGAAGTCGTCTCGGACGTTCGGCGGGATCGCCATGGCCCTACTCGTGGATCCGGCCGGTCCGCACGCGTGGGGTGGGGTTCACGTAGATGTCCTCCCCCTCTACCCGGACCTCATAGGTGGCGACGTTGCGCACCGCGGGCAGGGACTTCACCTGCCCCGTGGGGATGTGGAACCGGGAGCCGTGGCGCGGACAGACCGCCATCTCCCCCATCACCGGCCCCTCCGACAGCCACGCCTCCTCGTGGGTGCACAGGTCGTCGATAGCGTAGAACCGTCCGCCGAGGTTGTAGAGGGCGATCCGCCTTCCCGCCACCTCGTAGGCCCGGCCCCGGCTCGGCGGGATCTCGCTCGTCTTCGCCACCCGCACGAAGGTCTCTAGCTCCTGGCTCATCGCCTGCTCGCCTCCTCCAGCAACGCCCGCAGGGCCGTCACCCGGCCGAGGGGAGCCTCTGCCCCCATCTTCTCCGCCACGAGCTGCTCCAGGTGGAGCCGGAGGTCCTCGAGGGGCAGCCGGTCCAGGACCTCGCTGAAGAAGCCCTCCACCATCATGTGCACCGCCTGCCGACGGGTGAGGCCCCGGGTCTGCAGGTAGAACACGTGCTGCTCGTCAATCCGGCTCACCGCGGATCCGTGCGTGCACCGGAGGTCGTTGGCCATGATCTCCAGCTCCGGCTTGCTGTCGGCCCGTGCGTCGGGCGAGAGGATGAGGTTGCGGTTCGACTGGAAGGCGTTGGTGCGCTGGGCGCCGGGGTGGACCCGGATGAGGCCCGCGAAGATCGAGCGGGCTTGATCCGCCACCGCGTTCTTATACAGGAGGTCGCTCGTGGTGTGCGGGGCGAAGTGCTCCTGCAGGGTGTGGTAGTCGTAGTGCTGGTGGTCCGAGGCGAAAAACGCCCCCAGCATCTCGCTGGACCCACCGGGGCCCCGAAGATGCGACTGAACGAAGCTCTTGACCACGTTGCCGCCGAAGGCGCTTACAAGGCTTTCGAGGCTCGCGTCCCGGTTGACCTCCGCCCGCACCACCCCGAACTCCCGGACCTGCGGGGACCAGTCCTGCACGCTCGCGTACCGCAGCCGGCTCCCGTTGCCCAGCACCACCTCCGCGGCCAGGTTGACGAGGCCTGAAGCCTCCGGACGAGACCGCCAGAACTGGACGAGGCTTGCAGCGGCCCCCTCCTCCAGGATCACCAATACGTGCGGGAAGAGGGCCTCCCCTTCATTCCCCAGCCACTCCACGCACACGAGGGGAGTTGGGATCTCCACCTGCCGCGGCACGTACAGCACCACCCCACCGCTCAGGAACGCCGCATGCTGGGCGGTGAACGTGTCCTCCTCCGGCCGGATCACCTGTCCCAGGAACCGTTGCACGAGCTCGGGGTACTTTTTGACCGCGGTGCGGAGGTCGGTGAAGACCACGCCCTTTGCGCGGAGCGCAGGATCCAGCTCGCGGTGGAGGGGCGCACCGTTGCCGTTGACCACGGCCCCGGACCGGTCGGGGACCACCGCCAGGGCCTCCACGGCCTCCACGGGGAGCGGCCCGGTGGCGGAGGCCACCACCGCGGGGCGCAGACCCTCCCAGGAAAGCCACTCCGGCGGCGTTCGGCGCCACGCCTCCTCCGTGGGGTCCGGGAGGGGGAGCGCCTCGAACGCCGCCAGGGCGCGGGCGCGGAGGTGCGCCATCCACTCCGGCTCCTCCCAGGCCCGGGAGAAGGCTTGCACGCCGAGTCGGTCGAAGCCCACGGGTCCGTGCCCCACGGCCGCCCTCCGCTTCCCGCCTTAGCCCACCGACCCTTCCATCTCCAGGGCGATGAGGCGGTTGAGCTCCACCGCGTACTCCAGGGGCAGCTCCTTCGCGATGGGCTCGATGAAGCCGCGGACGATCATGTTCATGGCCTCGTCCTCCTTGATGCCGCGGCTCATGAGGTAGAACAGCTGCTCATCGCTCACCTTGGAGACCGTGGCCTCGTGGGTGATCTGCACGTCCTCCTCATCGATCTCCATGGTGGGGTAAGTGTCGGAGCGGGAGCGCTCGTCCAGGATCAGGGCGTCGCACCGCACCGCGCACTTGCTCCCCCGGGCCCCCTTGTACACCTTCACCAGGCCCCGGTACCCGGCCCGGCCGCCGTCCTTGCTGATGGACTTGCTCACGATGGAGGACTGGGTGTAGGGCGCCGCGTGGATCACCTTCCCGCCGGGGTCCTGGTGCTGGCCAGCCCCTGCGAAGGCCACGGAGAGGATCTCCGCTTTCGCCCCGGGTTCCACCATGTACACGGACGGGTACTTCATGGTGACCTTCGACCCGAGATTCCCATCGATCCACTCCATGGTGGCGTCCCGGTAGGCGATGGCGCGCTTGGTGACCAGGTTGTAGACGTTCTTGGACCAGTTCTGGATGGTGGTGTACCGGCAGCGGGCGCCCTCCTTCACGATGATCTCCACGACGGCGCTGTGCAGGGAGTCGGTGCTGTAGATGGGCGCGGTACACCCCTCCACGTAGTGGACGTAGGCTCCGCGCTCCACGATGATGAGGGTGCGCTCGAACTGCCCCACGTTCTCCGCGTTGATCCGGAAGTACGCCTGGAGCGGGATGTCCACCTTTACCCCCTCCGGCACGTAGATGAAGGAGCCGCCGGACCAGACCGCGGAGTTGAGGGCCGCGAACTTGTTGTCCTCAGGCGGGACCACCGTCCCGAAGTACTCCCGCACGAGGTCCGGGTACTTCTTCACCGCGGTGTCCGTGTCACAGAAGATGACGCCCTTCTTCTCCCACTCCTCCTTCAGGCGGTGGTAGACCACCTCGGATTCGTACTGGGCGCCGACCCCCGCCAGGAACTTCCGCTCCGCCTCCGGGATCCCCAGCTTCTCATAGGTGAGCTTGATCTCCGGCGGAAGCTCCTCCCAGCTGCGGGCCTGTCGGTCCGTCGGCTTGATGTAGTAGTAGATCTCGTCGAAGTTGAGGCTTGAGAGGTCCGGCCCCCACTTCGGCATCGGCTTGCGCAGGAATACCTCCAGACTGTGGAGGCGGAAGGCCCGCATCCAGTCGGGCTCGCCCTTCAGGTAGGAGATCTCCTCGACGACCTCTCGGCTCAGGCCCTTGCGGGCCTTGTACACGTAGTTCTCGGGCATCCGGAAGCCCCACTTGTACTGGTCCAGGTCGATGCCCAACGGGCTCGTGGTTGCCATGGTGTCACCTCCTTTAGTGCGCCACCCAGAACACCTTCCCCGCGCGCCGCACGGGGCGGTCCTCCGGAGTCTCCGCCACCACCTCCGCGAACTGGGCCGCAAGGCCCTCGTACCCGGTCTGCTCCAGCTCCTCGGCCAGCTCCGGACCCCCGGAGATGACGATCCGGCCGTCGAGCATCACGTGGACGTAGTGGGGCTCCACGTACCGCAGGATCCGGGAGTAGTGGGTGATGAGCACGATGCCCATCTGTTCCTGGGCCTGCTCGAAGAGCCGGTTGATGTTCTCCGCAACCACCCGGACCGCGTCGATGTCGAGCCCTGAGTCCGTCTCGTCCAGGATGGCCATCTCCGGCTCCAGGATGGCCATCTGCAGGATCTCCGCCCGCTTCTTCTCCCCACCGCTGAAGCCCTCGTTCACGTACCGGGTCACGATGCTGGGATCGAGCTTCAACAGCTCCAGCTTTTCCTTCAGGATCTTCTGGAACTCGGCGACGGGGATGAGCTCGTTCTCATAGCCCCGGCGGGCGGAAAGCGCGGTGCGCAAAAACGAGGCGAAGTTCACCCCCGGGATGGCCACGGGATACTGGAAGGCAACGAACAGGCCCTCCCGCGCCCGCTCGTCCGGAGTCATCTCCAGGAGGTCCCGGCCCTTGTAGAGGACCTCCCCTCCGGTGACCACGTAGAAGGGGTTGCCCATCAGGACGTTCGCAAGGGTCGACTTGCCCGAGCCGTTTGGCCCCATGATGGCGTGGATCTCCCCCTTGCGAACCTCCAGGTTGACCCCCCGGAGGATCTCCTGATCCAAATCCTCCACCTTCGCCCGCAGGTTCCGGATCACCAGGTCCGGTGCACGATCCGACATCCTTCCTCCCTCTTCCCGGAAGGGGTGGAATTCTTGAGTAAATTGCTCAAGAACATCCCGTTCCATTGTACGGGGAAGCGCCGACCAGGTCAACCTACGGCGCAAGCCGTGCATCGAGGGTAAGGGACTCCAGACCCGGTTTCAGCAGCGCCGACACCGGGCACCCCTCCTTCGCCTCCTCGGCCACCTGCCGGAAGGTGGCGGCATCCACCCCTGGGACCTTCGCCTCGGTCTCCAGGTGGACCTTCGTGATCCGGGGGTCCCCCTTCCCCGGTCTGGAGGGTCACGGTGGCCTTGGTGCGGATCTCCTGGGGAGGAGTACCCCGCTGGGTGAGCCGCGCGGCGAGGGCCATGCTGAAGCAGGTCGCGTGCGCCGCGGCGATGAGCTCCTCGGGGTTACTGCCCTGGGCCTGCTCGAACCGGGAGGGGAAGGTGACGGTGGCCTCCTGGAGGACTCCGCTCTGCGTGCTGACCCTGCCCGTGCCGCTGCGGTCCCCGACCCACGTGGCCGCGGCCGTCCGTACGATCTCCGGCATGTCCGCACCTCCTGTCCGGACTTCTGCACCAGGATAGCACACCGGATTATGCCTCCCCGCCTGGCCTGAAGAAGGTCCGGAGGGCCCAGTCCCGCAGGGCCGCCCGGTTCACCTTCTCAGGGCCGGTTCGGGGGATCTGCGGAAGAACTCCGATCTGCTTGGGGACCTTGTAGGCCGCGAGATGTTCTGCGCAGTACCGTTGGAGCTCCTCCGGACTGACCGAAGCCCCCGGATGCAGCTCCACCGCGGCCACCACCCGCTGATCCCACTCCGGGTCCGGGATCCCCACCACACCCGCATCCCGGACCCCGGGATGGGCCCGGAGGACGGCCTCCACCTCCGCGGGGGCGACGTTCTCCCCGCCGGTCACGATGAGATCCTCCCGCCGGTCCAGGACATAGAGGTAGCCCTCCTCGTCCAGGTACCCCACGTCTCCCGTGTGAAGCCAGCCGTCCCGGAGGGCCAGCTCGGTCTCCTCCGGCCGGTCCCAGTATCCGGCCATCACCGTAGGCCCCCGCACCAGGATTTCCTCCCCCTCCACCCGCACCTCCACCACCGGGAGGGCCCGTCCGCACGAGCCGGGTTTGCGGAGCACCTCCGAGGGATGGAGGGTTGTGACCTGGCTTGAGGCCTCCGTGAGCCCGTAGGTGGGCGCCACGGGAATCCGGGCTTCCACGCACTCCTCCACCAGGTCCCGGGGAACGGGGCCGCCGCCCAGGAGTACGGCCCGTACACCGGGGAAGGGTCGAAGTCCCCACGCCCGGAGCACCCGGCGCAGCATGGTGGGGACGAGGGAGAGGAGCGTCACCCGTCCCCGCTCGAGCTCCCCACACACCGCGTCCGCGGCAAACCCCTCCTGGATCACCACCGTGGCCCCGAACAGGACCGCCCGCCACAGGATGGCAAGCCCGCCGATGTGGTACAGAGGCATCGCCAAAAGCCACGTATCGTGCTCCGCAAGCCCGATCCGCTGGGCCCACCCGACCGCGTTCCAGTAGTGGTTGCCGAAGGTCAGGAGGACACCCTTGGCCCGTCCTGAAGTCCCGGAGGTGTACACGATCCCCTGCACCGCCTCCAGGGAGATCCGGCCTCCCACAGGGCGGGGACGCAGGGGGACCTGTGGGAGGAGCTCCGGATGGTCGGGGTCGAAGGAGACGACAGGCTCCCAGCCCGTCCGGCGGACGAGATCCGTAAAGGCCGGGTGGGCGATCACAAGACGCGGCCGGACATCCTGCAGCCGGTCCCGGAGCTCACCGGGCGTAAGCCGCATATGGAGCGGAACCAGCACCGCCCGGAGGCGCACGAGGGCGAACGTGAGGACCGCAACGGGGATGCCGTTCGGGCTCAGGACCGCCACCCGGTCCTGAGGCCCGATGCCGAGCTCCGCAAGCCGCAGGGCGACTCGATGCACGAGCCCATCGAGCTCCCCGAAGGAGAGGGAACGCCGGCCGCACACGAGGGCGGCCCGCTCAGGGCGGAGCCGGGATTGCTCTACGAGCCAGTCCGCGGTGGTCATGCGAGGAGGGCCGCGCTCAGTAGGGCCGCGTGCGCGAGGTGGAGCCGCGCCGTACTGCGGAGGGCCCGGTTGAGGGCAGATCCCTCCTCGGTCCACACGGTACGGACCAAGGAAGCCGCCCAGGGGAGGGCCAGCCACGGAAGCCAGTAGAACGGCCCGAGCCACCCAAAGGCCCGCATCCACGCGGGCGCCGTGAAGGTCCCCAGGAGGCAGAGGAGGTACTCGATCCGGGTGCCCGTGGGTCCCAGCCGCACCGCCAGGGTGCGCTTCCCCACGTGCCGGTCCAGCTCGAGGTCCCGAAGGTTGTTGACCACGAGGATGGCGGTGCACAAAAACCCGACGGGAAATGCGGCGGCCACGCTCTGCGCACGCACGGCGCCGGTTTGCACGTAGTCCGTCCCCACTACCGCCACAAGCCCGAAGAAGACGAAGACCAAAAGGTCCCCGAGGCCCAGGTACCCAAGGGGGAACGGGCCCGCGGTGTACAGCAGGCCCGCGAGGATGCAGGCAAGGCCCACGAGGAGGAGAGGCCAGCCCCGCAGGACCACGAGGTACAGGCCTCCGAGAGCCGCCAGCAGGAACGCCGCGTAGGCGCCCACGAGGACCTGGCGCGGCGTCAGCAGCCCCGTGGCCGTGGCCCGGGGCGGACCCAGCCGGTGCGGGGGATCGGAGCCGTGCAAGAAGTCGTAGACGTCGTTGGCGAGGTTGGTGCCGATCTGGATCCACAAGGCCACCCACAGGGCCGCGAGGGCGGCGGGGAGGTGGAACGCATCGGAGCGGGCGGCGCTCGCGCTGCCCACCAGGACCGGAGCCACGGCCGCGGTGAGGGTGACGGGCCGGGCCGCCAGCACCCACCGACGGATCCCCTCGCCGAAGACTCGTACCCGTTCCGACATGGCCCTCAGGGAAAGCGGGGGAATTTCGAGAAGTCGGGTTTGCGCTTCTCGAGGAAGGCGTCCCGACCCTCCTTCGCCTCGTCCGTGAGGTAGTAGAGCAAGGTTGCGTCCCCGCCCAGCTGCTGCAGTCCGGCGAGCCCGTCCGTGTCCGCGTTAAAGGCGGCCTTGAGGAGCCGGATGGCCAAGGGGCTTTTGTCCAGGATCTCCCGCGCCCACCGCACCCCTTCCTCCTCGAGCAGCTCCACGGGCACCACCGCGTTCACAAGACCCATCTCCAGAGCTTGCCACGCGGTGTACTGCCGACACAGGTACCAGATCTCCCGGGCCTTCTTGTGCCCCACGATGCGGGCGAGGTAGGTGGAGCCGTAGCCCGCATCGAAGCTCCCGACCCGAGGACCTGCCTGGCCGAAGAGGGCGTTGTCCGCGGCGATGGTGATGTCGCACACGGTGGCGAGCACGTTCCCTCCGCCGATGGCATACCCCGACACCAGGGCGATCACGGGCTTGGGGATGATCCGGATGAGCCGCTGGAGGTCCAGGACGTTCAGCCGGGGGATGCGGTCCGCGCCCACGTACCCGCCGTGCCCCCGCACCCGTTGGTCCCCGCCGCTGCAGAAGGCCTCGGTGCCGGCGCCCCGCAGGAAGATCACCCCGATGGACCCGTCGTCCCGGGCATGGCTGAAGGCGTCGATCATCTCCATCACCGTCTCCGGACGGAAGGCGTTGCGCACCTCCGGCCGGTTGATGGTGATCTTCGCGATCCCCTGGGCATCCTCCAGCCCGTGCTCGTACAGGATGTCCGTGTACTCCCGAACCTTCCGCCACGCGATCCGCATCCTCCTCACCTCACCCAGGATCGGTCTTGATGTCCTCGACTTTTGCCCACACCCGGCGGTGAAGCTCCACGTTGCGGGTCCGGTCCGTGCGCACCTCTACCACCCGCAGTCCTCCTTGCGCGAGGGCGTCCTCGACCGCACGGCGAAAGTCCGCCCAGCCCTCCGGCCGCACGAGCACTCCTCCGTACATCTCCACGGCCGGCCGGAAGTCGAGGCCATGGGGAGTCCCGAAGAGGTGCTCAAACACCGAGCTCTCGAGGGTAGCCTGCGGGAGGAAGGAGAAGATCCCCCCACCGTCGTTGTGGAGGAGGACCACGAGGAGCGAGAGCCCGTACCGGTAGGCGGCGAACAGCCCGTTGAGGTCGTGGTAGAAGGAGAGGTCCCCGAGGACGAGGACGGCGGGGCCCGGGTGGACCGCGGCGGCGCCCAGTGCGCTGCTCACAAGGCCGTCGATGCCGCTTGCGCCGCGGTTTCCGAGAATGCGAAGGCGCCGCCGCACGGACGGAAAGAACCCGTCGAGGTCCCGCACGGGCATGCTGTTCCCCACGTACAGGAGGGTGCCGTCCGGGAGGAGGTCCGCGAGCTCCCGGAACACCCGGGCCTCAAAGGGCTCGTCGACGGACCGAAGGGCCTGATCCAGAGCCTCCCGGCTGCGGCGGTTCACCCGCTGCCAGAGCCGAAGCCAGCCGTCGGTCCGGCCGGCTCCGCCAAGCGCCTGGCGGAGGGCCTCGCAGAAAGCCACGGGGTCGGCCCGCACGAACACCGAGACCACCCGGTCGGGATCCAAAGGCCCTTCGGGGCCCACGAAGACCTGGTAGGCGTCCTCCAGGCGGGCGAGGAAGTCAAGCAACGCCTTCGAGGTGGGCGGTGCCCCAAACCGGAGGACCACCTCCGGACGTAGCAACGCCCAGAGTGCCTCCGACCGGAGGAAGGCGTCGTACGTATCCACCACGGGCTCGAGGTCGTGGGTTCCGCACCGCACCTGGGAGAGGGGGTCCGCCAGCACGGGATACCCGAGGATCGAGGCGAGTCCGGTCACCGCCGCGGGGAACTCCGGGTCGTCCTGCGGCCCGCACACCACCACCCCCCGCGCGCGGTCCCGCAGGGCCTCCGCGAGGCTGATTACCGCGTGAGGATCGGGAACGGTCCGGGAGGGGAGGGGGGTGAGGAGCGCACGACCGGCGGCCCGCTCCCAAGATCCCTGCGCCGAGGCCGGTAGCAGCGGCTCCCGCAGCGGCACGTTCACGTGCACCGGGCCGCGGGGAGCCGCCATGGCCTGCTCCACGCACCGGGCGGCCACGGACCGGGCGTACCGCAGCGCCCAAGACGTGGCCTCCGGGAGGAGTTCCGTAAACCACTTCGCGTGTCGGCCGTAAAGGTGGAGCTGGTCGATGGTCTGATTGGCCCCGCAGTCCCGCAGCTCAGGGGGGCGGTCCGCGGTGAGCACCACCAAGGGCACCTGCCCGTACCGGGCCTCCACGACCGCGGGGAGGAAGTTGGCCGCCGCGGTCCCGGATGTGGAAAGCAGGGCCACCGGCGCGCGCAGGGCCTTTGCCATCCCCACGGCGAAGAAGGCGCAGCTCCGCTCATCCAGGTGCACCCACACCCGCAGCTCCGGGTGGCGGGCCGCCTCGAGCGCGAGGGGCGTGGAACGGGAGCCGGGGCATAGGCAGAGGTGCCGTACCCCGCCCTGGACCAACTGGTCCAGGAAGGTCCGGACGAAGGTGTACGTGGTCACCTCCGGTGCGCTCACCGGCACGCACCTCCCAGGACCGGGCTTCTGGATGACAC
>FWWM01002817.1_pt1 | contig 45151 bp, 31 predicted proteins | sample 2228351 | NCBI WGS metagenome assembly FWWM01 (sample SAMEA103939774, study PRJEB20133) | metagenome
CCCCGGGCAGGACGAACGAGGGAGCCCCGGATGACGTGAGGGGTTGAACCGGCGGGCGCGGGTCCGGTATGATAGTCCGGCGATGAGGCGTTCTTTCGCGTTGTTGGCACCGGAGCGGGGCCGCGCCTGGCCGGGGGTCGCGGCGCTGGCGTGCGCCGCGGCGGCGCTGCTTTCCGCAGGATGCGCCAGACAGGACGACCGGCGCGTCACGCTGGTCGTCTGGGGGGTCCAGCTCTCCGAAGAGACGAAGATCGAAGAGGCGCGCGTGCGGGAGTTCGAGCGGCGCCACCCGGGCGTGCGCGTCAGCATGCTGAGCATGGGCGCGGGCGGGATGAACCCGCAGAAGCTGATGACCGCCATCGTCGGCAAGTCTCCGCCCGACGTGGTCCATCAGGACCGCTTCACCATCGGCGACTGGGCCAGCCGCGACACGTTCCGGCCCCTCAACGACCTCATCGAGCGGGACCGCGACACGCCTTACGGGGTGCGGCCGGAAGACTACTATCCGGCCACCTGGAAGGAAGCCACCTACAAAGGCAAGGTCTACGCCATCCCCTCCAACACCGACGACCGGGCGCTCTACTACAACCGCCGGGCGTTCCGTGAGGCGGGCATCGACCCGGACCGCCCTCCGCAGACCTGGGAGGAGCTGAGGGACTACGCCGTCCGGCTCACCCGCTACAACCCCGACGGCACGTTCGCGCGCGCCGGGTTCATCCCCAACTTCGGGAACAGTTGGCTGTATCTCTACTCCTGGCAGAACGGCGGCGAGTTCATGACTGCGGACGGCCGCACCTGCACCATGGACAACCCCCACACCGTCGAGGCGCTGGAATACATGACCAGCGTCTACGACGCGCTGAAGGGAGCGGAGAAGCTGGACGCCTACCAGCGCGGCTTCGCCGCCCTTCCGCCGGAGATGGACCCGTTCATCATCGGGCGCGTGGCCATGAAGATCGACGGGGACTGGTTCCTGCAGTCGCTTGCGCGCTACGCTCCGGACATGGACTTCGGGGTGGCTCCCGCTCCGGTGCCCTCCGCCCGCCTGAGGCAGGAAGGCCGCTTCAAGGGCCAGCCGAAGTTCATCACCTGGGCGGGAGGCTTCAGCTGGGCCATCCCGCGCGGGGTGCCCGAGGAGAGGGTCCAGCTGGCCTGGGAGTTCATCAAGTGGATGCAGTCGCCGGAGGCGATGCTGATCGGCTGCCGGGCGCAGGAGGAGTACAACCGGTCCAAGGGCCGAATGTTCGTTCCGCGTCTCAGCGCGAACATGCGGGTGAACGAGGCGGTGTTCGCGGTCTATGCGGACAGGTATCCGAAATTCCGGGAGCCCCTGCGCGTCTTCCAGGAGCTGATGCCGTATGCCCGCTTCCGGCCGGTGACGCACGTGGGGCAGCTGCTCTGGGATGAGCACGTCATCGCGTTCGAGAACGCCACCCGCCACAAGATGACGGCGAAGGAGGCGCTGGCGGCGGGCACGCGCCGGGTGCAGGCCGAGCTGGACCGCTCGTTCACGCGCGAGCGCTACCCCGTCATCCCGCTGGCGCTGCCGATGGCCTTGCTGGCGCTGGCGCTCGCCGCGATGGCCGCCGTGGCGGCGGCACTGGCCCGCCGCTCCGGTCCCGTGGGCCGGCTGATGCGGGGAGAGGCGGCGTGGGGGTACCTGTTCGCCTCTCCATGGCTGTTGGGGCTGGTGGTCTTCACCGCGGGGCCGTTCCTGGCATCGGTCATCTTCAGCTTCTGCTACTACGATGTGCTCCACGCCCCCAGGTGGGTTGGGCTCGAGAACTTCCGGATGCTGTTCACCGAGGACTGGCCGCTGTTCTCGAAGACCCTGTACAACGCGGCCTATCTGGCGGCGTTCGGCATCCCGCTGGGCATCGCGACCGGACTGGCCATCGCCATGCTTCTGAACGCCAGCGTCCGGGGGATGCACTATTACCGCACCATCTACTACCTGCCCTCCATCGTGCCCATCGTGGCCAGCTCCATCCTGTGGATATGGATCCTGAACCCGGATGCCGGGCTTCTGAACGCGGCGTGGCGGATGGTGCTCACCAGCTGGTCCGGCATCGAGCCTCCGAACTGGCTGGCCAGCGAGCAGTGGGCCAAGCCCGCGCTCATCCTGATGGGCCTGTGGGGAGCGGGGGGCGGGATGATCCTCTGGCTGGCCGGGCTGCAGGGGGTGCCGCAGCACCTGTACGAGGCGGCGGAGCTGGACGGCGCATCGCCGCTGCAGCAGTTCCGGCACGTGACGCTGCCGATGCTGACCCCGTACATCTTCTTCAACCTCATCATGGGGACCATCGGGGCGCTGCAGACGTTCGAGAACGTCTACATCATGACCGGAGGAGGGCCGGTGAACGCGACGCGGGTCCCGGTGCTGTATCTGTTCGACAACGCGTTCCGCTACTTCAACATGGGCTACGCCTCGGCCATCGCGTGGGTGATGTTCCTCATCGTGCTATTGCTGACGCTGGCGCAGCTCCGGCTGGCTCCGCGATGGGTGCACTACGAGGGGGAGAGGAAGTGAGGCAGGACCGCTGTGCCGGTCCGGAGCGATGCGAAGGTGCCCGCGACCGGCGGCGCGCCGGGTGTGGTATCATCTGTGATGGGAAGGAATGATGCCGCAATATGACACCGAAATCTGATGCCCTCAAGACATTCACGGTCCGGCTGCCCGAGAATCTCTACCGCAGCGCGAAAGTCCTGGCCGGAAGGCGGCGCCAGAGCATGAACCACTTCATCCGGGAGTCGCTGGAGCGTGCGCTCAGGGAGGAGCAGGAGCGCGGGCTGGAGCAGGCATGCGCCCTGCTCGCCCGCAGTCCCGACGAATGCGACGTGGAGTTTGCGTTCGAGGCCCAGAGCGAGGTCGTGAGGCGCGATGACGCGTGAGGTGCGCAGGGGCGACCTCTTCTGGCTCGACTGGAGACCGGCCGGGGGTTCGGAGCGGTCCGGGCGGCGGCCTGCCGTCGTGATCCAGACAGATGCCGCGAACCGGGTCCGGAGCTATCCGAATACCATCGTGGCGGCGGTGAGCCGCACCGGAAGGCCCGTGCCGTTCCACGTGCGCGTGGACCCGGACGGGATGAACGGACTGAAGGAAGTGTCGTATGTGAAGTGCGAGCAGATCCTGACGGTGAGCCGGGAACGCCTGATAGAGCGGATCGGCCGCCTCTCGGACAGCCATATGGAGGCGGTGGATGACGGGCTGCGCAGTGTGCTGGCACTCTGAAAGGCGCGCAGGATGCCGGCAAACGCCCTGCCCGCAGCGAGGAACGGGGCACCGGGAGGCCTCGCGCATCCGGAACAGTCCTCCCGGAGGGGCAGCGCATGGCCGCTGAGACACGGCAGACTATATCCATCCACACCGACGGCGCCTGCTCGGGCAACCCGGGGCCGGGGGGATACGCCGCAATCCTGAAGTGCGGGCCCCACCGCCGGGAGGTGTCCGGCGGCTGCCGGCGCACGACCAACAACCGGATGGAACTGATGGCGTGCATCGAGGGTCTGAAGCGCATCAGGCGCCCTTCGAAAGTGACCATCTTCAGCGACTCGCAGTACATCGTTAACGCGATGAACAAAGGCTGGGCGCGGAAGTGGCGCGCCAACGGCTGGCGCAGGTCGGCCAGGGAGAAGGCGCTGAACCCGGACCTCTGGCAGCAGCTGCTGGACCTGTGCGACAGGCACCAGGTGGAGTTCGTCTGGGTGCGGGGGCACGACGGCGTGGAGGAGAACGAACTGTGCGACCGTCTGGCGGTGGAGGCATCCAGGCGGCCGGACCTCCCGGAAGACCCCGGCTATCGGGCGGAGGAGGAACCGCGGAAGTGAGGAGCGGATGAAGAGCGAGCTGCTCCTTGCCCTGTACTGGATGGCCGCGCTGGGCGCGGCGGTCGTCGGCTGCCAGCGGGCGATGGCGTTCACCGGCTGGATGTGGAGGGAGAGGAGGCTCCCGCATCTGGCGTGGTGCTGGCTGGCTGCGCTGGCGGCCGCATGGGCGGCGCTTCGGATGCTCCCCCTTCCGGGCAGTCTGCTGGCGGCTTCAGCGGTATGGGCCGTCTGGTTCCGCTCGCCTCTCGTCCTGTCCCCCTCGCCGCTCGCCGACTGGAGGTCCCGCAAGCGGTGGGCCGAGATAAACCGGCAGGGCTGGCTGCACCTGGCGCTGGCAGGCGGGTCGGCGGTGTTCATCCTGCCGTTCCTCTGGCTGGTGTCCACATCGCTGAAGTTCGACGACCAGATGAAGGCCTTCCCGCCCACGTTCATCCCGACGAAGGCGGTGACGGTGCGGGTGGGAGGCCAGGAGGCGAAGGTCTTCGAGCTGCAGCGCGGTGAGAGTCTCCTTCGGGTGAGGGTGCTGGAGGAGCTGCCCGGAGACCGGGCTCTGGTGCTGCCTGTGGAAGCTCAGGACCCGGCCCGCGCGTTCGAGGCGCCGGCCGGGGCGCTCCGGGAGGTCCGCTACTTCCGCCCGCGCTGGGAGAACTACGTGGAGGCGCTGGAGTTCCTGCCGCCGGAATACCGGCGGGGCCTGGTGCCGCTCTGGAACACGGTGTATGTGACCGTGCTGTCCATCATCGGGCTGCTGCTCAGCAGTTCGCTCGCCGCGTACGCCTTCTCGCGGCTGCGCTGGCCGGGGCGGGAGGTGTTCTTCGTGGTGCTTCTGGCGACGATGATGCTGCCCGCCGCCGTGACCATGCTTCCGGTGTTCCTCATCTTCCGCTGGCTGGGATGGGTGGACACGCTTCGCCCGCTGTGGGCTCCGGCGTTCCTGGGAAGCGCGTTCCATATCTTCCTGCTGCGGCAGTTCTTCATGACCATCCCGATGGAGCTGGAGGAGGCGGCCAAGATAGACGGCTGCAACCCGTTCACCACCTACTGGCGGATCATGCTGCCGCTGGTGAAGCCGGCGCTCGCGGCGGTGACCATCATGGCGTTCATGGGGAGCTGGAACAACTTCATGGGGCCGCTCATCTACATCAACTCTCCCCAGAAGATGCCGCTGTCCTACGCCCTGTATCTCTTCCAGGGGATGCACGGCGGGGAGCAGGGACTTCTGATGGCGGCTGCGACGATGATGATGCTCCCCGTGCTGCTGGTGTTCTTCTTCACGCAGCGCTACTTCATCCAGGGCATCACGCTGACCGGTCTGAAGGGGTAGCAGGCTGCCTGCCGGGGGAGGCAGGGGCAGAAGATTCGGGCGGCTTTCCGGCGGCTGTGCCGTCCGCTCCTCAGCCCGCCAGGGCCCGGTTGCCCATCCCGATGATCTCGTCTATCTGGGCGGGCGACTCGAAGCCGATGACGATGGCGTCCACGCAGTCCAGCCCCAGCACATACTTCAGCGACTCCTCGCGCTTCTCCGCGATGCGCCCCTCGCCCAGGATCTTCATCCCCGCGACGCCCTTGCCCGCCGCACGGATGCGCTGAAGCGCGGGCACCACCTCGGAAGGCTTGCCGTCCATCGCGACCCCTTCCGGATTGATGCGGGCGAATACCATCTGCACCCATTCGTGGCCAGATGCCTGCCTGAGCGTCTCCAGGTCGTGGATGGAGATGCCATGGGCGCGGATGACCTTCTTCTGCCTCGCCTCCTCCAGCACGTCCATCATCGGACGGAGGTCGGCCGCCCACTTCGGGTCCGTCACGCAGTGGATGAGGACGATGTCCAGGTAGTCGGTGTCCAGCTCCTTCCTGAAGCGGTCCAGGTCGGCCTGCGCATCCTTGCTCGTCCGGAACCAGATCTTGGTCTGCAGGACATACTTCTCGCGCGGGATGCGCCGCAGCGAAGCGCGCAGATAGGGATGCGAGCCGTACGTGTCCGCGCAGTCGAAGAAGGTGATGCCGCGGTCGTAGGCGTGGTTGATGAGGCGGGAGAACCTGATGGAGCCCAGCCGGGTCTGGTTGGAGGCGTGGTTCGTGCCGATGGTGCCCGTTCCGATGCCCAGATAAGACACCCTGACCCCCGTGCGCCCAAGCTCCACCTGGTCCGTGAGCGTCTTCAGCCGGACGCCTCTGGCGCCGCGGGCCCCCGGAGCCCAGGCCAGAGCCCCTGCCGCCGCAGCGCCCTTGATGAACTGCCTTCTTGTCATCCCGCGCCCCATTTCCGGACACTCCTTTCCCGGGAGCCGTCAGCATCCGCCGGCGGGTTTTCCGTCCATGAGACTGTAGCATACCTGGCATTGTCCCGTCGATGCCGGGACGGACGCAGAAAAGCATCCCGCCCGCCGGACTCCGGGATGAGGGGAGCCGTCTCCCGGAACGCGGCCCTCCGCCCGCTTCCGGAGTGCCTGTTTCTCTGCCCCGCCCGTCGTCTCCCGGCAGGTCGTGCGCGCTCGAAGGGAGAACACGCGAGAGGAGGGGAAGACGAAGGGACTGCGATGGCAGACACAGTGAACCTTGCACTCATCGGCTGCGGCGGGATGATGGGCTCCCACGTGGAGCACGGCTATCAGGAGTTGTGGAACAGGGGCATCCGCACGTTCCGCATCGTGGGCTGCTGCGACGTGGACGAGGACCGGGCGCGGAAGATGGCCGCGAAGGTGGCCTCGTTCCAGGGCGAGGAGCCGATGGTCTGCTCCGACTACCGCCACGTGCTGGACGCTCCGATCGTGGACGCGGTGGACATCAGCGTGGTCCACTCCGAGCATCACCGGGTGGCCGTCCCCCTGCTGGAGGCGGGCAAGCACGTGACCATCGAGAAGCCTCTGGCCATCACGATGCGCGCCGGGCGCCAGATCATCGACGCCGCGGAGAAGGCGGGAGTGGTGCTGCAGGTGGCGGAGAACTACCGCCGGGCGCCGGAGATGCGCGCCATCCGGTGGGCCATCCGCAAGGGGTATCTGGGACGGCTGCGGCTTCTGTTCTGGATCGACGCCAGCGAGCGCCTCTGGCACTGGGGCTGGAGGGACGACGTGGAGGCGGCCGGGGGCGGCTGGTCCATGGACGGGGGCGTGCACTTTGCGGACCTGTTCCGGTTCTTCATCGGAGAGGTGGAAGAGCTCTACGCCGTCTCGCGCGCCTACAATCCGGTCCGCTACCGCAAGCCGGAGACGCTGGAGGACCCGGTCCACGCCACGGTCGAGGACACCACCCTGGCGGTGCTGAAGTTCGAGAACGGCGTGACGGGACAGTGGGGCTCCTCGCAGGCGGCGCCGGGAGCCGGCTTCTCGTCGCGGGTCATCTACGGAGAGCACGGCTCCATCAACCTGCACGAGGGACTGACCACGCGCAACCGCAAGATGTCGATGGAGCAGCTGGTGCAGGAGTACATGTCCTCGCTCTCCACCGAGGAGCGGGACCGGCTCTTCCCGAAGGGCATCACCCAGCCGGTGGCCACCGAGCTGAAGGAGTTCGTGGACGCCGTCCTGGCGGGCGGCTCCATCGAGACCGACGGCTGGGAGGGATACCGGTCCGAGGCGGTGACGCTGGCGCTCTATGAGTCCTCGCTGCTGGGAGCGCCGGTGCGGCTGAAGGACATCGAGGACCTGAAGATAGAGTCCTATCAGGAACGGTTCAACCGCCTCCACGCGGTGGTGTGAGCGGGGCGTTGGGCGCCCCCATCCTTCGGAGCCGCGTCCGGCGCACGGGGCTGTGGCGGCCGCTCGCCCTGGCGGCCATCGCCGGACTCCCGACCGGAGCCGCGACTCTGGTGACCTGGAGCCCGTCCCCTTCGGCCCGCCCGGACGCCCGCCCTGCCTCTGGGCGTCTGTGGAGCATATCCGCCGGTTCCGCTAGCCGTCCCTCCGGCGGTCCTGCCGCTCGCCGGGAGCTCCGCATCCGTACGGTATAATGCCATTATGAGAATGGCACTTGCATCGGGGGCCGGCCTGGCGGTCCTCCGGCCCCTTCAGGTCACTGCTTCCCGCAACCTCCTCTCTGCTCTGGTCGTCTTCGCCCTGTGCGCCATGGTCCCGGCGCCGGGACACTGCCAGGTCTGGGAGTTCAATACCGAAGGAGACCGGCAGGGCTGGTCCGTACGCAACAGCGTGGGCGGGCTGAACGCGACGCGCGGCGCGCTGGGCGGCGACATCACGGGCGCCAACCCCCAGATCCAGGGGCCCACCAGCCCCACCTTCTCCGCGAGCGGCCGCCGCTGGCTGCACATCCGGATGCGCGTGACATCCGGGACCTACGCGGAGCTGTTCTGGTCCACCCCGCTCATCTGGTCCTTCAGCCAGTCGCGCTCGGTCCGGTTCGCCGTCACGCCGGACGGGGTCTGGCGGGACTATCTGGTGGACATGACCACCAACTCGAACTGGACCGGCACCATCCGGCAGCTGCGCTTCGACCCGTCCGAGACGTCCTCGGGCAGCTTCGAGATCGATTTCATCCGGCTGACGGGAACCCGCCCGTTCATCGGCTGGGAGTTCAACAGAGCGGGGGATTTGGAGGGGTGGAGCGCCGCCAACTCGCTCATCACCCCGACGGTGAACGGCGGATTCCTCCGGGCCGTGGTCTCCGGTCCTGACCCGTTCTTCACCGGTCCCGCGTCTCCCGAGATCGACACTGCTGTCTACCGCTGGCTTCACGTCCGCATGAAGGCGCCGGAAGGGACGGAGGCGGAGTTCTTCTGGGGGACCCCGTCGGAGCCGTGGCATACGCCGGCTCGAAGAACGGGTTTTCCTGTGACGGCGGACGGGGAGTTCCACGAATATCTGGTCGACCTCTCGGCCCATCCGCAGTGGACCGGCGCCGCCATCCTTCCGCGCCTCGACCCCACCGCATCAGGCTCGTCCGGCGTGGCCGAGATCGACTTCATCCGGCTGACATCGCAGCTCCCGCCCGCGCGGATCGTGACCGGCCCGGCGATTCCCGGACGCTTCGCGCTTGCGGGCGAAGACGTCACGGTGACGGCCACAGTGTTCGCCCCCGGCTACACGGCTGGCAGCGGTCTGACGGCGACGCTCGGCGTGCCGGGGCAGACCCTGCTGTCGCCGGCCACGCAGGCTCTGCAGGGGCCGCCCGCGGGCTCGGACCTGGTGAGCGTCTCGTGGACCGTGCGCGCCGTGTCCGAGGCCGTCACGCCGATGACCGTGACCCTGCAGTCGTCCGATCCCCCCGGAGCCGACTCGGTCACTGTCCGGGCCGTGTTCAGCGCCGCTGCTCCGGCCGCGGCCGAGCCGGTAAGCGATGAGGCGGACGCGTTCCTGACCGGTGACGGCTCGGCGGTGCTTCAGAACAGCCGCGTCCGGCTGTTGCTCATCCGGAGCTCCTTCGGGTTCGGGGCCGGCCAGCTGCTGATGCGGGACGGCACCGCGTGGCTGGCGGCCGGAGGGATGGCTCCGCTGTCGCGGCTTTCCTATCGACGCCCGTCAGGCGCCCGGGAGGAGCTTGCGCTCATCCCGCAGTCGGTCTCCGCAAGCCGGGGCGACGGTCAGGCGAGCCTCACCCTGTTCTTCAACCACCCGGACCCGGACGGCGGCACCTGGAGCGGCTCGATGCGCTACACGCTGGCGGACGGGACAGACCGGGTGAAGGCGGAGTTCACGGTCTCCTGCTCCGCGCCGCGGGAAGTCCTCTTCTGGAGCGGCCCTTCCCTGGCGGCCTGGAACCGCAGCGCCGGCTCCGCGAAGTCCGAAGCGCTGTTCCCGGGCGTCGAATGGCTGGTGAGCGACGAGCGGTCCTCCAACAGCCTGGAACACGACCCGCCGCTGGACCTCCGGGTGGTCCCGCATCCGTACAAGGTGACCGTCCCTCTCATGGCCGTGAGCGCGGAGCCCGGCGTGGCGGCCATCCTGTGGGACCCGCTCCAGCCCTGGCACGACGCGAACCGCTATCCCAACGCGAAGTTCAGCTCCCCCAACTGGCTGGAGGGAGAGTCGAACCACCTGATGGAACTGTTCGTCCCCTCCATCAAGGGCGGCTGGGTGGCGGAGAACGCCCTTCAGGCGGCCATCCCCTACAGCCTTCCGGCGCACTCTCCTCTCTCGATGCAGGCCTGGCTGCTGGCGCGGACGGGCGCGGGAGTCCTGGACGCTGTGGACGAATGGTTCCGCATCTACGGGGTGCCGCCCTTACCCGGCGGCGCGGGGTTGCTGGAGGAGGGTCTGCTCACGGCCCGGCTGGGACTCATGGAGACCGTGTGGGACGCCGCCACGAACCAGTGGAAGCATGTGGTGGAGTGGGCCCCCGGCCCCGCTCCCGAGTTCGCTGCCGCCCTGTTCGCCGACGCCCTGACCGAGCCGGACCCGGCCACCCGGAGCGCCCTCAAGAACAGGGTGGGGGTGGCCGTCGGACAGCACATCGCCTCTCACGGACCGGCCATCCTGGGTTCGGCGGCCGCCTGCCACATCCCGGAATACAGGCTGCCGTTCTTCGTCGGATACCTCGAGGAGGTGATGCAGCAGTATCAGTCGGAGGTGACGGCGCTCATCCAGAGCCAGCAGCCGGACGGCGGGTGGTTCGTGCCGATGAACCCCGAGATTCCCCGGCTGGTGACGCCGGGCGCCAAAGAGCTCGGCAGCTGCGCGAACAACGCGCGCGTCCTTCTGAACCATGCCCGCCTGACCGGCTCGGTGCTCAGCAGGCTGGCCGGCTTGAAGGCGCTCGACCATATGGACGGATACACCGTGCCCCGGGCGGCGCAGACCTGGGAGGTGCCCCAGCACGCCCCGGACATCCTTGCCGCCGCCTGGGCTGTGGCGGCCTATCTGGACGGCTACATCCTGACCCGCGAGCCGCGCTATCTGGAGAAAGCCAGATACTGGGCCCGAGCCGGGCTGCACTTCGTCTACACGTGGCGAGCCGCGGACCGGGCCATTATGGACTACGCCACCATCCCGGTGCTCGGCAGCACGCACTTCGTCTGGTCCTGGCTGGGACTGCCCGTGCAGTGGTGCGGGATGGTCTACGCCTATTACGTCGAACGCCTGGCCGAGTTCGACCCCGGATTCCCGTGGAGGCAGGTCGCCGAGGGCATCACCCGCTCCTGCATCCAGCAGATGAACGTGAGCCCCTATCCCGGGACCTACGGGGACTCCATCAACCTCATCCCTTCGAACACGCCGAACGGCGTCTACATCAACCCGGACAACATCTACAAGTGCGCCCTGAAGCTGACGGGCCGCTACGGCGAGGTGAACAAGCAGATCGTGACCGGGGGAGGCCGCACGGCGCATGTGTCCACCGCGACCCGCATCCTGAGCGGCGCCTTCCATTCTTCCGGCTCCCGGATGCATCTGCGCCTGGGATATCCGGTGAACGAGACCGGCTTCCTGATGGTCTACGGCCTGCCCCTTCCCGCCGAGGTCCGGAAGGGCTCCAGCGTGCTGACACGGGTGTCCAACACCACCCAGACCTCGGAAGGATGGTCGTACGACGCGTCGTCGATGAGGCTGGTCGTCCGCGTGCGGTTCAACTCCCCGGAGGAGACCGTGTCCGTGGTGCTCTCTGGCGGATTCTCCCTGCCTGCCGCGGTGACCATCGGGCAGGCGCGGTCTCTGGCGGACGGAGCGATGGCGACGGTGCGGGGGGTGGTCTCCAGCGGGGCGGCTCCCGGCGGGACGACCCTGTACGTTCAGGCCGAAGACCGCTCCAGCGGCATCCGCGTGGCGCTGGCTTCCCCGGTCCTCGCGGAGGTCCCGGTGGGCGCCAGGGTCGAGGTGACCGGCACCGTCGGCTCCTTCAGCGGGGAGCGGGCCCTGCTGTCGTCCGGGCTCCGCGTGGCGGGCGCCGGAGCGCCGCCGGAGCCTCTGGGAGTCTCGAACCGCGTGTTCGGCGGAGCCGGCCTCTCGAACGCCGGCCTTCTGGTGCGGACGTGGGGGAAGGTGACATCCCGGGGGTCGGGCTTCTTCTACGTGGACGACGGTTCCGGCCTGGCCGACGGCACATCGACGGGCGGACAGCCCAACACGGGCGTCCGGGTGGCCGGCGACCCGAGCCGAGTGGAGCCCGGACAGACCGTGCAGGTGACGGGCGTCTCCTCGGTGTTCCTCTCGGGAGGCTTGCCGCGCCCCGTCATCCGGACGCGCTCCGCATCCGATATCGCCGTCCTGGAATAGTCAACGGGAGGGCACAGTCGCGAAGGCAGGACGGCGGCCGGCCGCGAAGACCGCGACACGGATGCGAGGATAGGGGATGGTGGGCGGTACAAGATTTGAACTTGTGACCTCCTCGGTGTCAACGAGGCGCTCTCCCCCTGAGCTAACCGCCCCCGAAAGGACAGGCGGATTATAGCACCGCCCGCCCTCCCCCGGCAAACATCCTGCCGCGCTCAGGCGTGGTGGTTGGGAGAGACGATCACCCCGTCGAAGACGTTGGCGTTGGACTTCACGCGGCAGCCCCGCCCCACCACGCACCGCTCGATGCAGGTGTCCCGCATGACGGCCGCCTCCGGCCAGAGGATGCTGCGCCGCACGGTGGCGCCGCTCTCCACGACGCACCCCTCCCCCAGCACGCTGTACTCCAGCACCCTGGCGCCCGCCTCGATGCGGCAGCCGTCTCCCAGCACCACCGGATACTCCACCTCCGCGGACGGGTCTATCTCCACGTTCTCGCCCATCCAGACGAACTTCCGGTGTTCGCGGCATTTCAGCCTCACGGAGATGCGCCCGTCCAGCACATCGTAGTGCGTCTGCTGATACTGCTTCAGGTTCCCGATGTCCCTCCAGTAGCTGGAGGTCAGGTAGCCGAAGAGGCGCATCTTGCGCTCCAGCAGCAGCGGGAGCAGGTCCTTTCCGAAGCCGTACGTGGTGTTGCGCGGGATGAGCTCCAGCACCTCCGGCTCCAGGAAGTAGACCCCCGTGTTCGCCGCGTTCGAGAACATCACCTCCCCGCGCGGCTTCTCGAGGAACCGCGTGATGCGTCCCCGCTCGTTGATGAGTGCGATGCCGTACTCCGACGGGTCCTCCACCAGGGACAGCGCGATGGTGCAGACAGCCTTCTTGTCCCTGTGATGCGCCAGGATGCGCGTCAGGTCGAAGTCCCCCAGGTCGTCCCCGCCGATGACCAGGAACGTATCGTCGAAGAAATCTTCCACCCGCTTCACGCTGCCGGCGTCTCCCCACAGCCGCTCCTCCTCGGAGTAGCTGATGTTCACCCCCCACCGCGACCCGTCTCCCAGATACCGGCGTATCTGGTCTCCGAGATAGTGCAGGTTCACCATGATGTCCGTGAAACCGTGCCGGGCGAGCAGCTCCACGATGTGCTCGATGTTCGGCTTGTTCACGATGGGAACCATGGGCTTGGGGGTGACCCGCGTCAGCGGGTCGAGCCGGCTTCCCACGCCGGCCGCAAGGATCATCGCCTTCATCGTCTGCGGGGTTCCCTCCTGTGGTCGCCGCCGGACGTCCGCGCCCGGCTGTCACTCATTACCCCTATTGTCGGCAGTCCGGTTCCGCGGGTCCAGCGTGAACGGCGGCAGGACTTCGCAGCCGTTCCCGCGGCCGCCCCGCCGGGCGGCAGGGAGCGAAGCGCGGGCGGACCGGCCAGGGCCGGGGTTCAGCCCCGGGCGAACTCCCGGACTGCCTCCGCAACCCGCTCCACCGCCCCTTCCGGAAGCTCCGGGAACACGGGCAGCGAGAGCACCTCGCGGCAGGCGCGCTCCGCCTCGGGGAAGTCCCCTTCCCCTGCTCCCAGGTAGCGGTAGGCCGCCTCCAGATGAAGGGCGCCGGGATAGTAGACCGCCGACGCGATGCCTCGCTCCTTCAGAAAGGCCTGCAGCTCCGCTCTGCGCGGGGTGCAGACCGTGTACTGATGCCAGACGTGCTCGTTGCCGGGAGCGGTCTGCGGCAGCCGCAGGCCGCATCCCTCCAGCAGTTCGGTGTAACGGGCGGCGTTGGCGGCGCGACGGGCCGTCCACTCCGGAAGATGCTTCAGCTTCACCCGCAGCACCGCCGCCTGGATCTCGTCCAGCCGGCTGCACCACCCGACCTCGCTGTAGGAGTACGAGCCCCCCGAGCCGTGGAAGCGAAGCAGCCTCAGGCGCTCCGCCACCTCTTCATGGTTTGTCAGCACCATCCCGCCGTCGCCCAGGGCGCCCAGGTTCTTGGTGGGGAAGAACGAAAGCGTGGCCGCGTCGCCGAACTGTCCGATGCCCATCCCGCAGTGCCGCGCGCCGATCGCCTGAGCTCCGTCGCTGATGAGCCTCAGGCCATGGCGTTTCGCGATGTGCGTCAGCGCCGTCAGGTCCGCCGTCTGGCCGTACAGATGCACCGGGAGAAGGGCGCGCGTCCGCTCCGTTATGCGGCTCTCCACGAGGGCGGCGTCCAGGTTGAACGTCACCGGGTCGATGTCCACGAACACCGGGGTCGCGCCCACCCGGACGATGGCCTCGGTGGTGGCGACGAAGGTGAACGGCGTGGTGATGACCTCGTCGCCCGGCCCCACCCCGCAGGCCGCCAGCGCAAGGATGAGCGCATCGGTCCCGGAGTTGACACCGACCGCGAAGCGGGACTCGCAGTAGGCGGCGATCTCCTCTTCCAGAGCCGCCACGTTGGGACCCAGGATGAACCGGCAGGATTCCAGCACTCCGCGGATGGCGCTGTCGATCTCCTCCGACAGCGCGCGATGCTGGGCCTGCAGGTCCGCCATGGGGATCTGCATCGTCTCAGCCCTCCCCGTCCGTGTCCGGTCCGCGCCGCCCGTCAGAGGATCCTCGTCCCGAAGCCTATCCGGCTTCCCGAAGCCAGCACCGCCCTGGCGGAGATGGCCACGTTGTCTTCGATGAAGACATCACTGTCCACGATGCAGTTCTTGAGGTGCACGCTCTTGCCGATGGTGACGCTGTCCAGGATGATGCAGTCCTCCAGCACCGACCCCTCCTCGATGATGCAGCCCTGCCCGATGCTGGTGCACCCCTTCAGCTCCACATTGCCCTGCAGCTTGGCCCGGTGTCCCACATGCACGGTCGGCGCGATCTTGACGGACGGGTCCATGTCCAGGTCACCCATCCGCCACCAGCCCTGCTCCGTCCGCGTCCCGGCCAGTTCCGCCTTCACGTCGCCCGTCAGAAGCGCTCTGTGGGCCTCCTGATACTGCTCCGGCCGTCCGATGTCCAGCCAGTAGCCCGTGGCCGGCGCGGCGTAGATGCCCCGGTCGTTGGCGCAGAAGTCCGGGAACAGCTGGCGCTCGAACGAGTAAGGCGTGTCCGCCGGGACGTCGCGGAAGATGGTGGAGTCGATGACGTAGAGCCCCGCGTTGATGAACTCCTCGCCCTCCTGCTCCACCACGCCCTGGGCCAGCTTCCGCTTCTGCTCCTCGCTGGGCTCGCGGAACTCCCGGACCTTGCCGTCCGGGTCCGTGATGATGACCCCGTACGGGCTGGGGGAAGGCACCCCGTAGAGCGTCAGCGTGATGCGGGCCTTCCGCTCCTCATGGAAGCGCACGATGGCGGAGATGTCGAAATCCGTGAGCACGTCCCCGTTGAAGATGAGCAGCGTGTCTCCGTCGAAGAACTGCTCCGCATTCTTCACCGCCCCCGCCGTCCCCAGCGGGACCTCCTCCAGCGCATACCGCATCTTCACGCCGAAGCCGCTTCCGTCACCGAAGTGCGCCTGGATCATCTCGGCCATATAGTTGGTGCAGAAGATGATCTCCCGGATGCCGTGCCGCTTGAGCAGCTCCACCTGGTACTCCAGGAACGGCTTGTTGACCACCGGGACGATGGGCTTGGGACGCAGATAGGTCAGCGGACGCAGACGGGTCCCGGGACCTCCCGCGATGATGACACCTTTCATAGTCGCTGCAGCACCTCGGTCGGAACAGTGAAGTGCCTGCGGCGCAAAAAAGAGCGCCCGGCAGGCTTGCGACTTTATACCCCAAACTCCCTCTCTCGCCAAACCCCGCAGGAAGGGCGGTCGGGCGCAAATATTTGTACGGGTTTTGTCCCGTCAGCGTTGACCTGCCCGGCCGGAACTGGCAGCTTTTATACACGACTAACTCTATCGGCCGGGACCGATGTACCGGTCGCGGCCGCAATGTGAGCGATGCAAGGAGGAAAAAGGGATGAAACGTCTGGGCGCGCTGGCGCTTGGCCTCGTCCTGCTCGCGGGAGGAATGGCCGGGGCGAAGACCATGGTCGACCTCCAGTTCGACGGTTCGGGCAGCACGCTCGAAGCCACAGGGTTTGACGGGGCATACGGCCTGGACCCCGCCTTCTTCAACGTGGGCGGAGGCTTCCTGACGATCTTTACCGCGCCGGGCGATACGTTCGGACAGTATGAGAACGACCCCGACTCGGCCAGGAACTTCTTCTACTCTGAGATCGAGCCCCTCGAGAAGACCATCGTGGAGGCCAGGGCGGTGGTCCGCGACCTGACCCAGAACTTCCACGGCGGGGGCATCTGGCTGGGAACGGACCAGGACCACTACATCCGCCTCGCCCCCATCCACAACTCGTGGGAGGGAGGCGTCGTGGTGGAGGCTCTCCGGGAGAACGAGGACCTCTGGACCAATCTCGGGGGCCCCGGCGGGGACATTATCTCGCGTTTCAGCGCTCCCGTGGCCTCCCCCGGACAGGAGTTCACCATCTGGCTGCGGCTCATCCGCGAGGGGAACACCGCGCAGGTGTTCTACAGCCTGAACGGGCTGGACTTCGTGCAGGTCGGCGGCGTGTTCGATGCCATCACCACGGGCCCCGCCGACGGCGCCACCGTCGAGGGCAGCTTCAAGGTGGGAGTCTATGCCCTGGGAGGCGGGAACGGTTCGGTCTCGTTCGACTACTTCACGGCGACCAGCGTGCCGGAGCCGGGAAGTCTGACAGTGCTGGCGCTCGGGCTGGCAGCGGCGGCATCGCTGAGGCGCCGCCGCTGAACCCGGGGCGCCGGCCGGCCGCGTGATGCGGGAGGGGCGTCCCGGGGACGCCCCTCCCGTCCGTCCCTCCAGCTGCCGGGAGCCCTCGCGGGACTGCGGGCCCGGGCATCTTCCCGGCGATGGATACCCCGAAAAAAAGCATTGACCCCCACGGGGTCGCGTGGTATATTGTTTCCAGACTATTATATGAGGCGCGCAACAAATGACCGTCCGCACCGGCACTCTGACCATACGGCTCGACTCCCCGGAAGGCCTCCGGGTCATGAAGGCGCTCTCCGCAGAGCAGCGGGTCAGGCTGCTGGCGCTCCTCGGCGAGCGCGCGATGAACGTCAACGAGATCGCCGCCCGGCTGGGCGTCTCGCAGCCCACTGCGTCCGTGCACATCCGCGTGCTGGAGGAAGCGGGACTCGTGGAGTGCGAGTACATGTCGAGCGGCCGCGGCTCGGAGAAGCGCTGCTTCGCCCGGTTCGAGCAGATCGTCTTTGAGCTCGACTCCCCGGGTCCGGAAAACCCCGAGAGCATCGAGGAGATCGCCATGCCCGTCGGGCTCTACACGGCAGCCAACGTGCTGCCCACCTGCGGGCTGGCGAGCGACGCCCGCATCATCGGCTTTCTCGACAATCCCCAGTCCTTTCTGCTTCCCGAACGGGCGGCGGCGCAGCTCGTGTGGTTCGCCCGGGGATGGGTGGAATACACCTTCCCCTGCGACCTGCCTCCCACCGCTGAGATAACCGGTATCGAGTTCGTCGCCGAACTGTGCTCCGAAGCACCCAACTATGACGCGGAATGGCCCTCGGACATCACGGTGTGGATCAACGGCGTCGAGACCGGCACGTGGACCTGTCCCGGTGATTTCGGGGGGCGGAGGGGGCGGCTGAATCCTGAGTGGTGGAGCGACAGCCTCACGCAGTACGGCGCCCTCAAGGTCTTCAGCGTGACCCCGGAGGGCAGCTACGTGGACGGGACGTTCGCGGGCGACACCACCCTGGACGACCTGGGTCTGGGCTTCGGGCGCCCCATCGTCGTGCGGATCGGCAACAGAGCGGACGCCGTGCACAGAGGCGGCGTGAACCTTTTCGGAAGGCATTTCGGGAACTACGCTCAGGACCCTGTCCTGCGTGTGCGCTACAGGGTGCGGGCCCCTCTCGAGGGGACCGGCTTTCTGACTGCGGCGCCGGAGGGCACAGAAGCTCTCCGGCAAAGGTGAGCCGCTCCCGTGTGCTTCCCGGGAGCGCAAGGAGGTCGGCATATGTCCAGAGGCGCGAACTGCGGACGCTCGGGGCGCAGGAGACGCGAAGAGGCGGGCTTCACGCTCATCGAACTGCTGGTCGTGATAGCCATCATCGCGATCCTCGCGGCCATCCTCTTCCCGGTGTTCGCCCAGGCGCGCGATTCGGCGCGCAAGGCGGGATGTCAGTCGAACATCAAACAGATCACGACGGCGCTGTTGATGTTCGCGGATGACAACAAGGGGAGGATTCCCTGCGCCTACTTCAACGAACAGCCGGAAGCATTCGGCAAGCTTCCCAGCCAGTGGAAGGCGGTCATCCGCCCGTATCTGAAGACGCCGCAGGTGTTCCTGTGCCCCACCGACCCGGACCGGAAATACAAGGAGGTCTGGGACCAGAGTTCCTTCACCGGGACCGAGGACTTCGACCGGCCATCCAGCTACCGGATCAACAACACGATGGTGGCCCGGGGACCGTCGGGCTGGCCCACCGTCCCTGCGAAGCTGAGCCGCATCAATTCCCTTTCGAACTTCATCCTGGTGTGCGAGTCGAAGCCCACTTCCGGCTCCTACAGGAGCGGCAATGCGCTCGAGTGGAACCAGGTGGCCGCCTATACGCAGACCCCTGAGCAGCCTCCCGCGCAGATATCGCACCTGATGCGGGTGGTGGACACCTGCCCGGTGCCGTTCGACCGGCACGCCGGGGGCGCGAACTACGGATTTGCGGACGGGCACGTGAAGCATATGAGATGGGAGGAGACGTGGCTTCCGTCCGGTCAGACCAGCGGGGACAACCAGTGGAACGGGCTCACGAGGCCGGCCAGCTGAGCCTCCCCCGTCTCGAGAGCAGTTTCGGCGGCCTGGTGCTCTCTCCGCACGGAAGCCGCCGGTAGGCGGGTAGGAGCGGCCCCCGCAGCAGGGCAGCGGGAGGCGGCAGAGCGGCCGGAGTCGCGTCGCGGGAGGCGCGCTTCCCGGCAGGCGGGGTCCGGCCGAGGGAAAAGGAGGACGAACATGAACAAGATGAGATGGCGCGGGGCGGCGCTGCGGCGGGTCCTGCACGTGGCGGCCGTCTGCATTCTGCTCGTCTGTGCGGTCACAGGCGCGAGCGCGCATACGGCTCCTGGCATTACTTCCGCGATGTCGACGTCTCGGCCGGGTCCGTGGCCCGCACGGACGCTCCGGTCGAGCTCGCAATGAGCTTCACGTCCTGGCTGGCGGCGGCGGGAGGATCGGGGAAGACCCTGGACCTCAACTCCATCCGGGTGGTGGAGTATTCGGATGCCGCTCGCACTGTGCTTGCAGGCGAAACGCCCTGTCAGTTCGACCCGGCCCCGGGCTTCGATGCGAAGACGAACGCCGCCGGCGAACTGGTCTGGCTGCTGCAGGGCCAGACGAATCCGGGGGCGACCCGCTACTTCCGGGTCTACTTCGACGCGACGGAGAACGGGTCCAAACCGGCGCCGTCGTACTCCACGGGCCTGAGCTGGAATGCGGCGGCCAGGACGGTGGAGACGCCCGGAGTCATCGCCACATACAGCCAGACCAAGGCCGGCTTTGTCAGCCTGCAGCACCGGCTGTCGGGCTCCCCGAAGCTCATGTGGAACGCCAGCGACGCCGGATATCCGTTCCACGGGTCGTGGCACACCATCAATGAAGCCCCCTGGTGGGTGGGCTGGATCGACGATTTCGGCGGGGCCTCCACGGCATCCCACGACGTGGTGGCGGGACCTGTCCGCATCACGATCACCACACAGCGCGATGAGGGGAAGACGTTCTGGACCATCGTCCGGAGATTCTACGCAGGGTCACCCCCGTCGCCGTATATCCGGGTGTCCGTCAAGGCCGAGGCCAACCCGCACGACGGAAGCGGCATCCTGTTCCTGAAGCGCGTGGTCTGGAGCCAGGCGGGCGCCCCTGCCGCTCGCACGGTGTACCCCCCGGACAACTTCGGAGGCACCACCACGCACGATGTGGTGTTCGACTTCGGGGAGGACGGCGGCGTGGGGGTGGCCTCTTCGTTCAACTTCGCCCCCAACAGCTCCGAGGACTACGAAGTGGACGCGGTGCTGCGGCAGGCGCAGTTCGACTGCTGGGGAGAGACCTGGCTGATGGGCGGCTATCCCGTGACGATGGACTACGCTCTGGCCGTTCACAACGAGACCACGCAGTCCGGAGCGGAAGCCGCGATGACCGGAGTCTGGCGTGATTACAACGAGCCGGTATCGGTCGTCGTTCACAACGAGGGGACGGTGCAGGGCGTCGTGACGGATGCGTCCACCGCTCAGCCGGTGCGAAACGCCATCGTGCGGCTGCGGTCGGGAAGCACCTACTCCCGGACGGTGCGCTCGTCGGCGACCGGGCATTTCCGCTTCACCGCCGTGCCTGCCGGGACTGCGGCATTCTCGGTGAAGGCGGACGGTTACGCCTACTACTCCGCAAACGTGTCCGTCGCCCCGGGCGCCAACACGGTGAACGCGTCCCTGCAGACCAACCCGAGCATCAACCTGCGTTCCACGGCTCTGGGCGGCTCGGTGGACTGGCTGCTGGGGATGGACGTGCTGGCCGGCGGGCCCGTGGTCCCGCCGGGTGACGACTTCTCGGCGCCGGGCGCCAGCGAGGCGGGATTCATCCCGACCGAGGTCCCTTCCAACTGGGACATCCAGCAGGGCGCGCATCAGAACCTGTACGGGTGGTACCGGACGCGCGTGGAGATACCGGGGACGTGGGCCGGGAACAACCTCCGCCTGAGGAACTTCGTGGTGGAGGACGTGGACGCCACCTACTTCAACGGTGTCAAGGTGGGTCAGACCGGCAAGTTCCCGGATGCCTCGGACCCGCGCAACCCGGACACATCCATCCGCAAGACATTCGAGCCGCGCGTCTACTGGATACCGGCCAGCGCGGTGCAGTTCGGGACATCCAACGTCATCGCCATCCGCGCCTATGACGCAGACGCCTTCCTCGAGGGGACCGCGGGCGGACTCACTGTGGCAAGGCCCATCCTCGAGATAGCGCCTCCGACAGCCGTGGTGTCCGGATTCGTGACGGGACCCGGCGGCCCGATATCGGGCGCGGAAGTGGAGATCGTGGGTGTCGGCAGGACGACCACAGCCGCCAACGGGAGCTATTCGTTCCCGTATGTCCTGGGAGATGTGTATCAGCTGAAGGTCACCGCATTCGGCTACAAGCCCTTCAGCCAGATGCTGGACGTCCCGGACAGCGGAACGCTGACGAAGAACGTGACACTGGAGTCCGCAGGCTGCGTGGCCGGCAAGGTGACGCGCAACGGCGCGGCCCTTCGCAAGTGCCGCGTCTACTGGTCCGGCCCTTCCACCGGCAGCATCCTGACGGATGACAACGGCGACTTCAGCTTCAGCGCGCTGCCCGGGGAATATACCGTGGTGTTCAATGCGCTGAAGGTGAAGCCCAGGACCGTGCAGGTCAGCGTGAGCGGCCCGACCACCCTGAACGTCGACCTGCCGTATGGCGTGACGCCCATCTACGACGGGTTCGCGGGCGCCTCCCTGGATATGTCGAAGTGGGAGTTCGCCAACCTGCAGGCGGCCCCGGGAGCGGGCAACGCTTTGCCCACGGTCTCCGGCGGGGTCCTCAAGCTGGAGATGGCGCCCAACAGGGGCGGCATCATGAGCACTTCCTCGTTCGGGCCCGTCTCGTGCCACGAGGTCATCTTCGCCCGCCCGTATGTGGGGACGAACCAGATCATGAACCTCTACGGAGGGACGGGAGGCTTCGGCAACTTCGTGGAGATCGCCAACGAGGGGTTCGGCGGCGGCATCTTCGCGGGAATCCCGCGGGTGGCCGTCTACGGGACGGCCCGCAACCCGGCCACGCTGGCCTGGGCGGGCTACCCGATGAGCTGCGCCATCGTCCGCACCTACAACTACTATGACTTCTACATCGATGGCATCTACTACGACATCAGCGACACTTCCAACGGCCTGACCACCCAGAATGCCCGCATCTATCTGTACGGCTGGGAGAACACGGGTGGAGAGACCATCGGATACTTCTCGGCCGTCGCCGCCGGCACTCCCGTGGAGCCGCAGCCGGCCACTCTGGGACAGGCGCGCCAGGCAGCGACCGGCACCCCGGTGATAGTCTCCAATGCCGTGGTCACCGCCAGCTTCGGCGAGGCGTTCTGGATCCAGAACCCGGACCGCAGCGCAGGCATCAAGGTGATGTCGGCCACAATACTCGCGGGCTACTCGAACCCGGCCCCGGGAAGCGTGGTCACCGTGGTGGCCCGTGTGGTCCACGTCAACAACGAGGCGGTCATCCAGAGGGTGGACCACACCATCACGGGGAACACGGCTGTTCCGGAGCCGCTGATGGTCATCAACCGGCCTGTCGGGGCCATGGATGCCTCCGGCGCGGCGGTCCAGGGACTGAGGGTGTCCGTCTTCGGGAAGGTCACGGGACTGGTCTACGACAGCCAGAACAACGTGACCGGGTTCTTCCTGGACGACGGCAGCAATCTGCCGGGAGACGGGACGCGCAAGGGTCTGTATGTGCCGGTCTCGCAGGCGTGGCTGAACGAAGGGTTCCAGCCGCCGTTCGGGCCTGAGATATTCCCCGAATGGGCGACGGTGACGGGAGTCGTGACGGTCAGCACACAGTTCGGCGAGCCGATACCCGCCATCCGCGCGCAGCACTGGACCGACATCAACGTCGAGTTCATCTTCTGATCGCAGGGCGCGGGAGCCCCGTCCCCGAGCGACGGGGCTCCCGCCGGTCTTTCGTCGGGGAAGGCAAACCTCCAGATGCAGACGCGCATCCGACAGACAGCGGCGGTCCTCGCGGCCACGGTCGCGATGATGGCTCTCGCCGGCGGATGTCGCGAGCAGGGGAAGGACGGCTCCTCCCGCGAAGCTCCTATCGTCATCCGCTTCTGGAACGGGTTCACCGGGCCGGACGGGGCCACGATGGAGCGGCTGGTCAGGAGCTTCAACGCCTCGCATCCGGGCATCCGGGTGGAGATGCAGATCATCCCGTGGGGGACCTACTACGACAAGCTGACACTGGGGCTGGCATACGGGGACCCGCCGGACGTCTTCATCCTGCACACCAACCGCTTTCCGGAGTACGCCCACTATGAGGCGCTGGAGGGACTGGACTCTCTGGTGGCGTCGGGAGGTCTCGACCCGGCTGATTTCATCGAAGGACCCTGGATGGCAGGACGCTGGAAGGGAAGGCAGTTCGCCATCCCTCTGGACTGCCATCCGCAGGGGCTGTACTACAACACCGAGCTTTTCGAGAAGGCGGGCATCGTGGACGAGCACGGACGCGCGCGGCCGCCCCGCGATCTGGCGGAGTTCATCGATGCCGCTCGCAGGCTGACCGTGGACGCGGACGGGGACGGAAAACCGGAGCAGTGGGGCTTTGCCTTCACCTGGCTTCGCACGAACGCTTACACCTTCCTGAACCAGTTCGGGGCTGATGTGCTGAAGCCGGGACTGCGCCGGTCCGGCCTGTCCGACCCGCGCGCGGAAGAGGCTCTGACGCTGATGCGCAGGCTCATCGCCGAATACCGCGTCTGCCCCTCTCCCGAGGGCCAGGACTCGTGGGTGGGATTCCAGACGGGGCGCGTGGCGATGGCGCTCGAAGGGGTCTACATGCTGACCAGCCTCCAGGAGCAGAAGAACCTCCGGTTCGCCGCCGCCCCGGCGCCGCTGTTCGGACGCACCCCCGCCGTCTGGGGAGGGTCCCATCTGATGTGCATGCCCGCAGGCATCCCGGAGGAAAGGAGACGCGCGGCCTGGACATTCGTGCGCTTCCTGTCCGACAGAAGTCTCGAATGGGCGGCCGGAGGGCAGGTGCCTGTCCGCCGCAGCATCCTCGATACCCCTGAGTTCCGGCGGCTGGAAGTGCAGTATCAGTTCAGCAGACAGCTGGACTACGTTGTCAACGAGCCGCCCTCCGTGATGTACAACCAGATCGTCCCGTTCCTGGACGCAGCGGTCGAGGCCATCCTCACCGGCATCCTGCCTCCGCGGGAGGCGCTGGCGGAAGCCACGCGGCGGATCGAAGCCGTTCTGGAGAGGCAGTGATGGCGCGGGCGCAGGGCGGACAGGCGGCGCTCTTCCTGCTGCCATACGGGCTGGTGTTTCTCCTGTTCGTGGTGGCCCCGGCGTTCTACGGACTGTACATCAGCCTGCACAAGTGGCATATCCTGGCGCGCCACGCCCCCTTCGTGGGGCTGGAGAACTACCGGCTGGCTCTGCAGGACGATCTCCTGCGGATAGCCTTCGCGAGGACGGTATTCTTCGTGGCCATGGTGGTCCCCGCCGGCAATGCCCTGTCCCTGCTTTTGGCCGTGGGGCTGGCGCAGGAGTATCGCGGGACCACCATCTACAAGCTGGCCTATTACAGCCCGGTGGTCACCTCGGTCGCGGTGGTGGCCATCATCTGGAGGTGGCTGCTGAGCGCGGAATGGGGCTTGCTCAACCACTATCTCAGCGAGCTTGCCCGTCTCGCGAACAGCGTCGCGCCGTCGCTGGTCCCCTCGTCCACAGTCAGGATACCGTGGCTGACAAGCCCTGTCTCCGCGATGCCCGCCATTGCCCTGATGAGCATCTGGTGGGGCGCCGGAGGGAACATGCTGGTGTATCTGGCGGGTCTGAAGCAGATTCCCCGGGAACTGCTGGAGGCGGCGGAGATAGACGGGGCCGGCCCCGTGCAGCGGTTCTGGCGGATCACGTGGCCGCTCCTGCGTCCCACCACCCTGTTCTGCCTCGTGATGTCGGTCATCGGGGCATCGCAGGTGTTCGGGCAGACCTACATCCTGACCGGCGGCGGTCCTTACTACTCCACCCTGACGGTGGTGCTCTATATGTACCAGCAGGGGTTCGGCCTGTATCAGCTGGGATACGCCTGCGCCGTGGCCTACATCCTGTTCGCGGCAGTGCTGGTGTTCACTCTGCTGCAGTTCCGGCTGCTGGCGGTGAGGGCGTCCTGATGTCCAGACGGCCGGTCCATCTGCTGGCGCAGCTCCTGATGGCCGCCGCGGCGGTGATGATGGTCTCCCCGCTCGTCTGGATGGTGGTGACTTCGCTCAAGGAGCGCTCGCAGATCCTGACCCCCGTGCCCCGATGGATCCCCGACCCGCCCACCCTGTCCAACTATATCGAGCTGTTCAGCCGCAGCGATGAGTTCCCTGTCCTGCGCTGGCTGTTCAACAGCCTGTTCATCTCGGGGTCGGTGACGTTCCTGGTGCTGCTGGTCTGCTCCATGGCGGCGTTCGCGTTCGCACGTCTGCGGTTCAGGGGGCGCGACGCGCTGTTCATGGCGGCGGTCTGCACCATCATCATCCCGGGACAGGTGCTGCTGATTCCGGCGTTTCTGATCGTGCAGAAGCTGGGGTGGTTCAACACTTACTGGGCGCTCATCGTGCCTTCGCTGGCCGGGGCGTTCGGTGTCTTCCTGCTGCGTCAGTTCTTCCAGGGGGTGCCGGCGGAACTGGAGGAGGCGGCCGTGATGGACGGGGCCGGGCTTTTCACCATCTACAGACAGGTGGTGCTGCCCATCGGACGCCCCGCACTGGCCACCCTGGCCGTCTTCACTTTCATGGGGTCGTGGAACGAGTTCGTCTGGCCGCTCATCATCACCAACGACATCAGGATGCGCACGCTGCCGGTGGGGTTGACCATCTTCCAGGGCCGCTACACCCTGGACTACGGCTTGACGATGGCCGCAGCTGTCGTGTGCAGCGTGCCGGTCATCCTGGCATTCCTCGCCTTCCAGAGATACATCACGGAAGGCTTCACGCTTTCGGGGATAAAGGGATGAGTCTGCTGCAGGCCGTGCTGGCGCTGGCGCTGATAATGCTGCTGGCGGGTCCGGGACCGGGCGCCGCCGGGACCGCCGTCGCAAACGTCCGTCCGGGTGCTGAGGGTGACATCCTGGCCTGGCTGGGAGGAGAGGCGGCTGCAAGACCCCGTGAAGGCGACAGCTTCGAGGCCGAGGGAAGACAGTTCCGGTGGGCTCTGCACCTGGCGCGGGACAGGCGGGGACTGGACTTCCGCTCGATCTGGCACGGCGAGTTCCCGGCGGTGGCGTATGCCTATGCAGAGGTCCACTGCCCGCAGGAGTCTGACGCCGTCCTGCTGCTCGGAAGCGATGACGGGGTGAAGGTATGGGTGAACGGCGAGTTGAGACACGTGTCCCACGTGGCGCGCGGAGTGCGCCGCGACGAGGACCGGGTGGTCCTGCGTCTGAGACGCGGAGGCAACCGTCTGCTCTTCAAGGTCGATCAGGGGCGCGGGGGCTGGGGACTCGTGGCGCGCCTGACGGACTCCTCGGGACGGCCGCCGGCCGGAGCGCTTTTCAAGGCTGCGGTGCTCACGGAGCAGGATGAAGCCGATGCCGCCCGCGCCTTCGTCAGACAGGCCGCGGGGCGTGGAGGGTCGCTGGACGCTTCGGCCGCCATGCAGTGGGTCGAGACGCAGCGGAAAGCGTCGCGCTGGCTGGAGCGTTTCCGGGATGTGGCGGATGAGCCGGAGAGGCTCGAGGCGGCTCTGGCCGCCGCAGGCTCTGCGCTGGAGGCCGGCCGCGGCGCTTCGGCCGATGCGCTCACGGAGGCGCTGAGGAGCTCGGTCGCGGCAGTGGGCAGTCTGTACGACCGCTCCCGCGCACGGTTCCTGCGGGAGATGCAGGAGCCTCCGCCCCTCTTCCCGACCGACCCGGCGCGCGAGGACTATCTGACCGTAGCCCCGGGAGGCCGCTATTTCCAGCATTCGGACGGGCGGCCGTTCATCCCCATCGGGTACAACCACAACCCGGACTGGCCCGGACTGGTGCAGTCGAACCCGCAGAGCGACGACTATGACCCGCAGCGGACGGAGCGGTTCTTCGCCCGGCTGGCCGGCACGGGCGTGAACACCATCCGGATGATGGTGGAGACTCCACCCTCAGGATGGATGGAGGACCCGCTGGGGACGTTCGTGCCGGAGCATATCCGCTGGCTGGACCACGTCTTCACCGCGGCCCGACGCCACGGAGTAAGACTCATCGTCATCCCCTACGACACGTTCTGGATGAACATGCGCTGGGATGTCTGCCAGTTCAACCCCGAGCTGGGCGGACCACTGGAGAGGAAGACGGACTTCCTGACCAGTACCCTCATCCGGGAACTCCAGAAGAAGCGGATGAAGCTCCTCATCGACCGCTACGGGAACCTGGGCGAGGTCCTCTGCTGGGAGCTGATGAACGAGATAGACCTGTGGTGGGACGCCACTCCGCGCCAGATCATCCAGTGGACGGAGGATATGGCGGCATTCGTGCGGGACTATGAGAAGAAGAAGTGGGGACGCAACCACCTGATATGCGTCTCCACCGCCGCGGCGATGCCGCGGGGAGCGTTGGCCGGGTTCGCCTACAGAAGCCCGCATCTCGACTTCGCCACCACACACCTGTACATCGGGGCTTCCAATGCGCCTGTGGAACCGGTGGAACCGGCGCTGAACATTGCCGAAGGCGTCCGCTACGCCCTGGGACAGATACGCGACGCGCGGCCCTATCTGGACAGCGAGAACGGTCCGATAGACCGGTGGATAACCGACCCGGACCTTGACGTCCGCGTGTTCCACCACATGAGCTGGTCTCATCTGGCTTCGGGAGGCTGCGGCAGCAGCCTTCGCTGGCCCTACCGGCACCCGCACCATCTCAGCGACGGGCAGTTCGAGGCGCTCGCACGGATGGCGCGGTTCGTGGAGGAGGCGCCGTGGGCGCGCATCACCGGGCCATACTCCGCCGGACCCGCGGCCACGCCGGCGGAAGACTGCATCGCGATGGCGTCCGGCTCGCGCGAGGCCGGGATCGCGTGGGCGGCGCGACGTGACGGGAAGCGCGGGGTCCTGGCGTTCACTGTGACGTGGCCGGGGGGCTCCGCGCGCATCCGCTATCGCCCCTATGACACGCAGACCGGAGTCTGGCTGCCGGAGGGCCGCTCAGACGAAAGCGGTCACATATCCCTGGAGGATGCTCCGCCGTCGCTGGCGTTCATCCTGGAAAGGCTGGAGGATTGAACGGTTTCATCTTTGCTACGGGCATCGAGAACAGCTGTCCCACCATCGCGGGAGGCGAGCGGGTGGACCAGATGGAATGCTGCGGACATTACCGGCTGTGGCGTGAGGACCTCCGCCTGACCGCCGAGCTGGGTCTGGACGCCCTGCGCATCGGACCGGCCTATTACAGGATGCACGAATCGCCGGGGCGATACAGATGGGAGCTTTTCGACGAGGTCGCCCGGGAGATGCAGCGGCTCGGGATAGAGCCGCTTGTGGACCTCCTGCACTTCGGGGTGCCGGACTGGATGGAAAGCTTTCAGAACGAGCAGGTGCCCGTCCTGTTCGCCGAATACGCCCGCGCCTTTGCGGAGAGATATCCCCACATACGGTACTACACTCCCATCAACGAGATGCTCATCTGCGCGCGTTTCTCGGCGAAGTACGGCTGGTGGAACGAGCAGAAAACGGACGATGTTTCCTACGCCACCGCGATGCGGAACCTGGCGCTGGCTAACGTCCTGGCGATGCGGGCCATCCGCGAAGTGCGGCCTGACGCCGTCTTCATCCACACGGAGTCCGTCGAACACTGGCACGCCGCCCATCCCTGCCGCCGCGACGATGCCGCGCTGGAGAACGAACTGCGCTTCGTCCCGCTGGACCTGGTGTTCGGTGCGGAGCCGGGGAAGCGCGCTCTTGCCTGGCTGCGGAAGAACGGCGTGACGGCCGACGACCTCCGGCTCCTGCAGGAACTCGCGGTCACGAAGGGATGCATCCTGGGGCTCGACTACTACATCACCTCCGAGCACCTGCTGCTGGAGGATGGCTCGGATGTGCCCGCATCGGATGCGCTGGGGCTGGCGGAACTGGCCCGGCAGTACTACAGCCGCTACGGGCTGCCGTTGATGCACACGGAGACCAACATGCGCCACGACAGGGCCGTGGACTGGCTGCGCAAGCAGTGGTCGGCCGTACTGCATCTGCTGGAGACGGGAGTCCCGGTGGTGGGTTTCACCTGGTTCAGCCTGACCGACCAGATGGACTGGGACGTGGCGCTGCGGGAGAAACGGGGCCGGGTCTGCACCGTGGGGCTGGCCGATCTGGACCGGAGACTGCGTCCGGTCGGAGAGTGCTACCGCGACCTGGTGCAGGCCTGGCGGGACCGCTTGCCATGTCCCCGTATCACGGCTGAGCCGGATGCGATGGCAGTGGTCTGAGGGCCGGGCGCGCTAAAGCTCGCGCGCATCCTCCTGAGAGGCGATGCGGAGCACCTTGCGTCCCTGTCCGTCAAGCCCGATGACTCCCACGCACAGCGCGAAGCGTCCCGGTTCCAGCTGAACCCCCGGCGGCGGCAGGAGGATAATCCCGTTCGCGGAGCCGTCGCTGAGAGTCAGTCCGTCCGGACCGGAGACCAGACGCCCCCACACGCGCGCCAGAAGCCCCGTGTTGTCGGGCGCTGCTGCGTGGAAGTGCGTCCCCGACATGCTCAGCGGCTCGATGGCGAGCAGCCCGGCGGGGAGCGCGGAGAGATACTCCAGAGCTGCCTCCCCTCCCGCCAGCCGGTGCACGCTCCCCCGGATCCGCGAGAGAAGCGCATTCCGTCCCACACCCGCGGGGAGCCCTGTCATCGCGATGCCGGCGGCCCGCGAAGGGTGCTCCACATACGCCCGGTCGTCGTATCGGCGGGTGACCGCCGCGCGTGAGAGCTCCACCAGCGTGCCATCCGTCAGACTCTTCGCTGCCGCCATCTCGACCAAGGCACATTCGCAGGCGTCGCCGATGCCGTTCGAGTTCGCGTCTTCCTGCGCGGGGTTGGGGGTCATCGGGCAGTTGTCAAGGACGTCCGGGACCCCGTCGCCGTCCGTGTCGCGCAGGGCAGGGTCTTCGAGCAGGATGAACGTCACATCGTCGAAGTCCGCGCGGGTGTCCTCCGTCAGCAGGCCCACCTGGCCCTCGGGGATGTTGAACGTGCGGCTCTGAAGGAGCGCCCCGTTCACGTAGAACGTCTGCGAGGACCCCGTCTTCACCACGCGGAGAGTGTTGAAAGCAGACGGTTCGAAGCCCGACAGCAGCAGAGAGTTCTGCCAAGGCCGCACCTGCCCGTTCACCACCCCGTAAGTCGCCAGGACCCGGTTCCTTGCGTCCAGGAATGCCACGGAGAAGTTGTTCTCGTCCCGGTAGCACGTGTAAATCCCGTATTTGGGAAAGATGGAGGTGGTCCCCCGCTGCACCTCGGAGATGGCTGCGGAGAACTCGTAGTCCCGTCCTCGCTCCGGGCGGAACGCAGCCTTCCAGATGGGCGTACCCAGTCCGAGGGAGTCCTGCCGAAGCACGCGCCACTCCGGCTGGCCCAGATGACCCGGAGGCCTCGACTCGTGGACCTTCCAGTCGCCCGACGACCTTCGGCCCGCCGCGGAGTCCCCCCAGCTGTGCGATGGCCACTGGAACGTGTCCACGAACCCTTCCGTGGCCCGGAAGCCGTCGAACTCCGCGACGGCGTCTTCGCAGACAAGACCCGCCCGCCCGGGCCCCGGAAAGCCCTCCAGCCAGGCGACACGGACGCCGTCGATGGAGAGGATGTAATAGCCGCTGTTCTTCTCCATCCGAAGCAGGTGGTAGCGCCGGAAATCCGTGCCCGCGAGTCCGGGCGGCAGCTCCAGTGCCTGCCGGCCCTGATCGAAGCCGTTGATGGACCTTACGAAGACGGCGGGCGCGCCTCCGGGACGTCCGACGGCGAACAACAGCGCCGCATCCGGACCCGCCCACACCGCAATCCCCGCCAGCTGCTGCCCCGAAGCCGCCTGACCCAGCTTCACCCAGCACTCGACCACCTGGGAGGCGGCACTGTGCGATACGTGGGCCACTTTGAGACCGGGCGAAGAGTCGGCCTGCAGCAGGGAACCGTCGGCGGTCACCACCCACGTCCCCGACAGGCAGTTCCATCCCGGCGGGGTCCTGCCGGCTCTGCCCTGCGGGTCGAAGCGGTCCAGGAAGGTGGGAAGGGCGGGGTCTCGCGCCGGAGAGGAGTCGCTGGAATCCGTCGGCCCCTCGATGAACGGCCGGTCGCCCGCATCGGCGGGGTCGGCATTGTTCGGCCGAAGCCAGAACAGACGGTCTATGGCAAGGTCGCGCACCCAGTCCACGGTGGTGTAACGCTTCCGGTGATACACGAACCACTGCTCGAAGCCGTTGAGTCCTCGCACCGCGCTTCCGTGCCCCGGTCCCCACACACCGGGAACGGCGGAGGCATCGCAGTAGGTCCCGGTGCGCGGGCCGGGTCCGCGCTTCGAGAGGATGGGATTGAGCGGCGGCTTGTCCCACAGCCCGTCCTGCCACATATCCAGCCGGGACATCGGGGCGCGCACCTGTGCGATGCAGTAATCCGCACGGTCGGAGCCGTTGGCCGAGTAGAGCACCACCACCTGCCCTTTGCGCTCCAGGGCCTGCGGACCCTCGTTGACGATCCACTCCCAGTCCCGGTCCGGGGTGCTTGCCGTGAGCGGTGCGAACCCGGGGGCCAGAGTCGTGGGACCGGACAGACGCCAGATGCGGATGCTCGAGCGACCGCAGTATTCCGAACCGTCCTCGAACGCGGCGCCCAGAAGATACAGGTCACCCGAAGACGTGCGGAACAGGCTGGAGTCGATGGCTCCGGGGATATCCAGCGCGCTTCCCCCCTGCAGTGTGAAGGGACCGCGGATGCCGGCGGCGGAGGCGACGCGCAGGCGGGGCCGGTAGCAGGTGCCTTCCAACTGCGACAGGTAGAGGTAGAACAGGCCGTTCACCACGTGCAGTTCCGGCGCCCAGATGATGCGCCCCTGCGGATGGAAGAACACCTGGGTCTCGTATCTCCACTCGACCAGGTCGCGGGAGCTGTAGAGGTTCACGCGCGGGCCGTCCGACTGGACCAGGTAATACTCCCCGCGATACTCGATCGGCGCGGGGTCCTGATAGGAGCAGCCCACGGGGTTGCTGTACGCGGAAGCTTCGCGCCCGCAGAGCGAGGTCAGGGCAGTGCTGAGGAGAAGGATAAGAACGATGGCTCCGCGGGGCGGCGTCCTCATACGGTCATTGTACGGCGGCAGGCGGGGGAAGTCAAGCCGGACTCCCTCTGGCGGCGCGCGCAGGGGATGACGGGCGCCGCCGGGCGCGCCCGGCAGACTCCGCTCCGAGTTGCGGGAACGCGGCGAGGGGGATTATCCTCTGCTGGGTGACAGGCCCGGCGTCCCTGCCGGGCGTCCGCGGAAAGGCGTCCTCAGGAACTGGTCCGTCTTCGTCCGGCACAGGCTGCTCTCGGCATCATCGCGCTGGCCGCCCTGCTGCGGCTGGCGATGGCGGCCCGCCTGCCCCTCGGGGACGACGAGGCGTTCTACTGGCTGTGGGCGCAGCATCCCGCGCCCTGCTACTTCGACCACCCGGGCATGGTCGCCTGGCTCGTCCGGCTCTCCACCAGCCTTCTGGGGGACACCACACTCGCCGTCAGGCTGCCCACCATCCTCCTGGGAGCCGCGAACGCCTGGCTGATGTTCCTGCTCGGCAGGCGCTTCTTCAACGAGAGGGCCGGCCTGCGCGCCGCCGCGCTCTTCACGCTGGCGCCGGTCTACGCTCTGGGGGGATTCCTGGTGGCCAGCGACGCTCCGATGGGCCTGTTCTGGCTGCTGACGCTCCGGTTCGTGGCGGACGCGGTGATCGATGGACGCCGCGGCCGCTGGTATGCCGCGGGAATCTCGCTGGGACTGGGGCTGTCGTCGAAGTTCACCGCCATCCTGCTGGTGCCTTCCGTCCTGTTGTTCCTCGCCTCCTGCTCCACCGGGCGCAGGGAGCTGCGCAGCTTCAGGCCATGGGCGGCCGCGCTGCTGGCGCTGGTTGTGTTCTCTCCCGTGCTGCTCTGGAACGCGCGCAACGGCTGGGCGAGCTTTGCGTTCAATGCGATGGGACGTCATCAGGGAGCCGGGCTGCAGCTCAAATGGCTCGCCGAGCTTGCGGCGGCGCAGCTGCTCGCCCTGTCTCCTCTGGTTCTTGTGTCGCTGGGGGCCTCGCTCGTCACCCTCACCCGTCTGCGCGCATCGGGCCACCGGTACCGCCTGCTCTTCTGGGGGGCCGTGCCCGCCCTTGCCGTCTTCTGGGGAGCCAGCCTGTTCACCCGCATCCTCCCGCACTGGCCGGCGGCGGGATACCTGACGCTCATCGTCGCCTGCTGCGGGTTCTGGGGCGGGGCGGCGGGACGGAAGGCGTCGCGGGCCTGGGTGTCCGCGGTCTTCGCAGTGGCCTTGCTCTTCACCGCCATCCTGCACATCCAGCCATTCCACCGCATCATCCCCCTTCCCCCGGGAGACGACAATACGAACCACCTCTACGGCTGGGAGCAGGTGGCTCCCCTGGTCCGGGAGGAATACGAACGTCTGGGGGGCAGGGAGCGCGCATTCCTCTGCGCGGACCGCTACCAGTTCGCCGCGCAGCTCGCGTGGAACCTCCGGGAGCCGTTCAACACCTTCTCCCTGAACCCTCGCACGGACCAGTTCGACTTCTGGATGGACCCGGATGCGCTTGCGGGCAGGGACGCGGTGCTGGTATGGGAGGATGACTGGGGGATAAGGCCGGAGGTGCTGGAAGCGTTCGAGACGGCGGAGGAGGTCCGGACTGTTCCGGTGTTCCGGCAGGGGGTCAGAGTGCGCACGTTCCATATCGTGAGATGCTCCAACCTGAGGAGGGTGCCGTGAAAGGCGTCACGCGCGCCGTGGTGCTGGCGGCGGGCCGGGGGACCCGTCTGGGAGAGTTGACGCGCGACCGTCCCAAGCCCCTGGTGGAGGCAGGAGGCAGGCCGCTGCTGCACTGGATACTGGACGGGCTGAAGGATGCCGGCATCCGGGAAGTCTGCCTGGTGATCGGCTATCTCGGGGAGAAGGTCCGGGAGTCCTGCGGGGACGGAAGCAGTCTCGGCCTTTCCATCGTCTACCGCGAGCAGGAGCAGCTGAACGGGACGGGAGGCGCCGTGCTGGCAGCGCGGGACTTCTGCGGTGGCGAGCCGTTCCTGCTCTGTTTCGGCGACATCCTTCTTCACCCCGCGCGGCACTACCGGGACATCGTCAGGGAGTTCGAAGAGGCGCAGCCGGACGGGGTCCTGGCGGCGAACTATGTGGAGGACCCGGCGTGCGGGGCGGCGGTCTACTTCGATGACGGCCGGCGCATCCTGCGCATCGTGGAGAAGCCTCCACCGGGGACGTCCACCACGCACTACAATCAGGCAGGGGCGTTCGTGTTCGCGCCCTGCATCTTCGATGCTCTGAAGGCCGTGGGGCTGAGTCCCCGGGGAGAGCTCGAGTTGACGGCCGGAGTGGCCCGGATGCTGGAGGAGGGGAGGACGGTGCGGGCCTATCCCGTTCCCGCCGGGGACTGGCTGGATATCGGCACGCCGGAGCTTCTGGCACAGACGGACAGGATGCTGAGGGAACGGTCATGAGCCGCGGTCTGCAGCAGATTCTGGAGCGGGTGGTGCGCGAATGGTGCGGCGCAAATGCTCAGAAGGAACGGATGTGGGCCGGCCTGGCGGAAGAGGCCGCCCCGTCCGGAACGGAAGGCTGGCGGGCGCTCCGCGCTCCGGGCCGGGTGAACCTCATCGGCGAGCACACGGACTACAACGGCCTCCCGGTCATGCCGCTTGCGCTGGAACGGGAGATCGCCGTCCTGTACCGGCCGCTGGACTCTGCGGAGGTGCGCCTGAGGAGCGCGGGCGGCGTCTATCCGGCCCGCACGTTCCTGAGCACGGACCCCATCCCCCCGGCGCCCGCGGGCGACTGGAGCAACTACGCGCGCGCGGCGGTGCAGGCGCTGCTGGGAAGGACGGGTGAGAAGTCGCTGAAAGGCTTCGAGGCCGTGGTGGGAGGAGACCTTCCGGCGGGAGGCGGCCTGTCTTCGTCGTCGGCGCTGGTCGTGGCCATGGCGCTGGCGTGCGACGAGGTGAACGCCCTGGACATCCCGCGGGAGGAGATGGCCGGACTGATGGCCACCGGCGAGCACTACGTGGGCACGCAGGGCGGAGGGATGGACCAGGCCATCTGCCTGCTGGCGCAGCCCGGCAGCGCCCTGAAGATCGAGTTCGGTCCTCTTCGCACCGAGGCTGTGCCGCTTCCGGACGGTGTGACGGTGGTCGTGGCGAACTCGCTGGTCCGGGCCGAGAAGTCGGCCGGAGCGCGCAGGCACTTCAACACGCGCGCGGCGGAGTGCCGGCTGGCGGTGGCGCTGGTGAACGGGAAGCTGGGCACGGGGCACCGTCTCCTTGCGGACATCTTCCGGGCGTCGGACGACCCTGCCTCCGTCCTTCGCTCGTGTCTCCGGGACGGACCTTGCACTCTGGACGCACTGGCCGGGGAGCTGGGGCTCACCCCGGACGAGGTCCGGCGGCGCTACCTGTCGCAGCGGGACGGAAGCGTCCTTCCCGAGCCGGAGAGCGGCTTTCAGCCCCTCAGGCGGGCGCTTCACGTGGTGGAGGAGGCCCGGCGCGTGTACCGGGCGGCCGATGCGATGCGCTCGGGCGATGCCGCCGCGCTGGGCCGTCTGATGGACGCTTCCCACGCATCCGGCCGCGACCTCTACGAGGTGACCTGCCCGGAGCTGGACGTGCTGACGGACATCGCACGTGAGGCCGGCGCCTTCGGCGCCCGCTGGACGGGTGCGGGCTTCGGCGGGTGCATCGTGGCCATCGTCCCGGAACACGGCGTGGAAGCGCTGCTGGAGGAGATGAGCCGGCGCTATTACCGCGACTGGCTTCCGAAGAACCGGCCGGACATCGCGGTCCCGGACGACCAAGGGCAGGCCATCTTCCCCACCCGGCCCGCCGGCGCGGCTGCCGTGCTGACCCCGGAGTGATGGCGCCGTTCAGGCGCCGTAGTATCGCGCGTTGAAACCGTCCAGCAATTCCAGCGCGTACAGGTAGTTCTCCAGCGGCACCGTCGGCGGGATGGAGTGGTCGGAGTGGAAGATGTAGCCTCCGTCCGTCGCCACCGCTTCCAGCTTCCCCAGCACCTCCTCCCGCACATCCTCGCACGTCCCGGAGAGCTTGCGGACGTCGATGTTCCCGAAGAAGACGATGCTTTTGCCGTGGATCTGGCGCAGCTCGCGGACGTCCTGCTGGCACTTCGCCTCTAGCGGCTGGATGGCGGAGAACCCCGCCTCGATGAAGCGGGGGATGAGGCTCTTGATCTGCCCGCACGAGTGAAGGATGACGGGCTTGCCGTGGCTTCTGAAGAAGTCGCACATCCGGCGGTGGGCGGGGAACAGCATCTCGTCATAGCACTCCGGAGAAAAGAGGGTGCCGTTGCGGTATCCCACGTCCCCGTAGACGAAAGCGCCGTCGAAGTCGATGCCCTGCTGCAGGGCCTGCTCCGCGAGCGAGATGATGAGGTCGGTGTAGGTCAGGAAGATGTCCTTCACCACGTCCGGCTCGTCCATCATCATGGTGAAGATGTTCACCTGCCCGAACACCGGCCACGCGCACTCGTAGGCTTCCGTGGACGCCCAGTGCGTGAACAGGCCGCGCTCCCTCGCCCGCTCCCAGTGCAGCTTCATCTCGGGATTGAGCCGGTCGGCGTCGGGGGTGAGGCGCTCCTTGTAGAGGTACCAGTCGGCGCCGTTGTTCAGGGTGTGCGACAGCCAGTGCGGGGTGTGGCCGGATTCGCTCTTCCAGTCCTTGCGCTCCACACCGTTCGGGTCGCGCCGGTGGATGTAGGTGTCCGTCTCCTCGATGATCTCCTGCGGGAGCCGCAGCGTCATGTCGGGCCAGGGGAGCCCGGAAAAGTCCCAGCCGAAGTACTCCACCGGGTCCGCGTCAGCCGGAAGACCCTGCGCGCGCCACACCTTCCACGTCTCGGCCCAGGGGCTCTCCGTCCTGCCGATGCGGTCCGGCCGCTCGCCTCTCAGTGTCGCCAGAATGCGCTCCCGTGATGTCATCGGCTGTCGGCTGTTCCTCCTTCGAAGGCCCGGGTCGCGCGCCGGGCCCTGCACTCAGGACCTTCCATCCCCTGCACCGTGAATCCTGCGGCGGCGCGCAGGCATCTAAGAAGTCATCTGCAACATCAGGGCTGCCGCGCGCTCCCGCGACCCGCAACGTCCCGGGACGCGAACGGACTGGCCCGGGGAGGAGCATCGACGATGATGGAGAATGAGGCTCAGCACGGGACGCACATCCCGCTGATAGGCGAAGACGCCCCGGCCTTCACCGCGAAGACCACTCAGGGGGAGATCGAGTTCCCCAAGGACTACCGCGGCAAGTGGGTCATCCTGTTCAGCCATCCTGCCGATTTCACGCCCGTGTGCACCACGGAGTTCATGACGTTCGCCACGATGATGCCCGAGTTCAAGGCGCTGAACTGCGAGCTGATCGGCCTGTCCATCGACAGCATCTACAGCCATATCGCCTGGCTGCGGACCATCAAGGAGAGGATCGAGTTCCGGGGGATGAAGGATGTCGAGGTGACATTCCCGGTCATCGAAGACCTCAGGATGGAGGTTTCGCGGAAGTACGGGATGCTGCAGCCCTCCGCCAGCTCCACGCAGGCGGTGCGGGCGGTGTATTTCATCGACCCGCACGGCAAGATAAGGGCGCTGATCTACTACCCGCTGTCCAACGGCCGCAATTTCCAGGAGATCAAGCGTCTGCTCATCGCGATGCAGACATCGGACCGTCTGGGGGTGGCCACGCCGGCGGACTGGAAGCCGGGCGACGACGTCATCGTCCCTCCTCCGGGCTCCTGCGGAGCCGCGAAGGACCGCGTGGAGCAGGCGGGCCCGGACTACCGCTGCCTGGACTGGTTCCTCTGCCTAAAGTCTGTTTCGGTGGAAGAGCTGCAGATTCCTGAGGGCGTCTCTCTGCCCTGACGGCTCAGGCCGGTCTCCCGGCCGCGCGGAGTGCGGAGAGGGAGCTCTCCGCACTCTTTTCCGTCTCTCGCAGGTGTCAGAGGGGGGACACGGGCCCGGCCTGCCCCGGCAGGGCAACGCGGGGCAGGGAGGAGCCGTCTGACCTGATGGGGAACCTGCCCCCAGGGCATCCCTCAGGAGGTAGTATCATTGGTCCATCCCGTATCGCTGGTCCCGGTCGTGGTGTTCCTGGTCCTGCTCGTTTCCGCCTGTCTGGCGGCCCCGTCGCCCTATGCGAAGGAGGGCGACCCGGTCGCGGGGAGCTATCCCTTCCGGCGCCTGATGCTGGACGCGATGGCGGTCGAGGAGTCCAGCGGGCTGGAGCGCGTCTTCCACCGGCTGGAGAAGCATCCGGCCAACCCTGTCCTGCGGCGGGACCGCCCGTGGGAGGGCTGGGGTCCGTACCTTTACGGCACGGTGCTCTGGGACGAGGGGCGTCTGAAGATGTGGTATCAGGTCATCGGGGACGGAAGCCGCGTCTGCTATGCCGAATCCACGGACGGGCTCGAATGGACCAAGCCCGGACTCGGGCTCGTGGAATTCGAAGGGTCCAGGGCGAACAACATCGTGGTGGAGGGGGCCTGCTCCATCCCCAGCGTCATCCGCCTTCCGCGCCCCGAGAGCCCCGAGCGCCGCTGGGTGATGTACGGATACGGGCCGAACGGCCCGCATCACGCGTATTCGCCGGACGGGCTGCGCTGGACCTGGCAGACCCCGCCCGACGGCCAGCGCCTGTTCTCCTCGTCCGATGTGGTCAACTGCTTCTTCGACCCCTATCAGGAGCGTTTCGTGGCGATGTACAAACTGGGGGCGCGCAGGCATCGGTCGGTCGGCCTGGCGACCTCCAGGGACGGGATTCACTGGACCCGCCTGATGGACCATCCCGTCTTCACCGCCGACGACCTTGACCCCGATGCCACGCAGGTCTACGGGATGCCGGTCTTTCCGTACCAGGGGGCCTACATCGGGATGCCGTGGATCTATCACGCGAGGTTCTTCAAGTACGGGAAGTATGCGGTTCCCCGGATGCACGAGGCTCAGGAGGACAGCGTCCGGACCATCGACGTTCAACTGGCCTGGAGCTGGAACCTGGTGAACTGGACGCGCACTCCGGACAGAAAGCCGTTCCTGGAGCTCGGGCCGGAGGGGAGCTGGGACGACGGGATGGTCTTCACGGCCATCGCTCCGGTGGCCGTCGGGGACCGGCTCCACTTCTACTACGGCGGATTCGACCAGCCTCACGACGACTACGAGGGCATCAAGGGAGAGATCGGGCTGGCGACGCTGAGGCTGGACGGGTTCTGCTCGCTGAGGGCCGGAGACACCGAAGGGTCGTTCATCAGCCGCCGAGAGCTGTTCCGCATCCCGCGGGTGCTCATCAACGCGCGCACGTGGGACGACGGGTATGTGCTCGCGGAGATCGTGGACCGCCATAACAGGGTCATCCCCGGCTTCTCACGGGACGACTGCATCCCGTTCCGGGGAGACTCGGTCGGGCACGTGATGCGCTGGCGGACAGAGGCGTTCCCGGAAGAGATGCTGAAGCCGGACAAGAAGCTGCGCTTTTTCCTCAGGAATGCCGAGATATTCTCGTACCTGCCGGAAGGGATAGACGAGTCGGACTATCCTCACAGGCCGGAGGATTGAGCGGCCGGTCCGGACGCCGCCGTCCCGAGTGGCACGGATGTTGCAGGACAGGCATCCGGGAAGGTCGGCAAAGCCGGGCCCGCCGGCTGCCGGCGGGAATTTTTTTCAAAAACCCGTACTCCGGGACGCCGTTCCCGTGTTACAATAGTCCTGACGGAGTGAGACGTCTGCTTCGTCGAGAGCGGTAAGGAGAGATATAGACCATGAAGACCTCCAGGTTCCTGGGACTGTGGGGGGTTGTTTCGAGAGTGACAGTCGCGACCCTCGTGGGGGTGGCCCTTCTGGCTGCTTCGGCCCACGCGGTGAGCCTGTCGGCTCTGATAAACTCCAACGGTTCCATCATCGTCGACGACAAGGAGTTCAGCAACTTCAGCCTCGTGTCGTTCGGGTCCGGGGATTACATCTTCGACCCTGCGGGCATCGAGGTGACGGGCTTCATGTTCGGTCCCGACCCCGGCCTTCAGTTCACCGGACTGATGTTCGCCAATACCGGCGGGTGGCTCAACCTGAACATCAAGTTCGACGTGCAGGTGCTGGACCCGCTGAAGAGGATCGTCGATATCGGCCTGACCTTCAACGGAGCCATCATCGACGGCGGACAGGCTCAGATCATCGAGTCGGCCCTGGTGGGCATCCAGAACGTGGGGCAGGGCTTCGTGTATGCCACGCCGTTGGGCACGAAGCTGACCGACCACCTGCTTCTGCAGGACCCGGTGAACGGCTACGAGAAGGTCCGGGTGGTGAAGGACATCACGCTGATTGGCGGTCCGCAGGGAACGGCGAAGATCAGCTACATCGGACAGTCGTTCTCGCAGATCATCATTCCCGAGCCGGCCACCCTGACGGTGCTCGCCGCCGGACTGGGGAGCCTGCTGGTGCGCCGCCGGCGCAGCTGAGCTGACCTTTTCCCGCAAGGGAACCCTGAGCCCCGCCTGAAATCAGGCGGGGCTTATCTTTCGATTGTGAGGCATTCGCTACAGCCAGCGTTCAGACCAGCTTTGCAGCACGGCGCACGTCCACACAGCCGCATCCCATCTTCCTCTCTCCCGCTGGTGCGACTGCCAGAGCCGGCGGACCCTGCGGACATCGAGCAGACCGGTTTTCCGGAGTTTGCTCTCACTGAAGAGGTCCTCGGCCCAGTCTCTGAGAGGCCCGCACAGCCATTCTCCGATGGGCACCGCGAAACCCCGTTTCTCTGCAATGATCAGCTCGTGCGGGAGAAAGCGCTCGAGGAGCCGCCGGAGCACCACCTTGCCCTGTCGCCCGTTCGACAGAAAAGATGGCGGGAGAGACCGGGCGAACGCCAGGACCGCCGGACTCAGAAACGGCACTCTGGACTCGAGACTGAAAGCCATCGCCGCCCTGTCCAGTTTCACCAGTATATCGTTCGGCAGATAGCAAAGGATATCCGCCAGAGTAAGCCAGCGCAGGGAGTCTTCCGGGTAGCTGCTCTCAGGCAGGCATAAGCCCGTCTTTGCGGCACAGCCGGACACTTCAGCTGCCAGGTAGTCTTCGGCGCAGATCGAGAGGAACCGGTCATAAAGGTCCGACAGCGAAGAAGCCGGCAACAGGAGCGACCCCCTGTGCAGTTTTGCCGAAGCGCCGATTGAGGAATGGTAAGCGCCGAACGGCTCCGGCAGGAGACGCTCCAGTTTTCGAAATAAAGAGGCTGGCGTCGCTTGAAGAATGCTCCCGGTCAGGGCCCGGGCTGCCTTCGGCCATCGCTTAAGCCTGCGCCAGACCTCCGGCCCTAGCCAGTGCCTGTGGTAACCGGCAAACAACTCATCTCCGCCGTCTCCAGAAAGGCTGACTCTGACGCTGGCGGCAGCGACCTTGCTGACAAGAAGCGTAGGTATCTGAGAAGAGTCCGCAAACGGTTCATCGTAGATGTCAGCCAGGTCCGGGATGACTTCCGCGGCCTCCGCTGGCGTAAGGCGGACTTCCGTGTGTTCTGTGCCGAGGGTGTGCGCGACCCGGCGGGCCCGCTCTGACTCGTCAAAGCCAGGCTCATTGAACGCCACAGAGAACGTCCTGACCGGGTGCTGGACCACCTGCTGCATCAGTGCCACGATGACCGAAGAATCTATTCCCCCGGACAGGAAGGCGCCGACGGGCACATCACTGACCAGCCGGGAGCGGACGACCTCGCTCAGCAGAGTCCGCAGAGCCTCGACAGCCTCGTCCACCGAACCTGTGAAGGGTTGCTGCCTGGCAGTCTCTTCCAAATCGATCGGACGCCAGTAACGTTCGGGGAAGGCTGGTCGCGGCGCTTCCGGGGATAGTTCCACCCAGGTCCCCGGCGGGAGCTTCTGTACCTCCTTGTATATAGAGAGCGGGGCGGGAATGAAGCCGAATCGCAGGAAATGGTTCAGTGCTTCAGGATTTACCGTAAAATCGGCGCCCGGGATGGCTCTTAAAGCTTTCAGTTCAGATGCAAACGCAACAAGATGTGCCGAGGCGAGGTAGTAGAGAGGCTTTTCCCCGAACCGGTCTCGCGCCAGGAGGAGGCGCTTCTTCTCGCGGTCCCATAGCCCGAACGCGAACATCCCATCGAGCCGCCTCAGCCATTCCGGCGTGGACCACTCTTCGAAGCCCGCCGCGAGCACCTCGGTATCGCAATGGCTTCGAAATGAATGCCCTCGAGATTCCAGTTCCCGGCGCAGTTCCCGGTAGTTGTAAATCTCGCCGTTGAAGGTGAGCACATATCTCCCGGATGGAGACAACATCGGTTGCCGACCGGCATCCGACAGGTCCAGGATGGCAAGCCTGCGATGCCCCAGAGCGACGGGCCAGGCATCATCGGCCCAGACCCCCCCGGCGTCCGGCCCCCGGTGGACAAGTGTCTCTGCCATTGAATGGACGCACCAGGTCAGCTCGAGCGGCTGCCTGCAGTCCTCGCGCAAGACCAGACCGACTATCCCGCACACTTCCTATCTCCCCGTGAGGCATCCAGCGCCTCCCGCAAAATCTCCAGCAGCCTTGGAGCGGCCCTTTCGAGCGAGAACAACTCCTCCGCCCGGGCGCGTCCCGCCTGGCCCATCCGCTCCCGCAGCGCACCATCCTCCAGCAGAAGATCCAGCGAGTCCTCCCAGTCCTGCTCTGTCCGGACGAGGAAGCCCGTCTCGCCGTGCGCCACCAAGGAGGGGTTCGACCCCACAAGAGAGGCGACGCACGGCAGCCTGCAGCCCATATACTGGATAATCTTCAGGCCGCATTTCCCGCGGGTCCAGGGCGTATCGGGGAGCGGCATAATGCCCAGGGAGAAATGCAGCATCATCTCCACCTCCGTCTCCTCCGACCAGGGAAGATACTCCACATCCAGGTCCGGCGCCGAGCCCGGAGGAGCTCCGATGAGCCGCACGCGGGCTCCGTGGCGCCGGCAGACGCGCTCGAGGGGCCCAGCGACAATGTTCACATATTCTGCGGTGGTCGGAGAGCCGATCCACCCGATGACTGGAGGCCGGCTCCAGTGCGGCCGTCCCCGGTAGCGGCGGAGGTCGATGACAGTGGGCAGGACCTCCACGCGCGCGGCGCCTGCCCTGCGGGCGCGGGCCGCAAGATACTCGTTGCCCGCGACGACCACGGCGGCCCGCCGCATCACCGCGTCTATCTTCCTGCCGAGCAGCAGCCGGACGGCCCCGGACCGGTGCAAATCATACTGGTGGAACACCGCGTCATCGTAATCCACGATGAACGGGATGCCGCGCCGGCGAAGCCACCACTCGCAGAAGGGAGGCATCCATGGCAGAGCCTCCCGCTCCAGCCACACCAGGTCGAACCGTCCCGACCGCAGCACATCGAGGAGCCTCCGGCCCAGGGCCGCCAGGACTCCGAGCCCCGGGCGCTCGCGTCCCTCCTGCAGCCCGGTGACGTAATCATCCCCCATCAACGGAGCCGGGGTGACGGTGACGCCGGACTGCTCGAGGAAGGGGATGTACTGATAGGACCGGTAGCGGCTGCTGGCCGCCTGCCTGGTATAGCGGCTCAGAAGAAGGACCCTCATCGCCCTCGATAGGTCTCCTTCTTCTCCAGAAAGAGCGTGACGCACGAGACGTGCTTCAGGACCTCCGTCGCCAGCCGGTCCGCGACCCCGCTCCTGTGCCGGGGATAGCCCAGGCGCGGAGCGAGCCGGAGCAGCGACCGGAGCTTCGCCGAGTAGAAGCGAGGGGTGTGCCTGTAGCTGGCCCTGAGGCCGGCCCCGCGCGCAAGCCGCAGAGCCTCACCGTAGGAGATGTAGGAGGTGTAGTGGGTCATGTAGTCCGCGTGCCGCTCCGCGTATTCATCGAGCGACACTCCACTTCTTCTGCGCGACTCGCGGTACTTGCCCAATCCCAGACGGCTCAGCAGCCGGATGTAGCGGAAAAGAAGGTCGTGGTCGCCGATCCAGTGGACCATTGGCAGATTCAGGTGGGTCTCGTACAGGTAATGCCCCAGCGGGAACAGATGGACCGCAAAGCCGCCTTCCCGCAGGACACGCGCGTTCTCCCGGAAGAAGCGGGCGTGGTCGCGGACGTGCTCCAGCACCTGATTGGAGATGACGATGTCGAAGTGCCCGTCGGGATACGGCCAGGCGTCCTCCGTCCCGATGCAGGCCACGCGCTCCTGCCACTCGACGCCGGGCACGGCGGAGCGCAGCGTGTCCAGAGTCGTGTCCATGAAGCCTTCCTGCTGGACGCCGTGGTCATGCACGTCGAACCCGGACACTTCCCAACGGATGCCGGGCCGCAGCGCGGGCAGCGCCCGCGAGAGGTAGGCCATAAGGGCGCCGCTCCCGCATCCCGCATCCAGGATGCGCACCGGCCCGTGGCCGGCGCTCTCCGCCGTCTCCGTGTTGATGACGGCGAGGATGTGCTGATGGGTGATGCTGGAAGCCGCAGGTATCATGACGGGCCGCCCCGCCTCCCGCCGCGCAGCAGAGCGCTCCACAGCCGGGCGTAAGCTATCAGCACCTCGCCCGCTTCTTCCGGGGCTCGCCGGGCCAAGGCCAGGACCAGCCGGGGGACAGGCTCCCAGAACAGCGTGACCAGCGCCACTGTCAGAGCCGCAACAGGACCGAAGTGCTTCTTCGCGTAACGCAGGCGGCTCTGGAGCGAATAGAAAAGCCGGTCTGCTCGCGCCTGCTCGGAGGTGCCACATCCGCGGTGGAAGACCTGCGCAGAATGAAGATAGGCGCTGCTCCAACCGAGCGCTGAGGCCCTGAATGAAAAATCGACTTCCTCAAAATAAACAAAAAACCTCTCGTCGAAGCCTGACAGAAGCCTGAATAAGTTCCCACGGACCAGGAAGCAAGCCCCCATGATCTGGTCGACGAGTCTGGTGTCGCCGTGGTTCCACTCTTTGAGAAAGTGAGGAGGGAAGAGCGATGGAACCAGGTGGTCCAATCCGGTCGCCCGGCCAATCATTGTTCGTAACGATGGGAACCGAGCGCAACTCCGGGAAATCTCTCCCCGTTCATCGACCAGTTGGGGTCCTGCTATACCAACCTCTGGCGAGCACTCCATGAAGGCTACCATCTTATCGATGGCATCCGGCTCAACCCGGCAGTCAGGATTCAGGAAGAGGAGATAGTCCGCCTGACTCTCCCCCGCACCCTGGTTGCAGG
>FWWM01002822.1_pt1 | contig 45099 bp, 38 predicted proteins | sample 2228351 | NCBI WGS metagenome assembly FWWM01 (sample SAMEA103939774, study PRJEB20133) | metagenome
GTGGAAACAACGCACCCCGTTTTTACTCACTAATTCAAAACCCTGCGCCAGACACCAGCGATGCACATCCAGCGGGTTCAGCGGATGTTGCGGGCTTAAACTGACTTTTTTCTTATAGGCCAAATCGCGCAGCACATAATTAAAATTGCCATACACAATATTAGAAAACCTTTTAGCGTCCAGGTTGTAAAACATCAGCGATAAAGTGCCGCCCGGCTCCAGCAACTGCCACAACTGCGCTATGGCAAGTTCTGGTTCGGCCAGCCACTCCAGCACCGCATGACAGAGCACCACCGGATATTGCTGCCCACCGGCAGCAAGTTCAGCAAGGCCGGTATTTAATATGCTGATCTGCTCAGACAGCCCTTGCGCTTTGGCGCTTTCTGCAGCCATTGCCAGCATTTCAGCCGATAAATCGGTCAGCAGCAACTGATGGCCCAATGACGCCAGCCATAACGCCAGCTGGCCCTGACCTGCACCTACATCCAGTACCCGGCTTGGCTGTTGTAACGCCTCACACTCAGCTAGATCGCGCTGCAACACCAGCTGCCTTAAGCGGCCTTTAGTGGTTTGGTAGATATTCTGCTGGAATTTCGCCGCGATACTGTCAAAATTGCGGTCCGATTTTTTCTTTGTCATGGTGTTATGGAATTTCCCGTTAAAATTCTGGCCTCGCCGGCTGTGATCCTGCTGTTGCTGGCACTGCTGCTGGTTATGTTACATCAATTGCGCCCTGGCGCCGCCAAAGCCGGCAGCATTTTGTTGTTGCTGTTGATTTGGGGAGGCACCACCAAACCATTGGTCGATCAGCTGGCCGCGCCGCTTGAGCTGCAATATCCGGCTTATAACAACACAACCAACGCCGCGCCGCTGCAGCATATCTGGGTGCTGGGCTGTAATCATCAGGACAGTCCCTTTTTACCCTTGACCAGCCAGCTGGCACCTTGTTCACTGGCCAGAGTCAGTGAAGGGATCCGGCTTTGGCATCAGCAGCCAACGGCGCTGCTGCATTTTAGCGGCCGAATCGACGACAGAATCAATGAACACAGCGAAGTGGCGCGTCGTTATGCCATCGCTATGGGTGTTGCGCCTGAGCAAATTCGTTTGCATCAACAGCCGCACAACACCCGCGAAGAGATCCAAAGCCTGCTTGCCGCAACCGGCCCGGACACAGTGGCGCTGGTGACATCTGCCATGCATATGCCAAGAACCATGCGCTGGGTGGCTTTTTATCAACAACAGCAAACAAAACCAGGACTTATCATTGCAGCGCCCACCGACTTTAGCGTCCGGCGGTTAAACCACGAGCTAAAACCAGGCCATTTTATTCCGACTGTCACTGCCCTTAGTGCACTGGGTTATGTGCATTACGAATATCTGGGACTGGTATTGCAGCAATGGCAGATGTCGGCCGACACTGATTCGGTACTAGTACAAGGCGGTCCGGACGCAGATTTAACCAAGCCGGAATAACATGCCGGATGGCCGCAAGGCTGCCCGGACAAGCGCCAATCTGAAGCAAAAAACCGGCTCAGGCCGGATTAGGCAAATCAATAAACTCAACTTCAATGCCGGTTTGTGCTGCAAGCCACTGCCCCAGCGCTTGTATGCCATAACGTTCGGTGGCGTGATGGCCGGCGGCAATAAAATGAATGCCTAACTCGTCTGCACTATGAATGGTTTGCTCTGACACTTCACCACTGAAAAATAAATCGGCACCGGCTTGTGCCGCAACTTCGATATAACCCTGCCCGCCACCACTGCACCAGCCGATAGTGTTAATAGTGGCAGGCCCGGCAGGGTGCACCAGTGGCTGACGCTGTAACAGGGTCTCAAGAACAGCGGCCCAGTCTTTGGCACTTCGGCTTTGATGGCAAGATGGCACATCCCCCAGCATCACAACGCCCAAAGGCTCAGCTACAGTCAAAGGCCGCACATTTTCAAGCTGCAGCAACTGGCCAAGGCGGGCGTTATTACCAAGCTCGGGCTGAATATCAAGCGGCAAATGATAAGCCAACAAATTGATATCGTGGTTCAGCAGGGTTTGCAGCCGGCGTTTTTTCACGCCTGTCACCACATAATCTTCGCCTTTCCAGAAATAACCATGGTGCACCAGAATGGCGTCCGCTCCAGCTGCTACCGCAGCATCCAGCAGTTTTTGTGACGCCGTCACCCCAGTCACCACCTTTTGGATCTGGCTTTTGCCTTCCACCTGCAAGCCATTGGGGCAATAGTCTTTGATGCGGCTGGCACCCAGTTTTTCTTCCAGCATTTGCTGTAATTGTTGCCGGCTGATGCTCTTTGTTGGCTGAGTCATTGTTGTTCTGCTCCGGATAATTGTTCAAGTGCGGCCAGTTTGGTTTTGGCTTCAATCCACTGGCCCATAAACTTGGTACTGCGAAATTGATGTTGTCTGAGCATGGCGCCGATAAAATGTTGTGCCCTGTGCCGGCTTAGATTTGCCCTGACCTGTTCCAGTTGTTGCCAGACTCCGGGCTGCAGCGCTTCAAAAGCAAACTTTTGCTGCAAAATCGCAAAACCTTGTTGCTGTGATGCCTGCCACAACGCTTCATCCTGATAAAGCCGCACTGCCGCACCGGCAATACTGTGGTTATCCTCTGCCACCAGGCCGGCAAAGGCCCCCTCTAAACACATGCTTTCAGCCCCAATAGCCGTGGTGACACTGGGGGTGCCATTTTGCATCGCATCAATAAATTTACCCTTAAGACCAGCACCAAAAGGCAAAGGAGCAAGGCAGACTCTGGCCTGACGCAGCACCTGGTGCGCATCATCAGCCCAGCCTTTGATCAAAAAACCTTGTTTGTTGTTGTGAAGTGCAGTGGCTTTGGGCGGCGGATAAGCACCATAAATATGCAGCTCAACACCAGGTAGCTGAGCTCTGATCAAAGGCCAGATTTGTTGGAGCCACAATACCGCCTGCCAGTTGGGCTCATGGCGAAAATTGCCAATAAAAACAAAATGTTTTCGCTCATCAAAATCTGGCAAGGCCAAAGTTGCCTGCTGTTTTAATAAAAAGGGGCAATACAGCAACTGGCTGGCGGGTAGCTGAAATTGTTGCTGCAATAACGTCATTTCATATTCGGAAATGGTCAGTGTCAGATCTGAACGCAAAATGGCAGCAATTTCCCGCATCGCTAGCTCTGAATGAAGATCTAAAGGTTGCAGTTGCCGTTTTTCTTTAAAAGCCTCTTGCCGTGCAGCCCGCAAAAAATGCAAATCTTCACTATCGAGCAGCCTTAAGGCATTGGGGCAAGCGGCTTCGACCCGCCAGCCAAACTGCTCTTCCAGCATAAAACGGTCAAACAGCACCACGTCTGGCTGCAGTTCTGCAATCCAGTGGTCGAAGCTGCTGCAATTAAGGGCGATATTCACTTCGCGGATACCAAGGGCTATTAAATCAGCACGGTGCGGCCCGCGCTCGGCGGCACTGGCAAAAATCACCCGCCAGCCCTGACTGCGATACAACCCGAGTAAACTTAACATCCGCCAACCGGCTGCAGACGAGGCTGGCTCCGGCCAGACGTATCCCAATACCACTAATAACGCCATCTGCACCTCCGAAAAAACGGCCGTTATTGTAACCCTGATCCGGTAAGGCGCCAAACCTTGTCTGCCGCTGTTGCAGCACCGCACTTTTTTAGTGGTATGATGAGTGCCGATATTTTGTTGTTGGACCTGTTATGACCAAAGTGAAGGCCCCTTATCACCCAACCGAAGAGTTGTTACATTGGCTCAGCCATGGTTTTGCCGCACTGTTAAGCCTGCTGGGTTGTATGTTGTTACTGGAAAAAAGCCTGCAGCAAAATGACTGGCAAGTCACACTGGCTGCGCTGGCATTTGGTGTTAGTTTATTTTTATTGTACCTTTGCTCCAGCCTGTACCACGGTAGTAAAAATCCCCGTCACAAAGCCTTTTGGCGCAAACTGGACCATGCCGCTATTTATCTGTTAATTGCCGGCAGTTACACCCCTTTTACCCTCATCAGCATGCGTGACAGCTGGGGTTTCTGGTTGCTGGCTGTGGTTTGGGGCATTGCTTTTGCCGGTATTATTCTGGAGTTTGCCGCCCATCTGAAATTTAAAAAAACCAGTCTGGTGCTTTATCTGGCGATGGGCTGGCTGGCACTGATTGCCATTCAACCTATGCTGGCGCATGTGCCTGAGGCCGGTTTGTGGTGGCTGCTGGCCGGCGGTTTATGTTATTCCTTTGGTGTGATTTTTTATGTCTGGCACGCGCTGAAATTTCACCATGCAATTTGGCATCTGTGGGTGGTGGCTGGCAGCAGTTGCCACTTTATTTCGGTGTATTATTTTGTGTTGTAACACCAACATCAGTCAAAAACAAAACGCCCCGGATTGGGGCGTTTTTTTATTGCTTTATAACAGCCGGGTTTAGATTAGCAGCGGTTGATATTCAGATAATCCACCGCAGCTTTAGCCCGCACTATACCCCAGCCATACTGGGTATCACGGCCTGCTGTGCCTCTGTCTTCTGCGGTAGCATTAAGCGCTGCACGGATTTTGGCTGCGCTGCAGGTGCGATGTTGACTCCAGACCAGGGCTGCAACACCGGCCACATGGGGAGATGCCATGGAAGTGCCGCTTAAGCTAGCGTAAGTGCTGTTTTTATAGGTGGAGTTTACACTGACACCTGGACCTGAGATCTCAACCTGACTGTTGTACTGCGAGAAGCTGGCCCGCACTTTACTGCTGTTCACCGCTGCCACCGACATCACGGCACTGTAAGATGCCGGGTAAGAAAATGCGCTGGTACCAGCATTACCGGCCGCAGCCACTAACAACATACCGCCATTATAAAAATTGGTCATCGCATTACTTTCAGTGGTACTGGAGCTGCTGCCGCCAAGGCTCATATTCACCACAGAAGCACCGGCATTTTTACAGCTCTGAATGGCCTGGATCAGGTTAGAGGCTGTGGTCCATTTACCTGAGTCGTTAAAAATTTTGACTATATGTAGACCAAGCTTGGCTGAGCGGTTTACCCCGACCACCCCAATATTATTGCCGCCAATAGCAGCAATGGTGCCGGCCACATGGGTACCGTGGCCGTTGCCGTCTGTACTCCAGCTGCCGTGACCGCTAAAGGCATAACCTGTGACACCACTGCTTGGCAAATCCGGATGACCATAGTTGTAACCCGTGTCGATGACACAGGCTTTGATGTTTGAAGTCATAGCGTCACTGACCTGAGGTGCCTGCACCATGGTAATACCATAAGGCACTGACTCTGCAAGCAAATAACGTTTTGGATCCTCTTCTACATAATCCACCATCGGATTATTCTTCAGCGCTTGCAGCTGCTGGGCGTTTAGTTTTGCCACGCTGACACCAAAAGCATCCAGGTGATTGGCTTCCTGTACCTGAGCCTTACGTAATAATGCCATAGCGCCTTTACGCGAGAACTTCTGCTTACGCTCGCCTGCCGACAAATAACTGTCGGCTTCTGGGCCTAACGCCTTAATAGTTGAGCCTGGTTTAAATTTGATCATGTACTGGGTGTCATCACCGCTTAACGGCATAAACTCTTCATTGTCGTTGGCAACGGCTTGCTGCACAGACAGCGCCAGTGCAGTGACGGTAAAAAGCAGCGGCAGAACTTTTTGGATTGGTTGCATCATAATAGTGCCTTTAAATAGTTGATTTATTGTTGTTATGTCCGCCGCAATGGATCTGTACAGCGGGCAAAAATCAAACTAAAGGCATCTGTCTACGCCTCCAAGTCAGGGGCGCTGATATCTTTTTGACAATTTAATGACAACAAAATGATACTTTAGAAATCAATACATTAGGTAGCATTACATTAGCGAATCATTCTTGCCGGCGACAGGCAGGCTAAACCAGAAGGTAGCGCCTTGTTGTTCAACACTCTGAAAACCAATCTGTCCTTCATGGCTCTCGATAATACGTTTGCAGATGGTTAAACCAAGACCTGTGCCCTCTTTGGCTCTGCTATCCGACGCATCGGCCTGACTGAATTTTTCAAAAACTCTGTGCTGGAAAGCTGCCGGAATACCCACACCTTCATCTTTCACAGCCACCCTGACCTCCCGGCCATTGCTGGACAGCATCACTTCAACCTGACCACCCGGATGGGAAAACTTAATGGCATTGGATAATAAATTATCCAGCACCTGACGAATTCGAAGCGGATCAGCCATCACCAGATAACGGCTGTCCCCTGCTTTTGCTGCTGAAAAGTCGTCTGCTAGCTGTTCTGTGTTAACCAGCATGGTGACATGGTATTTATCACTGTAGGTTTTCATCGCGGTGACGGCTTGTTGCACTGCATCCAACAAATCAAGTTCAGTGCGTTGCAGCACAAATTTGCCGGCATCAAACTTTTGTACATCCAACAAATCATTAATTAAATTTGATAACCGCTCACAATTATTCAGCGCTGTCTGCACCAACAGCTGATAAGGTTCAGATTCAGGTTGCACCACTTTTTGCGCAATTAACCCTACAGCCCCGCGGATAGAAGTCAGAGGTGTCCTGAGCTCATGCGACACTGTGGAGATAAATTCATCCTTGAGCTTGTCGAGACGGGTTAACTCTTTGTTGGTTTTGGCAAGCTCCAGCAGGCTTTTTTCCAGCTGTTTAGTGCGAAGTGACAAGGTCAGCGAGCTATCTTCCAGCGCCTTGGTACGCTCTGTAACTTTAGTTTCAAGGATGAGTTGCGCTTTCTCCCGCTCCTGCACCGAGTTTTGCAATAACTTATTGATTTGCCGGATGTGACGCAACCGGTACTGATGAAACCCCAACATCAGCATCAGGACTAAGAATAACAAAGCGCCCTGCACCGGCCTGTGTTGCCACCAGGGAGGTTCAACCACCAGCCGTACTGTGGCGTTCTCTTCACTAAATAAACCATGGTTGTTGGAGCCGCGCACTTCAAACAGATACTCGCCTGAAGGTAAGTTGGAGTAATAAGCGCTGTTTTTACCCGAATGTAATAACCAGTCTTTGTCAAAACCTTTGAGCCTTACCATAAACTGATTACGGCTGACATCGTGATAATCGAGGCTGGCAAACACAAATTCCACGCTGTTATCTGCAGGCGTCAGTTTAATCAGAGGCCATTGAGCAGTATGGGGCAGTGCCGGTAAACTTTTGTTGTTCACCAGCACCTGCGATATAGCCACCTGCGGCACTCTGTCATTGACCCAGAGCAGGTCAGGTTCAATCAGCGCCATACCGCTGATAGTGCCCACCAGCAGCTGACCAGTCTGATCCTCATAAATTGATTTAAAGGCCAGTTCAGTCGCCACCATGCCATCCTGGCGGGTGAAAGTGATAAATCGTTCAGTGCCGGCGGGTCTTAAAGTTAATCCTTTGGCCGACAACAGCCATATATTCTGTCTGCGATCCGTATAAGCACCAACAATGTTGTCACTGGGTAAGCCATTGCCACTGTGCCAGTGCTGCTGAGTCTTATTATCTGGCTGATACAGAATCAGTCCTTTTGAGGTACAAAGCAGCACAGCGTTTGCCGGGCCTGGTTCCACACACTGGACGTCGTCGCTTGGCAGTTTCAGTCCGGTTAAACCTTGTTTCAGGACTGCACCTGTGCTGGTATCAATGCGCAACAAACCCGAATATCGGCTGCCCACCCAAAGGATCTTGTCTTTAAGCAGCATCGCCTGCACTGCGTCGCCAACTTTTTGCCGCATTTCCTCTTTAAGATAACTGACCACTTTGTCCGATGCCGGGTCCCAGGCCAGTACGCCCTCTCCCCACAGACCAAACCAGAATTGGCCGTTGTGCTCTATCTGTAAATCGCGGATGTTGCCGTCACTGCTCTTTGCCAACGTAAAAGGTGTGGTGACCTTGCTGATAGCATCCAGCTTCGAATTGTACTGATACAAACCCACATCAGTAGCTGCATATAACTGTCCTTGTTGATCAAGCCTGATACTGTTTACCCTGCCGCCAGTGGCATAACGCTTTAATTGTTGTTGTTGCCGGTCAATCCGGTACAGGTGGTCGGCACTGCCAAGCCAGATGACGCCATTTGCCGCAAAAACGCTGGTAACGGTAAAGTTAAACTGTTCGGCCGGCAAAGTGGGCAGCAGATTTTTTAACGCAGAAAATGCAGACTTGTTGTGCCTTGCAAAGTACAACCCACTTTCACGCGACCCCAGCCACAGCACGCCGGTTCTGTCTAAAAAAATGCTTCTGACATTGACGTTAGGCAATAACGACTGTTGTTCCCGAAAAGATACGAACTGCAATAGCTCAGGATCCACCCTGAACATGCCGTTATAAGTGCCGACCAACAATCTGTTGTCAGCATCAAAACGCAGCACGTTAATAATGGGAGTTTGTTGTTGCGGGAAAAACGGGATTTTCTGCAGTTTACCTTGTTGCAACCGGAACAAGGCATTGCGCCCACCTAGCCATAAATCATTGTGATGCGTGGTTAAGGCTCTGATCTCATTGTCGCGGCTCTGTGGATCAGCATCGGGATATAACATGAACGCCTTACTTAAACCCGTACTTTGCTGATAACTGTGTAGCCCCTGCGCTGTGCCTATCCAGACAGTGCCGTCTTCAGTCTGCGCCAGACTCCAGATACGCTGATTGATTAAAGGCTGTGCCGATGTCGGACTGCCAATGCGGATAATACTGCCGTCTGGGTTTATTTTATTTAAGCCAAGAGTGGTGCCGACCCAGACAGCGCCGTCTTTATCCTCCATCAGAGTCTGGATATACATGCCGGCCAGCGCGTTTTCGGAACTTTCATCAGCCACGATACGGTGCAACTTGCCACTGACGCCGTCGATGCGGCTTAAACCATAACCCCAGGTGCCAGCCCAAAGCGTGTTGTTGCGACCAATTAATAAAACACCAACATCCTGATTACCAACTTGTTGGTGTTCGGCAGGACTTAACAGCGGAAATTCAGTAAAGGTATAACCATCGTATCTGAGCAAACCAGAGTTGGTGGATGTCAGCCAGATATAACCATGTTTGTCCTGAGCCACACTGTAAATAGTGGCATTTGGCAAGCCGTCATCGACGCCAATACGTTTAAAGTCGTGATAGCTCAACACACTGTGGCTGCAGACGGCAGCCCAGCATAACATCAGTATCCTTAACCAGCCAGCCAGTTGCCGACTCCTCCACCCGCGCTCCAGAACAACCTCCGGCTCCAAATCACTACCTGCTTCTGCGGTAACGCCTTCACCTTAGCACAGCAAAGCTCAGTTTACAGCGCAAGCGAATTAATTTCGCCAAAGCGCTTTGCGATGCAGTTGCAATGCCCTAAAATCGCCCCCATCTCGATGAGCAATGTCTTGTTATTATGCTGAATCCACCGGAGTTTTTATGTCAAATCCTCAACATAGCCGTTTAATGATCTTAGGTTCTGGTCCTGCCGGTTACACTGCAGCCGTTTATGCCGCCCGCGCCAACCTGAACCCTGTTCTGATCACCGGCATGCAACAAGGCGGTCAACTGACCACCACCACTGAAGTGGAAAACTGGCCAGGTGACCCGCACGGTTTGACAGGTCCTGCGCTGATGGAACGGATGCGCGAGCACGCTGAAACTTTTAACACCCAAATTGTGTTTGACCATATTCATACCGTTGATCTGAAAAATCGTCCATTTACCCTGACCGGTGACAATGGTGTTTACAGCTGTGATGCATTAATTATCGCAACAGGTGCTTCTGCCAAATATCTGGGCCTGGAATCTGAACAAAAATTCAGTGGCCGTGGTGTATCTGCCTGTGCAACCTGTGATGGTTTTTTCTATCGCAACCAAAAGGTTGCCGTTGTTGGTGGCGGTAATACTGCAGTAGAGGAAGCTTTATATCTGTCCAACATTGCCTCTGAAGTACATTTAATTCACCGCCGCGACAGCTTTAAAGCAGAAAAAATTCTGGTTGACCGTTTAAATGCCAAAGTAGCCAGCGGCAACATTATTCTGCATACCCACCGCGAGCTGGCGGAAGTGCTGGGTGACGATATGGGCGTGACCGGCGTACGGTTAAGTTCCACCAATGGCCAGCCGGAAGAGCAACTGGCCTTACAGGGGGTATTTATTGCCATTGGTCACAAGCCAAACACCGATATTTTTGCCGGCCAGCTGGAAATGAAAAACGGCTATCTGGTGGTAAAAAGTGGTATCGAAGGCAACGCCACCCAAACCAGTATTGAAGGTGTGTTTGCCGCCGGTGACGTGTCTGATCACATTTACCGCCAGGCGATCACTTCTGCCGGTACCGGCTGTATGGCTGCACTGGATGCAGAACGCTACCTTGATGCCCAAAGCAAATAATTTGCTGGCATAAATGCCAATTTATCTGCCGGAATTGCGGGCGGATCCACACTGGTTTCCCCCGCTCTCTGAAGCCCTGACCGACCCTGATGGTTTACTTGCCATGGGTGGTGATTTGTCGCGGCAGCGGCTTGTGGCAGCTTATCAGTCGGCTATTTTCCCCTGGTTTGGTGAAGATGAGCCCGTCTTATGGTGGTCGCCGGCAACCCGTGCGGTGTTTACGCCAAATCAGCTGCAACTTAACCGTAGTCTGAAAAAATATCTGAAAAAACAGCAGTATCATTTCAGCTGCAACAAGGCCTTTGCCGATGTGGTGCGCTTATGCGCAGCACCAAGGGCAAGCCAGCAAGGTACCTGGATAGTGCCACAGATGCAGGCGGCTTATCTGGCGCTGCACCAGGCTGGCGTCGCACAAAGTATCGAAGTCTGGCGCGGCCACGAACTGGTGGGCGGTTTATATGGCCTGACTATCGGTGGTTTATTTTGCGGTGAATCCATGTTTAACCTCGAAGCCAACACCGCCAAGCTGGCATTGGTTGTGCTGCAACATCAGCTACAGCGTTATAGCGCCGGCTGGATTGATTGCCAGATGCCCAATCCATTTTTACTGCAACTGGGTGTACAACCGCTGCCTCGCGCCGATTATCTGCTGCTGCTAAACCAGCTCAAATATCAACAGGTTCCGACAGAGTTCTGGTTGGCGCAAGCTCTGGAGTTTGAGTTGTGAGCCCACAACAACTGTTATTTGGCTTAACCGCCGAGCACCCCTGCAGTTATTTGCCACAGCAACAGGAACGCTTGGTGTTTACGCTGCCAGAGCAGCCGCTCGATACTGACTTGTATCAGCAGCTGATGGATTATAATTTCCGCCGTACCGGTGATCAGCTGTACCGCCCTTATTGCCTGAAGTGTCAGGCCTGTCAGGCCTGCCGCGTGCTGGTAGACCAATTTAAACTCAGCACAGGTCAACGTAAGCTGCTGAAAAAGGCTGAAAAAGCAAAATGGCACTGGAAGTTTTGTCCGCCAGATACCGTTGACGCTTATTACCCGCTGTATCAGCAGTACATCAGTGAAATACATGCCGACGGTGTGATGTATCCGCCCTCTGAAGAACAGCTAGCTTCTTTATTGCAGTGCGGCTGGCTGAATATCTCAGTTATTGAGCAGTATTTGGGGACTGAACTGGTTGGTGTGATTTTACTCGACCCGATGCTGGATGGTTATTCTGCAGTCTACAGTTTTTATAAGCCGCATTCTGAACTGGCGCTGGGTACCCTCGCCATTCTTGCGACATTGTTTCATAGTCAGCAACAGCAGCTGCCATTTTTGTATCTGGGCTATTTTATTGCAGACTGTACAAAAATGGCTTACAAAGCGAAATTCAGGCCGCAACAGCGTTTAATCGCCGGTAAATGGCAGTCTTTTGATTAAAAAGGTCGGAGTCGCTTTACTTATCCTTGTGATTTCGGCACAATCTGCACACTTTTTTTTCCGGTTTAAATAATTTTTTCTAAAGGGGCTCGTACGCTGCATGGCGAAAGAAGACGTGATTGAAATGCAAGGCACAATTTTGGATACCTTGCCAAATACAATGTTCCGGGTCGAACTCGAAAATGGTCACGTGGTTATCGCGCACATTTCGGGAAAAATGCGGAAAAACTACATCCGTATTCTGACCGGCGATAAAGTCACTGTAGAAATGACGCCGTACGATCTGACCAAAGGCCGTATCGTATTCCGTCAACGTTAAGTTGTATCAACGGTACAACATTACATCGTTGTCTGCTGCAGGGTTAAACACCTGATAAAACAAAACCCGGTTAAACCGGGTTTTGTTTTTGGTTAAAACTGATAGTTCAAGCCGGCACTGCGGCATCGCTATAGTCAAACACCAACTCGTCGCCAACCAGATCTACACGAACATCACCACCCTGAGTTAAGCGACCAAACAAAATTTCATTGGCCAGCGGTTTTTTCAGTTGCTCCTGAATAACCCGCCCCATTGGCCTTGCTCCCATGGCCTGATCATAACCTTTGTCTGCCAGCCACTGTCTTGCAGCACCGCTGAGCTCCAGCGACACTTGTTTTTTATCCAGCTGAACCTGCAAGTCACAAACAAATTTGTCTACGATTTGCAGAATAATGTCGCGTGATAAATGTTTAAACCAAATGATGCCATCCAGCCGGTTACGAAATTCCGGACTGAATGTCCGGTTGATTTCCGCCAGAGCATCGTGGCTGTGATCCTGCTGTTTAAAGCCGATGGTTTTACGTACGGTTTCCTGCACACCAGCATTAGTCGTCATCACCAGAATCACATTTCTGAAATCTATCTTGCGGCCATTGTTGTCGGTTAAAGTGCCGTGATCCATCACCTGCAGCAGTATGTTGTAAATATCTGAATGCGCCTTTTCTATCTCATCCAGCAACACAACTGAATATGGATGTTTTGACACCGCATCTGTTAACAAACCACCCTGGTCAAAACCGACGTAACCCGGCGGCGCACCAATCAGCCGGCTGATGGAATGACGTTCCATATATTCCGACATATCAAAACGCAGCAGCTCAACCCCCATAATTTTGGCCAGTTGTTTGGTGACTTCAGTTTTGCCTACACCAGTAGGACCGGCAAACAAAAAGTTGCCGATCGGTTTTTCCTCGTTACCAAGACCTGAGCGTGATAACCGGATGGCAGAGGTCAGTACTTCAATAGGTTCGTTCTGACCAAATACCACCAGTTTTAAGTTCCTGTCGAGATTCGCCAGTACATCTTTATCGGACGCAGAAACCGACTGCTCCGGAATACGCGCCATTTTAGCAATCACATGCTCAATGTCTGGCACGTTAATCACTTTTTTACGTTTTGATACCGGCAACAACCGTTGACTGGCGCCAGCTTCATCAATGACATCAATGGCTTTATCGGGCAAATGACGTTCGTTGATATATTTAGCTGACAACTCAGCGGCAGCACGCAGCGCTTTGTTGGTATAACGCACACCGTGATGCTGCTCGTAACGTTCTTTTAAGCCAAGCAGAATTTGTGTGGTGTCTTCCACGCTGGGCTCAGTAATATCAATTTTCTGGAAACGCCTGACCAGCGCAGTGTCTTTTTCAAAAATGCTTTTAAATTCCTGATAGGTAGTAGAGCCGATACAACGCAGACGACCACTGGACAGCAGCGGTTTAATCAGGTTAGACGCATCCATCACGCCGCCGGAAGCGGCGCCCGCCCCTATCACAGTATGAATTTCGTCAATAAAAAGAACTGCATCTTTTTCTTTTTCAATTTCTTTTAACAGCGACTTTAAGCGTTTTTCAAAGTCGCCCCGATACTTGGTGCCTGCCAACAACGCACCCATGTCGAGCGAATAAATTGTGGCATTGGCAATGACTTCCGGTACCTGGTTTTGCACTATCCGGTAAGCCAGGCCTTCAGCAATGGCAGTTTTACCAACACCGGCTTCGCCAACAAGGAGCGGATTATTCTTTTTACGCCGGCACAGTACCTGGATAGTACGTTCAAGTTCAGTGTCACGTCCAACAAGAGGGTCTATCTGGCCATTTTTCGCCAGCACATTTAAATTGGCAGTAAAGTTTTCCAGATATTTATTGTCTTCAACACCGACATCACCCACGTCATCCTGCTGCTCATCATTCGGCTCAATTTTGTCGGCTTTAATCACGCCATGCGAGATATAATTCACAATATCAAGCCTGCTGATATCAATTTTCTTCAGTAAATAAACAGCTTGTGATTCCTGCTCGCTGAAGATAGCAACCAGCACGTTGGCACCGGTGACTTCCGACTTTCCTGAGGACTGCACATGAAAAACAGCCCTTTGCAGCACACGCTGAAATCCGAGGGTTGGCTGAGTATCGCGGTCTAAATCCCCGTCAGGGATCAGTGGTGTAGTTGAATCAATAAAACTTGATAAATCAATACGCAGTCTGTCGATATTTGCCCCGCAGGACTTAAGTGCATCACCGGCGGCCGGGTTGTCCAGCAGCGCCAGCAACAAATGTTCAACAGTCATATATTCATGGCGGCGTTCCCTGGCAAAACGAAATGCCAGATTCAGCGTCAACTCAAGATCTTTATTTAACATGCACTGCTCCTAATCCACCTGAGTTACCTACTGACACATTGGGCTTAAGCCCTTTCCATTGAACACAACAGCGGATGTTCGTGCTCTTTGGCATAAGTGGTTACCTGTTGCACTTTGGTTTCTGCAATTTCTGCAGTGAATAAACCACATACGGCTTTACCCTCATAATGGACTTTTAACATCACTTCACTGGCTTTTTCATATTGCATATTAAAAAACCGGGTCAGCACATCTATGACAAAATCCATCGGCGTGTAATCGTCGTTATGTAAAATCACTTTGTACATTGGAGGAGGTTCGACCCGTTGCCGGATCAGTTCTGCCAAGCCTTCGTCATGTCCCTGTGTCTGTTTGCTGCCGCTCATAAACTATAGTCACGCCTGGTTAATCCATCAAAGGATATGGAGGTTAATTCAGTGCTTTTCAATAAGGTTTAGTTCGGTAAAAAACTTGACTAGCTGAACAAATTATCTACAGTAACTAATGGAGCTTGAAAAAGCTTTGAAGCTGTCAGCTTAGAATACAGAATTTAGCTAACTAAGAGAAGGAAGTATGTAGTATGGCTACCGGTAAAGTAAAATGGTTCAATAATGCCAAAGGATTTGGGTTTATTCGTGAAGATGGTCGTGACGAAGACATCTTTGCCCATTACTCAACCATTAACATGGACGGCTACCGTACCCTGAAGGCCGGCCAGGATGTGACCTTTGAATTGTCAGAAGGGCCAAAAGGCCTGCATGCTGTGAATATCGCACTGCCGGAAGACGGCAAAACCGAATAACACTGCATCATCGAAGTGACAGGCAGCAGCCATGCAGGGGGACCTGCCTGACACTCATTTCATATCTGTGGTCCGCTCTTTCATTAATGCTCTCTTTTATTACTTCTGCTCTGCTTTTATTGATTTTTGCTTCATGCATAACAAACATATTCAGACCACGGCTGACTGGTAAAAAGAACCTATTGTACAGATGCACCAGGCGACTCAGTATCTGCATCACCTCGTCTGTCTGATCCTTATCCAAGAAGAATTTGTTTTAAAGGAAAAGGTCTGGTTGCGGCAAAAGTTATTAAACAAAGATCAAGGGAAAGCCTGAGCGATAGAACACTGCCTCTGCAGTTACAGAGATAGGTGTCAACCTTTTTCAGGACGGGGCAGTCACACAGTCAGGTTTATTCAGAACAGTGTAAAGATTGAAAAAAGGGGCTGAATTCAGCCCCTTCTCTATTTATGAACATCACTTTTGTTAGCTCCGCCCCTGGCAGGTAACAAAAGCTGTAGATGTCAGCATTTAAACTGCAGCAAGCGCCTGATTAAACAGTGCACTTGGACGCATGGCTTTACTTGCCAGGTTGTCATCAGGACGGTAATAACCACCAATATCAACCGCTTTACCCTGAACTGTGTTCAGCTCCTGCACAATTTTGGCTTCGTTTTCACTCAGTGTTTTGGCTAAAGGTGCAAAACGTTGTTGTAATGCCACATCAGCAGTCTGTGTTGCCAGCGCTTCTGCCCAGTACAACGCCAGATAAAAATGGCTACCGCGGTTATCCAGCTGACCCAGTTTACGGGTTGGTGATTTGTCGTTATCAAGGAAACGGGCAGTTGCCTGATCCAATGTATCGGCAAGCACTTTGGCACCTTTGTTACCGGCAACCTGACTCAAGTGCTCCAGCGACGCAGCTAACGCCAGAAACTCACCTAATGAATCCCAGCGTAAATGGTTTTCTTCAACAAACTGTTCAACGTGCTTAGGCGCAGAACCACCAGCGCCGGTTTCGAACAAACCACCACCGTTCATCAAAGGCACAATAGACAACATTTTGGCGCTGGTACCTAGCTCCAGAATTGGGAACAAGTCAGTCAGGTAGTCACGTAACACGTTGCCAGTCACGGAAATAGTATCCAGACCTTGTTTGATGCGCTCCAGACTTACTTTGGTCGCCTGCTCAGGCGTCATGATCTTGATATCTAAACCTGTAGTGTCATGTTGTGCCAGATAAGTGTTGACCTTTTTAATCAGCTCAGCATCATGGGCACGGGCAGAATCCAGCCAGAAAATCGCCGGTGTATTGCTCAGACGGGCACGGCTCACCGCCAGTTTTACCCAATCCTGAATAGGCGCGTCTTTAGTCTGACACATACGCCAGATGTCACCGGCTTCGACCTGATGTGACATCAACACAGTGCCATCGGCATCCACGACATTCACAACACCGGCCGCCGGGATCACAAATGTTTTGTCGTGTGAACCGTACTCTTCTGCTTTTTGTGCCATCAGACCTACGTTTGGCACTGAGCCCATAGTGCGTGGGTCAAAAGCGCCGTGTTCTTTACAGAAGTTGATGGTTTCCTGGTAAACACCGGCATAACAACGGTCCGGGATCACAAACTTGGTGTCTTTTAACTTACCGTCCGGGCCCCACATCTGACCTGAAGTACGGATAGCTGCAGGCATAGAAGCGTCGATAATCACATCGCTTGGTACATGCAGGTTGGTAATACCTTTATCAGAGTTCACCATGGCAAGGGCTGGCTGTGCTGCGTACACAGCAGCAATATCGGCTTCAATTTCAGCACGTTTTTCGGCTGGTAACTGCTGAATTTTTGCCAGTAAATCACCAAAACCGTTGTTGACATCCACGCCCAGCTCTTTCAGTACAGCGGCATGTTTTTCAAACACATCAGCAAAAAACACTGTAACCACATGACCAAAAATCACCGGATCTGACACTTTCATCATGGTGGCTTTTAAATGCACAGAAAACAGCACACCCTGCTCTTTGGCTTTTTTAATTTCAGCGGCTAAAAATTCGCGTAACGCTTTGGCGCTCATCACAGAAGCGTCAATCACTTCCAGTGCTGACAGACTGGTTTTTTCTTTGAGGACCTGTACTGAACCATCGGCTTTTTTCAGTTCAATACGCACTGCGGTTGCAGCAGGTACTGTTACTGATTTTTCACTACCGTAAAAATCACCGCCACTCATATGAGCAACGTGAGATAAAGAAGTTTTTGCCCAGGCGCCCATAGAGTGTGGGTTTTTACGGGCGTATTGTTTCACCGATAAAGGTGCACGACGGTCTGAGTTACCTTCACGCAGGACCGGGTTTACTGCACTGCCTTTGATCTTGTCATAACGGCCTTTTACGTCTTTCTCTTCGGCAGTCACAGCTTCTTCCGGATAATCCGGCAGCGCATAACCTTTGGCCTGCAGTTCTTTAATAGCCGCTTTTAACTGTGGCACTGAAGCACTGATATTTGGCAGTTTGATAATGTTGGCATCTGGCTGAGTCGCCAGCTGGCCCAGCTCAGCTAACGCATCTGATTGTTGCTGTTCTGGTTTCAGGTAATCCGGGAAAGCGGCAATAATACGGCCCGATAACGAGATATCACGGGTTTCAACCTGCACACCGGCAGCTTTAGCAAAAGTCTGCACTATGGGCAGTAAAGAATAAGTGGCTAGAGCCGGTGCTTCGTCTGTTTGGGTATAAATGATTTTTGAAGTGGTCATGTAATTTCCTGGATCTGCAACAAGGGCGCCACCATCTGCCTGAGCTGTGATGAAAAACCACAGCGACAATCAGATCGCAGCCGGAATTGTTGAACAAGTTTATCAGTCTAGCTCCACTGGCCATAACCTATGGCACTGCCTCAAGGTACAAACCAACATATTGAAGTGCCGGTTTTAGCTCTGGAACTAACGACAGATTGCTGAGCCTGCACATAGTACAGACTTCAAATCCAGAGAAAAACCTTTCGTGGCCTGACCAGTTATAAAAAAGCGACAAAAATCAAAAGTTCTGACTGATTTTTACTACAACAGAAAAAAACTACACCACAACGGCAGCGGCAACGTACTATCGGTATTCTGTCTATCCCGCCCGACCATGGAGACTTGCTCACAGTGACCGATCGTTCCCATTTACACCTGACAGTTGCCGCTGTGGTTTGTTATCAGGACAAATTCCTGCTGGTAGAAGAAATCGACAAACAAAGCGGCAGACGGGTACTTAACCAGCCCGCCGGCCATGTTGAAGCCGATGAAGATTTACATAGTGCGGTGTGCCGCGAACTTTATGAAGAAACGGGCCTCAAGCTCAGCCCCTGTGGCTGGCTTGGTATTTCCCAGCTGCTGGCCGCCAATGGCCATCGTTATGTCAGAACCAATTTTTATTTTGACCTTGGTGAACAGCCAAAGCCGCAGCAACCATTGGATAAAGATATTCTGGCGCTGCACTGGCTAAGCCTTGCTGAACTTCAGCAACACCCGTTGCCGGCGCGTAGTCAGTTGGTGCTTGATGCCATCAACGATTTTCTGCACGGCCCTAAGTTGGCGTTGTCGCTGATCAAAAGCCCGGTCAGTGCTGTGCCAGTTCAGAAATAAAGTGCTATAATCCGCGCCTCTTTTTTGGCGTGAAGATACAAGAATGTCGGATAACAGCAGAAAAAAAGTCATTGTAGGTATGTCAGGCGGCGTTGATTCGTCAGTGTCGGCTTATTTACTTCTTCAGCAAGGTTATCAGGTCGAAGGCCTGTTTATGAAAAACTGGGAAGAAGATGACAACGACGAATATTGTGCTGCAGCTGAAGACTTAAAAGACGCACAGCAAGTGTGTGACACCCTGGGGATAAAACTGCACAAAGTCAATTTTGCAGCTGAATACTGGGACAATGTCTTTGAATATTTTCTGGCCGAATACAAGGCCGGCCGCACTCCAAACCCCGACATTATGTGCAACAAGGAAATTAAGTTTAAAGCTTTCCTTGAATTTGCTGCCGAAGCGCTGGGCGCAGACTACATTGCCACAGGTCATTATGTACAACGCCGCGAAGTCGACGGTAAGTGGCAGCTATTGCGTGGTTTAGACAATAACAAAGATCAGAGTTATTTCCTGTACACCATTAGCTCAGAGCATGTGGCTCAGACCTTATTCCCGGTTGGCCATTTAGAGAAACCTATGGTGCGTGCTATCGCTGAACAACAAGGCCTGGTCACTGCCGCCAAAAAAGACAGCACCGGCATTTGTTTTATCGGTGAGCGTAAATTTAAAGATTTCCTGCAAAAGTACCTGCCGGCACAGCCTGGCGACATTGTCACCGTCGACGGTGATGTAATCGGCCGCCATGAAGGCCTGATGTATCACACTTTAGGGCAGCGTAAAGGCCTTGGCATTGGCGGATTAAAAGACGGCGCTGATGAGCCCTGGTACGTGGTAGAAAAAGATTTAGTGAACAATCATTTAATTGTCGCGCAAGGCCATGACCACCCCAGTATGTTTGCCAAAGGTCTGATTGCAGACCAGCTGCATTGGGTTGATCGTCAAGGCCCACAAACTGTTTTGCGCTGCACTGTCAAAACAAGATATCGTCAGCAGGACATCGCCTGTACTTTAACCCCGCATCAGGACGGTACTGTCACTGTGGTGTTTGATGAACCACAAAAAGCGGTCACACCGGGTCAGTCTGCAGTGTTTTATCTGGATGAAGTTTGCCTTGGTGGCGGCATTATCGACAGGGCGGTACGTTAATTATGCAGTTTTCTTACACGACCCAAACTTTAGCACTGGCTGCTTTATGTCAGAGTATCCGCCTGGTGCAGCAGATTGCCCGCGGCGACAGCACTGACGCTTCAGAACTTGCCATAGCGCTGCAAAGTGTGGCCATCCAAAACGCAGAAGAACCTATCGATATTTATGGCGGCAAGCTCGAACAATTAAGTCAGGGTTATCATATTTTGTTGTCGCAGCTTGGCGACAATCCGCAAAAAGATCTGGAACTCACCCGTTATGCCATGGCGGTCCTGGTGCTTGAACGCAGAATGAGCAAAAATCCGCAGGCTTTGCAGGCTGTTGGTAAACGTATTGAACGTTTAAATCAGCAGTTGCAGCATTTTCAGATCACCGACGAGACTATCATCGCCAGCATCGCCGATATTTATGTTGAGCATATCAGCCCCTTGGGCAACCGTATCCAGATTGCCGGTAAACCTGCCGAACTGAAGCAAACTGCAGTACAGAATAAAATCCGCGCTTTATTACTGTGCGCTATTCGCGCAGCGGTATTGTGGCGTCAGGCCGGTGGTCGTCGTTATCATTTTATTCTGCAGCGCAAAACCCTGCTGCAGGAAGCCAAAACTGTTTTACAACAATTAGCGCAAGCATAGGAGTTTCCATGGAACTGAACGCATTAACAGCCATCTCCCCTGTTGATGGCCGTTATGGCAACAGAACTGATGAGCTGAGAGATATTTTCAGTGAATTTGGTTTGATCAAATACCGTGTTACCGTCGAAGTACGCTGGTTACAACAGATGGCCGGTATTGCAGGCATTGCCGAGGTTCCAGCGCTCAGTGCAGCAGCCAATCAGTTATTAAACGACATTGTCGACAATTTCAGTCTGGCCGATGCAGAACGTGTCAAAGAAATTGAACGCACCACCAATCACGATGTAAAAGCAGTTGAATATTTATTAAAAGAAAAAGTGGCGGTACTGCCGGAACTGGCTGCGGTCAGTGAGTTTATTCACTTTGCCTGTACTTCTGAAGATATCAATAACTTGTCGCACGGTCTGATGTTAAAAACCGCCCGTGATCAGGTGTTGCTGCCTTTGTGTGATCAGCTGTTAGCCGCGTTAAAAGACATGGCAGTACGTTACAAAGCAGTGCCGATGATGGCCCGCACCCATGGCCAGCCAGCCTCCCCTACCACTTTGGGTAAGGAAATGGCCAACGTTTATATCCGCTTACAGCGCCAGCGTGAGCAAATTGCCAATGTACAGATGCTGGGTAAATTTAATGGTGCTGTTGGCAACTACAACGCCCATTTATCCGCTTACCCTGATTTAAACTGGCACCAGATCTCAGAGCAGTTTGTCACCAGCCTGGGGTTAAGCTGGAACCCATTCACCACACAAATTGAGCCGCATGATTATATCGCCGAGCTGTTTGATGCCATCGCCCGTTTTAACACTATTCTGATTGATTTTGACCGTGACGTTTGGGGTTATATTGCCTTAGGCCACTTTAAACAGCGCACTATTGCCGGCGAGATTGGTTCATCCACCATGCCACATAAAGTGAATCCAATTGACTTTGAAAACTCAGAAGGCAACCTTGGCCTTGCCAATGCTATTTTCCAGCATCTGGCCAGCAAACTGCCAATTTCACGCTGGCAGCGTGATTTAACCGACTCAACGGTGCTGCGCAACCTCGGTATAGGTTTTGGTTATACCTTAATTGCTTACCACGCCACACTCAAAGGCATCAGCAAGCTGGAAGTCAGTGAAACCAACCTGCTTCAGGAACTGGATCAGAACTGGGAATTACTGGCTGAGCCGGTGCAAACTGTGATGCGCCGTTATGGTGTGGAAAAACCATACGAAAAATTAAAAGAGCTGACCCGCGGCAAACGTATTACACCAGCCGATTTACACCGTTTTATCGACGCGCTGGACGTGCCTGAACACGCCAAAGCCCAAATGAAACAGTTTACGCCGGATAACTATATAGGTGCAGCTATCGCCCTGGTCGATACGCTAAACTAAGCTTAAACACTGAGCTTGTGAAGCAACCGGCGGCGCCTTATGCCACCGGCATAACACAGCAGCTGACAACACACTAGGGCTGACTTCAGCCTGTAGCACCGCCGGTTTTACCGGCGGTGCCTTTTTCTGACGAAGGAATTCAGATATGTACACTTTAAATCTGCACGATTTAACCATTGAGCGTTTTCTGGCCGAATTCTGGCAAAAAAAGCCATTGCTGATTAAACAGGGTTTTGCCGACTTTGCTGATCCGATAAGCCCTGACGAGCTGGCCGGTCTGGCCGGTGAAGAAGAAATTGAATCCCGTATTGTCAGTAATGCCGGTGGCGATTGGCAGCTGGAAACCGGCCCTTTTGACGATTTCAGCAGCTTTGGTGAACAAAACTGGACCTTACTGGTGCAAGCCGTTGACCACTGGCACCCTGAATCGGCCGCGCTGATTGAACCCTTCCGTTTTATCCCCAACTGGCGGATTGACGACTTAATGATTTCATTTTCGACCCCAGGTGGTGGTGTCGGTCCGCACCTGGATCAATACGATGTGTTTATCATTCAGGGCATGGGTAAAAGACACTGGCGTGTTGGTATGCCGGACAAAAGCCTGAAACAACATTGCCCACACCCGCGTTTATTGCAGGTGAGCCCTTTTACCGACTGTATCGATGTGATCACTGAACCCGGTGATATTTTATATATTCCACCAGGATGCCCGCATGACGGTATTTCGGTGGACGCCAGTCTGAGTTATTCCGTTGGCTTTCGTGCCCCGGCACAAAAAGATTTAGTCACAGGCCTGGCTGATTTTCTGATTGAAAATGAAATCAGTGGCGACCGTTTTACCGATCCGGATCGCAGTGCCACAACCGCAGTTGGTGAAATCAGTGCCAAAGACCTTGGCAAGGTAAAAAACCTGCTGCAACAGATGATTGATGAACCTGAATTGCTGGCGCGTTATTTTGGCAGTTATATCACCCACGCCAAACATGAACTCGATGCCACAGAGCCGGATCCACATTACCAAGCCGATGAAATTGCTGAATATTTAGAGGAAGGCTCGGTATTGGCGCGCCTGGGTGGTCTGCGTTGTTGTTATATTCAGCCATCGCCCAATGATGACATTCTGCTTTTTATCAATGGCAACACCATCAACTTGCCGGCAACAGAATTGTCGACAGTTAAGCAACTTTGTGAACAAGTACAACTGGATCAGGCCACAGCGGCCAGCTTTGCCGACAATCCTGCAAAACTGCAGTTGTTAACCATGCTGATCAATCTGGGTTATTGGTATTTTACTGAATAAACGGTCATTACCCGATGTAAAAAGCCACGATAAACCGTGGCTTTTTTTATTGCTGTTATCACACAGCAGGGCTGAAATCAGACTGCAGTCATAGGGCAGCTTTGATCTGCTGCAGATCTTAAACGGCTGATCCCCAGAGTTTTTCACTTTCAAACAGGTCATATAACGAATGGGCGCTATTGACCAGCAACTGGATGTAACCAGTAGCTGTTTGATCCTGCACACCTGCATCAATCAACTGCTGCGCTTTCATCTGCCAACGCAACGAAAAGGCGCGTAACGACTCTCTGGCGTCAGCAGCAGCACTTACCTCCAGAAAGTCTACTGGCACTTCGCCGGAAATGACCCAGTAGCTTTTTCGGTTTAATGCATTAATTTTCCACACCGCCACATAAGGCGCCACGTAGCGGGATTCATTCACAGCAACGTTGTCCATCACGATGCCCTGTTCGGCCAAATGCAAATTTGCTTTTTGAAATTGCTGACGCAGCCATTCGTTGGTTTGGGCTTCTGTTAAGGCCGCAGCTTGCTGCTGATTGTTTGATGTCATGCTGATTCTCTTCAATACAACTAAAAAATGCACTCTAAGTCAGGGCAGACTTTTTGACAAGCAGCAAGATAAATTGTCGACAATCCGCTGGACTGACCAGACATTATTTTTCGGGATTGATGGCGAAAACCGGTTCGAAGTGGTACATTCCGCCGCGAAAAAACCGGTCCCCTGCCAGGTAGCAATTTAACCTTGCACCTGCTGATAACAACGGAGAATAAGACGTGGCAGTATTTAACCACCCAGAATTTGACAACCATGAACAAGTCGTATTTTGCAGCGATAAAGACACCGGCCTTAAAGCCATTATCGCCGTCCACAGCACCAAACTCGGCCCTGCGGTTGGCGGCTGCCGTCTGTGGGATTATGTTGCTGACGAAGATGCGCTGGTTGATGTATTAAGGTTATCCCGCGGTATGACTTATAAAAACGCCATGGCAGGTTTACCGCTGGGCGGCGGCAAGTCAGTGATTATCGGCAACGCCAAAACCATTAAGTCAGAAGCTTTATTCCGCAAGTTTGGCAAGTTTGTCCATGGCTTAAGCGGTAGTTATGTCAGCGCAGAAGACGTGAACATCACCACGGCCGACATTTCTATTGTCAATAAAGAAACCCCTTATGTCGCAGGTCTGGAAGGTAAAAGCGGTAACCCGGCACCATTTACCGCCCTTGGCACTTATCAGGGTTTAAAAGCGGCAGCCAAACACAAGTTTGGCGATGATTCATTAAAAGGTTTAACTGTTGCAGTACAAGGCCTTGGCAGCGTTGGTTTTTATCTGTGTGAATACCTGCATAAAGAAGGTGCAAAACTGATTGTGACTGATATCAATCAGGATGCTGTCAGTCGTGCCGTCGCTCAGTTTAACGCCACAGCTGTTGGCCTCGATGAAATCTACAGCCAGCCATGTGACATTTATGCACCTTGTGCTTTAGGTGCCACTATCAATGACCACACTATTGAGCAATTCAAATGTAAGGTTATTGCCGGTTGTGCCAATAACCAGCTTAAAGAAGCCCGTCACGGTGAGTTATTACGGCAAAAAGGCATTTTATATGCACCGGATTATGTGATTAACGCCGGTGGTATTATTAACGTTTCTTTTGAAATGCGCCCCGAAGGTTACAGCGAGTCTGAATCTACTGCAAAAGTGATGGAGATTTACCATACCTTGTTGAATATCTTCCAGCGTGCTGATGCCGAACAACAACCGACCAATGCCATTGCCGACTTAATGGCGCAGGAAATTATTGCCCGCGGCCGGAAATAATCTAACGCAATTAACTGTATGTTATTTCGTTAAAAAAACCGCCTGATGGCGGTTTTTTTATTCCTGAAACGCTGCTCACTGAGTGTGCAACACAACTCTTTCTTATACAATAAAATCACACCAATTAACTTTTGTACTACATTTGCAAGATCTGCAGAAGCAGAACTATGCCTTTATTAACAACATCAGGGATGACCCAAATGAAACATTTCCCAAGACTCAGCGCCTTGAGCCTGCTGCTCGCTATTTTTGTTCAACCTTCATTACAAGCTTCAGAACTTGCCGAAAAATTTGGCAAAATGCCGTTAGTTCAGGATGTATCGATATCGCCTGATGGTGAAACTCTGGCAGGCACTTTTCACATTGATGGCAAAGCCGTTGTGATGACAGCCCCCTTTGGTCAACATGAAACCACCGCATTGGTCAGTTTAAAATCAAGCGCAGACCGCATTGAGTCGGTCGATTGGGTGAACAATAAAAGACTATTAATTAATGCCAGCCGGGCTAAATATATTGCCGGCCGTTTTTATCGTATCCATACCATGTATGCGGTAAATAGCGATGGTTCAGACCTGCTCGAAATCAGAAACCAGGCCACTTATAAAAAAGCCGAAGACAGCAGAGTTGCAGGCTTGCAAAGTACTTATCTGCTCAATGATTTAGCTGAAGACGATGAACATGTGCTGGTCCGGGCTTACGACGAGCGTGACCGGGGTTATGCGGTATTTAAAGTCAACGTTTATGACAGCAAATTCAGTAAAGTTGAAAGTGCTGCAGGTGACCGCTCCGGTTTTGTGTCTGATCGCAAAGGCAATGTACTGTTTTCTACCGTTCTCGATAAACACTTATTAAGTATCGAACTGAAAAAAGCTCCGGATCAACCATGGCAAAAACTAAAAACCATTGATTTAACGGGCGATATCGACTTCTTCCCTGTGGGTTTATCTGCGGACGGCAAAGCTGTGCTGGTGAACACCGACTACAAAAATAACTTTAACCACCTGGCTTATTTTGATTTAGCAACAGGCGAAATCAGCGCCCCGGTGTATCAGGTTGAAGGCCATGATATCAGTACAACCTACAGCAAAGCCGGTAAACTGATTGGATATGGTTTTACCAAAGATTTTTATGAGCAGGTATTTATCGACTCAGAACAACATGATAAAAATCAACAAATTAAAGCATTAATGCCCGACCGGCATTCTTACATCACCAGCTACAGTGATGATGGCAAGCGAGTGGTCATTTACAGCGTAAAAGACAATCAGCCAGGTCGTTTTCTGACTCTGGACTTTAATACCAAAAAAGCAGCCTTTTGGTTTAGTCAGTATCCTCATCTGGAAAAAACAGCTTTACCTTCGGTCACCTCTATTGCATTTACCAGCAGAGACGGTTTGCCATTACAGGGTTACCTGACAACGCCACTGCAAAAAGATAAAGCTGCACCAGTCATTTTATTCCCGCACGGTGGACCAATTTCCCGTGACAGCAAAAACTTTGACCCTTTTGTGCAGTTTTTCAGTGCTATGGGTTACGCCGTGTTACAGGTGAATTTCCGCGGTTCGGCCGGTTTTGGTACTCAGTTTGAAACTGCGGGTTACAAACAATGGGGCCGTAAAATGCAGGATGATCTGATGGATGCGCTGGCGGCAGTCAGTGCCAACCCGGATCTGGACACTAAACGTAGTTGTATCGTCGGTGCAAGTTATGGCGGTTATGCCGCTTTGGTCGCCAGTTTTCGCGACAGCGACAAATTTCAGTGTTTTGTTTCTATCTCCGGCATCTCTGACTTAACAGCCATGCTCAGATCTGACGGTGCCAACAACGACACCAGAAAAGCCATTCAGATAGCCACTATCGGCGATTATGAAAATGATGCTAAAACTCTGGATGCAGTGTCAGCCATACATCATCTGGATAAAATTAAAAAACCACTGTTGCTGGTCCACGGTGTAAAAGACACCCGGGTGCCCTATAAACAGTCGTCAGAGCTTTATAGCGCATTAAAAGCCAAAGGTATTCCGGTAAGCTATCTGGAGCAGGAAGATGGCACCCACTTTTTTGATACTGAGCAAGAGCGCACCGAAGCATTTGCCGAAATGGAAACTTTCTTAAAACGTTATCTGCCGCTCTGAATCGGAGACAATAACATCACCACATTCAACTGAATGTCAGCAACAAAAACCGCAGCCTGAATGCTGCGGTTTTTTTATGGTTGTAATTATCGGAATGGTAGCGGCAAAAGCACGCTAAAATACAAAATAATCAGGGTGTTGCAACTTTCTGCTCTGAGTTTTGAAGCTGTGTTTCTTTATACCAACTCACCCAGCCCTTGGTAATAGCATATACATAATAACTGCTGATCTCGGCGGTCAGTTTGGCGAATAAATCAAAATTCGATAAATTCACTGTCAGATAACAGGCAGCGCCACAATTGACCGGTTTAAAAGTTGAACTGGGCGCTGACAATACGGTGGCATTTAATTGATATTGTTCAGCCAGGCGCTTGACTCTGAACGCATGATAATCACTGCTGACAAAAATATAAGGGATGCTTTTATCCAACCGGTTATTTAACTGATAAAACTCATGATAAGTGGTGGCCCCGCCATGAAAACAGTCCAGTTCCACAGGCTGTTTCAGGTGTTTCTGTAAATAATCCAGATAGGGCTGACAATATAAAGTGGTGATATGCACTGTTGTTGTCGCAGGGCTTTTTTCCAACACTTGCGCAAGCTGGTCCAGCCGGCTTTTGGCACAATCTGGCAAATTTGTTTCACTGCCACCACAACCTAACACTACATAGTTTCCCTGAAAGCCCGGCGCGACTTCTGTGGCACTGATGTTGTGGTAATACCATTCGCGCACCTGATTGCCAAGATAACCATTGCCAAACGCATAAAACCATAACAGCAACAGCCAAAGCCCCTTTTTCCGATATCTGACAGCCGCAAAAACCAGACCCCATAAAAATAAATTGTGAGGATACAAAAAGGGCTCTATTAAGTCTTTCACAGCATACTCCTAAAACTGCCCGCACTAAAAATTTCCGCAGATGCGCAATGATGACAGCTCATTTGTTCTGACGCCAGTCACAATAAAAATACCTGAGCTAACTATTTTTGTATTGACCGTGCTTGACGCCCACTGACTTAGTTGCAAGCTGTGATACTATCTGCCACAAAAATAGCAAGCAATCGGAGTGACGCTATGTTGCAAACAGTATCAGTGATTGGATTGGGTTATATCGGCTTGCCAACAGCGGCCATGCTGGCCTCCCGTAAACTCAGAGTAATTGGTGTAGATGTCAATCAACACGCAGTAGACACTATTAATCAGGGCAAAATTCATATAGTGGAGCCAGAGCTCGACTTATTGGTGAATGCCGCTGTCACAGGCGGTTATTTGTCGGCGCAGACCAAAGCTGCACCGGCTGACGCTTTTATGATTGCGGTGCCTACGCCGTTTTTTGACGACTTATCACCGGACTTGTCTTATGTTGAAGCAGCGGTGAAATCTATTGCGCCTGTGCTTGCCAAAGGCAACCTGGTGGTGCTGGAATCCACCAGCCCGGTTGGCACCACAGAATTGGTTTGTAACTGGATCAAAGAAAGCCGCCCGGATTTAACTTTACCAACAGACTCCAGCACCCCGGATTTGCATGTGGCTTATTGCCCTGAGCGGGTTCTGCCTGGCAAAGTGGTGCATGAGTTAATTTCGAACGACCGTATTATCGGTGGTTTAAGTGCAGCTTGTTCAGCCAAAGCCAAAGCTTTGTACAACACCTTTGTTGCCGGTGAATTACTGGTCACAGATGCCCGCACCGCAGAAATGTCCAAGCTGACCGAAAACGCTTTCCGTGATGTCAACATTGCTTTTGCCAATGAATTGTCGCTGATCTGTGACAAGTTAAACATCAATGTGTGGGAGCTGATCCGGATGGCAAACCGTCACCCGCGCGTCAACATCCTGACTCCGGGTGCTGGCGTGGGCGGCCACTGTATTGCGGTGGATCCATGGTTTATTGTGCACTCAGCGCCAGAGCAGGCGAAAATTATCCGCACTGCCCGTGAAGTGAACGACTTTAAACCTGAGTGGGTGCTGCAAAAAGTACTGTCGACTATTGCCAACCACAGCTTAAACAAACCCTCAGTGGCTTGTTTTGGTCTGGCATTTAAGCCGGATATCGACGACTTACGTGAAAGCCCGGCGTTGCATATCACCAACAAGCTGGCCGACAGCTACAACGGTAAAGTGATGGCGGTGGAGCCAAATATTCACAGCACCAATAAACTACATGCCAATGCCGAACTGGTAAGCCTGGAGCAAGGTTTAACGGCAGATATTATTGTGATTCTGGTAAAACACAAAGCGTTCAACGGCGTTGATTTTAGTGGTAAAACAGTGATTAACGTGGTGGGTGAATAAAGGTTTTTACCCAGTCGTTTTGTCAAAACGGCAAATCCACGACAAAAAAAGGAGCTGAATTCAGCTCCTTTTTTTATCTGCACCACAGTCACACCGGCCAATCAGGCTTTAGCCCTATCCTAGCTCTGTATTAGCTATGTTTTAGCCATGTGTGCTTGTTGTGATCGCAGCATTTTTATCCTGTTGATATCCGCGCCAACACAAAATCTGCAGAAATAACACCGCAGTCAGATTTGACCACATAAACACCCAGGCCGCGCTGACAGAATCCAGCTCGTCATTGAGCCATAAATAAGCCAGCGAACTTAACAACGCCACCAGGGTGACATTGGCTGCCCGCCAGTCGCTGCGACCTGTTGCCGTGGTCCAGACTTCAAAATAGGTTTTCACCAGGGTTAACCACAGCGTGATCACCACCAGTAAAGTCACCAGATCGGTATCGGGAGTTAACCGCTCATTCAAAAGCCAGGGATATAACCAGGGATATAACAGCATTAACAACAGATAAGGCAAAGACAACAGCGGCAGGCTCAGCAGCAAAATACGTTTAAATAACGCGACTTTGTCCTGCAATACGGCTTTGGCACTGAGTTTGGACAACAACACCTGGGAAAACACCACCGGCAATAAAGTCACCGGCATAAACAAAATAAAAGCTTTACGGAATTGACCGAGCGCCGTCAGGGTACTGAACATCGCCAGAAAAATAAAAGGAATATTGGTCAGGTAAATGGCAAAAACGTCATGCCAGGCATAACTAAACCTGTCGCGCCAGGTTTTGCCCTGCCATAAAGCCCGCCACAATTGCGCCGGAACAAAAGCCGCCTGGCGTAAATGAAGCGTGAACACTCTAAGACCCACACACAGCGGAGCCAGAATCAGAAGCAGGATCCAGCCAAGCACTGTGGCCGTGTTATCAATAGCCTCAAACCAGACAAAAGCCACCAGCACCAGCATCAGAGTGGCGCCAAGCAACTGGCTCTTCACTTCTATGGCAAACTGCTGCGCCCCTTTGAGGTAACTGAAAATAGCCTGATTCAGTGCCCACACTAACCCAATCGCCAGACTCAATACATAAAGGCTGTAAGGCAGTGGATCAGACGCCAGCAGGCTATAGCCAAAAAAGCCGGCACAAAGCAGGACAAATACCAGCAAACTGATGGTTAAACTGCTGATTAAGGTATTGATATTGCGATCTTTTGCCGCATTATGAATCAAATAAAAATTCACGCCAAAAGCAATGGTCGGGAAAAACAAATTGGCAAGCATATACACAAAACTGAATAAACCAAATTCGGTTTCCAGTAAATGCCGCGCCAGCGCCAGATTTAATAACCAGCGCGAGCCAAAATTAAGCCCCTGCGCCACACTGTTGCTCATCATTTTGCGGGCAAAATCACTACGGATCATGGCTGTGGCTCCTGCGAGCTGTGGCTATATAACCAGACAGCGCCGTTTAACATGCCCCATGGGATCCAGAGCATACCGGACGTCAGCACATGACCGGCCATAGTGGCCACCAGCAACAACACCAGGTTCAGCACAAAAATGCCGGCCACCGCTGTACGCGGCGCCAACAGATAAACATGCCAGCTTTGTTTTAAAATAAGCACAAACCACAGCAGAAAATAACTAAGCCCCGCTATGCCAAACCACATCAGCAAATCAACAGGGTCAATTTCAGCCAGGGCTTTGCTGCTGTATATTTCAAGGCCGGTATTGCCAATGCCGGCAAGCCGGTGCCAATCGGTAAAATACCAGCTGCTGATAAGCCAGTTATCAATGGCATATTGATCACGCGACGACAACAACACCCCGAGTAGCCCCTGTTGCTGATACACCAGCTGCAGTTTTTGTCCGACGCTGCTATCAAGCAGCAGCGGCCATTGCCACCACAACAGCAGCACAGCCATCACCAGCAACACAGGCAGAGCCAGCAACTGCCGGCGATACTTCAGCCAGCTGTCTTTTTCCTGTAACAATGGGATCAGGAAGGCCAACAGCAGCACGCCGGCCATGCCGGTTTTAGTCAGCATGGAACTGGCGGCAAATAAACTGAGGCCCAGTACCAGCACAAACTTCAATTTGGCCACAGGCCAATAACAGGCCAATAAATAACCGCTCAACACCAGCAATAAAGCGGACAGCTCATTGGTGGCTTTAAAATAACCTTTGGTACCAAGATTTAAATCCGGCAGATAATCATTGGGCAAATAGGCACTAAAACCAAAACCCAAGCGGCCGAGCAGCATATTCGCCACCAGAATGGCAAAACTGAATAAAAAGATTTGATGTAAAGCCTGCTGTGCCTGCACAGGCGAGCGTTTGGCAAAATGGAAAAAGTACAAAGCGGCCAGCAAAGGCGATAACAGTTTTAACACCATGCCAGCGTCATAAGAAAATCCACTGTTGTTACCGGTTTGCAGCAAAGTGTAAAAAGGCCCGGCCAATAACAACAAGGCCATGGCCAGCAGCAATAACAAGCCCCGCACCTGGTCCCGCAACAAAGCACAAAACAGTAACAGCAACAAAGCAGATTTATATAACGCAGAAAGTGGCACACTCTGGCCACTCAGACTCAGTACCACGCCGTTGGCTGCATCAATCAGCAGATACCACTTGGCCAGCAGAATGATCAAAAGATCCAGCAAAGGTAATTTAAACGCAGTTTGTCCATTCATCGGCGGCTAAACACCAAAGCCAGCAAGGTTGCGCCAAGGGCTGACAACAGCGCGCCAACCACAGCAATAAAGGGCAAGGGTTTGTTTCGGGGCTCTTTTACCGATAAAGGCTGCACCGCATGTAGCACCGTCTGACGGCCATGCTGCAATACATTCAGCTCTGCCTGTATTTTATCGAGCTGCACACTCAGTTCTGAGCGCTCTCCCACTGTGCTCGCTTTGTCCAGTGCCTGCTGCACATCAGCCTGACGCGCCTGATATTGCCCTATTGCCTGAGCTTTATACTCTGCTTCAGCACTTTTTATCATGGCGCTGAGCAACAGCTCTGCTTCGCTGGAACTTGGCGCGCGCCATTTTACCGTCAGCTGATTGCCCCTTCTTTTGTGATCATATGAAAATTTAGAGCGCCAGGTGGCCGTCAGCTGCTGTTGTTTACTGGTATCACCACCGGCGCATAAGGCGCTTTGTGCCTGACACAAAGCGGCATCTTGCCACAGCTGCTGCCAGACCTGCGGATGCTCCAGCAATAAGGTAAAACGTGCCATTTCATCGACTTCCAGCGCGCCTAACATCAACGACGTTTGTGCCGGTAACTTGTCATAGACGGCCGCCAGCTGCGCCACTTTGTGCTGAGCCAGGGTATAGACTGCCCGCGCTTCGGCATATTTTGGCGCTGTTTTGCTGTACAGCACAGCAGCAAGAGCACCAGCGGCGGCAGCCACCAGGATCCATAACTTAAAACGCTGTAACACTGCCAGCATCTGATTGGCTAAATCCTGTTCCACAGAGAATAATGATGAATTCATTTGTGCCCAAACAGCCCTTTAATGCCTTTATTTAAAATTTGTTTACGCAATCTGATAGCCCAGGCCAGCCGGTGCTTCAGGTAATAACGCACCTTGCTTTCCACCAGACCATAACGACAGAACGACAATAATTCACCAAGCGACATCGGCAGATTTTGCATGGTTCGCCGGTAAAAGGCTTGATTATGCAGGTTACGCTCATTCATCAATCCGCGATGTTTTTCCACAAACTGCGCCTGCGCATTCAGCCGTTTTGGCGAGGTGGTAATTCGCCCCAGCTCGTGCCCGACATGCACCACGTAGCTTGCATCGGATAAACGTAACGCCGGACCATAAGCCGCCACCATCCGCAGCCACATATCATAATCCTGAAACGCCGCCAGCTGTTCGTCAAAACCGCCCTGTGCCAGCATGCGGCTTTTGCGCACCAGTGCCTGATTCGACAAACAATGGGCATCCAGCAGCTCGGGTAAACGGACAATTTTTTGCTCCGGATACAATTGCTTACGCACTGAACCATAGTCCCAGAAATAACTGGTGCAGATGCAGGAGTATTGATCGTCATAATTTGCCATCATGCCAGACAGCCGGTGCGGTAAAAACTCGTCGTCATCGTCAATGCCGGTGACAAAATCACCGGCCGCTGCTTTAATAGCCAGGTTTCGGGCGGCGCAGGCCCCCTGGCCTTTTTCCTGCCGGAACAAGCGGATCCGGCTGTTTTCCCCATAAAGACGGTTCAGCACTTCCCAGGTGTCGTCACTGGAACAGTCATCAACAATCAATAATTCAAAATTCGGATAATCCTGTGCCAGCACTGAGGCAACTGCACGTTGCATCATCTGACTGCGGTTAAAAGTGGGCATGTACACACTGATCAGAGGGTAAGTGTCACGCCCGGCAATTTGATGTTCGGCCAAAGTTTCAGTCTCTTGTCATAATAATTTTACTGAGTACAGTCGATATCGCATCTGTGTTGCTGTTACAGCTTGCCACGCAGATACAACCAGAGGTATTCCACCAGATTCCACTGGCGTTTAATTCTTGATGGTTGTGACAACAAACGGTAAGCCCACTCCAGATTTAGTTTGCACCAAAGCGCAGGCGCCCGTTTGACGTTGCCGGTAAATACATCATAAGTACCACCAACCCCCATAAAATAAGCGTCCGGCAGCTGTTTTTTTGCTTTTTCAATAAACAATTCTTGTTTGGGCGAGCCCATGGCAACTGTGATCACTTTGGCGCCACTTTGCACCAGCTGTGAGATCAGCGCATCTTCATCTTTAAAATAACCATCCTGCGCGCCAACTACGGGCACTCCCAGCGCTTCCAGCTTGCTTTTGGTGGATTGCAGCACTTCAGGTTTGGCGCCAATTAAAAACACCGGCACCTTTTTTTCAGCGGCTCTGTGCATCAAGGCTTCCCAGGTTTCACAGCCCGGAACCCGCTCTACCGGTTTTTGCAGTTTTTTCTGCATCACCTTCACCACGCCCATGCCGTCAGCATAACGTAATTCGGCATTGTTCAGTATTTGCATCAATGCCGGGTCTTGTTGTGCTTTCATCACTTTTTCCGGATTAATGGCAATGGCGGCACCGGCAAACACAGAGCCATCATCCCGAATAATAAAATTGACCAGCTGCGCCATACTGGCAAAAGCCATTACCTTGATACCGCCGACTGACACCTGATCTGGTTGAAACGCCATATATGAAGAACCTTGCCTGTTAAATTCGTTAAATCTTTGATTGTGAAGCGACAAAATCGCCTTACAGCATAGCTCAGCCCGGGGCTGGTTATAAACGCTGATAAAGCTGTACCAGCCTATCTGCCACTTTATCCACCAGATAAGGTTCGGCCATTTCTCGTCCGACCAGCTGTAATTGGCGGTACTCTGCGTCCGGCAAACTTAATAACTGCTGAATTGTTTGTACCAGTGTATTCAGCAACTGCTGTTCGTCCTGTTGCGGCAAACAAAAACCATTTTGCCCTTGCTTAATTTGCGCCAGCGAGCCGTCGGTTTCAGTGGCAATCACCGGGGTATAACAAGCCATAGCTTCGGTCATCACCAAACCAAAAGACTCGTTGCGCGACAAGCTGATAAAACACTTACTGTTTTCAAAATATTGTTTGAGCAAAGCAGGGTTGGCAGGGGCGCACAAGGTTAAATTCGAATATTGCGCCGCGGCCTGTGCCAGCTTCTCCCGATAAGGCCCATGGCCAATCACCGTCAACTGATACTGACTGAGTTTGGGCAATATCGCCAGCAGTCTGTCCATGCCTTTATTCAGATCCAGACTGCCGACATACAGAATATCAATTGGCTTTTCACTGCGATCTTTGTGTTGTGTTTGCGCAAAGACCGGATGAATACCGGCCGGCAACACTTCGGCAGAAGCAGGCTTTTCAAAAAATTTCTGCTGCAGCTTTTCGCTGGTAAAAATGAAGTGCTGCACCTGCCTCGCTGCGTATTTATACAGTTTAGGCTCTGGTTTATATAAATAAATGTCACTGCCGTGGAAAGTCACCACAATTTTGACTTTGCGGTTTCGAAGCCAACGGTACGTCAGTGCCAGCCAGATGGTCGGGTAAAAATAATGCACATGAATAATGTCGTAGCGGGTGCGGCTCAACACAAAGTTCCAGACAAACTGCAGCCAAAGCACCGGATATTTCAGCAATTTATTCAGCAAACTGTTGTTGTGCCAGCGCATATAACAATAAGCAGGCGCAATAGATGACAGCGCATCCACCTGATTTCTGACAAATTGCCCCTGAAAAGGCGCAGAGGCTTTAGGTCCCATATTGGTGACTATCAATACTTTTTTTGCTTTGTGCTGACTCACGACAGATCCTGTTTTGGCCAAAGTGGCCGGATCATACTTTGGAACTTCATAGTGCAACAACCAGCCTGCAGAAAAATAAGCGCTGATTTGCTCTGGTCGCGCCCTGTAACATGCTGTGTTTTTGCCGCCGGGGACAGACTGCACAACAAATCAGCAGGAATAACAGCTTTCTGTGCGGGCGGATAGTAACTGACCATAACATCACCTATAATCGCCTTTGTTTTATAACAATAATTAGTTTGATTGATTTAGCGGATCCTTTATGCGCGAACACTTTGTGTTGTTTTCCACCACTTTTGTCCTGACCTTAATTGCTATCTTTATCCTTATTCCTGTGGCCAATAAAATCGGCCTGGTGGATAAGCCCCATGGCCGCAAACAACATGTTGGCGCTATTCCCTTGATTGGCGGTATTTCCATTTTTACCGGTGTTGCCGCTACTCTGGCCATTTTTGGTTTGCCACAGGACAGCCACTGGTATTATCTGCTGTGTGGCGGCAGCATAGTGCTGCTGGGGGTCTTTGATGATTTCCTCGATTTAAGTGTGAAACTGCGCCTGTGCGCCCAGCTGTTGATTGGCGCAGTCATGGTGTATGGCCTGGGTTTATATCTTGAAGATCTGGGTAATTTATTTGGCCTGGGCTCAGTCACCCTGGGTTATGTGGGTATTCCGCTGACGCTGATTGCCGTCATTGCCGCTATTAACGCTTTTAATATGATTGACGGCATCGATGGCCTGGCCGGTATGCTCAGTGGTGTCAGTTTTGTGTCATTAACCCTGATGATGGGCATTGGCGGTCAACTCGAGCATGCGGTGCTGCCGATGGTGCTGGTGTTTGCGCTTATTCCCTATTTGCTGTTTAACCTGGATTTAATCGGCAAAGGCAAAGGCAAAATTTTTATGGGGGATGCCGGCAGTATGTTAATTGGCTTGTCGGTGATTTGGCTGTTGATTATCGGCAGCCAAAGCGACAGCGCCAGCTTCCGCCCTGTCACCGCACTTTGGATTATTGCAGTGCCTTTAATGGATATGGTGGCTATTATGATCCGCCGCATCCGTAAAGGTCAGTCGCCTTTTATGGCTGACCGCGAACACTTACACCATATTTTCCTGCGTCTTGGTTTAACCTCCCGTCAGGCGCTGGTGATTATTACCAGTTTATCCTGCATGCTGGCCACTATTGGTATTGTCGGTGAATATCTGATGGTGCCTGATCTCGTGATGCTGGTATTGTTTTTGCTGATATTCAGTCTTTATTCACTGTCTTTGCAATATATCTGGCGTATTACCCGTTTTATCAAACGTTATAAAGCAAAACAACGTGCTAAAAACAATCCGTAAATTGCTGGAAGCACGCGCCATCATTATGTTGATGGAGCGTTTTTTCCGTTTGGGCGCAGGCGCCATTGTGACCTTTATGGTGGCGCGGATGCTGGGCGACGAAGCACTGGGTGTATACGGTGTTGTGATGGTCTGGGCGGCATTTTTAACGCCGCTGAGCAGCATGGGCCTGAACAATCTGGTGCAAAAAATGGCCAGTAGTCAGACCGATCCCCAGCAAAGCAGAACCATCTTACAAAGTGCACTCTGGCTTCGGCTGATTGCCGGTTTGTTTTTTGCCCTACTGATGATTTTGGGTTTTGCTGTTTTTTACCCGCATTATTTTGCCATCGGCCCTGTTGCCATCAGCACACTTTTTATTCTGCAAAGTTTCAGCGCCATGATGCTCTGTGAATACGACCAGAACTATCGGGGGCATTTTCGTGCAGTAGCTTTGTCAAAAATTGTCGTGTCAATGCTGACCCTGACGGCCCGGGTGGTGGCGCTGATTTATGGTGCCCAGGTGGATATGCTGCTGTTGGTGGTGGGCATTGAGTTTTTCCTGACCGGTGTTTTGCAATATTACTGGCAGCGCCGTTATGCACCAGACGAGCCTGGCCTTAGCTTGCGGTATTTCAGCTGGCAAAGCAGCAAAGACTTATTAAAACGCTCCAGCTGGCTCTGGTTATCCGGTGTGGTGTCGGTGATTTATCTGAAAATTGACACCATTATGATTGAACAGATGATAGGGGTTGCCGCCACGGGTCAATATACGGCGGTGGCGAGGTTATCTGAACTTTGGTACGTCATTCCTGTTACTTTGGCCGCACGTTATTACCCGGATTTACTGAAGGCCTATAACAATCACTGGGATAGCTATCTTTGCATTTTGAAAAAACGCAGTGTGCAGTTTTTTCTGATGGCCTTTGGCATTGCCATCTTTATGACTTTGGGCGCGAAGTGGATCATGTGGCTGGCTTATGGCGAAAAATTTGTGCCTTCTGCCACAGTGCTGCAAATTCATGTCTGGGCTGGCTGTTTTATTTTTGTGCGGGCGCTTATTAGCCAGCATTTAATTATTACCGGTAACGAACCTTTAAGTTTATTAAGCCACGGTGTCGGCGCTATTTTAAATGTGCTGCTTAATCTGTGGTTGATTCCCATTTATGGCATTGAAGGCGCGGCCTGGGCCACGTTAATTTCGTATGCTTATGCATCATTTTTCTTTTTATTCTGCTCAGGCAAAACCAGAGCGCATTTTTGGCAATTGTTAAAAGTAAAAGCGGTGGCACCACAACCACCGGCCAAACCGGAGTCTTAGTTGTGATTAAAAAACTGCTGCGAGCCACCTACGCCAGGCTGGATTTATGGTTATTGCCTTATGCCGCCAAAAGCCGCAAATTTGCCGGCATTTATTATGCGTTTTTTAACCCGCATTTTCGCCGTGAAATGCATGCTACAGCCGCTGGCCGTCAGCATTACCGGCTGCATGAAGAAAGCTCGACCATTGCCAGTGTGATTATCCGCCGTAATATCCACCGGCTGGAAAAAGGCCTGTCAATGGTGCCACGCAAGCCGTTGTTTGCGCTTGATTATATTGACGAAACCTTAAAAGCTTTTGGCAATATGCTGCAAGAGCCTGCTCACCAGCTGGATTTAACTTTACTGAACTACGCCCATGATGTGCTGGAGAGTTATTTTGCGGTTACCACCTGGCCTGAAGGCGCCACTCAGCCGGGCATTTTTGCTGAGCAAGCGGGCAAAATCAGGCCACTGCTGAACAAAACACAGCAGCAGGCCGCTGCAGCGCCAGCGCCTTACCAGCAAAGGCCCAGAGCCGATATCAGTTATCACGAATTTTATAAACTCTGTCAGCAACGCTGCTCGGTGCGCACCTTTTTGCCTAAACCAGTAGCGCCCGAAATACTGGAGCGTGCCGTTGCCGCTGCAGCCCAGGCGCCCAGCGCCTGTAACCGCCAGCCATTTCGTTATATTGCCGCCACCCAGGGCGAAACCCTGCGTAAACTTGCCAGCCTGCCGATGGGCACTGTGGGTTATGCCGAAGGTTTACCGGCCGTGCTGGCCGTGGTCGGTGATTTAAGCGCTTATCCTTTTGAGCGTGACCGCCACGTGATTTATATCGACGCCAGCCTGGCCAATATGCAGCTGATGCTGGCGCTGGAAACCATGGGCCTGGCTTCCTGCTCTATTAACTGGCCTGATATTGAAAATTACGAAATTAAAATAGCGAAGCTTTTGAAACTTCAGCCTTTTGAACGCGTGGTGATGCTGATTGCTGTCGGATATCCAGATCCAAATGCACTGATCCCACATTCCGAGAAAAAAACCGCAGCCGGATTACTGAGTTATGTCTAAGCAACACACATTAAAAGTAGAAATTAAAGGGGTGCAGTTTCGCAACAAAGGCGCTTATCTGATGTTGCTGGGCTGTTTAAAAGGTTTAGAGCAGTTAGGCCGGCCTTTTGAGCTGGTGTTATCCCCAGGCCCAAATTTACCCTACCGCGAACGCGCTATGCTGGGCGCTTGGCAAAAATTGTCATTGCGCCGTAAAGGGCTGGATTTCACTCCCTGGTTTGGCAAATTACCCAACTTTATGCTCAATACCTTAAAGCGTTACGGCATTGTCACAGAACGCGAAGTGGATGTGATTTTAGAAGCCTCAGGTTTTGCTTATGGCGACCAGTGGCCATTGTTGTTTTTGCAAAATACCGCCCGTGAAGTCAAACGTTTTGGTGAGGCTGGCAAAGCTTTTATCTTTATGCCACAGGCTTTTGGCCCTTTTAAATCGGCCCAGAGTAAAGCAGCAATGCGCGATATTATTCAGCACGCCAAACTGATTTTTGTGCGCGACCCTGTGTCTTTAGGCCACTTGCAGTCCTGTATGGCTGAGCTACCGCCCCATGTGATCTTAACGCCGGATTTTACCGTGGGTTTAAAAGGTGAAAGCCGCACTGCCCTGCCGGAATTTGATGGCCCTTTTGCGGCCCTTATTCCCAACAACAAAGTGATTTCCAAATTTAACCACGCCAATGCCGAAGCAGAGCGTACCCGTTATGTTGAGGCTTTTGCCGCGGCCGGTAATCAGCTGACCGAGCTTGGCCTGAACGTCGTACTGGTCAATCATGAAGGTAAAGAAGACGCAGCGCTTTGCGCTGAAATTGCCAAGCTGACCCCTTGTCAGATCATCACCATTGAAGATCCGCTGGCGGTCAAAGCGCTGATCGGCAAAGCCGAACTTTGTGTCAGTTCGCGTTTTCACGGTGCCATTAATGCGCTGAGCCAAAATGTGCCTTGTATTGCCACCAGCTGGAGCCATAAATATCACGCCATGATGGATGACTTTGGCATGGCCGATTATTGTATTGAAGAGTTATCGGCATTAACGCTCACACAAAAAATCACCCAGCTCTTGGCCAATAAAAATGACATTCAGCCGGTTCTTGCCGAAAGATCGGCGGCATTAAAAGCCAAAAACCAGCTGATGTGGCAAAAGCTGCACGACACTTTGCGTTAATCACCACAAGCGCTGCTGATAACACGCCCCATAAAAAAACCGAAGCCAGGCTTCGGTTTTTTTTCTCGCTAACACTATCACTCCAGGTGATGGTTTTTAGCGGCGAAACCTTGGTATTAAAAAGCTGCTGTTGCCCAGTCAATCCAGCCCAGTTGCCAGCTCAATAAAATAAAACCACCAAAGGCAATACGGTACCAGGCAAAAATTTCATAACTGTGATTGCCAACGTATTTGACTAAAGTACGAACCGCCAGCAAAGCAGCGACAAAAGCAGTGACAAAACCCACGGCAAACATCGGGATATCAGCTGCGCCTAATAAATCGCGGTGTTTAAATAAATCGTAAAAAGTGGCAGCAAACATCGTTGGCACCGCCAGGAAAAATGAAAACTCGGCCGCAACTTTACGATCCAGACCAATAAACAAACCACCAATAATAGTGGCGCCAGAACGGGACGTACCAGGCACCATAGACACCACCTGAGCACAACCGATTTTTAATGCATCTTTCCAGCTGATATCGTCCACATCCAATACCCGAACCTGATGCTGACGACGCTCAGCCCACAGAATAATCAAACCACCCAGCACCAGCATCACAGCCACGGTAATAGGGTTAAATAAATACAGTTTGATGGTTTTAATAAACAACAAACCAATAATGGCGGCCGGTAAAAAGGCAATAAACAAATTCAGGATAAACTTTTGCGCTTTGCTGTCGGAGAACATCCCTGTTGCAACACCTAAAAAACGCTGCCGGTATTCAAAGACGATCGCCAGAATGGCACCAAACTGAATGGCAATTTCAAACACCCGGCCATCGTTATGAAAACCAATTAAATCGGCGACGACTATTAAGTGCCCGGTACTGGACACAGGTAAAAATTCGGTCAGACCTTCAACAATACCCAGAATAAAAGCCTGAAATAACAACCACCAATCCATGTTCACTCCAACAACAAACCAAGACGGCGGTTATTATCGGGGCTTTTGGACAACAAGCAAGGGAAATGTCGTATCTGTTGCTGTCGGCAACAAGCCTTCGCTGATGGAAAAGATGCGGTAAAGCCAAAAATAATGCCGGTTGAATGAGCAACCGGCATCAAAGGCAAAGCCATTATGTTTATATGAGCTGTGAGCGCAGGTTTTACCGGTGATTTAAAGCATTAAACCCGATTTAAACCAAAAGGATCGTCGATGCTATAAGCAGGCTCGGTAAACCAGCGTGGGCCCTGCTCTGTCATATAGAAGTGATCTTCCAAACGAATACCAAACTCCCCCGGCACACAAATCATCGGCTCATTGCTAAAACACATGCCAGGCAATAATGGCTGTTTGTTGCCACGAACCAGATAAGGCCATTCGTGAATATCCAAACCAATGCCATGACCGGTGCGGTGTGGCAAACCAGGCAGCTGATAATCAGGGCCAAGACCGGCCGCTGTTAATACGGCTCTTGCCGCATCATCCACAGCACCACAGGCAGTGCCTAACTGCGCTTTGGCAAAAGCAGCAGCTTGTGCCTGTTTTTCCAGCTGCCAGAAATGGCGCTGGCGTTCATTGGGCTCGCCAAATACATAAGTACGGGTAATGTCGGAGATATAGTCATGCAGCTTACAGCCGGTGTCGATCAGCACCACATCACCTTTTTTCAGTTGCTGTGGCTCTTTCACACCATGCGGAAAACTGGATGCCACCCCAAACAGCACAATCACAAAATAAGAACCACTGGCGCCTACTTTGCGATGCGCTTGCGCGATAAAAGCTTCCACTTCACGGGTATCGATGCCCTCGTACAACATACTGGCGGTGGCCTGATGCACCGCCAGCGTCATCTCCATGGCGCGTTGCATTAACGCAAGTTCGGCCGCTGATTTTTGCTGACGACAGGCAGCTGTGATACAGCTGGCATTGATAAACTGCTGAGTCGGTGCCTGCTGCTTCAGGCCATCAGCGATAAAATAAGCGGTGTTTTCATCCAGGCCCACTTTATCGTTTTCCGTAATACCTAATTGACGCAACACACTGATAAATAGCGCATAGGGGCTTTCGTCTTCCTGCCAGCCATGTAACTGACCTTCAATCAGCCAATAGTCTTTTAAGGTGCCAAGTTCAAACACCGGCACCAGATAATGCAGCTCGCCTGTTGCAGTGAGTAAGGCGCCCACCAGGCGTTCGCTGGCGTACCAGGCGGTGCCGGTAAAATACTTTAAACTGGTGCCGGCATTTAAATAAATAGCGGCAATGCCCTGCTGCTGCATCAGGCTGCAGGCTTTTTCAATACGCGCCTGATGTTCTTTAATTCCGATAGGCTGCACGCCCGCCGTCATATCCGACAAAGTGGCCAGCGCTTCTGCTGCTGTTTTTCCGCCTACACCTAATGTCATCTGCTGCTCCTTGTTGTGCTTGTCTGGTTTTATGCTGGCCTGGTTTTGTACTGATTGGCTTTGTGCTGTTGGCTGACTATTTTTTGCGCTGTAGCGCCAGGCTGATGCACAGAGTATCCCGCGCTATTAACATGAAATAAAATGATATGATTTCAGATAATGATGAATTAAATTCACGCTACCAGGCGCGGAGCAGTTTTTATGGCAAATCATTCAGATCAGAAACAACAAATCATCGAATCAGACAGGCTGGACGCAACAGCTGCGCAGCCGGGCAACAAGATAACGCAGCCGGTCGCTAACACGCTGAGTCATCACACTGTTAGCCACAATGCTGTTAGCCACAATGCCGTTAGTCACAATGTTGTTAGTCACAGCGTGGTGCAATTGCCACCACTAAAAGCCTTGCAGGCGTTTGAAGCCACGGCAAGGCTGTGCAGTTTCAGCCGCGCTGCCGATGAGCTTTGTGTCAGCCAAAGTGCCATCAGCCATCAAATCCGCGCTCTGGAAGATTTTATCGGTATGCCTTTGTTGCTGCGTCAGCATAAACCCATCACGCTGACGGAAGCTGGCGCCACTTTATATTCGGTGGTTGGTGATTGTTTTTTCCGTTTGCAGTCGGTCACCCACCATTTGCGCAAAACCAACCAGAGGGTGTTAAAAATTGTGGCGCAAACCTCCATTGCCGTGGAATGGCTGGCCCCCAGACTGCCGCTTTTTACGGAGCAATACCCGCAGATCCAGACGTTGTTGCATATGGAGTCGAGCGCCAGCAGCCTGGATGCGGCCGCTTTTGATGTGGTCATAGGCACCTGGCCCACGCCTGTTGGTTTTGTTAGCCAGCGCATTCGTACCGAATGGTGGTTTCCGGTCTGTGCCCCTGCCCAATATCAGCTGCTGGATTTAACCAATCCGGCATCGGTATTTGCGTATCCGCTGTATAGCTCAGAGCAGGGGGAAGACTGGCAGCTGTGGCGTCAGCAAATGCAGCTGCGCGAGCCGGCCAAACTGGAAATGTCGCAGGTGAGCCTTGCATTACTTGCCACCAAAGCAGTCAGCTGTGGCCGTGGTCTGGCACTCAGTAACAGTTTTATTGCCGGTGATGCCATCCGTCAGGGCCAGCTAAAAGCGCTGACGCCCTGGCGTTATCAGCTGCCCTGGGGCCAGTATCAGCTGCATTATCGCCAGGACTCGGTGAGCCGCCAGGAAATTGCCATTTTTAATCAATGGCTGCTGGCTCAGGCCGCAGCGTCGCTGCTGCCCGAATTACAAACATCAGGCTAAACCAGATTTTTTAGCTGCTTATAAGCGCAAACCACCACTGCGTTCAGTGCGGCTCTGGATAGCCTGCAGCAGCACTGTTTCAGCAGGGCACACTAAACTAAACCGGCTAACCGCCCGGGTAATGCCGGTATACACCAGCTCGCGGTTTAAAATGGCACTTTGGCTATCGGGTAACACCAATACCGCATGGCTAAATTCCGAGCCCTGTGATTTATGCACTGTCATGGCATACACAGTTTCAAGTGCCGGCAACCGGCTTGGCATCAGCCAGCGCAGTGGCTCACCATGACGTGCCGGCGGAAATACCACTCGAAGCCGTTGTTGTAACTGGCCATCAATATGCTCCAGCCGTGGCAGACAAATACCTACATCACCATTCATTAGCCCTGTGGCATAGTCGTTCTGGGTGATCATCACAGGACGCCCCGGATACCAGCCGTCGGTGCGCGGGATCAGCCTGGCCTGATACAACAACTGACTGATACGCTGATTCAGCTGCTCCACACCATATTCCCCCTGGCGCAGTGCGCATAACAGCGCAAAACTGCCAAAGGCCTCCAGCACAGCAGCGCCCCATTGTTCGTAATTAGCGGCCTTGGGTTCTTGCACTGGATAAGCTGTGGCATCAGCGGCCAAATCCGTAACCGGCCCTTGTTGCACCAGTTTTAAATAGCAGCTAAAACCACCCTCAGCCCCCTGAGAACCAGCTTCAGC
>FWWM01002836.1_pt1 | contig 44991 bp, 31 predicted proteins | sample 2228351 | NCBI WGS metagenome assembly FWWM01 (sample SAMEA103939774, study PRJEB20133) | metagenome
CGTGGACCTGATCCGCGACGACTTGTCCGCGGTGATTCTAGACCCGGAGCATCTTTTGGTCCTTCGTCTGAACCGGCGGGCGGCCCTCCCCCCCACGCCAGACATGGTGGCTCGCCGCTGGGTCACCTCTCGGAAGACCCCTGGTCGGAGTCTGCCCAAAACAGCCCCAAAACGTGCCTTGAACGCCTGGAAAATCCCAGGAAAACCCGCCGAGACCCCGCCCGCAAACATACCGGCCAGGTCTGCCTCAAGGATGGCACGCACCGCGCCCTCGAGGTTTCGTTCCTCGTTCAGCGCCGTGACGACGAAGGAGACGTCTGGCTTTGTGGGGTGCTCGGACATCCATTACCCGGCGGCATGAGGGGTCGTGGATGCGACCCTTCACCCTTGGGGCGCGCGACGGAAAGACTCCAAAAGAAGCGTCGAGGAGTCAGGTCAGCATCCCTACTTCCACTCGTACTCTGCGTGCATCGCGCGGATGAGTTCCAGTTTCCCGATCAGGAACTGGAGGTCGTGGAACAGGTACTCGGCGCGCAGTCGGTCGAGGGTCAGGGTGGGGACCTGGTTCGGGGCCTTGTTGACCAGCCTCGCGCACTCTTTTTGCTGGTCCTCGGTCAGGGTCTTGTTCACCTTCTCGTCAAAGCAATCGAACATCATCTTGCACTGATAGACAAGGTCGTAGGCCGGGTAGTAGCCCCCATCCGGGAGGCGATAGGCCTGATAGACGCGGCCCGAGAAGCGGTCCTCGCACTCGATCACCTCCGCCCCCGGCGGCGGCGTGATCGCGTACTGGTTCCCCTTCAGCCACACGCGCGTCGCATCCATGAAGGAGCGGTCGTAGTTGTCGATCAGCAAGGACATCCCGTAGTAGGCCGCGAGCATGGGGATGCGGTAGCGTGTGGTCGGGAAGATGTAGAGTTCTTCGGGCTCGAGGGGCTTTCCGTCCAGGGGCACGAAGCCCTGCGCGCGCAGGTCCGGACCGCAGGGGTCCGCCGGGTTCTCCGGGTGTGGGGCGCGGACCACGCGAGACGCACGATCCTGTTGCTCGTCCTCGCTCGTGACCAGACCGCAGTAGAGGGTCGAGCAATCGAAGTGCTGACCGCCGAACGCGACGAACTCTCGCGGAGCGAAGGCGACTGGCCCCTTCTTGTTCTTGGTCTTGTAGGTATGCTCCAGCACGCACCAGCCGTAGCGCGAGGCGTTGTTCGCCATCAGGCCGCCAAACAACGCGTTCATTTCCTTGCGGAACACGGTCGCGAAGTTGATCAGGTACTTCTGCGTGTCGGCGTCGGTGTCCACGCCCGCGAGCCGGACCTCCGGGTCGGCCAGGGCCTGGAAGGCCGCGATCCGGTCATAAATCGCCCCGGCCGCCACGACCACCGGCAAGTAGCCGCTATAATTCCACAGCGGATACATCGGCCGCGCGCCATTCTCTTCAAGCATCACGACCTGGTTCAGGTAGTTGTTCATGTTGACCTGGTCGAACATCTCGTAGCGCCCGCGGTTCACGTTGAACCCGTACGTGGCGGTCGCGGGCCTCCCGAAGACACCGGCCAGGGTGTTGAAGGCGAGGTACGAGGCCATGGCCCCGGCCTTCCCGCCGTTGAGGTCCTCCTCCCAGCGCCGGCCAAATCGCTTCCTCCAAAAATCATTGTGATTGTAAGCGGTGTACCCGAGAACCCACCACTGGTACTGCGAGCGCAAGTTGAAGAACAGGCGCGTCACCCAGTCCGAGTAGTACGACGGCCAGTACGTCGGGTCCTGGTGCCAGTAGCCGGCCATGACCCACCAGTTCTCGTAGGTCTCGACAATGGAGGAGGCAATCTCGAACGGGTCCACGCCCTCGTCCCACACATCCACCGTGGGGAGGTACCCGGCCAGCTCATCCCCGCCGAAGCGGTAGGGAACGACCGTCTCGGGCACGCTGCACCGCAGGCCCTCGCGGAAGCGCTTGCAGACCTTGCCGCCCGCGCATGCCGCCCCTTCCGCACCGCATGGCTCGCCAAGGACCTCTGTCTTCTTGACGTCCTGACGGGCGTACATCGCACCCAGATCGCCCCACAGGTTCGGGTACTCGGTCGGGTGGATGACGTAGAACAGGCGCCCGAGCCCCTCGCCTCGGTTCTTGAGGGACGGCACGTTGCCCGGGTCCTCGCGCGTGGGGTCCGCGTCCGCGTATGCCTGGTAAGCGCTCGTGTCCGGGGCCTGCGCGAAGACCTCCATCAACCCCCCATAGACATACTTAATCGCCGCCTTGTCGTACAGCCCGATCCCGTGCCAGGGGAGGTTGAACTTGAAGAAGTAGTCCATGACCGATGAGTACTGGAGTTCGCGCAGCCCGGCCCCGACCACCTGCCCGTCCGGCGTGATACCGCGGGCTTGGCTCTCGCTTTCGCCCCATAGCGAGACCGGGACGAAGCGACCTGTCGCGTCCTTTTTCACCTTCAGCCGCCACCAGTCCGCGGGGAAGTTCAGGGCGTCGCTGGAGGCTTCGAAGTTGTGGCGCAGCCCCAGGTTGTGGCCGACCTCGTGCAGCGCGACCCCGAGGTAGATGGCCTTGTACAGTTCCTCCGCGAACTGGTCGCGCAGCCCTTCCAACACTGCGATGGTCGCGGCTTGAGTGAAGTGCAGGTCCGGGTCCTTGGTGTCCAGTTCGAACGGCGTCGAGATGAAGGTCTTGTTGTACCCGTAAGGGTTCGACTGGTTGATGTAGGCGAACTTCGCCCGGAGTTGCTCGGTCAGGGCCGCGACCGTGCAGGGCGTCTGGTCATTGAAGACGCTGAAGTCATAGAGGACCTTGGGCTCGCCTGGTCTTGCCGCCTGCTCCTCTGCTTTCTGTCTCAACGTCTCGCACACGACCATATCGAACTTCTGCTTGTAGAAGTTCGACAGCCGGATCAGGGCCCCATCCCAGTACTCGGCGCGGTCCAGGGCCCGCTCGCCGTCCGCGCGGATGCGCTCCTGGAGTTGCCGGAACACCCCGCCCCCATGCGCCCACCTGCGCGGGGCGTAGCGCTCCCTCTGGTCCTCGGTCAGGGCCGGGTAGCGGTCTCCGACCCGCGGGTCCTTGAACAAGAGTTTCACATCGTCCCCGATCAGGAGGGCCTCGATGTCCGGGTGGTTCGCGAGCCGATTCAACCGGGCCTGGGTGACGTTCTGGTCGGTCTTCTGGACGCCGACCTGGTCCAGGGCCGCCTGGACCTCGCCGGATACCAGCGAAGACGCAATGGCCTGGGCCTCCTCCTCCGTGTACCCCTGCCGCCAGTAGGTGTCCCGCAGGCGGTCGAACTTGACCTCGTTCGAGATGTAGCGCGCATCGGCCAGTTCCCGGAAGGACCGCGTCCCGGCCAGGAACTCCAGCCGGTTGAGCGCGCGGTTCGCCCCTTCCCGCATGGCCGCCACATACATGTATGCGCTCGCGGTCACGATCCGGCCCGAAAGGGGGTCTGCGGACATCGGCCCGAACCCATAGAGCCCAACCTGGGTCGGGGCGGTGACCGCATGCAAGAAGTTGTAACGCAGGTCCCCGATGCGCTTGGGCTCTTCCGTCACCTCGCACGGTGGTGTCAACCGGGCAGTCACCGCGCTCTCGCCCTGCCGGGCCCGCCTCGCCTCAACCTCTTTGAGGTTGTTCTCGCACACAACGAACATGTGATCCACGCCGAAGGCGGAGGGATCCTTGCCGGTCACGGCCTTGACAACAGCATCGAACGGCTCGGTCCACTGACGTGCGACCTCGTTCGCCTCGGCGACCAGGTCATCCGGATATCCTTCGTTGAGGTAATAGACGATGGGTCGTACCCCGACGATATTCCCTTGCACGTCCCGTTGAAAGATGTCGAAGGCGTAGGCGTATCGCAGAATCCCCGTGTAGGTGTAACCGTAGTACTTGTCCCAGGCTCCGCGCTCGCTGCGGAAGAACCCGAACCGCGCCTGGTCAAAGTCATCGTGGACAATGGGCTGATACGCTTCCTCCCGGGCCGGGTCCACCCGCAGAAAGGCGTTTCGCAGCCGGATGCGCTCCGACACGCATTCGTAGATGCCGCCCGAGTACCATGGGTAAAACCAGCAGAGTGGGATCTCGCCGTAGTCCTCGTACATCACGGTCGGGACCGTCAAAAGCCAGTCATCCGTGAAGTCCATGTATCCGTTCGCGAAGTCAATATGGGGCTCTAGGTCAGGTGGGGCGGCCTCGTCCTTGAACATCGTTGCTGTGGCGCCTAGGTCAATCAGAGAGGGGTGCGCGAAGTTCGACATCTGGTTCGCACCCCATTCAACCCGGATGTACTCGCGCTCGAACCACATGCGGTCCGTCTCGTTCTCGACCCGGACGTTGGTCCGCTCGCCGGTCAGGGGGTTATATTCCCAGATCACGTCCACGTGCTTTTCGATTGGGAACGCAAGGAGCGGTGCGTTCTTGTCCATCCAAACGGGCCGACCTTTCAAGAGGTAGTCGCCATTGCAGTCGCAGGGCACGGATGGATCCACGCGTTTGCCATTTTTGTCGCAGTAAGTCCGGTCCGGGGCGCACTTGAGTTTCACGTCAACGTCGTGACGCGGGTTCCCGTTGTATTCACCCTCGGTGAAGGTGTAGATTCGGTAAAAATACAAGAACTTTTCCTGGACCTCGAAAACCCCGCGCTCAAGCGGGCCTTGGTCGCCAACGAAGGTGAATGCCGAGGCGTACGGAGCGTCCACCACCGTCCACCGATAAAACCACTCGCGCCGGCTCCCGTCCGCGTTGTACAGGAGGTCCGCCTTGGCGACTAGGTTGTGCTGGACGCGGTCAATCGTGCCCACGCTCTGGGCGCACCCACCGGCCAAAAGCGCAGCCACCACCATGGCCAGGGCCGTCTTGAGGATGTGCTTGGACATCGGAAATCCTCCATCGTCTGGCTTGCGAACGTTGGTCGCGGTCCCCATGGCGCCCTCCCTCAGATCTTCATGGCGCTATAGATGTCCCAAACCCGCCGCACGAGGTCCAAGGTCTCGATGACCTCGCGCAGGTCCCGTTCAAGCCGCGCCTTGTCGGCCCCCGAGGCTGCCTCCCATTGCGCCTTCAGGGCATTGGCCTTCTGGACGAGGACCAGGTTGGGTTGATACCAGTCGGAGCCGTAGTGGGTCCCCCACGCGACGTAGGTCTTGCCTCCGAACGGGTCCGTGAAGCGCTCGACCTGCACCTCGGAGAGGGCCGAGACCTCCATGCACGTCTGGCTCCCCTCCAGGCACAGCGAGAAGGCGTCCAGGAACGACGGGTCGAACGAGGCGGGCAGATACGCCATCCCATAGACTAGGGCGTACAGTTTCAGCGTCAAGTTGTTCATGGAGGGCTCGACCACGGGCGTGGTCGGGTCCAGGGCCGCCGGGGTCTGGAAGGGCATCGGGCTGACCGCGTAGGCACCCGAGTTCTTCGGGTCAAAGTAGGGCCGCCTCGTCGCCTGGCCACCCTTCACGAGCCAGGCCGCCCGGGAAAGGTCGCCTGTCACCACCCCGCCGAACAGGTCAATCAACTGCCGCGGGTACATGGTGTTGAACCCCATCGAGGTCCCGACCCCGATGTTCAACTGCTCGCCCACGTAGTTCGATGTGAAATAGACCGTGGAGTCGGTCAGGGTCATAATGGCCGCCAGTTTCTCCCAGAACGACCCGATCCACAGGGCGTGGTCGTAGTAGTTGTAGCCCGCGCTGTCCGCGAAGACCGTGTAGGGGTACTTCCCCTCACCGAGCGGGATCCTCAACAGGTCTTCCCCCGCGACGTTTTGATCGTAACTTATGTTCCGATACACGTTCGTGGCCGGGTCCTTGCGGAAGGAGCCAGGCGCGGGCGAGGTCAGCGCGCTCGCGAGGGTCTCGAACGCCTCCTCGGAGGCGCGTCGCAGGGACCACCCCATCATCCGGGCGTTCGCCCAGATGCCCCGCCAGCCGTACCCCTTCAGGATGTGGGCGAACAGGGCGTAGTACATGGCCGCGTCCTGCATGGGGTCCATGTAGCGGCTCAAGATGCGCGAGAAGTAGGACATCGGGTCCCCGTGTAGCCCGAAGCCGTAGCGCTCGCGCTTGAAGGCGTCCACCAAGTAGTATTCGGTCAGGGAGATCCGGAAGTTGTGCATGATCTCGGCCGGGTCCATCCCCGTGTCCCAGGTGTAACACCCCATGTTGCCGGCATACTCGTCGCCGCAGAACTTGTAGGGCACCACTACGTACGACCAGTCCCGCTGCTGGCGGTAGTAGTTCTCGTTCATCGCGTGTTCAAGTTTGATCCACTCGTAGGGGACCGCGGCCCGATTGCGCGAGAAGTCGCGGACCGTCCCGTCCGGCAGCGTGATCTTCTGCGAGCGGTTCGCGTCCACGCCTAGGTAGTTCTGGAGGAAGTACAACTGCGAGAAATAGACCCCCCACGACCAGTACGAGGAATCGAGCATGTCGGACATGTTGGTGTCCGTGTAGCCGTAAGCGCGCGCGTACTTGTAGAGGTTCTGGGTCAGGGTCGAGAGGTCCTCGTACACGTCCATCAACTGCCCGTATCCGAAGCGGATCGCCGCGTGGTCGTACTTGCCGAGGCCCAGCACGTCCGAGTTGAACCGCTGGCCGTAGTCCATCACGGTCGAGTACTGGTAGATCGTCCGGCTGCGCGCCGCCTCGTTCGGGGTCAGGCCCGGGCGCGGGATGAACTGGCGGACCACCGGGTCGTCCGGGACGACCATGGGCATCTCGACGCGGACCCCGTCCTTGTAGCACAGCCACTGGTCCCCATTGCAGACCTCGCCCGCGCCGCACTCCCCTTTGAGCCCGCAACGTTTCAGTTCCACACACTGCCCCCCGACGCAGTCGTACATGTCCGTCGCGCCGCAGTCGCTCGCCTTCGAGCACGACGTCTGGTAGGCGATCTGGCAGACCCCGCCGACGCAGCGCTGGCCGAAGACCCCCTCGCACTCGTCGTCAATCGTGCACGGGATCGGCTCCTTCTCGCGCACGTCGAAGTACTCGTCGTGGTAGTTGAACAGATCCGCAGACCCCTCGAAGTTGTGGCGCAGCCCGACTGTGTGCCCAACCTCGTGCTCGGCGATGGCCTTGTAGAACCGCAGCATGGTCGCGCTCGCGAGCCTCTGCCCATCCCGGAAGCAGCATGGATTGCCGTAGTCGTTCGCGTGGTCCAGCGGGTCCCAGTTCGCGGGGCACTCGGGCCGCGGGTCGTCCGGGGCGCACGACCACTCCTTGGCCTGGCCCAAGATCCCCTCGTCGTTGAAATCCGCGAAGCAGTAGTTGTGGCTCGACAACAGCGCCTGCCGCTCCCGCTCCTTCTTGACGACCTGGTCCAGGGTGGCCCAGTTCAGCGGAGACAAGGCACTGGCCTCCTCGGGCGACAAGGCATCGCCGGGCAAGAGCCTCCCCTGCGACGCTGCCCACTTGACCTCGTCCGTAATGAGCATGTCCTCGAGCGGTGTGCCCCGGATGGCCTGAAGACGCGTCCGCCCCGCGCTCGGGTCGCGCACCGGCAAGCCGCTCATCACCTGCTTTTGTAGGTTCTTGTCACGGATGACCTTCAGGATCTCGCGGAGGATCTCCTGGTGAGTGACGCCAAATCCCTTCTTGGCCAGGCCCCCGCTCGCCTCGGCGGGAACGCCCTAACCGAGAACCTCAGGCGGCGGCGTGTCTTGCGAGGCCTGCGTGAGCCCGGAGGAGACCTCGCCCTGGGTCTTGGACGCGAGGTAGTCCCTGATCGTCTGGCCCGTGACGTAGCCCTGGGTGTCCAGCCGCCCGGAAATCAGTTCGAACAGGTCCCGGTACAGGGCCCCGTAGAAGTAGATAAAGGCTCCGTAGATGTTCGCGGTCCCCCAGAAGATCTCGCCCGTATCCGGGTCTGCGGCGCTCGGCCCGTACCCGAGCGGGCTCGCGATTTGCGCATCGGGAATCCAGTAGATCATCGAGTAGCGCGAATCACCGATCTTCTTCATTGCCCGTGCCTGGGCCAGTTTCTCTTCCTCGGTCATCTTGTCCGCCCGGAACAGCCCGTCCACGCAGGGGTTGAACATGGGCAGTGAGCCGGGTTGAGCCGTCTTGACCAGCGCCCAGGGCGCGTACTTGTCCGACGCGTACTGGTCATCCGACGCCGGGTCATACTGGTTGCGGCACATCACGAACATCTCGGGCAGGCTCGCGCGGATCTCCTCGTAGCGCTGCCAGTCCACGGGTGGCTTGTAGCCCACGCAGCGCCCTGCCGGCTCCCCGCTAAACGACTCCGTGAAGTAGCAGGTCAAATCCCCCCGCGAAAAGGCCGGGACCGCGACGACCCTCTGGCGCACGAAGTCCGCGGGCAAGTACTGGCCCGAGGCCCCTCCCCCGACCTCCTGGTAGCCGGTGCTCCCGCCCGGCGGGAGGTTCGCAAACCGCAGCCCGCCGTTGAGCGAGATGTCGAGCGCCTGCTCTGTCGCGTTGATCACGCGGAGCCCAGAGACCTTCTGGATGGGCACGGTGGAGGCGTAAAGCGCAGAGCCCGTGTACACGAACGTTGTCACCTCGTTGCCGCGGCAGACGAAGCCGTCGAGCGTGGCCGTGCCCGCGCCGACTTGGAGGGCGTCGTCCGAGGCATCGAGGACCAAGTGGTCCGGGGTGCGCGGGTCGCTAGTGCTGGCGGTCTGGGCCACGCCCGAGAAAACCACGCTCCCGCCCACGGTCAGGTCCACCGGGCCCTGACCCAGGTTGATCAGGCGCACCGCGCAGTGCTGCGAGTCCACCGTTGGATTCTTCAAAAACCTCACCCCCCAGTCCGGGACCACGACCCCCTCCCTGGAACCAGTCGTGACCACAAGGGTCCGGGCCATGGCCGACCACTGGACGTTGCGACACCTCTTCGCGTCCGGATCGCACATCTTGCTCGGGCAGTCCTTGTCCGCGATGCAGGAGGTCTGCGACAGGGTGTACGGCCACAGCCACGGGTCACTGACCGCGTCCAGTTCCACCCAAGTGTCGAGAACCGCGTGTCCGGCACAGTCCGCATCGGAATAGCAGACCCGGCTATGCGCCTGGCCCACGATCATCCCTTTTTCTTCCCACAGGTACAGCCACGCCACCGTATCCTTGAATGCCTCGCTCCAGGACTTCGCGACCGCGAGGTTCGTTCGGTGGAACTCTTCAGGGGTGTTTGCGGAGGAATGAAAAACGATGGGGCGCAGGCCGCGCTGCGTGTAGGGCTTTGGGGTGCGCAGCACGCATTGGCCTCGGGTAAACCAGTCCTGCGCCTTGCAGAACTCGCGGCTGCCGTCACGGTTCGTCGTGTCGCACCCCGTGTCCTTCAGGTCCTTGAAGCACGGCTTGGGCTTGCCGTCCGGCAGGAACACGTCCTGCTCATCCATCGTGTCCCACCAGATGTTCCACCGGTTGATGTACGAGATACGGCCCGACTCGTTGAGGCCCCAGTCCTCGTCGTAGGCGTTGCGCTCGGTCAGAAAGTAGCCAAAGTACTGCTGGTGCTCCTCATTATGGAAGCGCAGGGGCTCGTAGTCGTTGTTCGGGTCCACCTTGCGGAAGGCCGTGCGGAACTTGATCAGGGCCGAGGCGCAGTCCCCGGTCGAGATGCCGTAGATGCTGCACGCCCCGGTGCTCGCCGGGGTCCCCCAGGTCTTGGTCACCACGTCAATGTAGTCCGGGGTCAGGGTGGGGGCGTCCGGGTTGTCCGCCTCGAAGGTCTGGACGTAGTAGTCCACGGCCTTCTGCTCGACCAGCCGGGCCATGAAGGTGAAGTCCTGGACGAGGTTCTTCGCCCAGTTCACTCGGATGTAGCGGCGCTGCCACCACTTGCGGTCGGTGGTGTTCTCCTCGAGGACGTTGGACTGTTCACCCGTCTGGGCGTTGTACTGCCGCTGGACATCGAAGTGCGACACGATCTCGAAGGCGGCCACCGGCTGCCCCACGTACACCTCGACGAAGCAGCAGGTCTGGTCCGGCTTGCCGAAGTTATCCTTGCCGTCCACGCACTGGTACTGCTCGCTCTCGCGCGTCAAGCAGGCGTCGTCCCAGTATTTGAAGATGCGCTCGACGCGCCACTTCGCCTCCGAGCCCTCCACGTACTCGCTGACCGGATAGACCACGAGGGTCTTCTCCTGAATGTCAAAGATGACCTTCCCCGTCTGGCCGAAGTTCGTCTCGCCGACGAAGGTGAAGGCCGCGTTGTACGGGGTGTCAATCACGGTCTGGGTCATGTACCAGACGCCGGCGAAGAGTTTCTTTTCGAGTTTGTCGTGCTGGGTCCGGTCAATCGGACCCACGTCCGTGGCACACCCCGAAAGCCACGCGAGCACGGCCAGAACGCGCAAGCCCTTCATGTTCGGCACCTCCCACCAAAGATTCCCGACGGTTCCAGGCGACCGTCTTCGCGAAAAGACGGTGTCTTATACCCACTTCTGAGGAAAAATCAACTGGATTTCGCACGCCCTCTCCGCATCGCGCCGGACCGCGTCCCCGGCGGCCCGATCGCGGGGGCGCGTGGCAAGAACCGGGCCAGGTACCCGACAGGGGGGCGGCTCGGGATGCGACCCGGAACCAGGACTTCATCTCGACGCGGGATTCGCCCACGCCCAAGCCAGCACCCACGCCCTCCGTGGGTCGCCCGCAAGCGTTCCGAAAGGGCCCTCACTTGACGGTGTCATGATCCTGACGGTCGAGCGGCTTGGGCTCGCGGGCTGTCCGCGAACGGCTCGGCGCCCCGCTCGAAGTCTGGGCGATAGAACGCGCTCGCGGCTGGATCCTGGACCAGGGCGTTGTCGAACCCCATCCGCTCGACCAGCGAGATGGCCCGCAAGTACTCCCCGTAATGCAGGGGGCGCGACAAAAGCACTTCTGATGCGGCCCGGTGCGCGGGGTAGTACTGCGACATCAAGGCGAGCCGCACGCGGGTCCCGAGCGCGTCCCGCAGGAAGGCCAGGGACTCGCGAAGTCCCGCGAGGTCGTTGGGGAGCACCAGGAGCCTCACGATCAGGCCCCTCTGAATGGTCCCGTCCGGGGCGAACTGGTTGTCCACCCCCACCTGCCGGGCCATCTCCAGGATGGCGGCGCGGGCCGCCGCGACGTACCCCTGGGCCCGCGACAGGCGCCAGGCCGTCTCGTCGTCCGAGTACCGCAGGTCCGGCAGGTACACGTCCACGACGCCCTCGAGGAGTCGCAGGGCTTCCACCGAGTCGTAGCCGCTCGTGTTATAGACAAGCGGGACCCGGAGCCCCTGTCCCACCGCGAGGGCATGGGCCTGCGTGGCCCACGGGGTGACATGCGAGGGTGTTACCCAGTTCACGTTGTGACAACCGATGGCCTGCAACCGCAGGGCCTGCCGCGCGACCTCCTCCGGCGGGGTCGCGGGCATCCGCCTTACGCGGGGCCCCTGGCTGATCTGGTGGTTCTGGCAGTACCGGCACCGCAGGTTGCACGCCCCGAAGAACAGGGTTCCGGACCCCTGCGTGCCCGAGATCTCTGGTTCTTCGCCAAAGTGGGCTGTGGCCGCGGCCAGGACCGCGTGCGGCCCGATCCGGCAGCGGCCGGTCTCGCCCCCGAGCCGGTCCACCCCGCATTCGTGGGGGCACAGGCGGCAGGGCGAGGCGAGTTCCCGCAAGGCACGGGCCCGGTCCGCGACCTCGGTGGCTTGGAGCAGACTCACCGGCGCATCAACTGGACTGGCAGGCCATGACCTGCTGCATGCAGTTCGAGATGATGCACTGCTGGGTCGGGTTCGGGCATTTCTCCTCGACGCACGCGAGGACTGCGAACAGGGCCGTTTGGGCATCGTAGGTCGCGTCCGCAAAGCAGTCCATCACGCACGCCGCGGAGGGTGGGTTCCCGCACCCTTGGATACATTGGAGAGTCGCCATGCAACCCTGCGTCCCCGTCACCGTGCACGGCTGGTTCTGCGCCTTGCACTGGGTATAGACGCAGTAGGTCGCCTGGGCCGGCTGGTCCTGCCCGTACTGGCCGCACTGCTGGACCCGGCATTGGGCCAGGGCCGCGAACTCGTTCTGGGCCTGGGGAGTGCCCTCCGCCAGGCACTCTTGGAGACATGCCTCATTTTGGCACTGCTTCTCGTTTACGCATGCCACGATGTCCAGGCACGTCCCGCTGCCGGCAGGGATGTCGGGCTGAATCGGGACGTCCGGTTGGATTGGGATGTCCGGCTGGATCGGGACTTCCGGCTGAATCGAGGTGTCCGGCTGAATCGAGGTGTCCGGCTGGGTCGGGACTTCCGGCTGAACTGGGATATCCGGTGGCACTGGGATGTCGGGCTGGGCTGAAGGATCTCCCTGAACCGGAATGTCCCCATGGACCGGGATGTCCGGCGGCCCGGGGTCGGGCTGCTGGAGGTCCTGGCCCGAAAGGTCCTGGCCTAGCAGGTCTCCCGGGGCCGCGTCTGGCAGGTCCTGGTTGGTCCCCCCCCCGTCGCCCCCTCCCCCGCAGGCCGCAAGGGTCCAAGATGCCGCGAACAACATCGCTGTCACAAGGCGTGGGGTCATCGAATCCTCCCTTTTCAAGACGGCGGTAATGTACTCTCTTCCCCGGCCCGCGTCAATGACGATCTACGAGCAACCACCTCCGCCATGGCTCGAAGACGGGCCCACTGCCCCCTCCTCCCCCCCGCACCGAGCGACCTCGAGTTGAAAGGTCGGGTGGTCAATGCCGCACTCCGACTGGAGGTTTCGCGCCATCCGCTCCACCAGGTCGCGGCTTTGTCCGACCATCTGGTCCGGGACCACCACGTGGGCGCTCATGGCCCGGCGGCGGCTCGACAGGCACCAGACGTGCACGTGGTGGACATCCAGGACCCCTGGTGTGGCCTTCAGGCACCGGGCCACATCCTCGGCGGTGAGGCCTCGCGGGGCCCCCTCGACCAAAATGTTTGTCGCCTCCGAGAGCACTCCCCACGTGCCCTTGAGGATCAAGAGTCCAATCAGCATGGAGAGGACCGGGTCTACGAGCGGTACCCCGAGCGTGATGAGCGCCCCTCCCCCGACGACGGCCAGGGAGTGCCCGGCGTCCAGGGCCAGATGCAGGAAGGCCGCGCGTATGTTCAGGTCCCCCGGGGCGTGACGATGCAAGAGCCACGCCCCGAGCAGGTTCGCACAAAGGGCCAAAACGCCGAACCCGAAGACCAAAGACCCTTGAACCTCCAGTGGCTCGAAGAGCCGGCGCACCCCTTCCACCACCACCCCGCCCCCGATGACTACCAGGAGGAGGGCGTTGACAAAGGCGACCAGGATCTCGGTCCGTACGAGTCCATACGTCTTCGTGTCCGTGGCCTTGCGCAGGGCGAGCCGCACGGCGATCAAGGCCAGGGCCAGCGAGACGCAGTCCGACAGGTTGTGAAGGGCGTCCGAGATCAGCGCGAGGCTGCGGGCCATAAGGCCGCCCACCATCTCCAGCACAAAGATCGCAAGGTTCAGCACCAGTGTGGCCGCGACGGCCCTCCCGGTGCCTCGGACCGCCTGCTCATGCCTGTCCAAGGAGCGCCCCCTCCAGGAAGGCCCGCATCCGCCGAAACGCCTGGCCCCGATGGGACATGGCGTTCTTCTCGTCCCGCGTCAACTGGGCGAACGTCCTGCCGAGGTCGTCTCGAAAGAAGACAGGGTCATACCCGAAGCCATTGTGGCCCATCGGGGTGTCCACGATCCGGCCCGAGACCTCGCCCACGGCGACCACGGCCGCGGCATCCTTGGGGAGCAGGGCGTGCCCCCGGACCGGTTCCACGCCCTCGACCCGGCCCTGCTGGGCCGCAAGTCCCAAGGACTGCTCGGGGCCCACCAGCACTGCGTGACACACAAATCGCGCCCGGCGGTCCATGACCCCTCGCAACTCGCGGAGCAGACGCGCGATGTTGGCCGCGTCGTCGTGCTCCCGCCCCCCGTAGCGCGCCGAGCGCACCCCGGGCGCGCCGCCGAGGGCCTCGACCTCCAAGCCCGAGTCGTCTGCAACCGCGAAGCAACCCGTCTTTCGGTACACGTGCACCGCCTTCAGAAGGGCGTTGTCCAGGAAGGTCTCGCCGGTCTCCTCCGGGAGGGAGGTCACCCCGACCTCCAATGGCCCTACCAGGCGCACCGGGAGCCCTTGGAGCAGCGCCGCGACCTCGCGGACCTTGCCCGCATTGAACGACGCGAAGACCAACGTCTTGATCACCGAGTCCACCGCCCGTTCTTTTCAGGGCCCCAGTCACCGTGGGACCGCCTCGACCGGGACCCTGAGCCAAACCGTCTGGTCGCGTGCGGCCACGAACTCCACTGTCCCGTGCCAGGCCGCACCCGGCGGAATCGCGGGCAGGCCTGACGCGGCCCGAAGTCGGACCCGGGCCGGAATGCCAGGGAACAGCGTGAAGCGCTCCTGCCCGTCCACGGTGCCCGTAAGCCCGACCGACCGTTCCCACAGGTAGAACGTCTTGATCTCGATGGAGAACGATGGGCTACCCGCGAACGCCCTTCCCGCCCGGATTTCCAGCCGGTACGAGCCCTCGCCCCGGCCTGGTGCCGGGTTGTCCAGCCGCAGGCGCAGTTTGCGCGAGCCAAACCCGGACTTGACCAGAGTCTTGCCCTCGCTGTCCACGATGGCGACCGCCACATCCGTAAACCGTGCGTAGTCCCTTGCGGACATCGTCAGTTCGAACTCCACTGCCCGGATGCCCGCCGACAGGTGGAATCCCTCGGTCAGGACGTCCCCTGTCACGGACTTGCGGATAACCGTGCGATACCCTGTCACCGCGCCGCGGGCGGAGCCGACAAAGGGCGCATCTGCAACTTGAACCACCTGCACCACCGCGCCCGGATTCTTTCCAGGTCGAACGCGAAACGCCCGCACAGGTTCTGCGCGCAGGGCATGGAACCGGACCGTCACCTCCACCCGGCTCTCGAACCGCACGGTCGGGACCGCGTACAGGACCATCTCGTAGGTGTCCGGCCCGAGGCCGTCCCCTCGCGACAGCGAGAAGTCCGCTCCCCGCCCCTCCTCGGACGAGACCACCGGCTCCGGGATAGGCACGCGGTGGCCCTGGCCATCGAACAAAAAGACGTACACCGCAGCACGACCACCTTTCACAGGGGTCACGCGCACCTGCATGGTCTCGGTCCCAGCCGGGGCTCGGAGGGGGATGCGCGCCACCTCGCCGGGGCGGAGGGAGCGATCGAGCGCAATCGTGGCGACCCCGTCCTCCACGAGTGGACGGTGCGGGACAACGACCGTCACCGGAATCCGGATCTCGTCCATCCCCGAGCGCGCCCGGACAAGCGCCTCATGCACCCCGGGCACAGAGACAGCCTTCGAGTCCACGTACAGGTCGAAGGAGGCCTCCGAGTCCCCTTTCAGGTAAAAGTTGGCCTTGCTCATCTTCACGAAGGCCCGGTCAGTGGAGAGCCGGAAGGACCGGTACCAGTTCGCGCGGACCTCTGCTGGCGTGTCGGACGCGAACCGGGTCTTTACACGCACCGTGGCAGGGCGGACCACGTCCGGCGCCCACCCCCCGGCCCGGAAAAAGGCCGCGCTGGTCCCCGCGCGGGGGCCGGTCGGCGAGGGAACGCGGACCTCGTACCCCACAACCCAGCGGCCGAGCGGGTCCTTCATCGCCTCCACCAGATGACGGTGGGCCGAAGCGACGTCTACGAGTCCCCCTCCCACGTCGAGCGGCCCGTAGCCGGGCAATGGCCTTGCCGTCGCAACGAGTGCTCGCTTGACCATCCCGGAGTTCCACGCAGGCCGACCCTCCGGGCCTTCAGACGCGCGCAAGGCGGAGAGGAGAAGGGCTGCGGCACCCGCGACCTGAGGGGCCGCCATGCTGGTGCCCCGGAAGAGGTCCGCCTTCTCCCAGGCCGGCACCGAGGAGGAAGCAATCCCTGGGGCACAGACGTCCGGCTTCGCCAGTTCCCCGCCTCTCGCCGAGAAATGGAACACCTGGGGGGTCCGGGCCTCGGCCCCGATGAGGTCCCTCGCGCTGTCCGCACCCACGACCGCCCCGACCGAGATCGCATGCATCGCCGCGGCCGGGGAACCTACGGTGGACAACCCTGGGCCGCCATTCCCTGCGGAAAACACAAGGACGACCTGGGGGTTCTCCTCGGCGAATCGGTTTACGAACTTCTCAATGTCCGCCTCTCCCTCCATCTCCGAGCCCACCCCGTAACTCATGTTGACGACAACTGGGGTCCGGTGTTCCCTGGCCCAGCGCCCCACGAACTCCAAGGCCCGTCTCATGCTGTCGGTCACCGTGGCCCCCCCGGAGAGCCGGTTGTCCCCGATCTTCAACGAGAGAATCTGTGCACCGGGTGCCACGCCGTCCCTCCCCTTCATACCGTTGAGCCCGTATCCCGCCGCGATCCCGGCCACATGCGTCCCATGACTGCTGGTCGGGATGTGGAACTCGACGCGCCTGGGGCCATCGGAGGTCGCCTCAATGGTCATAGCGAGGGTCAATGGGGCAAGGCCCCGCGATGGGTCGTGGCCGGAAAGCCAGAGAGGCTTGAGGTCCTTGGCGTAGGAGCGGTGGACTTCCTCGCCCGACATATCCCCATCGCCGTCCCGGTCCACCGCGGCGACCCACTCCCCCGATTCATCCCGGAACACCGCAACCGCGAACCGGTCGTCCTTCCGACCGTTTCCGTTCAGGTCCTGCACCGAGGCGTCGCGAAACCTGGATTCCTCGAGGAAGCCCAGGTACACCGGCGGGCGCAGGACCGATGCCTGGCCCGGACCGTCGCGGACAAAGCCAGACCTGGTGCGGTAAAGCGGGCGCCCGCCGTCGTCTTCCTGCGTCGTCTCCTCGCACTCCACCACGGCCTCGCCCGTGAAGTCACGCGCCTCGATGACCTTCACCTCGCCGGTCGGGGTCGTGCGCAGACCCGGCACCCCCATGTCCACGCCGGTGTCAAGGACCGCGATGACCACCCCGCGCCCATCCCACTCGGGGTGCGCCTTGCGAAACGCCACAGCCCCGATGGACTCTGTGTCGAGGAAGGTCGAGAACGGGTCCTCTTGCGCCAGGGCGCCGGACAGCCACGCAAGCCATGCGAGCCCCATCGCCACGCATCGCATCCCTCTCACCGCCCCGCTCCTCGCCAGGGTCGCGTCGGATCGTAGCAGGTTTCCCGGAGGAACCGATCTCGCACGAGGCGCCCCTTGCAGGCATTGCAAACCTCCGGGGGATTGTCGGACAATCCCATCGCCTCGATGGCGGGCGCGCCATGCTCAATCCCTACTTGCTCCTACTCTTGGCCCCTGGGGCGGTCCTCGCCACCGAGTGCGGCGTGAGGCACCTCCACCCGGAGCGCGTTGCCGAGGCCGCGGCCAGGCGGTCGCTTCGGGAAGCGGGTCGGCTCGTGGTTTGGCTTCAACGGCTCGACGAGGACCTGGTCGCGCGGGTGGACCCGGACGTCCTGGTCGTGGACTACTCCCGCGACGGAAGCGAAGCCGGGGAAAGGGATGCCAGCGATGTCGAGCGCTTGCGCAGGAGGCAGGGCGGGGGCCGGCGCATCGTGCTCGCGTACCTGAGCATCGGGGAGGCCGAAGACTATCGTTTTTACTGGAAGGATGTGCGGGCCCGGCGCTCGCTGCTCGGCCCTGTCAACCCTCGCTGGCGGGGGAACTACCTGGTCCGATACTGGGAGCCAGCCTGGCACGACATCCTGTACCGCGGACCGCGCTCGTACCTCGACCGCATCCTGGACGCAGGCTACGATGGGGTTTTCCTCGACACAGTGGATGCGGCGGAGCGCTGGGAGGAGGCGGGGGTCGCGGACGCCGCGGCGCGCATGGCGGCCCTGGTGCAGGCCCTGGCCCAGACGGCACGGACGAGGCATCCAGGCTTTCTGGTCGTGGCCCAGAATCCCTTCCGCATCTTGGATGAGCCGGGCGTACTCGACGTCCTCTCGGGGGTCTCCTCCGAGGCTTACCTCTTCCCCGGGGGCAGAGAGGCCAGCCCCGAGGCGCGACAGCGCGTGTTCGAGGTTCTGCGACGGGTCCAGAACCGGGGCCGTGCGGTCCTTGTCATCGAGTACCCCCGAAGCACCTCGCAGAGGCAGCGCCTGCGCACCCTGTGTCAGGAGCGCGGTTTCCTGTGCTTCGCGGGGACACCGCTCCTCGACGGGGCCGGCTACCGGCTGGACGACACCCACTCGAACAGGAGGCCACCATGACTCGGGAGAGACGCAAGGAGCGCAGGCGGACGTTCCGGCATCCGGTCGAGGTCGAGCAAGAGTTCGCGGGGCGACGGTTCTCGGCCACGGTTCGCAACATCGGGGCCGGCGGGATGTTCATCGAGAGTCGCGAGGCCTTTGTCGAGGGCGATTTCGTGCGACTCCGGTTCCAGGTACCGGGCACGGCATCCTTCATCTCGGTCGAGGGGCAGGTCATGTGGTGCGACCCCGGGGACCCCGCCGCCCAAAGGGAGCCAGGCGCGGGGGTGCGCTACCTCGACGCCCCGGAGTGGGCGGTGGCCGCGATCAGACGGTTCGTGGAGGGCTCCCCCGCCCCCGGCGCCCGAGGGGACTGACGCCGTGTCCTGGTGCCTCCTCCGACGCGTGTTGTTCCGGCTGGACCCCGAGAAGGCTCATCGCCTCGCCCTTTGCGCACTCGCGGCCCCTGCGGTGTCCCCGCGCCTCGTGTCCGCACTGCGGCGGCGCACTCTGGGTCCTTCAAGGCCACACTCGCTTCGGCTCATGGGCCTTGCGTTCGACCATCCCTTGGGCCTCGCCGCTGGCTTCGACAAGGACGCGCGGGGCCTGTGGGGCCTGTACGCCTTGGGCTTCGGGTTTGTGGAGGTGGGCTCTGTCACGGCCCGCCCCTGGCCTGGAAACCAAAGACCCCGCGTCTTCCGGCTCCCCGAGGAGCGCGCCCTGATCAACCGGATGGGCTTGCCCTCGCAAGGGGCGGAGGTGGTCGCGCGCCGGCTCCGGGATCGCCCCCCGTTTCCGGTCTTCGTCAACATCGCGAGGACTCCGGACCCGGCGCTGGATGCGGAAGCGGGAATCGAGGACATCTGCCAGGCCGTGGACGCGCTCGCCCCGGTCGCGGACGCGCTTGTGCTGAACCTCTCCTGCCCGAACACGCCAGACGGGCGGACCTTCGAGGACCCGGAAGCCCTGGGAGCCCTGCTCCGGTCGGTCCGTGCCCGATGCGGCCACCAGCAGCGTCCGGTCCTCGTCAAGGTCTCGCCTGACCTGGGGCCAGACCACCTGGAAGCCCTGGCCACAACGGCCTTGAATGCAGGCGCTCGTGGTTTCGTGGCCACGAACACCTCGCTCCAGAGGGACTGTCTGCCTCCTCCGCCCCCTGGCGGATGGCCGGGAGGCGGTTTGAGCGGCCCCCCGATCCGGGGGCGCGCCCTTGCCGTGGTCAGGCACTTGAGAAAGATTGCGGGGCCAGAAGCCGTGATCGTGGGGTGCGGCGGGGTCGAGGGCCGCGAGGACATCGAGCGATTCCGCGAGGCCGGCGCGGACCTCGTCGAGGCGTACACGGGGTTCATCTACGCTGGACCGAGGTTTTGCAAGGACTTGGTGGGCTACAGGCCGTGCGACTGATGTCGGATGGGGAGTTCCAGGTGGTGGTGCTAGGCGCGGGCCTGGCAGGAAGGTCCGCTGCGCGCTGCCTGGCGAGGCTCGGGGTGCGGACCGCGCTCGTGGACCGGAGCGCGGAGGCCTTGGCGAGATGGCGCCGAAGCACTGGGGCGAGGACGGGTTGGGTGATACCCGTTCACGGGGTCGCAAAGATTTCTGGCCCAACCCGCATCGAGGTCCAGGGTGGACCAGGTCTCCATGCCCGTGCGCTGGTGATTGCGACCGGGGCGATATGGACCGAGCGCGGAGAGGTCCTCGGACCCTGCCTGGAGGGACTCGGGGTTGCGGGGCTCGGCGTGGAGACCGACCGGAAGGGGTACCTGGTCGTGGACGACCGGTGCCGCACGCGTGTCCCCGGGCTCTTCGCGGCGGGGGACGTGACGGGCTGGCCGTTCGTCGGGGACAAGGCACGCGAGGAGGGAGAGGTCGCGGCCCTGGCCGCAGCGGGCAAACCCGCACGTCTGCGCTCCCGCGTGTGGCCGGTTATTTCCGAGGGTTTCGCCTTCGCGGGTTGCCGGCCAGGTGAGTGGCCCCCAGGGTGCGACCTTTGCAGCGGGACCGCCCACGGGTCGGGCGCACGCGTGGAGGTGACGCTGGACCGACGCATGGACCTCTTGCTCACGTGCCAAGCGGAAGGTGCGGACGCGACGAAGGTCATCCGGGCCGCCGTGCGCCTCATGAACCGCGGTATACCTGCCTCCACCGCGGCAAAAAGTGGGCCGCGCTCGGAAGCCAGTGCTGTGCTTGCCGTTGCGATGCGGGATGCCCTCGGCCTCGGACGACGCTGAACGGCTTTCGATTTGCGGACTCGCCTCGGCCCACAGTACCTGCAACGACACCGTGGCCTCGCCGTCCGTCACCAAGCGGATCGGCACATCTATCCCGAGTTCGACGAGCGCGCCGTCCCGGACGTCTCGACGCTCTTTAGGAAGGCCGTCGTCGTGCGCGAGGTCTTCGGGCGCGGACCCATCCCACAAGAGGTCGTCAAGGACCCAGGCCTCGCCCGCCCAGACATCCGGGGTGTCGTGGCGGAGCAGATTCGCCCCCGGGTCCGAGCAGGAGGACGCGATGAGGGCCACCACCAGGCAAGCCTTACGCATCACGAGTCACCTCCATCCAGCCCCAGTTGCCCGCAGGCAGCGCCGATGTCCTGGCCCCGACTGTGCCGTATCGTCACCCGGTGGTGACGAGACTTCAAGTACTCGCAGAAGGCTTGGATGGCCCGCTCCGATGGACGGTGAAACGGTGCCCCCGGCCAGGGGTTGAACGGGATAAGGTTCACCTTCGCCGGAAAGCGCGCAAGCATCCGCGACAACCTCCTCGCGTCTTCCAGCGAGTCGCCCACTCCATCAATCAGGAGATATTCAATCGTGTGATAATGTCCATGCCCTGGGCGCAAGGCCCGGAGGGTCTCGACGAGGGCGTCCAATCTATACTTCTTCCCAATGGGCACCACCGCACGCCTCGCCTCGTCGGTGGTGGCGCACAGGGAGACCGCCACGCTCGCACCCGTGCCAGCCTCGATGAACTCGCGCAGCCTCGGGAGCAGACCCACGGTCGAGACGGTGGTCCGCCTGGGGGCGACCCTCAAGCCCTCGCGGTGCGTGATCACCCGCACGGCCCTCACGACCTCATCGAGATTATCGAGCGGCTCCCCCATGCCCATGAAGACCACGTTCGTGATGCGACGAGCCGGTGCGACCAGGCGGGCCCCAGCCAACACTTGACCCACCATCTCCGAGGCTGTCAGGTTTCGCACGAGCCCCATCCTGCCCGTCAGACAGAAGGCGCACCCCATCCGGCATCCCACTTGCGACGAGATGCACAGGGTGACGCGGTCCTCGGAGGGCATCAACACGGAGGCGATCCTCCCCCCTGGCACCTCGAACAGCATCTTGCGCGATCCATCCGAGGAGTCGAGGATGGTCGCGGGGTCCATGCGCGAGATCGTCGCATGCTCCGAAAGCCACGCCCGCACCCGCTTCGGCAAGTCCGTCATGGCCTCGAAGTCCACGACGCGCCTGGCGTGGACCCACGCGAAGATTTGCCGCCCTCGGTACGATGGCTCCTCAAGCGGTCGGAGCAGCGCAAAGACCTCCTCGGGCAAGAGCCCCACGAGGTCCGTCTTGTCGGAGGTCCTCGCCATCGCGACCCCCTTCGACCCCTCCCCTATCAGAACCGGGCGTGCCCGACAAGGTCATGCTCGCACGAGCGATTCGCTTTCCAAAAAGTTCACGCCCGTTTCTCCCCGTGCACGCGGACGCGCACGTTTACGTGGAAAATTCGTAGGTTTTCCAGAAAGGCTCCGCCGTCACCTCCTCCCCCGGCGCCGTGACTCCGTGGCAAGAACAGGGCGATTCCGTGCCGCCTCATCGGGAACCCCGTTGAGCGAGCCCGCCCTCTGTGTGATATTGCTTGACTCGCGGCTGAAATGCCTGTAGCCTAATCGAGTGTCGGCAAGCTTGTCTGTCTCCCAAGCGGAGGGTTCCATGGCTACCATAGATATCGGACCCCGAAAGGAGGCGTCTTCTCGGACGGAAGGAAAGCAAGTGAAGCCCCGGCAAGCCGGGCCACGCGAGGCGCTCCGGAAGTCGCTCCAGGGTGCCGGAGGGTACGAGGCCCAGGCCCGCCGGCTATCCCCGAGGGGCGAGGCCCCGGACGTGCACGCGGTGGCCGAGGCGGGTGTGGCGGGGGGTGGTGGGCCGTTGCCCCACCTCGAGCGCATCCAGGAGTCGTTTGGCTCTCATGACATCACCGGGGTTCAGGCGCACGTGGGGGGTACTGCCGCGGAGGCCACGAAGGCGCTCGGGGCAGAGGCGTACGCGACCGGCACGGACGTGGCATTCTCGAGGCAACCGGACCTGCGCACAGCCGCGCACGAGGCGGCCCATGTGATCCAGCAGCGGCAAGGGGTCTCCCTGAAGGGTGGGGTGGGCGCCTCCGGGGACGCCTACGAGCGCCACGCGGACGCGGTAGCCGACGCGGTGGTGGCCGGGAAGTCGGCCGAGGGGCTGTTGTCGAGGATGGCCCCGGCCGGCGGGGCAACCCATGCGGTGCAGGACCTCGCCGTGCAGTTCATCGGCAAGCGCCTCGACCAACCGTTGGGTCCGGAGGACCCCAGGCCCGCCTTCGGGGAGACCCCTGGGGTGCAAAGGCGCTACTCGGTGGAGCAGTACATCGAGATGTGGGAAAAGGAGCAGAACCGCAAGATGACCCCGGAGGAGCGCGAGACCATCAACCGGGGCTGCATCGGGATCACGGCGATGAACCTCGCGGGCGGCGGGAACCCCCTGGACTACGCGGAGGGGATCTACGGCACCTTCGAGCAGGCCCACCAGAAGATGCTCGAGAAGAATCGCATCCTCGACGCCATGGCGAGCAGACCCGGCTCCAACGTGGGGACCGCGCGGTATGTCCTGTTCGCGAAACTGTTCTGGTCCAACCAGTCGGACGACTGGGAGGAGCGTCTCAAGCCCGACGAGAAGGCATTTCTGCCCGACCCGAGGACCGGCGAGGTGGACATGAGCGGGTACAAGTACTACCCACAGTCCCGGTACTCCACTGACCCGGCCACGGGGGAGAGGCGCCGGTCCTCGTACGTCAACTTCGATTACGGGTTCTGGGATGAGGCAAGCCAGTGTTTTTGGCACGCGAACCACATGCAGTACAAGGACCCAGTCAGGCGCGCCCAGGACCCGATGATCGTGCTCCAGAGCACGAAGGAGAAGTTCTGTAAGGGATATATAGACTTCGACCGGATCGTCTTCTGCATCGCGCTCGCGCAGAACTACGACCCCGCGCGCGCGGCAATCGCTTACGCAGGCGGAGGAGGTGGCGGATGATCCTCAAAACGGACCCAACGAGGTACCTGGGCCAGGTCGTCACACTGGAGGGGACCGCGCGGGACGCAGCCCTGGGCGCGGTGGTGCTCCTGTCGGACGGAACGCCCGTGTTCGTGGGCGGCCTTTTGGGCTGGGACCCACGATGGGAGCGCACACGCGTGCGCGTCACCGGTAGGTTGGGCTTGCGCAAGATGGCACCAGACCCCGAAGTGAACGACAAGGGCGAGGTCAGCCACGGGATGTTTGGGGACTCCCTCGTGGTCGAGGAGGCGACCTGGGAGGCGGCCCCGTGAGCGCCAAGTGGCGGCTCGCCGTGGCCGTGCTGGCGGTGATTGCAGGGACAGGGTGCGCCTGCTCGCGGTGCACCTCCCGAGGGGATGATGCGGGGGTGCGGCAGCGAGCGCCTTTGGTCCGGTCGCTCGCCGAGGCCCGGGCCGCACTGGGCCAGCGAGTGCGGGTCGAGGGCACGGTGGCCCGCGAGAAACTCGGGGACTCAGTGGACGTGGGCGGGCTCGTGTTCATCTGCCTCGATTATCGTTTCGAGGACAGCCTCCTCGGCCGGACGGTCGAGGTCGAGGGCGTGCTTGACGAGACGCGCGACTTCGAGGCCGTGCGCGGGCCGCGCGGCGAGGTGAGCCAGGGGACCGAGTCCGAGGCCCCGCTGCTGGTGCTCCGGGGCTGTAAGTCGCCAGGGGACCGAGCCCAGAAGGGGGGAAGATGAAGGCGAGGAGTGTCGCGCTGGCGCTTTGGCTTTGCCTCACCTGCCAGAGCGGAGATGGCGAGGCGAAAGGAGGAACAATGACCATCACATCTGAAGCATTTTCGCACAACGGGGAGATCCCGTCGAAGTACACATGCGAGGGTCAGGACGTGTCCCCGCCCCTCTCATGGTCCGGGCTCCCGGCAGGGACGAAGTCCCTGGTCCTGATCGTGGACGACCCGGACGCCCCGGACCCCGCCGCGCCCCGCATGACGTGGGTCCACTGGGTTTTGTACAACATCCCGGCCACGGCCTCAGGATTGCCGGAGGCAGTCAAGACCCTCCCGCCCGGGACCCGCGAGGGTCTGAACGACTGGAGGCGGACCGGCTGGGGAGGACCGTGCCCTCCGGTCGGGCGTCATCGCTATTTCTTCAAGTTGTACGCGCTCGACACGGTCCTGCCCGACCTCGGGGCCGCGACCAAGCCCAAGGTCGAGGAGGCGATGAAGGGGCACGTCCTCGCCCGCGCAGAGCTCGTCGGGACCTATCAGAAGAAGCGGTGACTTCCGGGCGCAACCCCGCGAAGGCCAGAGACAAGCGGGGTAAGAGCAAACTGTGAGTCTCTGGCCGTCGAGCGCTTGACAGGCCGGGACCCGTCGCGCCATAGTCCCCACCGGCCGGCACGAGGTTGTCGCATGTGGCCCTACGTGATCGAGCACCCCATCCGCATCGGAACGTATGGGGTGATGATGGCCATCGGTTTCTTGACTGCCCTGAAACTCTTGAGCCGAGACCTCAAACGTCGTCACGTGGATCCCAAGTTCGCGGAAAACACGATCTTTTTGGGAATCGTGGGCGGGGTGGTCGGTGCGAAACTCGCGTACATGTTCACCGAGGCCCAGACCGTTTCCTGGAAGGACTTCTTCTCCGGCGCCGGGCTTACCTGGCACGGCGGGCTCATCCTGGCCGCGACCCTGATCATCGGGTACTACCGCATCAAGAGGCTCCCCGTGCTGGTCATGGTGGACGCCGTGGCCCCGACCCTGGCCTCGGGCTACGCCTTCGGCCGCATCGGGTGCCAGCTGGCCGGGGACGGCGACTACGGACTCCCGTGCGGGGATTTCGTGGACCGCGCCTCGTGCTGGCTCGTCCAGATGTACGAGCGCGGCTTCGAGTTCTGCTTTGCCAAGGCGCGGCCCCTGTTCTGCATGTCCTACCCGGACGGGATCGTCCCGACGGAGGAACTCGTCCACCCCACGCCGGTCTATGAGGCCGTGTCGAACTTCCTGCTGTTCGGGGTCTTGTGGGGGCTACGCAAGCGGATCAAACACCCGGGCGTGCTGTTCGCGCTGTATCTCGTTGGTGCCGGGATCCTGCGCTTCCTCATCGAGATCATCCGGCAGCCGGAGGGGCGTCCCGACCGGTTCTTCGGGCTGCGCGACGCGGAGATCGTGGCCCTGGCCTCCATCGTGGGGGGCCTGGCGCTCGCCCTCGTCGCGCGCCTCCGGCGTGTCCCCGAGGGTCAGGAATACGGGGTCCTCGCGACCCCGGTCACCACGGAAGCCCCCACCCAGGCCCGCAAGCCGCGCAAGCGTCGCTGACCCAGCCCCACGCCAGGGGGCCCCTGCGGGGCGGCTCCATGAAGGGTCCCAACGTGTCCGGCAGGCTCTTCGGGACCTCGAAGACCTTCTGGCCCGACTCCCCGGCCACCGCTCGATACCCGGCAGCCAGGCCAATCACCCGCTTCAGATACGCCCGCGTCTGCGAGAACGGGATCGCCTCGACGAAGACGTCGGTCGGCAAGTCGCGGAGCCTTTCGTAGAACCTGCGCGCTGCCCCGGCCCCCGCGTTGTACCCCGCGAGGACCAGGGCGGGGTGTCCCCGGAAATGCGTCTCGAGTTCCGCCAAAAACCGCGCCCCCAGGCGCACGTTGACCTGCGGGCTCCACAGACGTCTGGCGAGGCGCTCGTCCCCGAGGAGCCTCCTCGCAATGACCCTCGCCGTGGTGGGCATCACCTGCATCAGCCCAACCGCCCCCGCCGGAGAGCGCGCCGACGCCCGGAAACCGCTCTCGGCCCGCATCACCGCATGGAGGAGGGCCTTGTCCACCCCGGTCTCGCGGGCCGCCTCCTCCACGAGGTCCTGGAAAGGCCTGGGATAGGCCGCCTCGAAGAGCCACTGTTCGCCCTCACCCGGCCAGCCCCGCAGATAGCGCTGCGCGGCCATGGCCAGGCGCTCGGGCCGGCCCTGGGCGAGCATGGCCGAAAGCACCTTGAGGTCCCCCTCGTGCAGCCTGCCGCGATGCGCCCGCGCCTTCATCTCGGCCACCGCAGTGGCCCGGTCCCCGAGCCTCCACAGAAGCAGTGGGCCCACCGAGCGGTCCGCTCTCGACACGCCGCTTGGGGGGGCCCACTCCTCGCCCCACTCCCGCAGGCGCATCACTGCCAGAACCCCATAGTACGAATGCGGGTATCCACGGGCCACCCGGCGCATCTCCTGCACCCCCTCCTGCTGGCGGCCCGCCTCCCACAGGACCACCCCGAGGAAGTACCTCACCCGCTCCGCGAGCCCGAACAGCACCCCGTCCCCAGCGTCGAGCAGCCTCGCGGCCTTCTCGAGGGGTCCCTCTGCCCTCGACCGCTCCGAGCCCATAAGGGACGCGAGGGCCTGCAACCACAGGGCCTGCATCTCCAGCCCGCACCCGGAAACGTCCCTTGTCGCTCCATCGAGCACAGCCCTAGCGGCAGCGAGTTCCCTCATCCGGATCAGGGCTCGCGCCTCGGCCACCGCCGCCCGCGCAGCCAGGACCCAACCAGGGAAGTCCCTCCGGAGCGACCGGTACGCATCGGCCGCCCTCCTGTCGTCATCGGCACGGACGTACGCCTCGGCCAGAAAAAAGGTGGCCCAGGCGCGCACGAGCGGGTCTCTCGCCGCCTCCCTGGCCTTGCCCAGTGCCCGCACGGCCCCCTCCGGGTCGCGCGAGACCTTCAGGCGCATCACCCCATTCACCAGGAACGAAAGTCCAGGGTCGAGCGCATCGAGACCCAGCCGCTTGCCCTTGCCGGCCGAAGGGCGCCTCGAATCTGCGCGCACCACGCGCCTCAAAACCCTGTCGAGGTCCCGCACAGGGCGACCAAGGTCTCGCAGGACTTGCCAGGCCTCCTCTTCGGGTTCACCTTCTTCCGCGTGCAGATAGGCGTCCAGAGCGTGATCCCAGGCCGCATCCCGCTCGCCAGACGCGAAGAGGGCCCGGGCCAGGGCCAGCCGGACCCTCCCCACCTCGCGCGGGACATGGTCCTGTCGCAAGAGGTCGCGCAAGGCGGCGACCGCCATGGCGGCCCTGCCCTCTCGCACGAGCAAATCCGCGAGCAGGACACGGGCCTCCACGAAGCGGGCCGAGTCCGCCGACACCCGCCCGAGTGCGGCCCGAGCGGCCCAGACATCACCCAGGTTCAACCAGGCCAGTCCCTCCTGAAAGAGCGCCTCGTCGGACAGGACACCCCTCTCGAGACGGCGATACTGCGCGGCCGCCTCTGCGTGGCGGCCAGCACGGGCGAGAAGCCGAGCGGCCTCGAAGAGGAGGGCGTCGCGGGGAGGGGGCTCCTGGCACCGGGAGGTGGGGCCGTGTTCCACGGACGCAAGGAGTTCGAGCCCCGGCTCCACCTGGCCCGATGCGACGAGCCGGCGGGCCAGGCTCAGGGCCTCGCAACGCTCGGCAAAGGGGGAGAGGTCTTGGGCCAACACAACCGGCGAAAACCAGGTCGCCAGGGTCCCGAACAAGATGATCGCGGCGTCTCTCACGGGCCACCGTACCCGGCCTTTCTTGGGGCCGGAGCACAGAGTATACTTCAAGCCGCTTTGCCCGAGTTTCCAGGGCTTGCATGACACTCGATGCGACGGTCTCCTTCCTGACCGAGACTCATCCCTGGCTTGTGTGGGTGCTCTTGTTCGGGTCGGCCCTGCTCGAGTACGTGTTTCCCCCTTTTCCGGGCGACACCGTGACCCTGGCGGGCGCCGTGCTCGTCACAGCCTATGGGGTCCCGGCGCCGGCGGTCCTTTTCTCGGTCCTCGCCGGGAGCCTAGTGGGGTCCGCCGCGGACTACGGGCTCGGGGTCCTCGCGGCCCGAGGGACCTGGCCCGGGGCCGAGCGCTTTTTCGTGGTGCGCCGGGCCCGCGAGGGTGCCGAGGCCTTGGCCAGGGCCTTCGCCCGCCACGGGGAAGCCCTGATTATGGTCAACCGCTTCCTGCCCGGGGTGCGCGCCTTTTTGTTCGTCGCCGCAGGCATGGCCGGGATGCGGTTCTGGCTCGTGATGCTGTATGCGGCCATCTCGGCCCTGGCCTGGAACCTGCTCCTTCTCGCCGCGGGGATGGCGGTGGGCTCGCGGATCGAGGACCTCCAGGCCCTGTTCCGCTCGTATCAGGGCGCCGTCTGGGGGGTCTTGGCGCTCGCGGTCGCAATCCTCGCGGGCCGGTGGTGGTGGCGCAGGCGCCGCACCCGACCCGAGTCACCACAGGGCCTGGACAATGGGCAGGACCATCCCGCGGAATGAGATCCGCCTCCCATCACAGTCGTCCCCGATGTACTCCAGCAGGTCCGTCCCGTGAGGAGGACGGGTGTAGTCGCGTCCGGGCGGGACCGGCGCGAACACCTCCCGTTCGAGGGGGCCGAGCCGCTCGCGTCCCAGGGAAACGAGGGTCTCGACCCATCCCCGCAGGCGCAGGAGGGCCCCGAACTGCTTGAGCAAGCGCTCCTGGGTCGGATAGAGGTTCAGGGCAGCCCGCTTGCGCGCGACCTCCATCGGAGTCAGGCGGACCTCGTGGACCGGTCCGCGGTGCCAAGGCGGAAAGCGCAGAAGGATGGTCCAGGCGAGTTCGTATTCCGGCAGCTCGTACAGGCGCACGTCCGGCCTGTCCCGGAGAGCGATCCGCACGAACAGGTGCGTCAGGTCGTGCTCTGGGTGGCCGCCCTGCCAGGCCAGGGTGAAGACCACGTCCGGTCGGTAGGCCCGGACCTCCGCGGTCACCTGGGCCGAGATGGACCGGAATCGGGAGAGGGCCTCGTGCCGCTGGCCCGGCTCCCTCTGAATCCGCACGAGGTCCCGATAGATGTCCACCTCGGAGTGACCCAAAAAGCGCAGCCGCCTCTCCTCGACGCCTAGGACCCGCATGGCGGCCACGGTCTCGAGCCGCCTCGCGGCCGCGTACTCCTGCCGCCCCATGCCCGCGAGCCCGGCCAGCCCGTCCCCATTCGTCACCCACAGGAAATGCGCGGTAGGGGGCGCACGCTGAATGAGGCCAGCGTACGCGACCTCGTCGTCCTGGTGCGCGAACACGAACATCACGCGGGACGCGGGCGCAAACTCGGGCGGCGCTGTCACCGTCATGACAGCAGTGTTCCGACAACTCGGGGACTTCGTCAAGTGCCGACGAGCCCCGAGACGTGATAGTCCACGAGGAGGGGCAGGCGCCGTCGGGCCTCCTCCGCGCCCACAAGCCCTCTCGCCAGAGGCTGGAGGACCGCCTTGTGGAAACTACCCCAGATCGCAAGGGCCGCGACCTCGACGTCCACCTCACGGACCAACCGGAAGCGCACTCCCTGCTCCAGGGCGTCCCGGATGACCGCAAGCATCCGGCGCTCGAGGGTCTCGACGGCCTCCTCCTCGAGCCCGGCGGTCCACCTCCCCCCGCCAAACAGAACGCGAAATAACGGCAGCGACGACTCGAACACGTCCACGACGCGCTGCATGTTCGCGAGGACTTCGGCCTTCACCTCGGCCCCGTCCAGCACCCTTCGGACCGGTACGATGGCGGCCTCCACGCGCGAGGCGACCTCGGCCACCATGGCTTGGAGGAGGTCTGCCTTCCCCTTGAAGTGCTGGTAAAACGTCGTTCGACCGACCCGGGCTGCCTCCGCAATGGCTTGAACACTCAGTTTTTCGTAGCCTTCGGCCCTCAAAAGCCTAGCCGCCGTGGTGAGGATGCGCTCGCGGGACCGAGCCCGGCGGCCAGCCCTTGGCCGACGAGCCTCTCTCGCGCTATCCGTTCTGTCTTGCCATCTCTGCCCGGACCGCACCGACCACACCTCGCGCTCTTCGCTGCACGGAAGGTTAGCAACATTTTTCTTGACACGGCAACGGGGTCCGTCGAAAATGAACATGATGTTCACTTTGTGACCGGTCGGTCGTGACCGGGAAAGGAGGGTAGCATGTTCAGCGTTCCCCAGTGGCAGACACTGCGCAACGGCGCGCTCGAGACCTTGACCGAGGCCGTCATGCGCATCCCGGATCCGCTCCTGTTCGGGGTGATGGAGCGACTCCTCGAGCAGGGCGTGGACATGCCGGAAGGCCGCAGATTCCTTTTGAAACTTGCGCGCGAACTCAAGAATCAGTGGTCCCGCTTCCACCCGAACGTCCGGCGCCGTTTTGTGAACAATGTGTTCGGAAATTTGATGCTCTTTAGCGGCGACAAGCACAAGGCGGTTGCGAAGCGGCTTGGGGACTGGCCGTGCATCATGGTCGTCAGCCCGACCATGCGTTGCAACCTCAAGTGCGACGGGTGCTACTCGGCGAACTACGACCGCGAGGATGCGATCTCCACAGAGCGCTTCGACCGTCTTTTGACCGAGTGCGAGGAACTCGGGATCTATTTCGTGGTGGTCTCGGGCGGGGAGCCCTACCTCCGGCACGACCTCCTCGACATGTTCGAGAAGCACTCGGGCATCCAGTTCATGACCTACACGAACGGCACGATCATCCACAACAAGCATCTGGCCCCGCGTCTTGCGGAACTCGGAAATGTCATCCCGTGCATCAGCGTCGAGGGGTTCGCCTCCGAGACGGATGCCCGCCGGGGTCCCGGCGTGTACGAAAAGGTGGACCGGGTCATGGACGAGTTGCGCGAGGCCGGCGTCATGTTCGGGTTCTCGGCCACGCCCATGCGCCACAACAACGAGGTCGTGGTCAGTGATGAGTTCATTGACCATTACATCGCGAAGGGATGCTTCGTGGGGTGGTACTTCAGTTATATGCCGGTCGGGCGTGACCCGGATTTGAGCCTCATGCCCACGCCGGAGCAGCGCCTCTACCGGATGCGCCGCATCCGCGAGATCCGGCGGACCAAGCCCATCGTGGCCGCGGACTTCTGGTGCGACGGAGAGCTGGTCGGCGGGTGCCTGTCCGGGGCGCGCGTCTATTTCCACGTCAACGCCTCGGGCGGGGTGGAGCCGTGCGTCTTCCATCAGTTTTCGGTGGACAATATCCTGAACAAGCCGCTCATCGAGTGCCTGGACAGCGCCTACTTCCGGCACATACGGGCGAAACTTGCCACCTTCGATAACCCGCTACGGCCCTGTCCGATCATTGACCGGCCCGAGGTCCTGCGCGAGGCTGTGCGGACTCACGGTTCGCGGCCATCGCAGCCGGGTGGCGAACGCCTGCTCGATGGGGAACTCGCCAGGGGGCTCGATGAGTACGCGGCGCGGCTCAAGGAGGTCATGGACCCCGAGTTCGCCACACGCGCCCATGAGTTTCGCTGGTCCCGCCACCAGCGGCCTGGGCAGAACACCCCCCAAGTTCCGAGCGCGTGAAACCTCGCCTTTCGCCCTGATTTCACCGAGTCGCCACAACGGGGATATGATGCCCCGGTGTCCGGGAGGCCTCGGATGGTCGAGTCGGAGATCGGGGACAAAGCGGACCTGTCGTCCGTGTCCATTCTCGGTGTGCGCATTCACAACGCGACCCGGGCCGAGGCCCTGGACCGGATCGAGGGATTCCTCCGAGAGGAGCGCGGCCACGCGGTCTTCTTCGTCAACGCCCATTGCGTCAACGTCGCGTGGAGCGAGCCGGGCTATCGAGAGGCCCTGCACAGGGCGGACCTCGTGCTCCCGGACGGGACGGGGATGCGTCTGGCCGGGCTCCTCTTGGGCAGGCCTCTCCGGGACAACGTCAACGGGACCGACCTGTTTCCGCTGCTGTGCGAGCGCCTGGCGCGCCTCGAGGCCCCGGTGTTCCTCCTCGGGGCCCTCCCTGGCCTGGCCGAGAAGGTGGCGGCCTGGATGATGAGGTCTTACCCGGGCATCCGGGTCGCCGGCACGCACCACGGCTACTTCAAGCCCGACGAGGAGCAGGAGGTCGTGCGCCTCGTCGCGGCATCCGGGGCCTTTGTGCTCCTGGTCGCCATGGGCGTCCCGCTCCAGGAGCGCTTCATCGAGCGAAACCTGGCCGCGATGGGCGTGCGCGTGGCCCTCGGGGTCGGCGGGCTCTTTGATTTTTACTCGGGGCGTATCCCGAGGGCGCCTGTCTGGATACGCCGCGCCGGGCTCGAGTGGTTCTACCGGCTCCTCCAGGAACCCAGGCGCCTGTGGCGGCGCTATCTCATCGGGAATTTCGTGTTTCTCTGGCGCGTCCTGCGCGCGCGATGGCGCGGGGCGTGAGCCCGGTCAGACCGAAAGACCTTCGAGGAAACGCGTCAGGGCCTGGTTGACCTCAGCCGGGGCCTCAAGATTGCTCAGGTGGCCGGCCCGTGGGAAGACCGCGTACTGCGCCTGCGAGAGCCGAGCAGCCAACGCGCGGGCCTCCTCGGGTGTCGTCAAGGCGTCCTCCTCGCCTACGCCGACAAGGGCCGGGACGTCCAGGTCTGCGAGGAGGGGGGTGGAGTCTGGCCGGTCTCGCATGGCGAGGAGCGCCCTGGCCACGCCTTCCGGGTCCGCGGCTAGAATGCGGCGCTTGACCTGGCCGACCAGGTCCGCCCGGTCCCGGCGAGTGGTTTCTCCGAGCAGCGAGGGGAGGATCTCGTCCGCCAGGAAGGCGACCCCTTCCCTGCGCACGCGCTCGGCCAGATGGGTGCGGCGGAGCCGGGCCGGTTCCGGGTCCGCAGAAGCCCTCGTGTCCAGGAGAATCAAGCCTGCGATGCGCTCTCGGGCCAGGGCCGCGATGCGGAACACCACGTAGCCTCCCATCGAGAGCCCGACAAAAACCGCGCGCTCGACCCCGGCCCGGTCGCACTCCGCGAGGACGTGCCGGGCAAAGGCGGCAAGGTCCGGTTCTCCGGGCGGACACCGGCCAAAGCCGGGCAGGTCCGGCGCCAGGACCTGCCAGCCCAGCGAGCGAGCCGCGGTCGCTTGCTCGTCCCACATGCTTGCGTCCAGTGGAAAGGCGTGGACAAAGACGATGGAGCGTTTCATGTCCCTTCTCGTGACACCGCGTCGAGGAAAAGTCAAGGTGAGCAAACCGCGCTGTTGGGGGAGCGCACAGGCGGCCCGGGCGAGCGAAGCGACCCTTCCAAGTGCGCCGGCTTGAGGGCGCCTTGTTTGGGGAAGGCGGTGTCAAGACAACGCACTCCAGGGGCGCCTGCCGGCGCCAAACAGGCGCGAAACGGCTTCCCCAAAGTCCGAAATCCAACCATGCCCCGCGATCCCGCGTCGCATCATCGAGTTACCGCCGAATCTATTCTTACACAAAGCGTTGGGGTGAGAATCCGCCTTCCGACGGTCTCGCCGCTCCTTGGACCGCTTCAGACCGTCTCTTCCCGGGGTAAAGAAGTTCCAACCCCGTCGCTCGCGAGCCTCCAGAGCGGACTTCCTAACAGCGCGGTTTGCTTGATTCAAGGTGGCTGACCGCCCGTGATAAGATGGGCGCGGCCTTTGCGGGCGCGTCCGGGAGTCTTTATGTGGCCGGGTGCGAGGATGCATGGTCTCGCGACGTGGCTTGCCTTCCTGGCCGTGGCCGGGATCGGGTTCTGGCTGTCGCGCGTCGGGCTCGTGGACCTGAAGTACGCGGCCATGAACCCCATCCGCGATCGGGCGGTCTTGGGGCGCGTGGCGAGCGGCACCCAGTCCATCGCCGAGGCCCGCCAATACCTGACCCGTGGCTCCGAGACCGCGGCGGAGACCCTCTACCTCCCCCCGAACGCGGTCCTGAAGGCCCTCGCGCTTGGACACCGCACCGCGCTTGCGGACCTGTTGTTCGTTCGGGCGCACGCCTACTTTTTGTCGCACTTCTTCACGGACCGCATCTTCGCCTGGCTCGACCACTACTACCGGGCGATCGTGGGCCTTGACCCTGACAACCCCAAGGTCTATCTGTGGGCGGCTCAGGTGGTCAAGTACGGCCAGCACATTGACGACGCGACAATCCGGCGGTCCAACGCCTTTCTGGAGGCAGGCCTCCAACGTTTTCCCGACGACTGGCGACTCCATATGGACCTGGGCTTCAACCTGTACTTCGAGTTCCGCGGGGCGGACGAGGCCGAGCGCAGCCAGGCAAGGCTTCGGGCTCGAGACCACTTCGCCAAGGCAGCGGGCCTGCCCGGCTCACCGATGGACCCCAACTTCATCGCAGAACTTTTCGAGCGCGGAAACGAGGAAGGTCTGGCCATCGCCTACGCCCTCCAGCGTTACTACGATGCGACCGAGGAACAACGCAAGCAGTTGTTGCGGCGCATCTCCGTGCTCTCGGAGGTGATGGCCGCGCAGGTCCGCGCCGAGGAGGAGCGCTTCCGCCGCGAGTTCCCGTTCATCCCGCCGGCCCTGTTCTCGCTGGTCAGGGAAAGGCCCCCGGCGCCCCCATCGCCCGTGGTGCTTGGGGTCATCAGGGGGGTGCGCGATGAGTAGTGGGCCGGTTTTGATCACGGGAGGCGCAGGGTTCATTGGGACCTCGCTGGCCCTGCGCCTCGTGGATTCGTGCGAGGTCGTGCTCCTCGACAACCTGCACCGCAATGCGCTGGCCGGGTCGGGGCTCGAGGGGCACAAGGGGGTGCGCCTCATCGTGGGCGACGTCACGGACCCCCAGGTGGTCCGCGAGGCCGTGAAGGGCTGCCGCGTCGTCGTGCACATGGCGGCCATCGCAGGCGTGGACACCGTGATGAGGCAGCCAGTCCGGACCATGCAGGTGGCGCTGCGGGGCACGATGAACGTGATCGAGGCCGCCTTCGAGGCCGGGCACGTGGACCGCTTCATTGACTTCTCGACGAGCGAGGTCTTCGGTCAATACGCGTACAAGGTGACAGAGGGGCATGTCTCGCAGCTCGGGGCCGTGGGCGAGGCGCGATGGACTTACGCCGTCAGCAAACTCGCCACCGAGCACCTCGCCTTGAGTTACCACAGGGAGCATGGATTTCCGGCGTGCTCCATCCGGCCCTTCAACATCTACGGTCCCCGGCAGGTCGGGGAAGGCGCGATCCACCACTTCATCACGCGGGCCATCTCGGGGGAGGACCTCCTGGTCCACAACGACGGAAGCCAGATCCGGTCTTGGTGCTACATTGACGACATCGTGGACGGGGTCGTCCGGGCCATGGAGCGCCCGCAGGCCGTGGGTCATGCGTTCAACATCGGCAACCCGCGCAGTACTTTGACCATTTACAACCTGGCTCGGATGATCGTCATGTTGGCAGGCTCGGGCTCGCGGATCCGCCTGGTGCCATGGGACTACGCGGACGTCGAGTTGCGAGTCCCCGACATTAGCAAGGCGAGGACCCTGCTTGGGTTCGAGCCCAAGGTGGACCTGGAGGAGGGCCTTCTCCGCACCATCGAGTGGTACCGCGCGCGTCGGGAGGCCCGATGAGGCGCAGGTCCCCGCAGCACATCCCGCTGGCCCGCCCAAAGGTGGGTCGGGCCGAGGAGGCGGCGGTCTTCCGGGTGCTACGGTCGCGCCACCTGGCGCAGGGACCGGAGGTCCGGGCCCTGGAGGCAGCGGCGAGCAGCGCGCTGGGGGGGCGGCCCGTGGTAGCCGTGTCCTCGGGGGGGAGCGCGCTCCTCGTGGCCATGGCCGCCTGTGGGGTCGGTCCAGGTTGTGAGGTCGTGGTGCCCGCCTTCACCTTCCCGGCGGCGGCCCAGGCAGCACTGTGGCTCGGGGCGCATCCCGTCCCAGCGGACGTGGACCCGGACTCCATGAGCGTGACCGCGACCACCGTGGCGATGAGGCAATCGGAGCGCACGCGCGCCGTGGTCGTGGCCCATGCGTTCGGCATCCCCGCGGACGTGGAGGCGGTGGTGGAGGCGTGCAGGTCGCGCGGGGTCGTGGTCATCGAGGACGCGGCCTGCGCCTTTGGCGGGCGGACCGCCCAGGGTCAGCTTGCCGGGACGGTCGGGGACTATGGCTGCTTCTCGCTGCACCCGCGCAAGCTCGTCACGGGTGGTGAAGGCGGGCTGATCGCATGCGCCCCGGGGCGTGATACGCGCGTGCGCGAGGTCCGCGACTACGGACGCACGGGGCGGGGCTTCGGGGACGTGTTCGGGGCCACGGGGCTCAACTTCCGGCTGGCCGACTTGTGCGCCGCACTGGCGAGGGCGCAGATCGGGCGCGTAGGCTTGGCGATTGCAAGACGCGAGCGGCTCGTGCGGCGCTACCGCGAGCGGCTGGACGGGGTCCTTGGCGTTCAAGTGCCTGCTGGCTACGCGCGGCCAGGCCAGACCTGGCAGTCGTTTGTGGTGCGGGTCCCCTCTGCGCCCGCCGTGGTCGAGGCCCTGAGCCGGCGAGGCGTGGAGGCAGGTCCCGCGGCCCACGCGCTCACAGAACAGACTTTCTTTTGTTCGCGCTACGACGTCCGGCGCTTGCGGTGCCCAGTCGCGGAGACCCTGGCCCGAGAGACCCTGGCCCTGCCCCTCTACGAGGAGATGACGGCGCGCGAGGTGGACCGCGTCTGCTCGGCCCTGGTTCTGGCCTTGAAGGAGGTGACGAGATGACCCCCGCCATCCAGGTGGAGGGGCTTTCTAAGACCTTCCGACCCCCGTTCCGGCTGAAGAAGGTGCGCGCTGTCCGCTCGGTGTCGTTCACGGTCCAGCCCGGCGAGGTCTTTGGGTTCCTGGGGCCAAACGGCGCGGGGAAGACCACGACGATCAAGGTCCTGACCGGCCTGATCCGCCCGACCGCGGGTCGGGTGCGCGTACTCGGGGGTTCCCCGAACGACAACGAGGTCAAGGCGCGCCTTGGCTTTCTGCCCGAGCAACCATACTTCTATGATTATCTCAAACCAACGGAACTTCTCGACATCTTCGGTCGTCTGTTCGGCCTGGACCGGGCCACGAGGCGGCGTCGCATCCACGAGCTACTCGACCTGGTCGGCCTGTCGCATGCCAAGGACAGGACCCTGCGCAAGTTCTCCAAGGGGATGCTCCAGCGGGTGGGGCTGGCCCAGGCCCTGCTGAACGACCCGGACCTGTTGATCCTCGACGAGCCCATGTCCGGCCTCGACCCCATCGGCCGCAAGGAGGTCGCGGACCTCATCGCCTCGCTCAAGGCCCGTGGCAAGACCATCTTCTTCTCGTCCCACATCATGGCGGACATCGAGCGCCTGTGCGACCGGGTCGTGATCCTCGACCGTGGCGAGATGAAGGCAGAAGGACGGCTCGAGGACCTCTTGGCCGGCGGGAGGTGGGAGAAGGAGGTGATCGTGCGGGCTCGCGCAGAGGACGCGGCGCCGGGGTGCGAGACCTGGCCTGGGGTGGTCCGGGTCGAGGAGGTGGATGCGAGGACCTGGCGCGTCGTCACGACTGGCGAGGAGTTCGGGCCGGTCCTGGAACGACTGCTTCAGGCTGGGCTCGAGGTGGTCGGGGCCGGGGACCACCGCATGTCACTCGAGGACCTCATCATGCGGCTTGCGCGGGGGAATCCTTCGCAGGACAAGGAGGCGACGAGATGACCTGGAAGGTCGGGGGCGCACAAGACCTCTTGAGGTGGCGCACCATGTGGGTGCGGATCCACGCCATCGCGCTCAACACCTTCATCGAGGCATCGCGCAACCGGGCGTTCGTGGGCCTGGGGATCTCGGCGGTGGGCCTCGTGGTGTCCTCCATCGCGCTGTCGCAACTCGCCATCCGGGACCAGGCGGCCCGCGTGCTCGTGGACTTTGGCCTGTTCGCGATCTCGCTGCTCGCGGTCGTGATCGCGGTGGTCATGGGGGTCATCCTGATCTTCAAGGAAGTGGACCGCAAGACCTTCTACTTGGTGCTGCCCAAGCCGGTGCGCCGCGAGGAGGTCGTGGCCGGGAAGTTCGCAGGATTGCTCGGGGTGCTCGCGGTGGCCGTGGTCGTGATGGGTGCGGCGTGGCTTACGTCCCTGTGGGTCCGTGAGGTCCCCATCCACCCCGACATGGTGAAGGCGCTTTTGCTCGTGTGGATGGAAGCGGCCCTCATCACCTCGATCGCCCTGTTCTTCTCGTCCTTTGCGACGCCGGTGATGAGCGGCGTGTTCACGCTCGGCATCTTCCTCGTGGGCCGAAGCGTACCCCTGCTCGACGAGTTGTTGCGCGCGAAGAAGGGTGTCCTGGTGCGCAATCCCCTGGCGCGCTTCATCGCCCAGGTCGTGACGGACACATTCCCGGATCTGTCGGTCTTTCACGTGGGCAAGGAGGTGATCCTCGCGGTGCCCGTGGGGTGGGACTACGTGGGGGGAGTGGCGCTCTACTGCGCCGGATACTGCCTCTTCTTCCTGGCCCTTGGGATGCTCATCTTCCGGCGGAGGGACTTCGTGTGAGCGCACCGGGACACGCGGCATTCTGGCCGTTTCAGGTCCTTGGGGCCATCGTCGTGGTCGCGGTCGCGGTCTGCGCGCGGGTGGTGGTCTCCGGGTCGGAGGACCTTGCCATCGCGCGGGGGGCCAGGGAGGCCGGCCTGCCAGGGACCGCCATCGAGTACTATGGTCGGGCGGCGCGCTGGTACCTGCCGCTTGTGGGGCCGCACGCCTCGGCCCGGCGCGAGATGCGCGAGGTCTGCCGCGAGGTAGAGGGGGCCGGCGACGTGGCACTCGCGCTCCGCTGTCACCGCGAGATGCGCAGTGCCATTCTGGCCACGCGATGGCTCATCACCCCGGACGCGGACCTCCTGGACGAGGCGAACCGGGCCATCGCGCGGCTTGGGGCCAGGGAGATTGGGCCCGATGGACGCCCGGTGCTGCCGGAGCGGGAGCATCTGGCCCTCTTGCGCCGCGATGAAAGCCCCAACCCCTGGCTGTCCGCCCTGGCGGTGTTGTTTTTCTGCGCGTGGGTCGGGGTCGCGGGTTTCGGCTTGTGGTCCTCGCTGACCCCGGAAGGGGCCGTATCCTGGCGCCGGCTCGGGCGGGCGACCCTGTATGCCCTGCTCCTTGCCGCGGCGTGGCTGGCTGTCCTGCGCCTCGCCTGACCCAACACCGCCTAAAAGTCCTCCGGAACTTCAACGTCCTCTGGCGGGCGAGTTCGAAACTCCTGGTCCACGATATCCAACAACTCCATCAGGCTGTCCTCGTAGCGCATCACATCGGCCACCTCCTCGTGACCCCACCGGTCCGTGACGTGATTGACGAAGAAGTGTCCGGAGGGGCACTCCTGCACCAAATCAGAGTCCGGGACGTTTTGGTACACCTCGCACGTCTCGTGGGGACCTTGGCAGTCCGGGTCCAAGCAGTCCATGCCGGGCCCGACCTCCGCATCCCCGCATCCGCACAATCGTTTCCCGGTTGATTTCTGATAGTAGCAACATTGACCCTCTGGCGCGAGGAGGATGAAGCGCGGGATGAGCCCCTGCCCCATCAGCATGTTGAAGATGATGCCCGTCTGGACCATGTCCGATGCGGCCATCCCGTGACCCGGCAGGAACACGAGCACTGGGTAGCGGAGCGCCTCGTTCCCCGGCGCGTCATAGCCAGGGGGTAGGCTCACCGAGTAACGCACGCGGTTGCGGAGGGCCTCCGAGTAGTACGATGTGTGCACGATGCGACCAGCGGTGTCGCCGTCGGCCACGAGGATCGGGTCCGGCATCCGGAAGGCCGCCATCGCGTAGAACAGCAGGGCGCGATTCACGATCTCGCAGGCGAGGCCCACGTGCTTGCCGCTTCCCTGCTGGATCAGGTCCTCCGATGCGTTCGGGTCGCCATACCGGAGCAACACGTTCCGGCCGATCCCCTTCGAGGACAGGTCCAGGTTGGGCAGGTAGCCCAAAAAGTCCTCGCACGAGACCCCCGGCGCGATGGAGGACGGTGTAGACCCGAAGTCGTCATACGCGCGAACAGGGAGGCCTCGCAGCCGGATGGCGTTCCAGTGCTGCGACGTCGAAGTAAGCGCGTGCAGGGCGTCCCGGATCCCCCCGTCGAACCACCAGGATAGGCGAGCGATGGTCTCGATGGGCGCGGCGCGGAAGAAGGTGCGGGCATCGGCATCGAGCAGGGCCTTGAGACGGGGGTTCAGGTCGTAGCGCCCGTTGTCTTCCCCGTAATCGTCCGTGCCCGGCACCCCATCGAGCCCAAAGTCGTCGTAGGGCTCTCCCTCGTCGTACTCGAAGTTGCCCTCAGTCCCACCTGGGTTGTCCATGAGGTCGTAGTTATCGCCGTTCGGGTCCTGTTCAGGGTCCTCGCGGGGCGCATCGAGGCATCCCCCTTCTTTGTCCTCGTGGGAGTCCTCGCACCCGTCCGCACCCACGTCCCGGAAGCGCTCGAAGGCATTGACGGCTACCGGCTCGCCGAAGTCGCGGCGGAGATTGTTGTTGTAGTCCACGGCGAGCAAAAACCAGACAGGCAGGTGGTGGGGCTTGCCCGGCTCGTAGGTCCCCTTCGCCTTCCAGCACGCCGGGTCCGAGTCGTCGCACTGCACCGTGTCCCCGTCGCAGAAGGTGATGAGGTTGTAGGCGCCATCTGGGTTGTATTCGGCATTGAAGTTGTGCGGAGGACCCACGACCTCGGGATGGCCGCAGCGGTCAGGCTCGTCAAGGAACCATGTCTGCGAGACCCCCGGCGGCAGCAAGGGATGGTCCGGGTTGTAATACAGCAGGTTCCCGAACGCCATCATGAATCCGCCCATGACCTCGAATAGGAAGTTGCGAGTGGAATGAAAACCGGAGTTATCATAATGGAAATGGTTGAAACTCCAATCGTCCCATTCCCACGGCATGGTGGGCTGAACCGGCCCACAGAAGACACCCGGCCAGTTTGGGTCGTCCAGGTGGTCCACGTTGGCCAGGATCATCTCGCGCGGGCAGAACCCCCCGAGGAAGAAATGGGTCATCATGTGCGCCAGATAGCGGTAGTCCACGTACCCGCCCATGCTCCCGACCACATCGAAGCGCTCCGGGTAGCGGGCCGCGATGGTCACCGCGTTGGCACCCATGCTGATGCCCCCGATGGCCTTGAAGGTGAAGCGGCGGGTCACGGTGGGAGTAAGCCCTTCTCCGACATCCAGGTTCGCCCCCGGGTCCGCGAGCCCCAAGTCGGGCCCCTCCTTGGAAGCACTGTCGTCCGCGATGTCCGACCCTTCAGGACCTGGACCATCGCCCCGCTCTGTCGAGATGTCCAGGGTGTCAGCGATGGCCTCCGGCGCACTCCCGAGGTCCGCCAAGGCGTCGGTCCCAGGCACGCCGCTTCCGCCCCCGCACCCAAAAAGCGCAAGGGCGACCATGGCGATGAGGGCCTTTGCGTTGTCCATGTCACCTCCTGTTCGGCGCTGCGCATCCCGATGGACTCACCGGAAGGGGCCGCAGACATTCGGCGTCGGGCTCGGCGAGACGACCCACTCTGTCAGGCCCACGCGCAGGAGGCTCTGCCCTGCCGGGGCGTCCGCGACGTGGACAGGACCTGGCAGACCCGAGGCGTCCATCAGGTTGTTCGTGTTCTGTCCACCGTAGATCACGGCGTCCAGCGGGACCGTGCTCTTCGTCACCTGCGACGCCGGTACTGCAAACAACGCCACCCCGTCCGCGGTCGTCCCGGAGTTCTGGAGGTCGGGGTCGAAGTTCAGGACAAGGTCGAGGATGGGCGAGCCATTCTCCGGCACGGAAGACGGACCCCCTACCACGAAGCACTGGCCCGCACCCACGACCCCGGACAGGGCGTAGCGACCCGTGGTGTAGTCCGCACCGCCCATCCCGAGGCTGTACCCGGACAGGTCAATGGCCTTCGCCGTCCCATTGTAAAGCCGCACCCACTCGAACCCGTCGTCTGTGCCGGGATGGTCGTAGTACACCTCGGCCAAGATCAGACCGACCGAAGCCGGCTCCTCCACGCGGACCCGAGCGGAAAGCGTCATCTCGCCAAGGGTGACGAGCAGGTTCGCCTCCCCGGCTGCGAGACCCACGAGCGCCACTGGCACCCACACGCCCCCCTGCGGGACCTCGACGGCCTCGGGGTGCTCCACGATTCCGGGTGGATCACTGGAAACGGTCAAGGTGAGCGGCGCCTGAAATGAGGGGATATCGAGAACCGCCAAGACCTCGCCCGCGGCCCCGACCTCGATGACCACCTCCTCCGGCTCCAATCGGGCAAGGACCGGGACCTCCTCGGGCCCCACGACGCGGAGGGAGGCGGTTGCCTGGTCCTCCCCGAGGATGGCCGTGACCGGCACGTTGTCCGGCCCCGCCACGAGCCCCTCCGCGACCACATCCGCTTCCATGGCCCCGGCCGGAACCTCGACGCCCCCGCCCGGGATGGCCACGCGGGTCTCGTCCAGGGGTACGATCTCCACCCACACCGGCTGCGCGCCAGGGTGGTCCAAGACCACCCGCATCCGCGGCACCGGCACCATGGCTCCTGCACCTGCAAGCAGGAAGGCTGCCTGGGGCTCGAGACCCGCGAGGCGCGGGGCCGACAACACCGCGTCCTCTGGGCCGCGCGGCTCCAGTTTCGCCTGTCCGTTCGCAAAGCGAAGGATGCCCGCCAGTGCGTCGTAGGTCTGGCCCACGGAGGGAAACGGGTCTATTCGGTAGATGAAGTCGTTGACGCGCAGGACCCCGTCCACCACGAACTCCCACGTCGGGGGCAGGTCGCCAGGTCCTGGAGGCGGAGAGGTGTCCGTGACGGTCACGCGCGCCACTTCCACCACGACGCCCTCGAGCGCTTGGGCCCTCGGGCCGCCCGTGGCCACGTCCGCCGGCAGCACCGGGACAGGCGCTGGCGCGGCCTCTCCGCTGCTCACGACCACGAGCGAGGTCACCTGGGCCACCTGAATCTGTCCGTAGTAGTCCTGGACCGTCCCGGTCACCACGACACGGTCCCCTGGCGCAACCCCGGCCGCGCCCGCCGGGTGATAGACGTAGAGCCCGCTCCAGTCCTCGGCCACGTAGCCTTCATCGCCCAAGACCATCTGGAGGAAGTACCCCAACGGGGCGCCATCTTTCTGACCAACCCCGGTGACCAGGGACGGTCCCACCACGACCCGGGTGTTCAGGGGGATCGCACCGGTCTTGATGTCTCGGATTGTCGCCGGGCAGGGGTCGAGGCCTGGGTTGAATGCCTCGGGGCAGGGGTCGCAGGCATCTCCCCTGGCGTCCTGGTCCCGGTCTTCCTGCGAGGGGTTCCAGACCTTGAGGCAGTTGTCGAGGGCCGAAGGGATATTGTCCCCGTCCGGGTCGTTCGGGTCCGCTGGCTTGCAGTCGCTCGCGTAGGCCACGAGCGGACAAGGGTCGCAGGCATCCCCCACCTTGTCCCCATCCGCGTCGGCCTGCTGGCCGTGGTCCATGGGCCGCAACGGGTCGAAGATGCGCGGGCAGAGGTCCTGGTCGTTGCGGACCCCGTCCCCGTCCAAATCGTCTTCCCTCGGCACGCCGTCGTATTCTCCAGGCCGCATCGGGGTGCAAGAGGGCTCCGCATCCGGCTCTCCGCAAAAGAACAGGGGATAGGCCGTCGAAGGCTTCAGGGCCGAGAGCGTCTTGCCTGTCTCGCGCTCCGCGCAGACGCGCTTGGTCCTCCCGCAGACGTCCAGGATCTCGCACCCACTCTGGCCGCCTGGCAAACCTGCGACCAGGTCCGCGTCCCCATACAGGGGCATGCCCGCGCGCAGGACCAGGACCACGTCCTGAACTCCGGCCTGAAGGACCGCCCTCTCATCCACTGCCTTGTGGGTGTCGAAGACCGCGATGTCCGCGATCAGTCCCGGCCTCAGCGAGCCAATGAGGTCTTCGAGGTGCATGACCTCCGCGGCCCGCGATGTCACCATGTCGAGCAGGTCGCGGTCACTGAAGAAACCGTCGAGATAGGTCCTGTTGAAGGCATCCGCGCATTGCAACTCGCGCAGGATGTTCATCGAGCCGCTCGCGGTCCAGTCCGTGCCGAGCGCGATGCGCACGCCCATCTGGGCATACATCATCACTGGTGCCGTGTTCCCGTACAGGTCGAGGTTGGAGCGCGGGGACCACACGAGAGCCGTGCCCTCCGAGGCCATGGCCGCCACGTCCTCGGGCCTGACCCCGACCCCGTGAATGAAGGCGGTGTTGGGCCGGACCAGGTCCTGTCCTCCCGCTTGCGCCCCGCTCAGGCACAAGAACTCGTTGCGGGCCGCGTCGTTCACCCCCTCGGACACGTGGGGGATATAGCAGTGCATCTGCGCCACCGATGACGCGGTCTGAATTGACGGATAGGCGCACGAGCCCACGAGCATCTGCCCGCCGCTGTCCCCAAGCGGGAAGGTGTCGTAGGTGACGACCTTCGAGGGGTCCAGTCCCGAGAAGGTCTTGTCGAGGTTTCGCACAAGCCCGTCCACCCCACCCGCCCCGAACAGGGAGGTCGTCCCGGCCAGGACCTGGCGCAACTCGCCCCACGCGACCGCACCCGAGGTTTGGGGGACCAGGATCGCGGTGTGGCCGTTGAGCCCCTTGCGCCACTCGTGGCGGTGGTCGTAGCGCTCAGTCCCGTGGTCCGCGGGGTCGTTGCCGCTGTACGTGATGTGGTCGTGCGCGTTGATGAGCCCTGGGCTCACGAGGCCCCATTTGCAGTCGAGCCGCGTCGCGGTCGAGAAACCGGCGACCCCCGAGCAGTCGCACGCCGCGCACCGGATGACCCCGCTCGGGTCCACAAGGAGGTGCCCATTGTGGAGGATGCCCTCCGGGACCACGATGTCCCCGCGGATCAACAGCCATCCGTCCCCAGGCGTCAGAATACAGGCCCCTGACCGTGGCTCCGGAAGCGGGGGATTGCCGCACACGGGCGGCACGCCC
>FWWM01002838.1_pt1 | contig 44923 bp, 46 predicted proteins | sample 2228351 | NCBI WGS metagenome assembly FWWM01 (sample SAMEA103939774, study PRJEB20133) | metagenome
GCTCAGATAATAGACCCGGCCATCAAAGTGGAGTGCATCTTTGCCCCCCCAGACCCTCACCCTGAAGACATGTATTGCCAGTGGAGATTTACTGTTGCCCAATAAGCCCCCTGTTTATCCCCTGGATGGGATGGATTTAGGGTGACTCTCTTTTTGCCTCGTGCCTGAACTGGATGAGGTAGGCCTCTATGAACTCATCTATATCCCCATCCAGCACTGCGTCCACATTGCCCACCTCCAGGTTTGTCCTGTGGTCCTTCACCAATCTATAGGGATTAAATACATAGGACCTTATCTGGTTGCCCCAGGATATCTCCTTTTGGCCTTGGTGTATCTCCTGTTTCTTGGCCTCCAGCTTCCTCTTTTCCAGCTCATAGAGCCTGGCCCTGAGTATCTTCATGGCCATATCTTTATTTCTGTGCTGGGATTTCTCATTCTGGCACTGGACAACTATACCTGTGGGTATGTGGGTGATCCTCACCGCTGAACTGGTCTTGTTCACATGCTGTCCACCAGGCCCACTGGCCTTAAAGGTGTCAATGCGGAGGTCCTTTTCGTCAATCTCTATCCTTATGTCCTCCTCCACATCGGGGTATACGGCCACTGAGGCAAAGGAGGTATGCCTCCTGCCACTGGCATCAAAGGGTGAAATCCTTACTAGCCTGTGAACCCCGTTTTCAGCCTTCAAAAACCCATAGGCATAGGGACCTATCACGGAAAAGGTCACATTCTTTATACCTGCCTCTTCCCCTTCCAGGAGGTCTCTCACTTCCACCTTCATCCTGTGGCGTTCTGCCCATCGGGTATACATCCTAAAGAGGATCTGGCACCAGTCCTGTGCGTCCGTACCCCCTGTGCCGGCATTGATGGCCACAATGGCATTTAATTTGTCATCCTCATCACCCATAATGGATTTCAAATGAAGGGCCCTGATCTGTGCCTTGAATCTCTTTACTTGCTCTGTGGCCTCCTTAAGGAGGGCGATGTCCTTTTCATCAGTGGCCAGCTCTATCAGTTCCTTTGAGTCCTCCACCTCTTCCTTCAGATCCTCCCATTCCCTTAATTTTTCCAGGAGCTGGCTGCGCCTTTGCGCCATCCTTGCTATCTCCTCAGGGGGCCTATTCCAAAAATCTGGCCTGGTCATCTCCCTTTCCACCTGGTCTAAGGCCTCCTGACAATTGTCCAGGTCAAAGACGCCCCCTTAAGAGCATCAACTGATCCCAGATGGTGTTTAACTCCTCCTTGAGACCCAGTTCAATCATGTAAAACCCTCCTTTCTGGCTACTTATTCAAGACTGGGATACAAAACAGCCTAAATTAAAATAGTAAATTCAATGCCTTTTTATGTCCACATCTAATTATAGGCCCCTTTGTGCCATTAAAATTGGTTGCCCCAGACTATTCCTTTTGGCATATTCTTGCACAGGGCTGGGGGTGTAAATGGCATTGGAGGTATTCTTGAGCAGTACCTTGAGGGGCTATGTAAAGGGATATGATCCTGTGAATGGTCTAAGGGTGCATGGTGATTTTCCCATCTCAGTAACAGGACTCATTAATCTCCTTAAAATCCCTATAAATGAGGTCAAGGTGGTAATTGTGGATGGTATCCACAGGGACAAGGATTTTATATTGCAGGGGAATGAGAGGGTGGGGTTGTTCCCTGCAGTGGGTGGAGGATAGATTGGAGGTAAGGGCCTTTGGGGTATTGAGTAAGGAGCTAAAAGCAAGGGTGGTGGAATACACTCCAGGATCTTCAGGGATTGTTGCAAGGGAATTGGCAAGGGAATTGGGGCTTTCCCTGGACAAGATAGAATGTGTAATGGTGGATGGAAAGGCACAGGACCTGGACTTTGTTATCACTCACGAAAAGAGGGTTGCCTTTATACCCTATGGCACCCCAGGCCCTTATCGCCTTGTAATGGGTTTGAAAAGGGACCTATGAGGGATAAATGGAAGTAAAAAAACAGATAGAGGCCTTAAGCCATTGGGTGGAGAGATACCCTGGCAGGCATGTGAGGGTCTTGAGGGAGATTCATGCCATGGACATTGCCCAAAGGCATGGACTTGCCCTCTGGGACATATATCTCTTTGCCCTTGAACAGGGTATCCTGCCATACCGGTACATCAGGAATGTGGATGCCTTGAGGATTGAAGAGCAACTTATTCTTCACAAGGGCCATGTGGCAGTTATTGGTGCAGGGGGGCTTGGCGGCCATGTCATATCAAGCCTGGCAAGATTAGGTGTGGGAATGATCAGTGTTGTGGACCCTGACCAGTTTGACGAAAGCAATTTAAACAGACAGGCCTTTTGCAATACATCCACCATGGGAAGGCCCAAGGCAGAGGTGGTGGCAGAGGCCCTAAGGGAAATAAACCCCGCGGTGAGGGTCAGGGCCTTTGTGGAGAGATTTAATAGAGATAACGCAGGGGGTATCCTCAGCGGGGTTGATGTGGCAGTGGATGCCCTGGACAATCCCCTTGACAGATTGGTCCTGGAAAGGGAGTGCAAGGGCAGGGGTATCCCCTTTGTCCACGGTGCAGTGGCAGGCCTTGAAGGCCAGTTGATGACAATATTTCCAGGGGATAGGGGCTTAGATGGCATCTATGGGGAGGCCCTGGAGGGATCAGCCAGTTCCTCACCAAGGCCAGAGGCCGTGCTGGGGGTCCTTGCCCCTTCACCTCAGTTTATAGCAAGCTTACAGGTGGCAGAGGTCCTAAAGATACTCTTAACAAGGGGCCAGACCTTCAGGTCATCCATGGTGTATGTGGACCTGGAAACAGGGATGTTAAACAGATTTGGCTTCTAAAGGCACAATACTTACAAGAAATGGGCCTAACAGACACCTTACCTTAGCCTTGGTAGTTTTAACCTAAAATCATACAAAGGATAGGAGTTTCCCTTTTGATGGCAAAGAGTAAGTATCACCCCATGGCAAGGAATGCCCATAAGGGCCTTGAAGGTCTATTTGTTCTATAGCACTCTTGGATAAAGTGTGTCATGTTGGGTATTGGGTAAAGATTTTGGTAAAACCTGCGCGGGAAAAGGCAGAAAAAACTATGGATATACCTCTTTTTCTTACCATCATCCTTCCTCTTGTTGTAGGAGACATAATAATATTGACAGGTTAGAGCAGAGAGAGGGTGGAATATCCGATCTAAAAGGAGGTGAAGTTATGGGATAGTAAAAGGTGAAGAGGGTTTTACCTGTGTGTAGCTGGCTATTGTCTGGATGATTATTAACAAGTGCCCAAAGATCAGGGTTGATTAATGGTTCGGGGAGGAAAAGCGCTTATAATCACTTGTTTTAGGCCTTTGACATCACTGTTTCCTAATTATACTGTGAACAAGAAGGCTTTTTTGTTCAAGGCTAAAGAAGATCCGTGTAAAAGCCCAGAAAGTATAGGCTTTGGACTATCCTTCAATGTAAGTTTATCCATCCCAAAGGCTAAATTTAGAGTTTATCTCCCAGGGATCTCTTTGGGTTTTTTTCAATCACAAGATCACTCTGATTTAGCCCATTGACATGGAAGTTATTGTGGGTTTTAAAGGCTCAAGATGTTATTCATGGCAGGGGACATAGGTGGCACAAGGGCAAGGATCGGTCTCTTTGAAGGGGGCAAGGCCACAGGCCTCCTTTACAAGAAGGTCCTCCTCACAGCACAGTATGGGAGTTTCCAAGAGCTCCTCATGGATGCAAAAGAGATGTTACCCCATGGTGAGAGGGTCCAAGGCCTCGTGTTAGCAGTGGCAGGCCCTGTGGAGAAGGGTAAAATATCAAGGCCTCCCCACATACCCTGGGCAGTGGACATAGGGGAGGCAGGGTCTGTGTTTAGGGATATACCTGTTTTTTTGCTAAATGACCTGGAGGCCCTTTGCTATTGCAGCCTTTGGAAAGGGCAGGGGTTCTTTGAAGAGATCCACCCTGGGAGGGAGCCTGGGGAAGGGCCTAAATTGTTCATGGGGCCAGGCACAGGCTTTGGCCAGGCAGTATTGGTACAATGGGGAGAAGGTAGGTACAAGGCCCTTCCCAGCGAGGGGGGTCACTGTTTATATGCCTTTTTTACCAAACTGGAGCTGGAGTATTTAAGTTGGCTTGTTCAGCGGTCCATTGACCCAACCCTGGATAACCTTGTATCCGGTAGGGGCCTTTCCCTTGCCCATGAGTTTTTATACGGATACCCTTTAGATCCCGGTGTTATCTCTCTTGAGCTTCACAAAAGGCCAGAGCTGCTTTCTTTCATGGCCAGGATGCTGGGAAGGGTTGCAAGGCATGGAATCCTGAACTTTATGGCCACTGGTGGTCTTTATTTCACTGGGGGAATGTTGATGAAAAACCCCCTGTTTATAAAGTCCCCTGAGTTTTTGGAAGAACTAAGGCAGCATGGAAAGATGGGTCATATCCTTAGAGATGTGGCAGTGTTTTTAAACCAGGATGACCTTGCAGGGCTTTGGGGAGGGGCCTACTACCTGTTGCAAGAACTGGGTATTCAGGGTATTTAACAAGATTACACTGTGGGAGGAGGTATATTTGGCTACTGTATCAAAAGAGGCCATCATAGAGGCCGATCTAAACCACCTTTGGCATCCCTTTACCCAGATGAAGGAGTGGTTTGAGTGGGGCCCACTCATCATTGAGAGGGGAGAGGGTAATTATTTGATTGACATAGATGGAAACCGTTACATTGATGGTGTCTCTTCCCTGTGGGCAAATATCCACGGCCACAATAGGGAAGAGATCAACTCTGCTATCTTGGAACAGGTTAAGAGGATATCCCATTCCACACTCCTGGGCCTTACCCATCCCAATGCCTCTTTGCTGGCAAAGAGGCTGGCAGAGATTGCGCCTGGGCATCTAAACTGGGTGTTTTACTCTGAGGCAGGGGCAACAGCAGTGGAGATTGCAATAAAGATGGCCTTTCAATACTGGCAGAATAAGGGGCTTAAGGAAAAGACAAAGTTTGTATGTCTAAAAGAGGGCTATCATGGTGATACCATAGGTGCGGTGAGTGTGGGGGGTATCCAACTGTTTCATGAGATCTATGGTCCCCTGCTCTTCCAGACCATAAAGCTCCCTTGCCCTTATCTGGAGCAGAAGAGATTGGGGCTCTCCCCAGAAGAGGCAACAAGGGTCCTTGCAGAGGAGTATGAACAGGTAATAAAACCTAAGGCCCATGAGATAGCAGCATTTATATTGGAACCATTGGTACAGGGAGCAGGGGGGATATTGCCTTTTCCCCCTGGGCTCCTAAAGGAGATAGAGAATATCTCCAAAAGGCACCATATACTCCTGATAGCCGATGAGGTGGCAGTGGGTTTTGGAAGGACAGGGAGTATGTTTGCCTGTGAGCAGGAAGATGTCATGCCTGATCTAATGGTATTGGGAAAGGCCATTACAGGTGGATATCTGCCTCTGGCTGCCACCCTGGCCACGGACAAGGTCTTTGAGGCATTCTGGGGCGACTATGAGGAGCTAAGGACCTTTTACCACGGCCACACATATACAGGGAATCCTGTGTGCTGCGCTGCAGCCCTTGCCTCCCTGGACCTGTTTGAAAAGGACAAGGTCTTAGAAAACCTTCCCCAAAAAATAGATCTGCTGAGACAGGGCCTGGAGGAGTTGAGAGGTCTGGCCCATGTGGCTGATATAAGGCAGGTTGGCCTTATGGCAGGGATTGAGATCATGATGGATCCCTTAAAGGCTGTGCCCTATGACCTGGGAGAAAGGATGGGTCATAAGGTCTGTATGGGCATCAGAAAGCACGGGGTAATCTTGAGGAACCTGGGGGATGTGATAGTTATTATGCCACCTCTGAGCATATCCGGTGAGGAGATAGAGAAGATAGTCTCAGGGGTAAAAAAGGCCATATTGGAAGTGTGCGGGTAGTGGTGGGGGATCTATTTAAAAGGATAGAGGCAGAGCTTAGTGACCTGGAGGACAAGGCCCTAAAAAGGCACCTTAGGGGTGTACAGAGGAGGGAGGGGCCAAGGGTATGGGTGCAAGGGAAGGAATTGGTCCTGTTTTGTAGTAACGACTACCTTGGGCTCTCCACTGATCCCAGGGTCAAGGAGGCGGCCATAGATGCCGTTAAGAGATGGGGCACAGGCGCAGGGGCCTCCAGGCTCATATCAGGGAACTTAGGGCTTTATGAAAGGTTGGAGGAGATCATCTCTGATTTCAAGGGCACAGAAGAGGCCCTCGTGTTTTCCACTGGATATGCCACAAACTTGGGTGTGATTACCTCCCTGTGCAGAGAAGGGGATATTATCTTTAGTGATGGCCTAAACCATGCCAGCATTGTGGATGCATGCAGGCTATCCAGGGCTAAAGTGGAGATCTATCCCCACTGTGAGCTGGATTATTTGGAAAAAAGGCTTGCCCAGGTAAATGGATCAGGCAATAGATTTATTGTAACCGATGGGGTCTTTAGTATGGATGGAGACCTCTGCCCTCTCCCTGGCCTTGTTACCCTTGCAAAGAGATATTGCGCCACAATCATCCTGGACGATGCCCATGCCACTGGTATCCTGGGGCCATCTGGGGGAGGCTCCCTGGATTACTGGGGTATCTCCCATGGGGACATAATCCAGGTGGGGACCTTTAGCAAGGCCATTGGTACACTGGGTGGGTTTGTGGCCTGCCCAAGGGTGGTGAAGGAATATTTAGTGAACAGGGCCAGGCCCCTGATATACAGTACAGGCCTGCCACCTGCAGTGCTGGGCGCCACAATTAAAGCCTTTGAGATAATCAAGGCCGAGCCTCTCTTAAGGCACAGGCTGCTTAGACTCTGTACCCTATTCCGTGACGGCATAAACAGATTGGGCTTTTCCATACCACCCCTTCCAACCCCTATCTTTCCCCTGATCCTGGGAGATGAAAAGGAGGCCATTGCCTTGAGCAACTATCTATATAAGGAGGGGATCTTTGTCCCTGCCATCAGGCCACCCACTGTGCCAAAGGGTCAGAGCAGACTGAGGATCAGCGTGAGTGCCTCCCACTTGCCAGAGGACATTGAAAGACTATTGGATCTCATTGCACTATTTTTTAAGTACTGAGAAAAGGGGCCAAATAGTATTGAAATTTAGGCCCAGGTGACTAGAATGTGGAAAATGGTAAGTAAAGGGGTGTGAAAAATGGCAATAGAGGTGTATGTGCCTTCCATGCTCAGGCAATTTACAGATGGTAGGCCAATGGTGGAGGCAGAAGGGAAAAACATAGGGGAGTGTTTGAAGTATTTGGTTCAAAAGTATCCTGGTCTAAACGGACATATCTTTGGCAAAGATGGAAAACTAAAGGCTATGTATGAGATCTATGTTAATGGAAAAAGTGCCTTCCCCAACGAGCTGGAAAAAGAAGTAATGGACGGTGATAAGGTCTATATTACTTTGATGCTTGCAGGGGGATAAGAGTATCCCCCTGAACCCTAAATTATGCAGCTACCTGCGTCTTGGCAGTGGATAGTTTCTCCGCTGCTTGTTTCCTCCTGCCATATGTTACTTGAATAGCTGGCACATAGTCCACTGCCTTCATGTCACAGAACCTAACACACTGGGGATCTCCATTGCAGAGATCGCATTTAAATACCTTTTTATCCGTTGGATTATAACCCATTGCACCAAAGGGACAAACTGCAACGCAGAATTTACAGCCTATACATTTACTGTAATCCACCATCACTGCCTCTGTCTCAGGGTCTCTGAAGATGGCCTTTGCAGGGCAGGAGGTCATGCAGGGTGCATCCTCGCACTGCTGACAGACCGTTGGCACATAGATGCCCTCTGCCTCCCACTTTATGACCTTTATCCTGCTCCTTGCAGGATTGCTCACGCCATGGTGCATAACAGAGCAGACCAGCTCACAGAGCCTGCATCCTGTGCATTTTTCGTGATCTATGTAAAGGATCTTTTCCATAGTGTTCCTCCAAAGGGATTCTAAAGTAGATGGGAAGGTTCATTTTCAAGGCCAAGGCGCACTAAGGTCTCAGGCAAGGGGACCCCTTCCTTGTCCCAGCCGTGGTGGGCATAATATTCATCCACCATCTTTTCAAACTTGTCTTTTTCTATCTTAAGCCCGATCACGTCCAAGGCACCTCTCCTGCAGGGCTCATCGTGATATCTATGGTTGAGCACATCTCCCTTTATGGGGTCATGCCTCTTCAGACCTTCCCTGAGGTTAAATAGCCTCTCCAGGTTATTGCACCTCTCAGCTATCTCCCATATCTCTTTTGGTGTGAATTCCAGTCCGGTGTTGTAGTAGATCACCTTTGGCCACTCCTCAAAGTTGGGGAGTGTGGCGCCCAAAAATACAGTGTGATACTTGCAGATCCCCAGGCAATCCACTGCCATATAGCAGTTTTCCTGCCAGAATACCTGCCAAGGTTTTCCTTCATAGGCAGTATGCTCTGAGCTAAGGGGTCCGTCATAGGGAATGGGAGTGCTATAGATCTTGCGCAATACCTCCACAGGGAGATGATACAGGTCAATGGCAGGCCTGCTCCTCAGGTGATCAGAGCCTCTGGATGCAGTGGCGATGTTTAGGGCAAGGCCTGGTGTGGCCCTTTCATCGGAGTGGAGGTTGCTCATACCCTTCACCTGGATGAGATAGTCAAAGCTGTTCTTACCTATCTTTTGAGAGGCAGGGATCCCTCCATCTGCCAGGACATTGCCTAACCAACCCTTTCTCTGGCAGATCCTGTGCACCATCTCCAACAGGGCCTCATCGTTTCCAAACCTGAGGTCAAGTCCTTCTGTCTCCTTCTGTGTCAGGATGCCCAGTTCATAGAGCTCCATGGCCCAGGCAATGAGGCTGCCTATCTCCAAGTTGTCCACGCCGTATTGGTTAACCAGATGGTTTCCTGTGAGGAGCGTCTCTATGCTCCTGCACTCAGGCATGGCATTGAAGGCACCAATGGAGGTGTACTCTGGCCCCTCATCGTATTTCCCAGCATAGGGGCCTGAAGGTATCCTGTACTTGCCCCTGCAATGCACCTGGCAGGCGAAGCATGCTGCCATGTGATAGGGCCCAACGGTCTTTGTGGCCACCTCATCTATGGCCTCTGGCTCCACCTCGTCTGCATACTCCAATTGATTGTATTGAAAGTTCCTGCACCTCACACCTCCCCAGGAGTTGGTTGCCCCCCAGATAAAAGGTGTTCCCAGTTTGCCCTGGGTCTGGCTCACCTTGGCGCTGGTAATCTGCTCAATAAACTTTTTATTATACTCAAGGGCCTCCATGGGATGGGCAATCTTCAGGTCCATTGTCCCCCTGGCAGCAATGGCCTTGAGGTTCTTTGAGCCCATTACACAGCCCATACCTGTCCTGCCACCGGAGTCCTTGATCCCGGTCATTACATTGGCATATCTCACCAGGTTCTCCCCGGCAGGACCTATTACCATGGATTTTATGTCCTCATCCTTGAGTTCTTCCCTGATGGCCCACTGGGTCTCGGTGGTGGTCTTTCCCCACAGCCTTGTGGCATCCCTTATCTCTATCTTGCCGTTGTGGATCCAGAGATACACAGGCCTTGGGGCCCTACCCTTTATCACCAGATGGTGAAAACCTGCCCACACCAACTCCGGTGCAAAGAACCCACCCATGTTAGTGCTCCCCAGCAGGTTGGAAAGGGGAGACTTTGCCATGACATGGGTCCTGGATGTGGCAGAGGCAAGTGTCCCCACCAACAGACCAGCACTTACCAAAAGGGGATTCTCAGGGGAAAGGGGATCTACCCCTTTTTCTGAGTGGTTGTACAGCAAATAGGCGTCCAGACCCCTACCTCCCAGGAACTTTCTCCTGATTTCAATGGGGATAGACCTTGTCTCTATCTTTCCTGTGCTCAGGTCAATATAGGCAATCTTCCTGTCCAAAGGCATTTTTCATTCACCCCTTTCTAAGATTTCTTCAATTCCAATTGTTTAAGCTTTTCTTCTGCCAGCCTCTTGTTTACCTCCCACACCGGACCCCTGATCCTGGGAATAAGGGGATTGATCCAGTATATCCTATACTCCATCCCGCAGGTGGGGCACTTTATGGTGCTTGCCCCAGGTTGGGGGGTGAGCCTTTCCAGACAACTGGGGTTGTGACACCTCACCTTTCCATATCTCCTGGTCTTCTGGAGGACCTGGGAAGCAGTTAACTCACCTTCGTTTTGTTGCATTGGCCTACCTCCTTTTTGTTCATATTTGGGGAATGGCCCTTCTCAAGGACCTGGGCCCACCTGAACCAGCCTTTGCCCAGTCCTTAATATCCATAAGGGCCATGTAATCATCTAACCTTCCCAGCACCTTCAACCTCTGGATGATCAGGTGCCAGGCACAGTCCACATCCTCTCCTATCTCACATTTACCCTTGGAAGAGCCACCACAGGGGCCATTGAAAAGCCTCTTGGCACACCTGGCAATGGGACAGATACCCCCTGTGTATGCCAGGATACACTCCCCACAGCCTTTGCACTTCTCCACCCAGTTTCCAAAGTCATCCAGTGAGCCAAGGAAGGTGGTATTCAGTGCCGGGAATACAGGGATCTCCAAACACTCTGCCATGGTCTGGACACCTGCCCCACAGGCCATGGATATAACTGCCTCCACACCCTGGGGCAGGGACAAAAAGCCCTGGACCATATCCCTTTCACATTGCCTCAAGATAGTCATGGCAGTGAAGGTGATCTGTCTGAGGCCGGTGTATCTTGGGTGATCCAGGGCCAGGACCAGGGCCTCTGCGTTCCTGAACCCACCTGATAGGCACACGGATACACAGCCATCACAGCCAATGACCACCACATGGCTATACCCGTTTAAATAGCCTGCAATCTCTTCCAAGGGCTTAATATCACCCACTATCATGTTACACCCCCATCGGTGACTGCCAAAAAGGCCCTTTTATAGGCCGAAAACGCAGCTTTATGTCTGTCACAGAGGGCCAAGACCTCCACCCTGGCCTGTTCATTTAGAAGCCTCTTAAGGGAAAGGGCATAAATGGGACTACCACATATCTCACAATGTGCCAGGTCCAAGGAGACCGCCTCGTCCCAACGGCCTTCCATAAGATGCTGGAATTCCACTGCCTTCTCAGGGCAGATCCGCCAACAATTCCCACACCTGGCACACCTGGCCATGTTGTGGAGGATGGCCCTCCTTGAGGCCTCGTCCCTAAAAGCCAGTGCATTGGCAGGACAGTTCTGTACACAGGCAAGACATCCTGTACACCTATCATTCACCACAAAATAGGACATTTGCAGCTCCACCATGTTCATTATAATGAACAAATTCAAGGTCAATTATAGTTATGCTGGGAGCATTGTCAACAAAATTGATTTCAATATAGTTAATGCTAAGGATAATTTTGGCAAGACAGAGATTTTCTGTTGACACACAATGGTTAAATCCCTAAAAAAATAAATATTGTTCTATATGGTGAACAATGTACCAGGTACCCTCCATAAAGAAGGCCTTTGAGATCATATCCCTCATATCCAGGGCAAAGGAGCCCATGGGAGTAAGCCAGATTGCCAAGGAGTTGGGCTACAGCAAGGGCACTGTATTCGGGATCCTGAAGACCCTTGAGGACCTGGGTGTGCTTGTGCAGGACCAGGGAAATAAGACCTATGGCCTGGGTATAACCCTGGTGGAGCTGGGAAGGTCTGCCTATAATAGGATGGAGATAAGGGCCATCTCCAGGCCCTTTATGGAGAGGCTCATGGAACAGACAGGGGGCACAGTGTTTTTGGGGGTGCTGAATAACAGGCATGTTACCATTTTGGAGGTGGTTGAATCCAACAGGGCCATGAAGATTACATCACCAAAGGGGGTATCCATCCCTCTCTTTGCCGCAGCAGTGGGCAAGGTGATGTTGTCCTTTTTTGACCAGAGGACCTGTGAAGGGTTGTTAAAGGAGGGCCTGCCCAGATATACCCATAAGACCATCACAGATACAGAGGCCTTTCTCAAAGAGGTTTCAAAGGCTAAAGAATTGGGGTATGCAAAGGATGAAGAGGAGTACATGCCAGGGGTATGGGCAGTGGCAGCACCCATAAGGAACTGGAAAAAGGTCCCTGCATCCATATGGGTGGTGGGTTTTTTAAATGACCTGGCCCATGGGTCTTTAGAGGAGATAATCTCTGCCACAAAGGCCGCTGCCAGGGACATAGAGGAAAGGCTTGCCAGTAATAGGAGTAGGTAAGGTGCAAGGTAAATACAAAGGCATAAATCACTTGGCCTTGGTGACCAATGACATGGAGAAGACTGTGAGGTTTTGGAGGGATCTGTTGGGTATGAGATTGGTGGTCACCATGGGGAGAAAGGGGTACAGGCAGTATTTCTTTGAACTGGATCAAGACAACATGATCCTTTTTTTTGAATGGCCTGGGGTGGAAAACATACCTCCCAAGGACCATGGAGTCCCTGTAAAGGGGCCCTTTGCCTTTGACCATGTGTCCATTGGTGTCCGTGACCTGGATACCCTCTGGGAACTGAAGGAGAAACTGGAGGCAGCAGGGTTTTGGGTCTCTGAGGTAATAGACCATGGTTTCATTTACTCTGTTTATACCTTTGATCCCAATGAAATCCCCATCGAGTTTAGTGTAAGTGTAAAGGATGTAGATGTGAGGGCCCATCCCATCCTTGCTGACAGGGATCCACCAAGGGTAAGGTTAGAGGGGTCAGGGCCTCAGGATTCCTTTTGGCCTAAGCCCCAGGGCAAGCTTACCCTGGAGGAGAGGAGGATCTACCCTGGGGAGGGCAGGGATTGGATCTATAAGAAATCATAGGGGGTGCTGAGATGATAAGGATCATGCCGTGCCTGGATATGCAAGATGGAAGGGTGGTAAAGGGGGTGCACTTTGTAAACATAAGGGATGCAGGGGATCCTGTGGAGTGTGCCCTTGCCTATTGCAGTGAGGGGGCAGATGAACTGGCCCTCTTGGACATAACTGCCACAGTGGAAAACAGGCCCACAATGCTGGAGGTGGTAAGGAATGTGGCCAGGGTCACCACCGTGCCCTTTACAGTGGGGGGTGGTATAAGGGGTGTAAAGGATGCAGCCCAGGTATTGGAGGCAGGTGCAAATAAGGTGTCCATTAGTAGTGCTGCCTTTCGCAACCCCCATGTGATAGGGGAGATGGCACGGGAGTTTGGCAGGGACAGAATCACTATTGCCATAGATGTGGATCGTAATCCAAAAATGCCTTCTGGCTACGAGGTCTATGTGGACGGGGGAAGGACCGCCACGGGTTTTGATGCCATAGAATGGGCCAAAAAGGCAGTGGACCTGGGAGCAGGGTGTGTACTCCCCACCAGCAAGGCCACAGATGGTGCCAGGACTGGCTATGACCTGCCCCTTATCAAGGAGATAAAAAAGGTGGTGGATGTGCCTGTGGTTGCCTCAGGGGGTGCAGGGGCCTTGGAGCACTTTTATGAGGCTGCCATGGCAGGTGCGGATATCCTCTTGGCTGCCTCTGTATTTCACTTTCAGATCATAAAGATAGGCCAGTTGAAGGCCTATCTTAGGGAAAAGGGATTGAAGGTCCAGCTTTGAGCCGTCTCCAGTGGGGAGCTATAAAAAAGCCTTTTTTGAAGGACAGATTTTGTGCTAAAAGGCTCTTTTCAGGTCTTGGAGGGGCTATGGAGGTGGTCTATAAATTCCTGTGCAGTGTATGTGGGCTCATGTTTGGGGTGGAGGGAGAAGATGGCAAAGACCCCAGTGGTATATGCCCAGACTGTGGCAAGGTCTCTCATAGTTTTTATCTAAAGAAATTTGTATATCCCAATGACCCTGAAGAAGAGGTGATTGCTGCCACCTTCCAGGTGATTGCAGAGGAAGGAGTGATCTTTTCAGGTGCCAGATAGTTAATAGATCTAGTTTGGGGGGAGTTATGCCTTGGATTAGAAACCTTTTTGCTATACTTGGTCTTATTGCCTTATTTCTGATATACAGCCATGATAAATCAGAGGCAAAAGAGATTATAATTGGTGTGAGCATTCCGCCCCAGGCATATTTGATCAAGGAGATAGTGGGGCATCAAGATGTGATCACACTCATTCCTTCTGGTGTTGACCCCCACATCTTTGAGCCCAAGCCTGCTTTGATCAAAAAATTGTCTATGGCAACGGTATTTTTCAGGATAGGCCTTGAACAGGAAGAGGTGTGGATCTCCAAGATCAAGGGGATAAACCCAAAGATAATTGTTGTAGATCCACCGGGTCACAGGGGGATTGAGATCCACAGGGATAAAAGGGGCCACGGCCATGATCTTGATCCACACACCTGGGTTTCTCTGGATAAGAGCAGGGAGATTGCAGAGTCAATGCTTCAGGCCCTCTGTGGGATAGAGGCATCAGAGTGTCCAGAATATCAGAGGAGATACCAGGCCTTGGTGGCCCTGTTAGAGAAATTTAAAGGGGATATAAAGACAAAGCTCAATGGGTGTCCAGAGAGAAGGGCATTTTTGGTATATCATCCTGCCTTTTCCTATTTTGCAGAGGAATTTGGTCTGGAGCAGATAGCAGTGGAAAAGGAGGGCAAGGAACCCAAGGCAAGGGACTTTAAAGAACTGATCCATCTCATACAGAGAAAAGGGATAAGACATCTAATTGTGCAGCCAGGGTTCCCAAAGGGGCCTGTTCAGGCACTGGCAAGAAGGAACGGGCTCAGGTTGGTGGAGATCAATCCCCTTGACGAGGGGTATCTAAAGGAGCTTTTAAGGCTGGCCGATACCGTTTGTGGGAAGGAGTGAAGTGATTGTGCCTGCCCTTGGCAATGATTGGAAAAAGAAGGTGGTGGGCCATGAGAAGGTACTTTCCCTGATCAAGCCCGGAAGCAGTATATTTTTGAGCACTGGGGTTGCAGAACCAAGGAGCTTGGTGAGGGCCCTTATGGGGTCGGAGAGGTTCAATCTCCAGGACCTGGAAGTAATCCAATTGGTCAGCCTTGGGGATGCCATTGCCATATCGGACAAGTATGCACAAAAATTCAGGTTGAAGACCTTTTTTTCAGGGTGGGTTGCCAGTGAGGCCATAAGGGCAGGGAGGGTGGACCTTATCCCATGCAGGTTGAGCAAGGTGCCGGAGTTGGTGGAGGCAGGGACCATAAACATAGATGTGGCCTTTGTGCAGATCACTCCCCCTGATGAGTCAGGGTTCTCCAGTCTTGGGCTATCAGTGGATGTGGCAAGGCAGGCAATGGCCAAGGCAAAGTTGGTGGTGGGTGAGATCAATCCCGCCGTCCCATATACCTTGGGGGACACCTTTGTACACATAAATGACTTTCACTACCTGGTGGAATCAAACACTCCACCCCTTTATTTTCCAAGGTGGCCTTTGCACGATGTCTTTAGGAAGATAGCCAAAAACATAGCTGCCCTTATAGAAGATGGAAGTTGCCTTCCCTTTTCCATTGGGCCTGTGTTTGAGGCCCTTAGTCAGGAGCTCATGCGTAAGAAGGATCTGGGGATCCATTCCCCTTTTTTTACAGACGCCCTGATGGACCTTGTTAAGAGCGGTGCAGTCTCCAACAGGAAGAAGGGGGTATTCAAGGGAAAGTCTCTGGCGGCCTATGCCCTGGGCACCAAGGAGCTATTGGGCTGGTTAAACCGAAACCCCATGGTGGAATTCCAAGGCATAGATGTGGTGGCAGATCCAAAGAGGATAGCCAGTAATGATAAGTTCGTGGTGGTATTGCCTGGCAGAAAGGTGGATCTCACTGGAGGAATAGCCTTACATGCAGGAAAGGGGAATGTGGGGATACAGGTGGGAGAGGCCCAGGAGTTTTTTACAGGTGCAGGCCTTTCCAAAGGTGGCAAGACCATCCTTGCCCTCCCAAGCAGGAACCTCCTGGGGAAGTCCAATATCGTGCTTTCCGTGGATGAGTTCCCGAACCAGTTCTCCTATAGGGAGTCCCTTCAATTTGTAGTAACAGAATATGGTGTGGCCTCATTAATGGGCAAGAGCATCAGGGAAAGGGCCCTTGCCCTTATAGACATTGCCCATCCCGATGACAGGGCAGACCTGGTGAGGTTGGCAAAGGAGAACAACATCCTTTATAGGGATCAGGTCTATCCTGCTGAATCAGGGAGGGTATACCCAGAACACCTAACCTGTAGCCACACCTTCAAAGATAACCTGGTGGTAAGGTTCAGGGCAATAAGGCCATCGGACGTGGATCAGATGAGGAGGCTGTTTTACAGATTTTCAGATACCGCTGTCTATTATCGCTATTTTTCGCCAATAAAGACCATGCCTTACACCAAGATGCAGGAATATGTGAACATAGACTACAGAAACACCATGTCCATTGTGGGATTGGTAGGAGAGCCAGGTGCTGGGACAATCATTGCCGAGGCCCGATATATAAAGATCCCTGGCAGCCAGTGGGCAGATGTGGCCTTTGTGGTGGATGAGGCCTATCAAGGCAAGGGCATAGCCTCATTTATGTTCTTTTATCTAATGGACATTGCAAAGCAAAATGGGCTCAAGGGATTCAAGGCAGATGTCCTTGCCACCAACAAGGCCATGCTAAAGGTCTTTGAGAGGTCTCCCTATCCCATAAAGGCTGTATTGGATAGTGGAGTATATGAGCTCACCATACCCTTTAACAAGGAAGAGGAATGAATCTGGAGGAAGACTTGAGTTATCCTAAAGAGGTATACCTGTTTGAGACATGTATTGTTAACAATCTATTTCCCTCTGTTTCTAAGGCAACTGTCAAGATACTCACCCACCTTGGCATCAAGGTGATCATACCCCATCACCAGACATGCTGTGGTCAGCCTATATTTAACTCTGGATACTGGGAGATGGCAAGGAGGTGTGCCAGGCATTTCGTAGATGTATTTTCCAAAAAGATCCCTGTGGTGAGCCCATCTGGGTCTTGTGTTTCCATGGTAAGGAATAACTATTTGACATTGCTGGGAGAGGATCCTGAATACTATCCCTTGGTCCTGGACCTAAAGGAAAGGATCTTTGAACTTACTCAGTTCTTGGTGGATGAACTGGGTTTTAGAGGGCCTTCCCTGTCTTTAAATTCCAAGATACTTCTTCACCATTCATGCCAGGCACTAAGGAGGCTTAAGATCGAAGGGCAGCCTAAGGAGTTGCTTTCAAGGGTAAAGGGTGCAACAGTGCTGGAATTGGACCCCAAGGATAGGTGCTGTGGCTTTGGTGGGCTCTTTCACCTAAGGTATTCAGAGATCTCCAGGGCCATGTTAAAGGAAAAGGTGGATTCAATTTTAAGATTGGGCCCAGACATAGTCACTGGCCTGGACATGGGTTGCCTGTACCACATCTCCAAGGGCCTTAGGGGTAGTGGTATAAAGGTGATGCATATCTCAGAGGTCTTAGCAGGGTATCAATGATTGGGGAAAGAAGAGAAAATGTTTAAAAGACAAAAGGGATTTTACAGGGAGAAGGCTAGTCTAGCACTATCTGACCAGGTGTTCCAACGGGGCCTTGAAGGCATACAGAAGAGGATTGGAAAGGCGACCCTGGAAAGGTACCTGGAGATCCCAGACATCCAAGGGGCTAGAAAGAAGGCCAAATCTATTAGGATGTGGGCAGTGGAGCACCTATACGAGCTCCTGGAGGTGTTTTCCCACCATGTAAAGGCCCAGGGTGGAGAGGTGTTTTTTGCAGAAAATGCCCAGTCAGCCAGGGAGATCATCTCAAAGGTAGCAAGTATGCACAGGGTAAGGACCATTGTTAAAGGAAAGAGTATGGCCAGCGAAGAGATCATGCTCAATCCCTCCCTGGAGGCAATGGGCATAGAGGTCTTTGAGACCGACCTTGGGGAGTACATAATCCAGTTGGCAGGGGAGAGGCCCAGCCACATAATAGGCCCTGCCATACACAAGTCTAGGGAACAGATAGGGAGGCTCTTTTCAGAAAGACTTGGGGTTCCCTATACCCATGTCCCCGAGGAGCTCACCCTCATAGCAAGGACAAAACTCAGGGAAAAGTTCTTGAAGGCAGATATGGGGATTACGGGTTGCAACCTTGCCCTTGCCTCCACTGGCCAGGTGATGTTGGTCTCCAATGAAGGAAACATCAGGATGGCTATTACCCTGCCCAAGGTGCATCTGGTCTTGATGGGCATGGAGAAGATAGTTGAGGATCTGGAAGGTGCCGTTCATATATTAAGGCTTCTTTCCAGGGCAGCAGCTGCACAGAGGATGGCCACCTATGTAAGTGTGGTGGGCGCAAAGGAAAAGCTTGAAAGGGGTGGTAACTTTTATGTGGTCATCCTGGATAACGGCAGGTCTAAGATACAAAGGGACCAGACCTTTAAAGAGATCCTGTGCTGTATACGATGCGGGGCATGCCTGAATGTCTGCCCTGTGTATGGAAAGATTGGTGGCTATGCCTATGGCTCCACTTACAGCGGACCTGTGGGTGCTGTCTTAAACCCCCTTTTGTGGGGCATTGATACCTATAAGGACCTATTTTTTGGAGAGACCCTTTGCGGGGCCTGCAAAGAGCGCTGTCCCATAGATATAGATATACCTGCCATGCTCCTTGCCCTGAGGAGGATATACAGGGAAGGTGATGATTTTTGGGGTGTAAGGAAGAAGCTGGACTTAGAATACCTTGGGTTCAAGGCCTGGGAGGTATTGGTGAAGAATCCAAAATTATACAGACTCATGGGTAAGATACCCAGGCCCAGGGGTTAGGGCATGTTTTTGAGCCTAATAAGGTGTCTTCCTCATCCTTAATAGATAGCCCACAGTGGTTATCATGGGATGAAGGAGGATGGTTAGAATAAAAGACAAAGGAACCAGCCTTAGAGGTAGATCATAGAAATACAACATCAGGGGCCAGATCCCAAAGAGGATGTCCACCTGGTCCAGGAGTGAGAAGAAGATACCCAAGAGACCCCTTCCCTTTTTCCCTGGCCCAATACCCAGCTGCCTCTTTAGGAAGCTGTTGGGGAGTTCCCCAAGGGTCATTCCCAGGCCAAGGCACAGTCCTATCTTGAGAAAGTCCTCCTTAAAATCCAGAGGTAAGTAATTGGTAAAACTAACATCAAGGAATCTTTCAAGGGCGCCAAGTAAATAGGTGCCCACCACTGAAAATACCGTATGCACAAAGAGGCCCCTGAGGGTCTTATTGTCTCCAAAGAGCCTTTTGTTCCCAATGGCGAGCCCCAGATCCAGTGGTAGCTTAAGCCTGGGAAATAGATCCAAGCGAAGAACAATGCCATGGGCAATGGCTACCAGTATAAGTGGTGCCACCAACAGCCCAAGGCCTATAGCATCTTTGATCAGTAAATCTTTTGTCAGGAGACTCCAAGGAGGTGGGAGTAGGCGTGCTTTGCCACCCACTGAAAGGAATAGAGAAAGTTTTTTGTATAGTGATACACTTGATAATTACAAGTGCTCAGGCACCTAAGAGAGCAGGTCCTCTTTAGATCCAGGAGCCTGTCTTTAAAAAACTTAGGCCCCTCCCATAGATTTCCCCAATCCTCTGTGCTGCCATACATCTCAAAGCAGGGGGCAAAGGTGCCATCCATTCTAATTATCATGGACAATTCCCCTGCCCTGCAGGGCCATGGTGCCATCTGATTCCTGATGAATCTCTTCATTGCCTCTAAATGGGCAATGGAGTTTACCATGGTATAGCCAGCCTTGTTTTTCTCTATGAGCCAGTCCACTAAATTGTCTATCTCTTCAAATTCCTCAGGGGTTATCCACCAACCATCTTCCCCATGCTCAAAAGAATCATAGGAGATGAGGGGAGGTTCGTTTATGTGATAATCAGTGGCAATACCATAAGAGTGTGCTATCTCGGTGAGCTCTTTAACATCCTCTATATTTTTCTGGGTAATGTTGATGTTAAAGAAGGTTATGTAGCCATATTCAGGTTCCTTTGCCACCAGATACTGGAAATTATCCCAGATCCTGCTCAAGGCCTTGGGAAGCCCCTCCTTTGGCTCCACCACATCCACGGCAAGGTTCATTGCGGCAACACCTGCCTTTCCTATCTCATCAATGAACTCAGGATCCATGAGTAGACCATTGGTGGGGAGGTATACAAAAAAACCCTTTTGGGTGGCATATTGGGTTACCTCCACTATAAACCTCTTCCTGACTAAAGGTTCACCACCCATATAGGCCAGGACCTTGCAGCCCACAGAGTCAAGCCAGTCCACCACTTTGATGGCAGTCTCAAAGGTCATCCCTGGTATGTTCTTGCCCCTGCTATAACAATAATTACATTCCATGTTACAATTCAGGTCTGTGTAAACAAAGGCCAGCACAGGTCTAAATTCCTGGGGCCTTATTCGGCCCTTCATATAAGGGAGAAGCCAGGAGCGGAAACCCCTATGGAGGTTATCTAAGAAATACTTTCTGGGTTTTAAAGGTATGTCACCATTGCTTACGCCAGCACTTGCCCTCTGTGCCATTGCCTTGTAAGCCATGTGCAACCTCCCTTCCGCCGCCTACAGGCGGCCATGTGTAGAGTAGCACTATGAAGGGTTTTTTAAGTATTATTAATCTTGATTTTTACAGATTCAACCTTTTGGTTAAGCCTATTTTCCAGTCCTTCTCTATAATCCCCCTTAATGGTCCAGTAGATCCGGGAGCAGTCCTTTTTCAGCTCCTCAATACACCTTAACACCAGGGCCATGACCTCCTCCAGCTCCCCTTCTATGGATGTGCCCATTGGCCCCAATTGATAGGGTAGGCCACTCTCTTTAATTACCTTTAAGACCCTTGCCACATAAGGGCTGAGGCCTTCACCTTTGCCAATGGGAAAGATGGAAAGCTCCACTATGGTACTCATTTTAAAGGCGCATCAATAAGTCCGTTCGGTCTTGGTGCCCTCACATACCTCCTTTACCTGATCCCTCACCAGATTTCCATCTTGCCAGATCCTCTCCCTCACCTTATGGCACTTGGTCATCTCATTATAGGCAATGGGTTGGGCCTCCACCCTTTGCCAGCCATCGGTAGTTTCATAGGCCACAGGCTTACCTGTCTGGGCTGCCTCCTTAGCTGCCCTGGAGGCTATCTCGCTGGTGGCACCTCCTATTACTGCTCCCAGGGCCCCACCTATCATGGCACCACGCCACCTGTTGTGCTTATCCAGCAAGGCCCCTGCGATGGCCCCCACTGCACCGCCAATACCTGCCCCTTCATAGGACCTCTGGGTGGTTACACAGGAAACACCTGATGTGAGCAAGGCGGCAATTAGAAGTATGGAAATAATTTTCATTGTTACCCCCCCTTTGGAATTCCATCTGAGATACTTGCTTATCTAAAGGGATTATGGGAGAATTAATTTAGGTGTCAAGGCTTAGATATCAGCCATTGGAGGAGGGTTTATGACAACAGTAATGCCAGAGGGCGAAAAGATAAGGCAGGCAGTGAAATGGATCTCTGAGAGGCGTAAGGAAGATCCCGGCCTTTCTCTCACAAAGGTAATTCAGCAGGCATCTGCCAGGTTTAACCTCTCCCCCAAAGAGGAAGAAGAACTCAAGGCCTTCTACCAAGTGACCTACTGAGCGGCAACTTGGGCCTATCCCTCCTGAACATTGGTGCAAGTCTCACAAGGATATATCCATAGACCGCACTTGCAAGAGAACCCCAGGATACGGGGACAAAGGCCCCTTTCTCACCCCACATTCCAATCCCCAGCTTGATGGAGAAAAGGGAAAAGCTAAAGATATAGAGGCCCAAATAGGTGTATAGGATTAGCAGGATTATTTTTATAATAACTGATGGCCCCATTTATCCCTTAACTTACCTTCTAAAAAGCCCAGTTGTTCTTTTAGGGCAATGTCCCTGGCCATGTCCCTTTCCAGGCATTCAAGGCCATATATGATAGTGGAGTGTTTGCGGTTTATATAATTGGAGATAGCCTCTATGGTCTGTTTAGTGAGCCTTCGAGAGAGGTATGCAAATACACTTCTACAAAATACATGGTTCTTCTTTCTGGATTTGGACCTAAGTTCCTCTGGTGTTATCTTAAAATATCTACAAACAAGCTCCTCTACCTGAGATAAGGTAATGGAATCCTCCTCTTGGGATATCTTTGCCAGGATCTCGTCCACCAATTCTGAATTGATCTTTATGTTTAATAGCTGGGACTTTGCCTTAAGGTACCTGAGCACACATTCAATATCCCTTATATCCTTTTTCACCTTCTTTGCAATGGTCTCAATTATATCCCTTCCCAGGTTAAGACCCATTTCCTTGGCCTTTAGTCTGGTTATCTTAAGCCTGGTCTCCAGATCAGGTTTATCAATGGAGGCAATGAGAGAGAGGCTTAGCCTTGAGCTAAGGTCCTTGTTGATGTTGGGCATGTCCTTTGGGGGAAGGCAACTGGTGATTACAATGGTCTTGTTGGCATTCAATAAGGCCTCCACGGTATGTCCAAGCTCTGCCTGGGTCTTTGGCTTGCCATTTAAGAAATGTAATTCCTCCAGTAAAAATACATCACATTCCTTCCTGAATCTCTCCTTGAACTCCTCCACCCTGTTGGTTTTTATGCTACGGACCATGTCTGTGGTGAATTCCTCTGCAGTGACATAGCACACCCTTAGAGAAGGGAAGGACCTGGTGATATAATTTCCAATGGCCTTTGCTAGATGGGTCTTGCCAAGGCCGGGATGGGCAAGCATGAGCAGGAGTCTATAGTCTTTTAGGCTTGTCTCAGCCAGGGCCTTGGATACTGAGTAGGCAAACTGATTGCAAGGCCCAACCACAAAGTTTTCAAAGGTGTAATAAGAATTAAGCACCCTTTCCTGGAATATGGGTAGGGATTGATGGTTCACCTTTATGCCCGGTTCTTTAAATTCCTGGGGTCCAGGGCATTCCACCTCCAATATTAAATTTGGTGCCCTTACCCCTGCCTCCTGAAACTTTTGTTTTAGGTAGTCTAAATAGTTATCTGCTATCCAATCCCTTGCGAACCTATTGGGGCAAACCAGAACAACACCTTCCTCACTTTGCTGGATCACCTTGAGGGGCTTGATCCATAGCCTGTATACCTGGTCAGATAACTCCTCTTTAATCCCAAGCTTGATCTCTTCCCATGAAAGACTCATTGATACTCTCCCACAAATGGCTAAAGGTTTAAATATGCTTGGGTGGCGAGCCAAATATCATGAATGGGCCTTATATTCCCTGGTCTTTATCCTGTCAAAGGTAGATTCCCAGAGTTTTTCTTTAAGGGTTAATCCTGTTTTCGACAGAGAAGTGTGTAGCTATATAAGCCAGTTATGGGATATTGGTGGCGAGATCCTTTGTGGGTAAGGGTTGGTAGCCATATAAAAATCTTTTGATATCAAGTAGTTATTTTGGGTAAGGCCCTTTGTAGAAAATGTCTAAAACCACTTATCCCCCTTTTTTTTCAGAAAGCTCCTCTTTTCATATAAGAATGTAACATGTGCTTCATTTTTTTTGTGCCCATGATAAGAATAGAGGATTGTGAGGAGGTGCCAATGGGGAAACTAAAGGTCCTCGTGCTTATGGGTGGATGGTCAAGGGAAAGGGAGGTGTCCCTTAGGAGTGGCAATGCTGTGCTAAAGAACCTGGATCCAAGGCGATACGACTCAGAGGGATTTGATCCTGCAGAAGGGATCCTGCCCTTAATTGAGAGGCTTAAGGAAGTGGATTTGGTATTCAACATGCTCCATGGGTATAGGGGTGAGGACGGTTGTATACAAGGGCTGCTGGAATTGCTCAATGTGAGGTATGTGGGCAGTGGGGTGCTGGGGAGTGCCCTGGCCATGAACAAAGAGATGAGCAAGAGGATTTACAAGAGTGCAGGGCTCCATGTCCCCAGATATAGGCTTGTGACCAAAAAAGATATCCACCTCCTAAATCAGGTGTTGGAGGAGTTCACACCTCCAGTGATTATAAAGCCCTGTAACGAAGGGTCTAGCTTTGGGCTTACCCTGGCAAAGGATATGAATGAGGCAAAAAAGGCCTTGAATGCCGGCTTAGATACTGGCTACGAGATGCTCATGGAGGAATACATAAAGGGTAGGGAGGTTACCTGCTGCATTTTGGGAAATAGAGTCCTTACTGCCCTTCCCCCCATTGAGATAAGGCCCACTGCTCGTGAACTCTTTGACTATGAGGCCAAGTACACACCAGGTATGACCTTAGAGATATGCCCTGCCCCTATAGATGAGGAGATCCAGGAAAGGGTAAAGGACTGTGCAAAAAGGGCACATATTTCCCTAGGACTTAAGGTATTTAGCCGCACAGATATGATAATCAGGGATGATGAGATCTATGTCCTGGAGACCAACACCCTGCCTGGGATGACAGAGCAGAGCCTCTTCCCGTTGGCAGCAAGGGCAATTGGATGGGATATGTCCAGGTTATTGGATGAGCTGATAGGCCTGGCCATGGAGGATTCATAGTGGTAGTTTTTCGTTGAAAAGAGAGTTTATGGGTGATAGAGGCTCTCTTGATCCTTGTATCATGAAAGGGAAAGGTCCCTATGAAGATCCTGATAATAGGCGCAGGGGAAGTGGGCTTTAATATCGCCCGGAAACTCTCCCAAGAGCACCATGATGTGGTGCTCATTGACCAGTCCAGGGAGAAGATCAAGAGGGTGGAAGAGTCCCTGGATGTAAAGGCGGTCTTGGGCTCAGGCACAAGCCCAAGGACCTTAAAAGATGCAGGGATAATGGAATGCGATCTGATGGTGGCGGCCACGGATAGTGATGAAGTGAATTTGTTTGCATGCCTTCTGGCAAAAGACTTAAACCCACCCCTTATAAAGATAGCCAGGGTAAGGAATGAAGAATATCTCAATGAGACCAACCTCCTGTCCAAGGGAGAACTGGGCATTGACCATGTCATTGACCCAGGCAGGGAGATGGTGAAGCACATTCTGGATATCTTGGACCATCCATGGGCCTCAGACCTAATAGAGTTGGAAGGAGGAAAGATAAGGCTCATTGCCATAACAGTGGCCGATGGGGTGGAGATAGATGGTATTAGCCTAAGGGACCTATCAAGGATAGATGAATCCCTCCTGGTGGGGGCCATTGTGAGAAAGGATCGAGTTAAGATCCCAAGGGGGGATGACGTGATCAAGGCAGGAGACCTGGTGTACTTCATTGCCCTACCAGATTCCCAACTGGAATTGTGGAGATACACCTCATCAGCAATATCTCAGACAAGGCGTGTTATCATAGCTGGGGCCGGGAATGTGGGCATGGCCCTTGCCAGGGCCCTGGAGCACAAAAAATTTACCACCAAGATAATAGACAAGGACTATCAAAGGTGCAGGCAGATGGCTGAGGAGCTTCAAAGGGTGATGGTGATAAAGGGAAATGTAACAGACAAGGAGCTCTTGGTGGAGGAAGACATATCCCAGGTGGATTTCACAGTGGCCCTTACCCATGATGAGGAAGATAACATATTGTTTTCCTTACTTGCCAAGGCCTTAGGGGCTAAGAAGGCCATCACCAGGATAAACAGGCTGACCTATCTCCCCCTGCTCCCATCCATAGGGATAGATATTGCAGTGAGCTCCAGGCTCTCTGCTGTAAAGGCCATCCTGGGCTTTATTAGAAAGGGGAAGGTCCTATCTGTTACCCCCATATATGGCGAGGCTGCTGAGCTCATTGAAGTGGAGGCAGTGGAAAAGACACCCATTGTGGGGAGGCCCATAAAGGACCTGGGCCTTCCCAGGGGTGTGTTGGTGGGAGCAATAGTGCGGGAAAAGGAAGTGATAATCCCAAAGGGGAACGCCATGATTGCACCTGGAGACAGGTTGGTGATGCTGGCCATGGAAAAGGCCATACCAAGGCTGGAAAACCTCATTTCAAGACCTACATAGTATGCACTGGAAGGCCATCTTCAAGGTCCTGGGCTTACTATTCGTGGTGCTTTCATTCTTTTTGTTGCCCTGTGCCTTAACAGGGTTTTTGTTTCAGGATGGTAGCACCAAGGGCCTTCTATTGGCCTTTTTTGTTGTGTTTCTAAGTGGAAGCATCTTATTTGGGCTTTTTAGGAAAGAGAGTCTTAGCCTTGGCCACAGGGATGCCTTTGTCTTGGTCTCCCTATCCTGGGCCTCTGCAGGTTTACTGGGTAGCCTGCCCTATATCTTTACCGGGGTCCTACCCTCATTGACCAATGCCGTGTTTGAATCAGTCTCAGGGTTTACCACCACCGGTGCCACTGTGTTGACAGGCCTGGAAGGCCTGCCGAAGGGGATTCACCTCTGGAGGAGCCTTACCCAATGGCTGGGGGGGATGGGGATAATCGTGCTCTCTGTGGCCATATTGCCCTTTTTGGGCGTGGGAGGCATGGAGATCTTCAGGGCAGAGGTCCCCAGCCCGGTGGTGGAAAAGATAAGGCCAAGGTTACAGGACACTGCCAAGGCCTTGTGGGGGGTATATGTGCTTTTAAGCGCCATGGAGTGTGTGGGCCTAATTTTGTGCGGGGTAGCGGCCTTTGACGCAGTGTGTCATACCTTTACCACCATGCCCACAGGAGGCTTTTCCACCATGGATATCAGTGTGAAGGGCCTGAACAATCCCTTTGCAGAATGGATAATAATAGTATTCATGTTCATGGCAGGTATGAACTTTACCATCCATTACGAGCTCCTTAAAGGTAGGTTTGGCCAGTTAAAAAGGAATACAGAGTTCTTATGGTATGGGGGTATCATCTTGGGTTTCTCCATATTGGCTTTGGTGAGCATAAGGGATATCTATCCAGACCTCCAGGAAGGGGTGAGGGCCGTCCTATTTCAAGGGGTCTCCATTATCACCACCACAGGGTACATAACCGAAGACTATGATAAGTGGCCTGATGTGGTGAGGTTTTCCATATATGTGCTCATGTTTGTAGGGGCAATGGCTGGATCAACAGGGGGTGCAATCAAGGTGATGCGAATTGTTTTGCTTTTGAAGCATGCCTATCACGAGCTTGTTAGACTTATACACCCCCATATGATCAGTGCCACTAAAATGGGAAATAGGGTGGTCTCAGGGGAGGTGATAAGGAGTAGCCTGGCCTTTTTTATCCTCTACATCGCCACATTTATTATAGGTACAATGATGCTTACAGCCCTTGGCATGGACCTGGGCTCTGCTGCAGGGGCAGTGGCATCTTCCCTGGGTAATGTGGGCCCTGCCTTTGGCAGCGTTGGACCCACCTTTACCTACAGTGAGGTGCCCCTGTTGGGTAAATGGATACTCTGCCTTCTCATGATCCTGGGCAGGCTGGAGCTCATGACCCTTCTTGTCCTGGGCACCCCCAGCCTCTGGAAGAGATAGGCCTACTCTATTATCTTTACATCCTCGGGTATCTGATACTCAAATATCTCTTGGCCCACCATGGCTGGCCTGGGATCTTCTGGAAATTCCAGGATAGTCTTACCCCCTGCAAGGTTTTGAATCTCCATCAGGGCTATCTTTGAATCTTCTGTTACCTTGAGCAAGATGGCCTCAAAGCTACTGGGATTGGCCTTTGGGATTATCTTTAACTCTTTAACCTTTCCCTCCTCCTTCATAATGATGTCCACCTGCTCACTGTTATTTCGCATACCCTGGAACATGTCCAAAAGCAAGGTGAGCTCCAATCCCATATCTTTGAGATGATACACATATACCTCATTTTTGGGAAAGACATGCCACCACACCTTGCTACCGTTGGATATGAGCAATTCCTTTTGAGGGGACCTCTGCTCCATTCTTATTTTGTCTGGGGCCATAAAATATAGCCTGCCTTCTGCTACCTCATCCCTGAGGTTTCCAAGGACAGTGCCTGTCTTTGTAATAGTAATTTTCCTATAACCCATCTCCACGATACCTGTGTACCTTTCTTGGAGCATCTTGAGGACATGGGATGGGTCCCCTGGCCAACCAAGATTACAAAAGGACAATAAAGAGAAAAATAGGACTAAAAAGATCATTTCCTGCCGTACACCTCCCTTGGCCTTATCCCGTCTGATGGCCCCACTATACCCTGTCTCTCCATGAGTTCAATCATCCTTGCCGCCCTGTTATAACCTACCCTAAGCCTCCTTTGAATCATGGAGATGGAGGCCTGGCCCGTCTTTATAACCAGATCCACTGCCTCTTGGTATTTTTCGTCCTCTGCCAGGTCTTCATAGCCTTCCTTTTCCTCCTCCTCAGTGATGGTGATGTCATATTGGGGCCTTGCCTGGGCCTTTAAGAAATTGGTGACCTTGAGGACCTCCTCCTCTGAGACATAGGCGCCGTGGACCCGAAGGAGTCTGCTTACACCTGGAGGCATGAACAACATGTCCCCTTCTCCCAGGAGCCTCTCTGCCCCAATCCTGTCCAATATGGTCCTGGAGTCCACCTTGGATGAGACCTGAAAGGATATCCTCGCAGGGAAATTGGCCTTTATTAATCCTGTGAGTACATCCACTGAAGGCCTTTGGGTGGCAAGGATAAGGTGTATGCCCGATGCCCTGGCCATTTGGGCAAGCCTTGCAATACTGTCCTCCACTTCCTTGGAGGAGACCATCATCAGGTCTGCAAGCTCGTCTATTATTATTATTATGTAAGGAAGAAGTTCACTTCCAGTGCCTTGAGACTCTGCCTTTTCCTTCAGGACCTTGGCATTGTATCCACTGATATTTCTCACACCCTTTTCCAAAAGGAGTCCATAACGCCTCTCCATCTCTTTAACAGCCCATTTTAAGGCAGCAGTGGCCTCTTTGGGATTGGTGACGACAGGATGTAGTAGATGGGGGATGTCATCATAAAGAGATAGCTCTATCCTCTTGGGATCCACCATAATGAACTTCACCAGATCCGGGGAGTACTTAAATAAAAGGCTATTTACCATGGCATTTATACACACACTCTTTCCTGTACCTGTTGCCCCTGCCACCAACAGGTGGGGCATCCTGCTTAGGTCAGTAATCACAGGCCTTCCCACCGTATCCTTACCCAGGGCAAGGGGAAGTTTGAAGGGGCTCTCCTCATACTCTTTGGAAGAAAGGATCTCTTTTAAATATACTATCTGTTTTCGAGGGTTTGGTATCTCTATCCCCACTGCGTCCCTGCCTGGTATGGGCGCAATGATACGAATACTAATTGCCTTGAGTCCCAATGCCAGGTCATCGGCCAAGTTCACAATCTTGCTTATTTTCACACCTGCTGCAGGCTTAAACTCATATAGGGTTACCACAGGACCAGGCTGGATGGCCGTTACCTGGCCTTGCACACCAAAATCCGCCAATTTTCTCTCAAGCCTTCTGGCATTGGAATCTAAAAAATCCTTTGACAATACATTATCCTGCTCCATGGGCGGATCATCCAAAAGACTCACAGGGGGTAAGACAAAACTGGTCTTTAATTCCTTGTGATCAAAGACCTCCTCTGGCTCTTCCTGGGCCTGATCCTGGACCTGCACATCTTTCACGGGTTCCTTTTCTCTAAGGCCTTTCTCTTTACCCTTTGCTCCCTTCCTTTTACTATTCAGAGGAGCTTGTTTAAATAAATCCTTTATCTTGCCCAATAGAGCAAAGGGTTTAATGGCTATTTCCATTAGACTTCTTCCTGCTCTTTTAAAGTAGCTTAAAGGGAGATCCACTGTTAGGCTAAATGCTGTAATACTTATAAATGCCAATACCAGGATTGTCCCGTGGTGACCTAGGAGGGTATTACCATAAGTGGAGATCACTTTCCCAAAATTGCCACCTGGAAGTAGACCTCTTGCTCTAAGAAACTCATCTACAGGCAATAGGGCTCCAAGCATGGCAGAAGATGAGAATAACAGGATCAATGAGCTAATACCTTTGCCAAGGCTTGTCACAATCATAGGTTCACTTTTATAGCAATTGTAGATGTCAACAATTAGATAAAAAAGTAGCAGAAAAGAACATACTCCAAAAAGATAGAATAAAACAAATGAAAGATTTGCACCAACAACTCCAAAGATGTTACTTAACTTTTTAGAATTGTGAATATTATTAAAAAAGGTTGGATCAGATTGATCATATGTAAGAAGACTACCTGCTAACAGTACAACCAGTAATATCAGAGAAAGTATTTTTATTTCCTTGAAGGAACTGTTCCTTTTTTTTGAATTTTTAAATTTTTTGGCCATTGGCTAAGTTATGATAATTGTTGGAACAATTAATGGTCTCCTATCCAATGCCTTTACAAATAATTTCTTTAACCTGCGCTTTATCTCTTCAGCCATCAATTCTTTGTCTATCACAAAATCAACCATCTCCTCAACGGCCTGGTGTGTTACTCTTTTGGCCTCTTGCATTAGATCGATCCCTGTTGTTTCAGTGACGAAGCCCTTGGAGACCACCTCAGGCCCATAAATGATCCTTTTACTCTGATCCTCCATCACCACCAGTACCATTACAATTCCCTCACTACTAAGTCTCCTCCTATCCCTTAGCACAATCTCCTCCACATCCCCAACCCCTTTTCCATCCACCAATACCCTTCCATGGGGCACCTTCTCTAAGCCCAGAAAGCTACCCTTTGAAAAGCATGCCACGTCACCGTTTTCCAAGATTAAGACCCTTTCCCTTGGGATGCCTGCCTCCACTGCCAGTTCCCCATGCTTGGCAAGGTGTCTGTATTCGCCGTGTATGGGGATAAAATACCTTGGCCTCACCAGATTTATTAAGAGCCTCAATTCTTCCCTCTTGGCATGCCCTGATGTGTGTATCTCTGCCACACTTTCATGTGCCACATCAGCCCCTAGTCTGTACAACCGGTTTATGAGATTGTTAATAGCCCTCTCATTGCCTGGTATTAATCTGGAAGAGAGTATTACCAGGTCCCCTTTTTTTATCTTCAATGTCTTGTGGGAATCATGGGAGATCCTGCTCAAAGATGACATAGGCTCCCCCTGTGTACCGGTGGTAAGGATCACGGTCCTTTCCTCTGGGAATCCCTCCAATCTTTTTTCCGATAGAAATAAGTCATGGGGCACCTTTAAAATCCCCAGTTGCCGGGCAATATTTATATTTGTCACCATGCTTTTTCCGTCCAAATATACCTTGCAGTTATATTTTTGGCAAAGTTGAAATATGTGATGTATTCTTGCTATATTAGATGGAAATAGAGCGATAAATATCCTGCCTTTTCTGTTACAAAAAAATTTTTCTAGCCTTTGGGCAATAGCTAATTCGCTAAGACTGTAGCCATCCTTTTCCACATTCGTTGAATCAGATAATAAGATTAAAACATTTTTCTCCCCATATCTTGCAAATCCAGCAAGGTCAGTGCCACAATTATCAAAAGGTGATGTATCGATTTTGAAATCTCCTGAATGAATAATTGTCCCTTCATTTGTCTTGATCACAAGGGCTAAACACTCAATTATGCTGTGTTCTACACGGAGATATTCAATTTCAAAAGGAAAAAGTGAAGTAATATCGCCAGGGTTTATTATATTAAGGGAAGCATTAGTTATTTGATATTCCTCAAGCTTTTGCTCTACCAATTTGATTGTAAAGGAAGTGCCATATATTGGAGCTGATATATTCTTTAGTATGAAAGGCAGTGCTCCTATATGGTCTTCATGGCCATGGGTTAGGATGATGGCCTTGAGTTTTTCTTTGTTTTCCTCCAAGTAGGATAGATCTGGGATAACTATGTCAACGCCTGGCATTTGTTCGTCTGGAAACATGAGACCTGCATCTATTAAAATGGATGACTCTTTTAGTTCTATGAGCATGCAATTTAGTCCAATCTCTCCCAATCCCCCCAAAGGTACCAGTTTCAACATTCTCAAAGCCTCCGTGAATTTGTGGACCTCAGAAATAAGTCTTGCTGTCTTTGAGAATTCTTAGTTCTTTAGTTTAGCGTTTAAAATATTGGAGGTCAATCAAGTCATGGATGTGAGTTAGCACATGGGTCTTTTTTAAGCAATTTACAAAATACCCCTCTTATTTTTTGACTTATTAATGATCTGAGTATAAATTCTCATTATCCCAATATAGGAGGTCTACGTGCCAACCTATATATTTGTGGCAAGGTCCAAGAGGGGCAGAGTGGTAAAAGGTGTGCTGGAGGCCGCTGATGAAAAGCTGGCCCTGGCCCAGTTAAAAAAAAGAAATCTCACCGTAATGAAGTTAAGAACCAAACCTAAGGACATATCAGAATCCATCCCTTTTTTAAGACCAAAGGTAACAAGAAAGGATGTGGTAATATTTACCCGACAGTTTAGTACCATGATAAATTCGGGTTTGCCGCTCCTTCAAGGCCTAACGATTCTGACTGATCAGTGTGAGAATGTCACATTCAAGGACATATTAAAGGATATAGTAAAGACAGTGGAAGGTGGTTCTACCCTTTCCGATGCCATGAAAAAATACCCCAAGATCTTTGATGAGCTGTATACCAACCTGGTGGCTGCGGGAGAGATTGGGGGAGTCCTTGACAAGACCTTGCTGAGGCTTGCCAATCACATGGAAAAGGCAGAAAAGCTTAAGGGGAAGGTGAAGGGGGCCATGGTATATCCCACTGTGGTGGTGGCCATTGCCATACTGGTGATAGCTGTGATACTCATATTTGTGATCCCTGTCTTTCAAAACATGTTTCAGGAAATGGGTGCGACGCTTCCAGGTCCCACTTTAATGGTCATTGGTTTGAGCAATTTTCTCAAAGGGAATATCCACTATCTTATAGGCGCAGCAATAGGGTTGAGCTTTATCCTCAGGGCCTATAGGAACAGTAAATCAGGGAGGCGCACCACAGACGCCTTATTTTTGAAGCTCCCTGTATTTGGAGACCTATTAAGAAAGGTGGCTGTGGCAAGATTTACCAGGACCTTGGGTACCATGCTCCAAAGTGGGGTGCCCATACTGGATTCCCTGGACATAGTCTCCAAGACAGTGGGGAATGTCATCCTACAGGAAATAGTACATGAGGTAAGGTTGAGTGTGGCAGAGGGCCAGAGCATAGCAGATCCCCTATCTGAGACAGACATATTCCCTAAGATGGTGGTCCAGATGATAGCAGTGGGTGAGGCCACAGGCGCCCTGGATACCATGTTGGAAAAGATTGCAGATTTTTACGACGAGGAGGTGGATGCTGCTGTGGCTGCCCTCACCTCCATGATGGAACCGATGCTCATGGTGTTTTTGGGTACCACCATAGGCGGCTTGGTGGTGGCCATGTACCTCCCCATATTCAAGATCGCTGGTGCCATCGGAGGTGGATAAAATTAAATGTCCCAACTCCTTCAGGGTAAGACCTTTGACATAGAAAGAGATATCAAGATCTTGATGCTCACTAGAGTTATTCTAGTGAGTATTTTATTGGGTCTTTTCATTGTGGTCCAAGTTAGAACAATCAAAGAACTTGGTACCGGAATAACTCTTGATCAAAAATTTCAATACGGGATAATCATATTCGTTTACATTTTAAGCATTCTATGGGCATTCCTGTTTAAGGTCGTTATAGATAAAAAGAGGTTTGCATACCTGCAACTTGCTGTTGATGTCCTGATAATTACAGCAATCGTATTCAGTACTGGTGGTGCAGAAAGCATGTTTTCTCTGCTTTATTTTTTGATAATAATAGCCGCTAGTATAACATTGGGAAAAAGGGGAGGCATTATTATAGCGAGTTTGTGCTCGGTTCTTTATGGTATCCTTATTGATTTGCAATACTATGCAATCATTAGGCCATTAGGTGTTGTTGGGTTTTCATTTATAGGATATTCTCAACTTGCTTTTTTATACAGAATCCTGGTTCACATATCCGCATTTTATCTGGTTGCAATGCTTACTGGTATGTTAAGCCAACGACTGAGGAGCAGTATAGTATACATAAAAGAGTTGGAGAAGTTTACTAATGATATCATTGATAATGCATCTTTGGGGATAATAATTTTAAACTCACAAAAACAAATCTTATCTATTAACAAAATGGCCTCAAGTCTTGTTGGAAAGAATCTTAATGAGATCTTTTTGCAAGATATTGAATCATTATTTCCAGGTATAAACATCAGAAATAAACATAAAGGGCAGCCCAATGCTAGGTATTTATATCATCATGATAAGCATGTATTTGAGATCTTAGTCTCAGACATTAGTTTTGGACCAGTGGATGGAAGGGTGAGTGTGATATTCTTTCATGATGTCACCGACCTAAAGAGGATTGAAGAGGAGATGAAAAAAGTTGAAAGGCTAGCCTTGATTGGGGAGCTTTCAGCAAGGATAGCCCATGAGATAAAGAATCCCCTATCGGCCATAAGTACCTGTGTGCAGATGTTGAGGGAAAAGTCATCCCAATCGTCAATGGAGGAGAGGCTTTTTAGGATAATCTTCAGGGAGTTAGTGAGGCTGGAAGGGCTGGTGAGTGATTTCTTGTATTTTGCAAGGCCCAAGAGGATTGTGGCAAAAAGGGTGGACTTGGAGAACCTGGTGAGCTCTGTGGTAGCAATGGTGAAGTCGTCCAAGGAGAATGCCAGGGAGATAGAATTCCAGATATTCAAAGAAGGGAGTTTACTTATCCATTCAGACCCTGACCAGCTGACCCAGATATTTTGGAACCTGCTGGTCAATGCTGTGGAGGCCATTCCCAGGGCAGGTGTGATAAGAGTAAACATGTCTAACCCATTTGGGGAAAATGGGGATGTTGTAACGGTAAGGATTGAAGATACAGGCCCTGGATTCAGTGATGAGGCCTTGGAAAACCTCTTTCGTCCCTTTTTTACCACAAAACCAAGGGGCTCAGGGCTTGGCCTGGCCATTGTGAAGAACACAGTGGAAAGCTTGGGAGGGTCCCTCAAGATAGAAAATATCCCTGATGGGGGGGCAAGGGTCACGGTGACCTTGCCAAAAAAAGGCAATTATGATGAAGGTTAGGGGCTAACTGACCCCTTTTTAGTAATATGTAGCCCTAATATATTAAGGGCTTTTTCTCTTATTAGGAATCTCAGCAGCATGCCATGTATTATGTATCTTTACCTTCCTTATCTCTGTAAGGCATGAATAATGGTTCATGATTCGTGATTCATAGATAACGGCTCGTTAAAGACAATGTTGGATTTTGAATGTTGGATGTTGGATGGCGATAGTGTTCGTTGACTCTTGTGGCTCTTCTCGCCCTACCACCTCTCTTGTTCCTTCGCCACTTTCTTCCACTTCGTAAGTGTTACACTTCGTAAGTGGAGCAACTGGCCTTGCATAGCTTTATTCTTGGGGCAAAGAGGCTCAATACCGAACCCCGTTCAAAAGAGATATAATCCAGGCTGGCAATTTGGATGCATATGGTTATTTTAAAAGAGTTTAAAATCCTTGGTAAAAGGGGCAAAGATAAGGGTTGGAAATAGAGGAGTATAAGACACTATTGGGGGCTGTGGAGAGGCCAAGCAGGTATATCGGCCAGGAGATAAACTCCATAGTTAAGGACCATTCATCAGTTCAGGTAAAGGTGGCCCTCGTGTTTCCCGATACCTATGAGGTGGGGATGAGCCATGTTGGCCTAAGGATCCTGTATCATTTGCTGAATTCCCAGGACTGGATCCTGGCAGAGAGGCTTTTTTCACCCTGGTTTGACATGGAAAAGGAACTGAGGTCGAATAAGTTGCCCCCTGTCACATTGGAGAGCAGATCACCTCTGCAAGCCTTTGACGTGATTGGGTTCAGTATACAGCATGAGTTGGCCATAACTAACATCTTGGCTATTTTGGAGTTATCGCGCATCCCCTTCTTCTCAAAGGAAAGAAAACAGGCCACTCCTCTCATAATAGCAGGGGGCCCTGCCTGTTTTAACCCCGAGCCATTCGCAGAGATCTTTGATGCCATCTTAATAGGAGATGGAGAGGAGGCCCTCTTGGAACTGTGTAAGGTCATTGTAGAACATAAATCCCAAGGTTCCTCCAAGGATGACCTCCTCAAAGAGGTGATAAAGATAAAGGGATTTTATGTGCCCAGGTACTTTATCCCCCATTATGAAAAGGACAGATTTATCTGTGTGGAGCCTGTGATAGCAGGATATGAAGCTGTGGAAAAGGCCTTAGTAACGGATTTGGATGAGTTTCCCATTCCCATTGATCAGATAGTACCTTATACCCAACTGGTGCATGATAGATTGGTGTTGGAGATATCAAGGGGGTGTGGGAGGGGGTGTAGGTTTTGTCAGGCAGGGATGATCTATAGACCGGTTAGGGAGAGAAACTCAGGGAAGGTCTTAAAGGCCGCCTTAGAGGGTCTCAAGAGCACAGGATATGAAGAAATCTCCCTCCTGTCTTTGAGCTCCGGAGACTACTCCTGTATAGAAGGGCTGCTCAAGACCCTCATGGATGTCAAGGGTAGGGAATATGTGGGCATTAGCCTCCCTTCACTGAGGATAGACTCCCTGAGCCCTTCCATGGTGGATCAGATAAAGAGGGTAAGAAAGACAGGATTTACCCTTGCCCCTGAGACAGGTAGCGAGGAATTGCGCAAAAGGATAAATAAGGACCTTTCAAACCAAGAGATCCTTGAGATATCCCAAATGGTATTTGAGGCTGGGTGGAACCTGCTCAAGCTTTATTTCATGGTGGGGCTCCCCTATGAAGGTGTAAAGGATCTAAAAGACACAGCTGCCCTTATAAAAGAACTAGGTTCCAGAGTAAGAAAGGTGGCCTTTAAGAGAAAAAAGGTGGGAATAAATGTAAACATCTCCTGCTTTGTCCCCAAGAGCCATACCCCTTTTATGTGGGAGGCCCAGATTACAGAAGAGGAGATGGGGAGAAGGATGGCGTTGTTTGATGGGCTGTTAAAAGACAGGGTCATTAACTTTAAGGGCAATGCCTATGCCCACAGCTGGCTAGAAGGGGTGTTCTCCAGGGGAGATAGAAGGCTACTGGAGGTTGCCATGGAGGCCTTTAAATCAGGGGCAAGGTTTGATGCCTGGGGGGATTACCTGGACCTGGGGATATGGAGGCAGGCCTTTAAAAGGTTAAAGATAGATCCAGCACAATATCACATGAAAAGGCATGAAGGGGAATTAATGCCATGGTCGCACCTAACTTGTGGAGTAAGTGAGGAATTCCTAAGGCAGGAGAGGGCAAAGGCTGAGGAAGGTATCCCTACTTTGGGGTGCTTGAGCAGATGTGGGAGGTGTGGGGTCTGCGATTTCAAAGGGGTGAAGCCTCGGATATCAGAAAACACTATATTGGACACCGGTTCCATTGAGTATATGGAAAAAAGGGAGCCCATTAAATATCGGGTTTGGTTTACAAAGCTCAAGGATATGCGGTACCTTGGACACCTGGAAATGATGAGGGTGATATTGCGAGCCTTTAGAAGGGCAGGCCTACCCCTGTGTTATAGCAGTGGCTTTCACCCAATGCCAAAGGTAAGCTTTTATGAGGCATTGCCATTGGGGTTTGAGAGCACTTGTGAGGTAATGGATGTGGAGCTATTAGAAAGATCAGAACCTAAGGTGTTGAAGAAAAGATTAAATGATAAATTGCCAAAGGGTATCAAGGTTTTAAAGATTGCAGCCCTGGATGCCATAAATGAAAGGGATGTGAAGGATACAAGGCTGTTTTATATTATCGCACCACAGCAACTTGATCTCCTGCCCAGTCTCAAGCCCGGTGAGATGGATGCCAGAGATCCAGTGGCCAAGGGGGTAAAGGTGCTTCCTTGTGATGCCACAGGGAGGAGGTTTTTGTTGTATTTGAATACTGGGCAAGATGGGAACCTAAGTATAAAAAAGGCCTTTGAAGTCCTTCTGGGAGACTGGCTTAAGGAGAAAATACGGGTGATAAGGATAGGTACCAGACACGACAATAACCTAAGCTCATTGTAGGGGAAAGATATGGGTGTGGAGCTCATTATCAATGTGAGACCCTATGAGACCAGGGTGGCCGTCCTTGAGAACAATCAACTTGCAGAGCTGTATATTGAGAGAAGGAATGAAAAGCAGATCTTGGGCAATATCTATCGTGGTAAGGTGGTGAGGGTCTTGCCGGGGATGCAGGCTGCCTTTGTGGATATAGGTTACAATCGCACAGGATTTTTGTTTGTATCCGATATGTGCACCTGGCCCCAGGCATGGCAGGATGTGGATAGCACCTTTATAACTGGCATAGAAGAAGATGGTGAGGTGGAGTACGAGCTAAAAGACACAGAGAGGTTCCCGGGGCCCGGGAGGAATTATAATATCCAGGACCTGCTCAAAGAAGGGCAGGAGATACTGGTCCAGGTCTCCAAAGAGCCATTGGGAAGCAAGGGACCCAGGCTCACCTGTCATATCTCTCTGCCTGGAAGATACCTGGTCATGATGCCCACCATGAATCATGTGGGCATATCAAAGAAGATAGATGATCCCCATGAGCGGGAAAGGCTCAGGGCAATAGTGGAGACATGTAGAAAGGACAATGTGGGATACATAGTAAGGACGGTGAGTGAAGGTGTTGAGGAGGATAAGATCAAAAGGGAAATGGACTTTTTACACACCCTCTGGAGAAATATCCTTAAGAAAATGGAGAAGGCCTCGGGCCCAAGGCTACTTTATAGTGAGCTTTCTGTAAGCTTGAGGGCAGTGAGAGATCTCTTTACCATGGATGTGGACAGGCTGGTCATTGACTCTGAAGAGGAATTTAAGAACATAGTAGAGTTTATTGAGAATTTCGACAGAAGGCTCAATTGTTGTATCCTTCTATATGGTGATGAAGAGCCGATTTTCGACTCTTATGGTATAGAGATGGAGATAAATAAGGCTTTGGAAAAGAAAGTATGGCTAAAATCAGGTGGTTACATTGTAATAGAACCCACAGAAGCCTTTACAATTATAGATGTGAATACGGGAAGTTATGTTGGTAAGAAGAACCTTGAGGATACAATTCTAAAGACAAACCTTGAGGCAGCAAAGGAAATCGCCTATCAGATTAGGCTCAGAAACCTATCTGGGATCATTATAATTGACTTTATCGACATGAATGACCCGCTTAATAGAGAAAAGTTGATAGAAAGTTTTAAAGAATATTTGAAAAAAGACAGGGCCAAAACTACAGTATTTCCTGTCTCTCCATTGGGTCTTGTGGAAATGACCAGAAAAAGGACTAGGTCTAATCTATATTCAGTTCTATCTGAATCCTGCCCTTATTGTCACGGTAGTGGGTTTATTAGGTCAAAAGCAACCATATGCTACGATATACTTAGAGAAATTGAAAGACAAGGCGTGGCAACAAAGTCCGATAATCCCATATATTGTATACTTCATCCCGATGTGGAATCTTATCTTAAGGAGGAAGAACATGAGGCTTTATTAAGGCTGGAAAAACAGTTAAATAGGCAGGTCATATTTGTAAGTAAGCCTGATTTGCATGTGGAGGATTTTGAGGTCACATACTAAAAATTGAGTCATGAGTGTAGGAGGTAGGGATGGAAAAGAGCAGGGTGTATTTCAGTGACATGAGGTGCAGTATTAACGAGTCACTGTTGGCAAAACTAAAGAGACTAATGGAGACCTCAGGACTGGGGGACATGATACCCAAGAAGGCCTTGGTGGGATTGAAACTGCATTTCGGAGAAAAGGGAAACACTGCCTTTATTAGGCCTGTATTTGTTAGGACTATAGTGGACTTTGTGAGAGAAAAAGGGGCTATGCCCTTTCTTACGGATTCCAACACCCTTTATAGTGGCACAAGAGGTGACTCTGTTAGCCATATAATTACTGCTGTGGAAAATGGGTTTGCCTATTCCGTTGTGGGTGCGCCCATAATAATTGCAGATGGCCTTAGAGGAAACAGTCATGTCTTGGTAAGGATGGATGGAGAAGTGATAAAGACTGCGTATGTGGCCAAAGAGGTACACGACTGCGATTTTTTGTTGTCTATATCCCACTTTAAAGGCCACGAGCTAGCAGGTTTTGGGGGTTCTATTAAGAATGTGGGCATGGGCTGTGCCTCAAGAAAGGGAAAGCTAGAGCAACACAGTGATCTGTGTCCCAAGGTAAAGGAGAAGAAATGCATAGGCTGTGGGACATGTGTGGAACACTGCTCTCAGTCTGCCATCTCGCTAAAAGACAAGAAGGCCTACATTGATCCAAAACTGTGTATAGGCTGCGGGGAGTGTATACTTGTATGTCCCAGCAAGGCAGTGGATATCCAGTGGAGCACAGACATTAAGGCCTTCTTAAAAAAAATGGTGGAATATACCAAGGCTGTTCTCAATAACAAAAAGGGCAAGGCATTCTACCTAAATTTTCTCACCAACATATCCCCTGCCTGTGATTGCTATGGGCACAGTGACATGGCCATATGCCAAGACATTGGTTTTTTGGCCTCCCATGACCCTGTTGCCATTGATCAGGCCTCTGCTGACCTTGTTAACTCCATGCCAATTCCCCTTGGCCATCCCCTGGAAGGGAACAAAGAGGCGCAAAAGGACAAGTTTAGGGCCATATACCCCAAAGTGGATTGGGCCTTTCAATTGGAGTATGCAGAGAAAATAGGTTTAGGCACTAGAAACTATGAGTTAATAAAAATATAAAAGGTGTCCCCATGATTCAGCTTAGAGGTGTTACCAAGTATTATGGTCAAAGAATGGCAGTACAGGATATTGATATTGATATAAACAAGGGACAGATTGCAGGGCTCCTGGGACCCAATGGAGCGGGAAAGACTACTATTTTAAGGATACTCACCTGTTACATGCCTGCCACGAAAGGCAAGGTGATGGTGGATGGGCTGGATGCTGATAAAGATTCCTTGAGGATAAGACAACGATTGGGTTTTATGCCTGAAAATGTACCTCTGTATGGTGACCTTAGCTTGGAGCAGTTTTTTAGGTTTGCCTGCAGGGCCAAAGGTATACCTGCCAGGGCTGCCAAGGCAGAGATGGCAAAGGTAATATCCCTTTGTGGCCTCGAAGGACACGAAGGGAGGCTCATAAAACACCTATCAAAGGGCCTTAGACAAAGGGTTGGAATAGCCCAGGCCCTCATAGGAGATCCCCAGATCCTGATATTGGACGAGCCCACATCAGGCCTAGACCCTGCCCAGGTGGTGGAGATAAGGGAACTTATAAGGGAATTGGGAAAGACCCGTACCATTATTCTAAGCACCCACATATTGGCAGAGGCAAGCCAGGTATGTGATATGGTGATCATCTTAAATAGGGGCAGGGTAGTTGCCCAAGGGACTTTGGCAGAATTGGGCAGGAAACTACAGCACGAAGGCGGCTCTCCAGTGCTGGTCAGGACTGATGCCACAGAAGATGCCATGTCAAAGCTCAAGGCTCTTCCCTTTGTTTATGAGATTTCAAGAAACGATACAGGGATATACGAGGTGACTCTCGATACAAGGGATGAATCAAAGGCTAACTTAATTAGAGAAATGGTGAATCTTGGACTGAATGTATTTGAAGTAAAACAACGAGAATTGAGCCTTGAAGAAATTTTCATAAAGTTAGTGCTATCTGAATAGTTATATGAAAAATTATGGAGGTGTAGATGCTCAGAGGACTTGGAGCTGTTTTTGCTAAAGAAATGATAATTATGTTTTCATCGCCTATTTATTATGCTTGTTCATTCATATTTGCTCTTGTAAGTGGGTATTTTTTTTACAGTAATACAGCATTCTTTGGGATTCTAAGTTTGCAAGCTGGAAGTAATCCATTTATATCTGAAAAACTAAATTTATCAGATATGATAGTTAAGCCTTTTTTCAGTGACATTATCATCTTGATGCTTTTATTAATTCCACTCATTACAATGAGAACGTATTCTGAAGAAAAAAAGGTAGGAACTATAGAACTCCTTTTTACATATCCCATCAGTGATTGGGGTGCACTCCTTGGAAAGTATTTAGCTGTCTTAACAGCTTATATCTCCATGCTATTTTGGACGATACCAAATATTATAATATTATTGTCTTTGGGCAAACCGGAATGGGGGATCATTCTTACGGGCTATATAGGTACCATCCTTGCTGGATCTGCTCTAATAAGCTTTGGCATATTCTGCTCCTCACTCACTGAAAACCAGATAGTCAGTGCAGTACTCAGCTTCGGGGGCCTTTTGCTTATTTGGGCAATTGGTTGGGCAAAGAGGCTAGGTGGGGAGGTTCTTGGTAAGGTTTTAGAATATATTTCAATGACTACCCACATTGAATCCTTTTCCATTGGGGTACTTGATACGAGACATATTGTATACTTTATTTTGTTTTCCATATTTTGGCTATACTTGACATCGAAGGTTTTGGAACATCGTGTATTGAAGGGGTAAAAGATGAAAACAACAAAGACCTTGGGATATGGTTTTGGTATTATAATAATTATCGCAATACTAGTTTTTATTGCACTATTATCACAAAAAAAATATGTTAGAGTTGATTTAACAAGTGTTAAAGAGCACTCTCTCACTGATAAAAGTAAACTAATTTTAAAAAAATTAACACAAGATGTTGAGCTTATTGGCTTTACAAGGGAAGGATTTCAAGAGTATTCAGAGCTTAAAATGTTATTTTCGGCCTATGAGTATGAATCAAAAAAAGTTAAGACAAGGCTAGTTGACCCAATAAGGTATCCTGCCCTTGCCCAGAAGTATAACATAAAACAATTTAATGCCGTTGTAGTTGAGGGATATGGTAGACACCAATTAGTAAAATTTCCACAAGAGGAGGAGATTACCAATGCAATCAACAGACTTGTGGAAGGCAAGGCCAAAAAGGTGGCATGGATCATTGGCCATGGGGAGAGGTCTTTCAAGGATGAAAAAGAGCCTGGTTTCAGCGCCTTGAAAGAGCTAATGGAATACGACAATTTTGAGCTGGAAGAGATGAATCTATTGCACAAGGATATCCCTGAAGAGACTGCACTGGTGATAATTGCAGGCCCAGAACAAGATTTCTTGCCTGAGGAGGTAAGTGTCCTTAGGAGTTACTTAAATCGCGGTGGTAATGTGATGTTGTTTCTTGAGCCCTTACATGATGCCGGCCTTAAAGGCTTCTTAAAGGAGTATGGTCTTATTATTGAAAGGGATGTTGTGGTGGACAAATTTAGCAAGGCCCAAGGGGGAGATTTCCTCCTCCCTATAGTGGTGAGCTACAATCCCCATGAAATTACCAAGGACTTTAGAGTTGCCACCATTTACAGGACAGCTAGGTCGGTTAAGGCATCAGACCGCAATGGAGATCCAAGGATGGATATAAAGGAGCTTGCCCTGACATCGGAGGACTCATGGGCAGAGACGGATGTGGAAACACTCTTTAAAGGCCAGACCAAATTGGATGAGGCTGATAAAAAAGGTCCTATATGCCTTTTTGCCTTGGTGGAATTAAATCCACCTGTTTTAAATGAAGGAAAGACACCAGAAATCACTGGCCCAGGAAAGCTTGCCCTGTTTGGGGATGTGGACTTTGCGACAAATCAGCTCCTGGCATTGGGAGGTAATAAACAGCTTGTGCTAAATACCATCAGCTACATGTGCCAAAAGTTAGATTTCATAAACATAAAGAGGGAGCACAAACCCATTCAGCCTTTACTCCTTACAAATAAACAGAAAAATATAATCTTTTGGTTCCCTATAGTGCTTGTGCCATTGGTGGTACTGATAATAGGAAGCATTGTGTGGTATAGGAGGAGGGCAAAGTGAGACTTAAAGGGACCTTGATTTCTCTTATTATACTTGGATTTCTTGTGGGCCTCTATATTTATGAAGAAAAAAAAGATAGGGAAAAACGACAAAGAAAAGAGGAAGAACAAGTAATATTTAAAGCAAAACCAGAAGAAGTCTTTGAACTTGAAATAAAAAAACAGGGAAACCTTGTCGTTCATCTTAAAAAGGAAAGTAATTGGGAAGTAATAGCGCCAGTGACAGCAAAGGCAAATAATTATGATGTGGAAAGGTACATAAAACACATGGTGGCGTTGAGGTCAGAAAGGATAGTGGAGGAAGACACAAAAGATCTGGCTACATATGGACTTTCGTCCCCATTTCTCTCTATAGTGGTGACAACAAAACAAGGTAAAAAAGGATTAAACATTGGTAATATGGCACCTGTTGGTTATACATATTATGCTCAAATGGGGGATGAAAGAAAGGTCTTGAGCATAGGGGATAATGATGTAAAGGAACTTGACAGGCCTCTTTTTTATTTTAGGGAAAAGAGGCCCATGGATATAGACCCCAAAGGTATAACAAAGGCCAGGTTTAGGGGTGAAGGTTTTGAGTGCTCTCTGGAAAAGAAAGAAGGTATATGGAAAGGGGAGGGGGAGATAGACAGTGACAAGGTGGAGATGCTGGTGGGTAGATTAGTTTGGGCTGAGTCTTTGGAAATAGTGGAGGAAAGGGCCTCTGATCTACGCAGATACAAGTTAGATAATCCACGGTTTGTCCTAGAGTTAGAGTCCCAGGAGGGGGTTCACCAGATAGCCCTTGGTGCAACGAAGGAAGATGAACCAAAGGGTATATATGCTGTTTCCACAAGGCACCCCCATGTGTTTTTGATGCCACTTTGGTTGAGTTCATCTATCTTAAAGGGTTGCCATGAACTAAGGCCCACTAAGTCTTGAGGGTATGGTTTCCACAGATACTTTGAAGGAAATAGGTCATGATATAGGGCTATCAATGGGGCGCTTAGTCCATGTTTCACTGGCCAGGGGAAAGGATATGGGCTCTATCGGACCGGAGATAGGGATCATCAAGCTTTCTTTAACGGCACAGCCTTGTCATGGTGCCAAGAATAGATTGTTTGAGTTAAAAACAGTTAGAACAGCTATAATCTGACTCGAATAGTGGGCTTCCAACAAGGCTTAGATAATCATGCTTGACAACTCCTAAACTTGGGGGATGCCGTCAATACTTTTCTGCAAATTCTTTTAAAGCCTCTAACCTCAATGATTTTCTCCTTCATCTTTTTATGCTGCGACCCTATATTTAGGTGCCTTTATATCCTCGATGATCTTTTTTGCCTCCTTTGTCATGGCAACCCCAAACCATTTGAGCTCATTTAACTGCCACCATACCATAGCAAGGCCTCTTTCTTCTTTCTGGAATCTTATGGCCACCTTA